>Ga0187852_1000324_pt1 | contig 52350 bp, 46 predicted proteins | sample June2016WEW_6_40_FD_134511 | JGI IMG/M metagenome (GOLD analysis project Ga0187852, IMG submission 134511) | Peatland microbial communities from SPRUCE experiment site at the Marcell Experimental Forest, Minnesota, USA - June2016WEW_6_40 | ecosystem: Environmental > Terrestrial > Soil > Wetlands... | reverse complement strand
GTGCAAAGCAATAGGTAAATTATCAGTTCTGGGCTGAATCCGAGGAAAGAAAGGTAAAAGGTCGGAAATATGAACGGGACGCCAATCGCCATGCCGAGAGGAGTGTTAGCGCCCACTCGTTGCTTCTGTAACGAGCTAAAAGCCATCATAGCCACAGTAACCAACGAAACCACGGAAAAACCCATAAATGCCGTTAGAAACAGCATCAACAAATCCAAAGCAAAGACCGCCATTAACCCTGCAATAGCACCTGCAATCAGAATCGCGGCGCCTTCGCCTATGAAGAGGATTAGGGCAAGGAAGAGAGCGGCTTTCAGGTATTGCTTGAAGATATCGCTTTGATTCCAACCAAGAGAAAGCAAATACTCCAACACACCGTTGTTCTTATCATAAACGTAAAGAAGTGTAACCGGTGTTGCAAAAATTAGAAGCCCAAGAGACATAAACGAGACCGGAAGGACAAAGACCGCCGCACTTGAACTTCCTGCAAGAAGAGATAGGGCAAATATCACAAAGATCCCAAGGCCTGCAAGACCCATCCCCATTCCTGTCAATATTTTACTTAGGTTGAGGCTACGCTTTACAAAAACCAACGTATTGTTCATTTCTCATGCCTCCCTGCGTTTTGAGTGCTGGGTGATTCAAATAGTTCCTGCAATGGATTATCTAATTGGCGCATTTCAGTGACTAAGACGCCTTTTTCAACGAGTTTTTTGAGGGTAAGTCCTGCTTCTTCAGGGCTGGATACGCTTAAGACGTAGTAGTCGCCCTCGCGTTTGGCATCGACAATTTTTGTTATGTCCGTTTGGGTTTTGATGCCTACACGGTAATTCTTGGGCTTGATGTTTGAGATTCTATCAAACGTTGAAACTGAGCCATTCTTGATTAGGACCAGGTAAGTGCCGATGTCGGTTGCTTCATAAAGATTATGCGAAGAGTACAGAATCATTTTGTCCTTGCTTAGCTTTAATATAATATCACGAATTTCTTTTGAAACTACTGGGTCCAGATTTGCCGTGGGTTCATCTAATAGGTAGAGGTCTCTTTCGCACAAAAACACTTTCGCTAGTGACGCCCTCTTCTTTTGTCCCTGAGAAAGATCTGAAAATCGTTTATCCCTCAGTTCGCTGAGGTCGAGCAATTCAAGTACCTTGTCTGGGTCTCCTCCCTCCAAGTTGGAATAGAACTTGAGTGCCTGGTACACTGTCATCTCTTCAGGCATTGCGTTTTGGGAGAAGAAACTCAGCTTTTTACGGGCTTCACGTGAGCTAGTTATGTTTTGTCCGTCAAGAAGAATATTGCCGCTAAATGGCTCCAGAATACCCGCGATTGTCCTAAAAAGAGTTGTCTTGCCCACGCCGTTTGGCCCCAAAACAACGTAGATTGATGGCTCTTGCAGTTTAAAGCTTATATCATGCAATACAACTTGCTTATTATAGCCAGAGGAAACATTGCTCAGTTCTAAAGCAAGCATTTTCCCGATTCATCCTCAGTAGTTTATAGCGAATGTCATCTAGGTTCTTGTATTTAAGCCTAGAATTGCTAAGAGTTGCTGGCTGTTTGTGGAGACTGCCACAAGCAGAAGGCACAGGGCAACGTTTTAGTGCCTAGACCACCCACACTACGCTTGATTAACGTGCAGACGCCCAAATATCACATCTACATCGAGTACAGTGAGCCTGACAAGTCTGGCTTTCGCTTCAACGTTTCCCACGCAGAACTAATAGGGAAAATCCAAGAACCATTTGCCAACAGCGAACCCTTCTGGTTTATGGGACGTCTCCTCAACCCAATCAAAGTCGCCAAAATCGTTATCTTTTGGTCCTACCAAACAGCTGACCAACTGCACTTACCCAACCATGAAAGCCTCATAGCAGCTAAAGACAAAAAATACCTCATCGACAACATCCTCAAAGGCAAAGTCAAAGGCGTTTACCTATGCACTGAGGAATTTGTGGCTGTTACCCAAAAAAAATCGGCGCAAGCCACACAAGCTCAACCCGTATTTTTAACCCCAAGTGGCATACCGCGGCGAATAATCGTTGTTTCTGGAACAGATGAAATAATGAAGCAAACCATCACTGGAGCTTTGAGAAAACTCGGTCTCGCCGCCATAGTCATGAGTGAAGAACCCGTCCAGGGCAAAAAAATCGTCGACCGCTTCGCAGACTACGCCGATGTGGGCTTTGCTTTGGTGTTGCTTTCGCCTGACGTTTACGTTTACCCGAAGGGTGAAGAAGCTACAAAACGCGAACGCATCCCAAAGCAAGACGTGACTTTGATGTTTGGCTTCTTATTGGGGAAACTTGGGAAGGATAAGGTGCTTGCCTTCTATCGGGAAAGCTCAAACTTTGCCTTTCCAATAGATTTTGAAGGCGTTAAATTCACAGCCCTAGATGACCGCGACAGTTGGAAGCTTACCCTCATACGTGAACTCACCAACTGCGGCTACACGGTTGATGCTGAGAGACTTTTAAGGTAAGATAACAAATACCACAAAACCATATGTCGGCGCAACTCTAACAAAACGGCAAAGCGCGGTTATAGTATAGTTCGGTAGGACAACAGTTTCGCAAGCTGAGTACCCGTCTTCAAGTCCCACTCAGCCACCAAAAAGCAACTGCCCCCGATAGTAACGCTTACGAGGGACGTTAAGCCCCACCGCAACAATTATTTTTGGGAAATCAATGCTGTATAGACTGCTTGGGCGATTATTTTGGCACCGTCGGCGCTGGGATGTATGCCGTCAACAAAAAGTTCTGGGTGATTGAGGAGCGGCGTATAAGCATCGATAAGGTGAGTATGTGTTTGGTTGGCGACTTGTATGATGTTTGGGATTACGTTTTTGATAAGAATGCCATTACTATAAGACATTGTGTTATCGTAAATTGGAGGGGGCTCTACAAGCCAAACCGTGGGTTTTGTACTAAGTGATTGGAAACTGTGAACAAGAGACGAATAGTCCGCGATAAAGGCAGCGTTGGTTTCGTTTAGAGAAGTTATTGCATCATTAGTTCCCAACATAATGATTACTATGTTTGGTTTGAAATTCAATGCGACTCCAAAAGCAGCCTGACGGGCATAACTCATGCCAGTGACCTGAGCCACTGCGGCTCCGCCAACACCCAAATCGCATACAATATAGTTCTGTCCAAGTGACTTCCAAAGATCAATCGTGTATTCTGTACCTCGTGTTATGCTGTCTCCAATGCAGGCAACTCGTATAGGGCTAGTAACATGCAATTCGTAAAACTCAAAAATAGATAGGGACGCCAATATGACTATAAGGACAACTGCGGCAAGAAGAGTTTTTCGCTTGCTTAGAGCCATATGAAGTAGCTTTCTCCAATGAGCCTAATTTAGATTTTGGCAAAAACAGTTATCCAATTAATTTTCCGCCAATAGGAATTTTTTTTATGACCGCAATTAAGCCTAAGCAGATAAAGAGAGTGCATACGGTAGCTATTGGAATTTCGATTGGTGAGGGAATATTTAGCACGCTAATTCGTATTCCTAATGTCCCACTGTTGAGTACCTGCAAAACTATTTGATGCATGAAAAAGATTGCCAAAGTGTTTTCGCTTATAAAACGTACCAGTCTGCTAAACCAAGGTTTGCTGTTCCCAGGCCAGCTCCTTGGAAACTTGCTTAGAAGCAGAAAAGCGGCAACAGAAGACAAAACCACAGTCACGGAGCTATAGCCATCGAAGAAAAAGTTGTTTCCGTAGACGACTCCTAATTTATTGAAAGGGACCTCCAATAATATTAGTCCAGCAAAAGTTAAGGCTAAGCCTGCCGCCAGAAGCGCCAAAAGAATTTTAGTTTTAACTTTAACGCCCATAAGATATAAGCCTAAAACGAAGTATCCGATGTATCCACCGAACAGCAACAGGGAATTATCAATTTTTAGTCCTGTTACCAACTGAACAAACGGTGGAACAATTGCCCCCATAAACCATAGGATTATGATGTACCGCAGAATGTTTCTGTTGGCGGTTTTAACGACCATTCGCAGGACAGGCGTTATCAGGTATAGACCCATGATTGCATAAATAAACCAGAATTGGTTATAGGCGCCTCCTTGCAAAAGCGATTGAGTTATGGAATAAGGGGTCAACGCTACATGATTCGCATAATAGTCCCATATGAAGTAGATGACACTCCAAAAAACAAAAGCAGTTCCAATGCGAGCTAACCTTTTTTTAAGAAACACCCTGATTGGCTCGTCGACCTTAGATGGCTGAAGAAGTAGTGAGCCGCTTAACATAAAAAACAAAGGGACACCAAGCGCAACGAAGGGCAGAAAGAGGTCTGACCAATAAACGAAGTACATTGTAGAATTTAGCGGCGGTACTCCTCCCGTGAACTCGTTAACAACATGATATGTTACGACCAGTATTATGGCGACTGTTCTGATTAGGTCTACGGGGAGTGGAAAGACACTACTTTTTGAGTTATCGCTACTCTGAATATGGGTTACCTCAAGCAATGGTTGCTTATTTGCTACAAAAATCTTAATAAAGTTTTTACATTTTCACGACAACAAACCGTTTCGCCAAAAAAAGCTGTTATAGAAAAAAAGACAACCAAGGCATTGTTTGCATTTAGAGAATTCGAATGAATTAACCTTAACAACCGATGACGTCCTGCTTGCACTAAATCTTTAGACACCCACCCGTTACCCAAGATAGAGGAGGACAAGATCTTCTGGCGCAGTGCTTTACGGGTTCAAGTCCCACCCCCGGCACCATTATTTCAAAAATCGAGGGATGGCTGGGGTTTTCTCAGATCCAGCTTCTCTTGGTTTCCGGTATTACGTCAAAATGCGGATTGTCTGACAGAATGGTTGCTTGACCTTTCAGGGTAACCTTTACAACAAAGGTCATTTTCAATCTCAATAGCCAAAAGAGCAGCACTACCCTAAAGAATTTTCCTACTCGACTATCAAGAATAGTTCTTGCATAAAATGCATCAAAAAGGGAATTGAGCAGCCTCACGCCCTTTGATTGTTTTCTCGGCTGCTTTTAAGGAAGATGGAATTATTGGTTGTGGGATTTTAAGTGGTTTTTATGTCATGCCATAAATGTTTTATATAGTTGGTTGTTGGAAGTCATAATGGGTTAACTTGGAGTAGATGGAAAATGGCGGATAAGAGACCATGGGAATTCGATTTTGAAGCAAAATTGCCCGAAGAAAAGGAGTCTTCACCGGTTCCAGAGGGGACTTGGAAGGAGATAGTGGATGAGTTTGAGGAAAGCCAGAATTCCACGGCAAAGTTGGTTCTGAATATTTCTGTGAGCCTCAACACTGCGTTGGTGAAGTTAAGAAAGGCGGCAGAGCAAACTAGTGTTGAAGTTGTTTGTCAAAGGCACGTAGAAGGTAAGACAGAGAAAGGTCATAAGAGATACTTGGTAGATGCAATTTTCTTGAAGAAGAAAGCCATGACTGCATAGGATTGAGTTTGGCGTTTTCCGCTTGGATCTTTGCTAGGCAGGCGCTTTTTGTTGTCGATGGGTTTCTTTGATGGCTTCTATGAGTGCACGCTTTCTGCTGATGCGTACTTGCTGCGGAATCTGTCGGGCGCCATGATTTTTAGACTGGTGAGTCGTGGGTTGTTTGTTTGGAGAATTGTTCGTCTGAGTTTGTGATTAAAACTCCGCTCACTATAGAAACGGCTGTTGCTGCTAAGATAAACAGCCAAGGAACCGTTAGCGCGTAAGTGTCAAACGCGTATTTGAGCACAACGACGTTAACAACCAAGAGTGTGCACACGGCAAAGATAACCAGCGCTTCGTTCTTCTTTTTCAGCGACAGAACGCCGCCTAAAACACCGAAGGCGAAGGCGCCCAAACCCGCCACCGCCATAATTGCCCAGTTAAACCCGTGTAAAGTAGCCTCCACCGCGACGGCACCCCAGTAAAGGCTAAAAACTGAAGTAAGCAACAGCAAAACGCCGCCTATCAAGGGGAACCTTCCTTTTCTCCCAAAGGCAGCAGGCTCCGCTGGTTTTCTACGCATAACCAAAAATATCGACGCCAAGATAGCCACAAGGATTAAACCGATAATTACTCCGTAACCCCAGAGCGTTTCGTTTGCTTTCTGCGTGAAGCCAAAGGCAGTGTGGGTTGTGGTCCAACCGTTCTGTGAGGCGGCTACAAGCACGTATGCCGTGGGGAACGCCGTGGAAACCGTCGCTGAATACTCGCCAGGCACCGACGTTTCTTGGGCTGTTATGCCGTTGATGGCTACGTTTGCTTGGCTAGCTATCTTGGGAAGAAAAGTCTGGTTTGAATAAGTGTCCTGCGCTGGGAGGGTTAAGCCTGCCTCGGGAAGCAACAGGTAGGTAACGTTCACCGTGACCGACACGGTACCCGCTGCGTCAGTGTTGTAATTTACGAGGGAAACTTGGAATGTGTCCCACCAAACGGTGACTGACTTCGCCAGTAGACCGTACGTTTGATTTCCACTGTTTTTCATGAGGGCTGAACTGTATTGGGTTCCATCTTGCGTCACCACCTTTGATGGCGTGAAGGTTATGATGTCGGCGGTTGTTGAAGAATAATTGAATGAGAACTCGCCAGACGTCGAATTTAGATCAAGACTGCCTAACGCGCCTTCTTTTTCTCCTGAAACCTGCATCGCAACCATCGCGTTGCTTACGAGTTGACCTGAACTGCTGCCGTAGCTCCACACCGCCTCAAACGACAACGTCCAGTTTCTTCCGATCGTGGTGTAAAATTGGGAATCACCTGTCGGCTTCACCGTGATCCAGTAGTTCCCGCTGGTCTGCGCGTACGCCTTGTTAGCTAAAAAGGGCGCGAAAGTTGCAAGAAGCATCAGCGTTAAGAGAACGAAGAGGGCAGCGTTGGTCTTTTGTGAACGCATGGTTGATCGCCTACCGTTTAACTTTTAACTCTTATATGCCTTTCTAGCATTTGCCGCATGTTGCAACCAAAGAAAAACAACCGTTGCTTTTTGCAGGCGCCGTTGAAGGGCTGCGTCAGACATGCAAAGCCGTTTTCCACGTTCGCCGCTTCCTTCTTTCCTTTTCGTAAACCCCAAAAGTTGTTGTTGATGTTGTTGTTGATGATACGAGTTTTTTCCTTCTTTTTGCCGCCCGACAGGGGTTCTTTCGCAGCTTTAAGCCTGACCCAGCCAAATGCGGTGTGGTCAGCATCCTTATATCGCAATGTTTGTCTATAGTTGGCAAAAGAGATGTTAAACCATGGTTTGCGCAGTAGACATCAGCGAGACACCGCAACTAAACGACCCGATCCTCATAGAAGGGTTACCAGGCATAGGATTCGTAGCCAACATCGCGGCGCTACACCTCATAAAAGAGTTGAAAGCCAAGCGGTTCGTCCAAATCTTCTCCTCGTCATTTCAGGACTTCGCTGTTACAACCGCAAACGGCAGGGCTCTTTCACCCATCAACGAACTCTACTACGCCAGGCGGGCGGATGGCGGACGCGACTTGATCATCTGGTACGGTAACACTCAGGCGCTGACGACGGTTGGGCAATACGAGCTTGTGGGCAAGGTGCTTGATTTGGCTCAGCAGTACGGGTGCCGACTGGTAATTTCAATCGGCGGCTTCAAGAAAGACGAGGCTCAACCAGTGCCGGGAATTTACAGCACCGCAACGGATTTGGAAACGATGCAGGAAGCGCTTGATTTAGGCACAAAAGTGATGGTTGGGCACGTTTTCGGCATCGCTGGCTTATCTGTTGGTTTAGCAAGGATAAAAAACATGAAGGGCTTCTCGTTGCTTGTCGACACGCCTGGCATGAACCCTGACGTGAACGCTGCACGGTACGCCTTGATTACTCTTGGAAAATACTTGAATCTCAACGTGGACCTGTCAACGATTGAGGAAAGCGGCGGGGAGATTAAGAAGATTTTAGAATCATTCGGCATCATAAGAAGCATAACAGAAGAAAAGAAGAAAGAGGAAGAGCAACTGCGCTGGTTTATTTAGGGTTTAACTTCACTCATGAACTGCTCGTAAACTTTTTGCACTCGGTCGGCGGCTGGACCTGAGCCTTCAACGACGCCTTTCTCGGTTAGTTTCACTTTATCCATGACCCAGATGAAACCCTTGTCGTCATAAAGTTTAACCATGGTGGGGAAGACTTTTTCAAGTCTGTTAGCTAAGGCTTTGAGGTCGAAGGGTTTTTCAGCGCTTGAAATTTGAGCAACCACGTTCCCATTTAAGAAAACTCGATGAAGCAAGGTTCCAATTTCATCTTTAGCGTCAGCTATGCAAAGACTCATGTTGTCCTGGTTAATACCGATGAGTGTACCGTTGAATATTTTTCCAGTAGTCGTCACTACACACACGTTTTTATCTGCCAACGCTGCGACTTCAGTGAAATACTTTCTTTGCGCTACGGACAAGTTTATTTTCTCCTTACGGATACGAGATTGCACTACCACTATTTATCTTTAATATACTCGTGACACAAGAAAACGATTGGCGGCTTGATGTTTTCAACTTACTTCATTCTTGCTTTGATTTTTTAGGTTTTCTTTTCTTGTATGTCGCAGTTTTGCTTTAGAAATGCCATTGTGTTAGCGGGCAGGTCCCGTTCCACCATGAAGTTTGGTCCAACCCAACTGTTAGCGCCAACCTTAACGCCTGGCATAAGCAGCGATTTAATTCCTGTCTTAACGTTGTCGCCCAGAACAGCGCCGAGTTTTTTTCTTCCCGTGTTAACCAGCTGGTCTTTCACCATCATTTTGATTGAGCCAGCGTCAAGTCGGTAATTAGCCGTTATGGTGCCTGCGCCCAAGTTGCAGTGTTCGCCAAGAATGCTGTCGCCAACGTACGAGAGGTGCCCAATGTGCGTGTTTGCCATGATGATGCTGTTTTTGATTTCGCAGGCGTTTCCAACGCGGACTTTTTTGCCGAGGCTTGTGCTTGGGCGGATGTAGCAGTTTGGTCCAACGTCGCATTCTTCGTCGATGAAGACGGGGCCTTCAATATAGGCGCCTGAACGAATGCGGGCTGATTCTGCAACTGTGACTGGACCGATGAGGTGCGCTCCCTGCTCAATGGTGCCTAAAACCTTGTGTTCCATGCGTTTGAGCGCCCAATTGTTAGCGTCCAGCAGATCCCATGGCCTGCCCACGTCAAACCAGTCATCTTTCGAAAGCTGCGCCGCCAAAACAGGTTTGCCTTCGTTGGCAAGTAGCGTTACAGCTTCAGTTAGTTCCCATTCTCCTCGGGTGGAAGCTTTGGTTTGCCGTATTTTGTCGAAAATTTCGTGTGAGAGCACGTAAACTCCAGCGTTTGCGAGGTTTGACGGCGCTTTTTCCGCGGTAGGCTTCTCAACTATGCGTTTAACTCTTGCTTTCTCGTCCAATTCGATTATTCCATAGTTTTCAGGCTTATCAACGGGAACCACGGCGACTACTGCGGCTGTTTTTCCAGGCTCAAACTGTTGTAGTACATTTTTTACTGCGTCTAACCCGAACAATAAGTCGCCGTAAACGAGGACGAAGTCGCCATTCACGTACGGTTCGGCTACGCTGGCGGCGTTTCCAGTTCCAAGCACCGCTTTCTGCTCGGCGTAGGTGATGTGTAAGCCTAGTTTTTCGCCTGCTCCAAAGTACTGGCGAATCGCGTCGCCCATGTAATGCGTGACGATGAGCGCCTCATCTATTCCTGCGTTTTTGACGGCTTCTAGGCAATACTGGAGAATCGGTTTGCCGCCTACCCTGATTAGGTGTTTGGGTCGGGTTGCGGTTAACGGTTGGAGCCTTACGCCTTCGCCTGCCGCTAGTAGTACAGCTTTCATTTCATTTCAGCCTCAATTTGCCTGTGCTATTTAATGCTGTTTGCTTTTTGTTATTATTCTTTTGCGCGCCGTTAAAAGATTCCTACTTCCGCCCATGGACGCTGAGGGTTTTGTTGGTGTCGCTTGGCTTTTTAGGATGTTTTTGCGTTGGCTTTTGGTTGTAAATAGTAGGTCCTCTTCGGTTTTTGGGTGTTTGTGTTTTGTGTTGCTTTTTTGGTTTGGGGTTTCGATTTGGTTCTGGTTAGGGTGCGGGAAGGTCTAAAAAGATACGAAAAGATACGGAAAGGTTGGGAAAGATGCCAAAAGGTGGGGAAAGGCGTGCGGGGCTGCTTTTCTTTTGTTGCGGGTTGTTTATTTTGTGGGCGGTGTTTGCGTCGCTGGCGGCGGGGTAGGCGGCGGGTTAACCGTCACCGTTTGTGAGCCCGTGATTGTGCTGTCCTTTGAGTCTGTGACGGTGATCGTGTGGGAACCTGTGGAGTTGAAAGTGGCGGCTTGCTTAAACTTGTGAACGCCCTTTTCGCTGGCTTCAAACGTGTAGCTAGGCGGCAAAACAGCCTGCTTATCATCCGATGTAAAGGCAACCGTCCCAGTGTAGCCTGCCGCGGTTTTTTTCTTGGCGTTCTTCGCAATAACCTTGAAGGAAACGGGGGTGCCTGCGGTAGCTGGATTTGGAAAGTCAGAAAAGGCTAGTGATACGGCGGGTGCTGGACTTTTGGATGTGGCTGAATCGGGGCCTGCGGAAAACAAAGTTGAGGCTAACTCGTCGAGTTTTTCGTTGAATTTTTTCGTGGCGAATCCTGCTAGGAATGCTATTGGAAGGTAGATCACGAGTCCTTTTGAGTAATCCGCTGTCGAAACGGTGCCTAACGTTAGTAATCCGCCTACGATCAAAAGGTATGAGAACAAGCCGACTATGAATCCTGTTACTGGTTGATAGATGTACCACCAGTCCCACTCGGTTTTGAAGTCGTCTTCGGCGTTGTGGTAGACGAAGCCTCTGATGCCGTAGAATACTCCGCCGATTCCCCCAGCAACTCCCGTGTACAAGACCGTTTTTAGGAGTACACTGCTTAGGTGCATAAGGTAAACGGTGCCGGCGATTGCTATCAGCACAAGCAAAGACGCTAAAAGGTAGGATCCTACATAGGTCTTTATTTTCTCAAGTTGTTTCTCTTCTTGCTTCTTCTTTTCATCATTTTCGTTTTCTTCACCCATTCTGTTCACGTCCGACTGTTAGTGGAAGCCAACCTGCCATCCCTTGCTTGGGTCTGGTGTGGCGTCAATGTGGAGAGAGGATTTGGAATAGAGCCCGTTAAAAAGGCGTCATACAGTTTAGGGATAAACATCCCAGATTGATGGTTTAACCGAGATTTTTTTTCCAAAAACCTTTGTTTCGATGTTGTTTCCTCTCAAGGTTTTCTCAAACAATTACTGATTGTTTGGTTCCCTAATAAGATTTTGCACTCACCGCTAAACCGATGCAATTGTTCAACGCATAAACCCTGCCTGCTTCAACGTAAAAAAATAGGTTGCGCTTTACCCGGCAGCTCAAAAAAACTGGTATGCTATGCTCTGCTGAGAAATCTGGAGAGTGTTGTCCATGTTGGGTGTTTGCCTTCTGGGTTTGAGAGGTAGCAGGTTGCAACCGCGTTTGCCAAGGTCAGTCGGCACTGGTCTGAAAGACCGTTGTGGTCGCCGATGATGTTTCCCGCCGTCCAAGCGTCGCCCGCGCCTGTTGCCCGCAGAACTTTGACCTTGAAGGTGGGTACGACAACCTCCGTTTTGCCATTTAACGTGGCTGAGAAAGCTGTGGTGTGCAAGTCGATTCTTGACCGCAAGTTTTTCGCCAGAACCCTCGCCGCCTCCATCGCCAACTCCGCGAGCGGCGTGTGCTCTTTTTTCTCCTGCATGGTTTTGTCAAGCAGGCTTGCGTAAACGACGGCTTCATTTTCGTTCAAGCTCAAAACGTCCACTAAGCTGGATTGAAGGACTTTTTCCATCAAATCGGTGATGGCGCATCTGTTAGGCGTGGGGTCGGCGGTGTCATAATAAGTTTTGCACGTCCCGTTTTTCTTTGCTCTCCCGAAAACTGCTTGGGCAAGCCTTGTGCCCTTTTTCAGTGTGCCAGCCCAGTTGAAAAGACACGCGTAATCCGCGCCCTCTATGGCGGCGTAGTCGCTCTCGTTCAAGTCTTCGGGACCAAAGTCGGCTAAGGCTCCTAGGTCGCGGATCATTACGTTTGCTTTCTCATTTTTGTTTTTGAATTCAAGAGCGGTCGTTATTGAAGCCTTGCCTTGAACTTTAACGTGGGAAGTGTCTATCGCTGTCTCCCGAAAATAATACTTGATTTGTTGCAGCCCATACTGGCTCGTGCAAACAATCGGCGTAACCTCAGCGTCTAGATTTGCGAGGGCTGACGCGACATTTATGGCGTTTCCACCCTGCATGTCAGTCTGAGGGATGCCATCAAGGCTGCCCCCTTTGCGATCTGCCACGCCAGCGACCAAACTTGAAAACTCAGCTGGGTTCCAGTTCAGGTTTATGAGTCGATCAAGGAAAAAATCGGGTAAAACTGCGACTTTGCACTCTTTCTTTTTTTGCTTGGCAAAGTTTTCCAGTTCTTTTTTGCATTCTGAGATGGACATAACCAGGCGACCTCGGGGTGTTTTTCCACAAAGCTAAAATAACCAGACGATTAAAATGTTTTCATCGCGGGGTAGAGGGGATTAGAAGTTGGGGAATTTGAAGTTTAAGACGGAAGTTTGTCTTCTTTCGCTTGCTCTCTCACTATTTGTGGCAAGCGCGTTCTTCTATTCTTACCAAACTAGCAACGTGGCGCTGACTCTCGCTTATCCGTACCAAGGATTCAGCCTTGCGCTTGTTGCTTTTGGTTCTGTTCTTACGCTGGTTGCTTTTGTTTCTTATTCAAGACGCGGCAAGAGCATTTACGTTGAAACCTAAGTTTCGGGATTTCTTGAGCATCTAGATGAGGATAGACCTGACTATCAACCAAACTATGTCTCCGCACAGCAACGCAACGATTAACCCTGCGGTTATGAAGATAAGCATGGGCAAACCTGGGGTCGCCCACACGTAAGTGTCGATTTTTCCAGACTGAACAGCGGTAGACAGCCGTTCAACGATTCCGTCTCTTCCATCTTCGCTTGGAACAACCACCAGTTTCCGATTTAAACTGTTTTCGTTGCCTGCCTCAACGTCTTCCATCGGGAAAACGTGCCATTTCTCTTTTAGCTTTCCAATGGTAACTTTGTAACCGGTTATTAGGATGAGAATTTTTTTCCATGCTGATTCATGCGCGAGTGTTCCGGTGAACATTTCTTTCCGATTTTTCTTGTGCCAAACAAAATTGTGCAGTATCATGTACAAGCCGCTGGCTGCTGCGAATAAGACGCCGTTGCTGAAGATGGTTATGGGAAATATGACTTGGGAGACAGGCGACAAGCTGTTTGCTATGATGGGCGTGAACAGTGCCACGGGGGCGAAAGGTAAGGAAAAAGCGATGCACATTAATGCTTTTGAGTCAGCGCCGCCGAACGCGCCTGAATAGAACAGCAGAAAGGCTAACCCGACTGTGAAGCCTGCGCTGATGCCGAAGAGGAGAAGCTTTGAAGGGTCAAAGAGCAGGAAATCCGACAAGCTAAGGGCGAGGGCTATTGGCGCGTAGATTGCCCAGACGCGGTTGCTTACTTCTCGGGTTTTGAAGTCGCTCCATGACGAATAAACAAGGAAGGCTGCGGTAATCGCCACCTGTGACCCGACGAAAAATAATTGGTAGTTCAATTTAGCCCCTTCCTGTGTTTCTTTCGATTTAGCTAAAAGTATCTGTGATTAGTATTTATGAAATATGAACATTAAATACTTATTCCAGATACAGGGGACGTAGTGGTCATATTTTCAGGGCTCCGAAACGCTTAGGCTTCACATCAGCCAACAGACTGTGTCAATTGTGTAAACCAAAAGAATTTGGAGTGGAGCCATCAAAGGTTCATCGCGCCATACCATGCCACATCCAAGGCGGTTTGGTAAGAAACAAGGCTAATGTCAAATGGGTCTTTGAGGTTGTTTAAGTTGAGGAGTCGGCTTCTAGTGCTCCCCGTGAATTCGGGAGTAAGAGCTTCAAAGGCGTAGAATTGGTTATGAGATGCTAAAGTAGCTATTCATGCGTAGGCATTACAGTTAGCTTTCCAAATTCTTTTCCGAGCCAAGTGAAACCGTAGGCGGTTGACTCGTGACGTATCGAATTGTAATATTCTTGAAGTACGTGGTGTCTGAGTTTCTCGATCCTCCGAAACCTAATTCACCGAAGTTCCTCGCTTGGCCGCCTCCGAAATTGCCCTGAACAGTCCATGCGTTTGGTTCAGGTGTTCCAACTGGCCATATCTTGACCTGACCTTGTCCGCTCGCTGGATTAAGCACTTCAAATTCCATGTTATACCAAGTGTTTGTGGACCAACTAAAGCTCGTATGTGTTCCCCAGCTTCGCAAATCGTTTAAGAAATCTAAGCTGTTAGTGTCTTGATGGAACAGAGCACAGTATCCTTCTCCATCTGGAGAATCTATGCAACAAGACAGCCCGATTCGGCTTTGATCGCCACCGGCGAAAGAGGTGACGTCAATTTGGGCAAGCATATCCACGGGGCTGTTAACATTCCCAAGGGCAGTGATAATTAGCTTGTTTGGATCTCCTGATCCTCCAACGTTCACAAGTGTGTTGTTTTGAATGGACCACGTACCTCCTCCTGTCTGGACGGAATAAGCTGCTTCTTTAGTAATGTCCGCCTCATTTGGTCTGTTGAAATCGTCAAACCACAAGTAAACGTTGCTCCTGTTGTCTGGCGGAGTGCTTGCGGTTGGATTACCATAGTACATTATATAATTGCTTTCAGCACCGTTGGCGGGGATGTCTGCTTGGGTTTTGAAGTAAATTTGAGTCGAATCTGTATTAATCCCTATAACATCGCGATCCAATTCGACAAGAGAGGAGCCGTCTTGATAAACAATTCTAAGGTCGTTTTCATTAGGAAGCATTTTGCCTGACGCAATCAGACTTGAAGTATCCATCGTTAAAAGCGCAGTGTAGCCAGACTTGAGCGTTGAACCCACGTTATTTTGAACGGTTATGATTCTTTCGTAGGAATAGCCTGCACTACTGAAATTGCTTGGGATAACAGTAAAGGTTTTGCTAACATAGCTTGTACCGTCAGTTGCAACTACCGTGTGTAAGCCTACGCTGGATGATAATGGAACTACGAAAGTTGCGCTGAACCCTCCAGCACTTGAGGAAGTAATTGTTGCAGGTGTTGTGTTAAGGTTAACTCCATCAAAACTTATTGCGATTGAAGAGTTGGCGGCGAAGGCAGCGCCAGTCACTTCGACATTTGAACCGGCAATCCCCCTGTTTGGGGTCAACGTGATTATGGGCCCAACTGTGAACGTCGCTGAGGCACTATTTGCAAATATGTCAGTGGCGCTGACTGTGTAAGATGACCCAGTTACCGAAGCAGGTACGTTGAATGTGATTCCAGGCGGGATGATGCCTGAACTGCTCGCAACAGTTTTGGCTACGATTTTTCCATCGTAGGTGATTGTTATTGGTGAGTCAGGGTTGAATCCGCATCCAGACACCGTTACTGGAGTTCCAACGCGACCTATATTTGGAGAGAGTGTGATTGAAGAACCAGTTGATTTGCCCTGCAGGACAGTTATTGTAGGTGGCTGCTCGACAAGCGGCCATAGTCCTGCTGAGTTTCCACTGTTCGAGTATATTGGGTTTGTTCCCGAGAAAGTCGCTACAGCCCCGTACCAAGTCACGTCAAGCGGTGTGCTAAAGGCGACTGAGCCCAGAGATGTTACTGGGTCAAGTTCGATGGAGGGAGCGTTATTGTTCACATTTAGGGCGCCAGTGGGTGTTCCCGCGAATAAATCAAAGGTGTAGAGTTCCTGATTAGCAGAGTCTGTGAACATTATTCCTGCCCCCTGCAATCCTGAGTTTATAAGCTGGCTCCAATGATGCGCGGTCCATGTCCCGTTCGAGAATCCGTAGTTAAAAAAGAGTCCAGTGCCGTTTGTAACATTCGGAATTCCGTTTATGGTTCCGTTCTCGGTCATAGCTTGCGGCTGACTTACTGAAGTTGTCAGTTGAATTGGACTGATATCGTTGATGTACCGAAAAATGGATGAGTTTATGAAAATTAATCTAAGCTGGTATGTGTAGTAAGTTGCGTTCGCAGGGAGCGTTATCACCATTTGGGAGTAAACGTTTGGACAGTTTGTTACTCCACCGCCCCATTCGGATTCTTCCTGAACGATATCTCTTACAGCTCCTTTTTGTATTATGTATGCAGGCGAACCTGATCCAATGCTGGGATGGTCAGCGTTGATGCGCATAAAATCTGCGGTGCTAGTTACTTGTCCTACGGTTGCAGTCACCTGAAAAACACCGTTTGGATAACTAAATTGTAGAGTCATGTTTCCATTTGAAAGAGTTGCAGCTCCAGAGTTGTCGGCACTGAAATAAGTATCTGCGTAGGCTGCGGACGGCTGGACTGCCGTGTCGCTTCCATTCCACCACAATGTCAGGTGCGAAACGGATGGACTTACTTCAAAAACAATCATTTGACTATTGCCAAATATCGTAAAATTGTTCGTCAAACCTAACGGAATCTGGTACTGAGACGCCCAATCTTCCACTTGAAATGGAATATCCGAAGTCGAGCCGGCTTGACATAAATGCAGAGCCTTCACGGGAACGGGGGGAATCGGACGTGCTTGGGTAGTATTAACCAAATCTTGTCCAAAACATTGCATCGTGCCGTTTTGCAGTAATTCCACTATGACGGGGCTGTTTTGATTGATTGATTGATTGCCAAATGTAAAGCCCAGGTTATAACCGCTGTAGGAAGATGCTTCAACCATTATTCCCCGCGAATCCGTGACTTGAACCATAAATGCAGAATTGCCTATTCCGGCAGGAGTGTTAATCAAATAGGTACCGTTGGTGAAAATGATCGGGGTTAAGGCTGGATTTACCATTTGCCAGTTGCTAGTTGAATAATTATAGAAATAAAAGGCAAAGTTCTGTTGTCCTAAACCAGTCAAAGGTTCGGTCAAGTCTTGAGTTACATTTAAACAGACCTGATTGCTGTTCGGCGAATTAAAGATTTGAACACCTAAACTGCAGGAAGTCGTGTAATTTATGCCGTAAATGCCCAGGTCGGTTAGATCATAAACTACGGAAAGCTGACCCTGGCTAACACTAGGATCCGAAAACCAGTTATTATGTAGATTCAGCGTCGTCATGCTGATCAATTCGCCCCAAGAGGGATTCATGCTTTCAATATACTGCAAAGCATCATTCATGTATGCTGTGGCATTTGTGTAAGCGAATGTTTGATTGCCTGTCACTTGAAGAATCGAACTGTAATAACCGACAGTAAAACCTAAAGCTTTGAGAATTGCCGAGTTTGTTTCATCAGTGGCAGTTAATACTTGAGGCGATTGATTTTGGCTTGAATCATAGCGGATCATGGCGTAAACTGCTATCATAGTGCCTATCAGAACTATTGCCACAAGCAAAGCCGCAATTATCGAGAATTGCCCTCGATTATTCATTTCAGCTGCCTCCGACAATGCCCAGCTGCAATACTACAACTCGGTTGCTTCCTGAAGCTGCGTAAGCAGCACTGTACCTTACGGGTTGATAATCACATAAAATCCCAAGCGCCGCCAGCCTGATATCTGGAATTCTTGCCATTCCAAGCGCAAAAAATCCGCCCTGATAGTCCGACTTTACGCCGTTTACCTCCTTGGTCCAGTGACGGTAAACCGCTCCAGGATTGTATCCACCATCATTAGCAGTGCTAAAAAGATTGGTGGCTGCTACCAAATCATACTGACCCAAAATCGAAGTCGGCAACGCCCGTGTAGATGTTTGGTAAGAGGCAGGGTATAGCCCATAATAATTGCATAAACTCAGCGTTTGGCTAGATAAGTAAACGACGCCTATGTCCCCAGTTGATGATCCCGTGTAGAGGTAGGGTTGGTTGTCTAATCCTTCCATAAAAGCGCTAAGCCCATTAGAACCGACCATTTCCATGCCGTAAATGCCCCAGCTGTTTTGAGCTGTGTTGAGAAAACCGGTGTTCGTTACATAGTAAAAGGGGAACCCTACGATACTGACCCAGGTCCAGTTGTATAGCTCTGTAGCCTTGCCTAACGTGTAGTCGTACATAGCGTAAGAACCCGTGTTTGGGTCGTAGCCTTGAGTAGAATTGAGTCCAGAACTGCTGAAAGCCGTAGGTATCGGCACTGCTTCGCCGCATGTATTGATAATTACCGCATTATTGATTGATTCTTTCTGTATTGAATGACCGTCTAATAACTTGGCTAATTGGTTTGTATTTTGAACCATGATTGTGGTTCTGAAGTAAGGCGACAGAAGGTTGTATACCTCTTGAGCTAAACTGCAAGGTGTGTAACCGGTAATCCACCAACCAGCAGTGTCGCTACAGTTCAAAATATAAAGAGTTATGGGAGCTCCGTCTGTTGAGATCTGCTGCGGAGTTGAAACGTAGCTTACATTGGATGAGGCTACTAAGTAAGAGGAATCATCGGAGCCTACTCCGATGTTAGTTGCGTCTGAGAACGAATCGACAGGAACGTACAGAGACCCCCCGTTTGAGGCGGCGTTTGCGTCATAGACCGTTATGTTATAAACTATGTTTGCAGGCAATGATGCTGCAAGTGCGATTTGAAGATGACTCCATTCTGCGGGATTATCGGTTTGAAAGGCTGCAGCGCTTAGATCATAACGGGAGTCCAGTTCTTGAAGTGTAGTTAAAGCAAGCCTGTCCAAGTTTACGGGAGATACTTGACTTGGAGATGGAAGCGAAATCAAGGATGAAGCCGCGACATAGGCACCTCCCAGAAGAATAATGACTAGCAGAGCCTCAACTGTCCGCATCATGTTAACCTACCTCCTGAACGCTTTGTATGCTCCAAAGTGAAAGTGTCGCTTGATAAGAAACGCCGTTGATTTCGACTTGCCGCAGATCTGTCGCGATCCATTCTTGATTGATGGAGGTTTCCCCGAAGGTCAAGGAAAAACCCAGTGAACTAAAACCCCATGGAACCATAACTACACCGCTATTGCCGGCATTTTTGTAAGCTATTACAAGAATTCCAGGCGCATAGCTGCTCATAGTAATTGAAACTGGCAAGTTGCCAGAGCCTGACTTGACTGAGCCGAACGAGTTTGAGCTTCCAACGGAAGTTTGTTCAAACGCGTAATTTCCGCTCTCGAAAATGAAGGTTGAATTGTAAGACAGGGAATCAGCGTTTGCTGAAGTAACAGGAACGTCGTTACTGTTCGCCAAAGTTATATTCAGGGTGGAGAGTGGATCAAGAAACGGAACAATGCTTTCTTTCCCCACTGGAGTATCCACGTAGTAGCCTATTCCTGAGATTCCATCAAGATATGCACAAGCGACGAAGGCGTAAGAAAGATTTGGATTCGGATAAAAGTTTGAGAACGTCACAGAAGTTGTGCCCAGCTGATTAGTTTGAGTTTTCCCCATTTGATTGACAATCGTTTCGAACTCTGGATAGTTCGTGCTAAGCGTAATCGGCAGCAGAAGGTAGTTTACCGTGGCATTTGCAAGTGGAAAACCCGTTCCTCTAGCTGTTAGTGACAAGGTTAAAGGATTTGTTGAGATCTGAGTTACAGTAATATTAACTGTCGGTGAAAAGGAAAGCTGAAATCCATAAGTACGTTGCAATCCAAGCAGCGCGGAAGCTGTGGAATAATTAATCATGTCAGAGTATGGGTACAGTAAATAATTGTTGGGGCTTGTCTTTACCGCGCTGTACGTTTCACCAGTTTTTTGGTAACTTACCGGGGTTCCAACTGAAGAGTCCAAACGCATAAGCGAAAATGGATCAAGATTATAGGTGGATAACGTTGAATCTTGCATTCCGAACAAGGTAGGAGTGCCGCTTAATGGAGTCGACGGAGTCAACAAAATTTCATCCAGAAGGTCATCGCACTCTTTCGCCGTTGTCGTATTACGCTGATAGTCTACTGCAACAGAAAGCGTTTGATCGAATAGACCCACGAAGAGGACGATTGCAGCTAATAAAACTATAATCGAAACCACGTGGTCTACAGATACTCCTGACACGTCATGTCCTCCTATGTTGCAAAATACAGCAGAATCATACTGTTGCTGTATTTGTGGGCGTTAATACTGGTGCTAGCAGAGTTACTCGTAAAAGTCCTGAGACTGGAGTTCCACTGGGCGTTTTGTCCCAAAACAACGATTGCTGAAGCCGAAACCGAAGTTCTAGTCAACGAGAGAGTCAAATTCAAAGTTTGCTCTGAGCCGGAGCCAAAAACGGAAGTTAAGGTTGCAGTGCCAGTGTAAGCGTAGCCGTTTATGTACGCTGGGATTCCAAGATCGTTCGTTACCGTGGCGGATGACAAGGCTGGATTATTTACGAATAGATACAGCTGCTGGATTGCACTGCCAAGTTGGCTAGCTGCGTCCTGAAGCGCAATTGTCTCGCTTGAAGTCGACCAATAATTCATCATCATACTTGCAGCGAATGGAAGCAGGAATATCTGAAGAATCAACAGCGGAATCAAAATCATATACTCGATTGTTACGTTGACCACTTCATCACACCTCTCGCTAAGTTAATCCTATCGAAACCCTTACGTTACCGTTGTAAATTTCTACAAAAGATCCAGCAGGAACAGACAAAGTTTCTGTGGTATGGTCAAAGTTAAAGAATGAATTACTGAAACTTTTGAAACCAGATGGAATTACACCCATGGGAATCGTCGCCGTTATTCGTACTTGATAGCTACTCTGCGCGCTGTTGCTGGCTGCCGCCATGTTCAACCCGGCTCCTGTGAGTGAGAGCGATTGCGAAAGATACGGGCTTGAAGCAGTCACGAGAGAGGGCACGTAAAACTCGTAGTAGCTTTCACTGGAGCTTTCACCTGGCAGGGTCGAGTTGATCACTCTCACAGTGGGCACAGTTACTATTCTCGCATAGGCTCCGTAAGCAACCGCGTTTTCTACTTCAAATACTTGGTAGACAGGCGCTGAAACGCCCTGTTGCAAGAATGAACCACTGCTCGCGGGCACTATCCTGCTGAAGCAATCATTCCCTATACTGTAGACGCTTGCTGGCATGTTGTACATAATCATGCCGGTTGTACAGTTGTAGATAAGTTGCCATGACGCTCCATCGTTGTAGCTGACTTCGAAAGTGTAATTTAGGACTCCAGGTGTGAACGATACATCCCCGTATTTAGCGATGTAATCAACTGCTTCTGTTCTCCCAATAGTCCACGCTACGTTGTCTATCTGAGTTCCTGTTGACTGCATGAAATTTTTGCTTGAGCTAAATTCTCCTTGAGCCATTTGAATGGTCAATTCGTTGTCGGCAAAGCTTACGGTTACAAGGACTAAAACAACAAGAGCCGCGGTTATGATAATCGTGGAAATTGCAGGAGTAACCGCGCGCTTATTTTTTCGCAAGGTTCTTTTTTGAGCTTTGCTAAACAGCTTTTTTTAGTCCTCCATTAGAGCTTTATGAACATGGGGATGAGTTTTGCTGCAATTACCGCGATGACAACGAGGATTGCGGCATGTTTGAATCCGGCAGCGATAGATTCCTCGCTGATTTTTCCGGCGACTATGCCGATGAGGTAACTGTTGAACACCACTGAAGTAAGGAATATTGTCTGCGCCAAGCCTCTTGCCGCTGCGTTTGTTGCTGAAACACCAGTTGTCGCTGTCGCGTTGAAGCCAGTTGTGAAACTCAACATCATCGTAGTGGTGGCGACAAGAAGAATCGCAGCTAAATACGGCATCATAATGTACGGGCGAACCGACATTTTCTTTTCTCTTTCCACTTCATCAGTTAAATTGTTAAAGTTGGCCAACGATTCAATCATGGCGATGGTTCCCCCGCCTACGTCAATAGTTTCCACCAGCAGAAACATAACTATCTGAACCATCCAGCTTTTCGTCCGATGCAGAAAATCCATCATAACCCGCTTCAGAGGAATTCCCCAGGAAATTTCAGCGCTGATTTTTCGCAGTTCTTTGCTGAAGGATCCGTAGTCGCGTTTGGACAAGCTTTCTATGCATTTTTCAGGTGAAAGACCCGTTTTTCGAACTTCTGTTAGGTCACGCAGAAAACTAGTGACCCCCGCCTCTAAACTCGCTTGTTTCTTAGCCATTTTCATGTGCACGATTCCCGCTGGGGCCGCGGAGATGCAAAGGGCGGCAGCTATGGCTATTGGCAAGTCAAGACCCCATTTGATCAAAGTGGTGAAGAGGGGCAGCTGTGCGGCGCCAAAGAAATTGGTGAGTAGCAGCAATACGAATATTCCTACGACAGAGGAAGCGGCGAAGATTTTGTATGGCTTCATCTCAATCACAGGTGTCTTCGGCTGCATGGTGTGGGCCATATAAATGAACATTACCGATAGCAGCGGCGTGAAAAGGTAAGTGTACATGAGGATTCCTGAGAAAGTTGAAAGGCTTGTATTAGTTTGGGCAGATCCGCCTTGAATCTGCTGTACAGCGAAAAGAATGTAGAAGCAAAGCGACATCATGACCATGACGATGATGAAAGTTTCCAGCAGCATCCCGAGACGTTCAGCAGCCGCTTTGACACGCAATGCACGGGTCTTGAATATGTCTTCTGCTTTGCGTTCAAGAAAGTGCCCGATGTCACCGCCAATAACGACGGTTGAAGCATAGCCGCCCAAGAAGTCTTTGAATATGTCAAGCGGATTCTTTTTTGCAGCCTGCTCAAGAGCTGACAGAGGGTCCACACCGAAAACTTCCACGTCTTTCATTATGTCCCTTGCCTCTCTACGCATAGCAGGCATCAAGTCAACTTCAGATAAACGCTTAAAACTCGTGTACGGCGCAATGCCTCCTGACGCCATGACGCTAATGTAAGCAGCCGCAAAAGGCATCTCACGCTCCAAGCCTGTAGCTCTATCGCTGGCGCTGGACGATGGCATGAACAAGAATCCCACAGCGACAAAAGCGGGAATTGGAACCAGAATCAGCAAGGGCAAAACGTGGGTGAGCAAAACAAGCACTATACCCAATACTGAAACAGGAAGAGTAAGTAGGACAGCTAAGAACATCATCGAAATGTAAGCGTCATGAAAAATTCTGACCCGTCCCTTCTCCAAGGAACCCTTAATCGGGTAAACGTGTTCTTGAAAATAAGGAGCAAACCGACCGAACAGACGATAAGAGAAAGCCTCAAACTTTTGGGACAGCGGCAACAGGGTTTTCCTCCTTGCTCATTTGAATTTTTTGGTAAAATTCCTTTGGCCTTGCGTAATACTCCGAGATTATGTGTGCTACTTCTTTGTAGCTTCGGATTTTTTGTTGCCGCATCCAATGTAGAACTGCGCTTCGTCTCTTCGATTCCTCAATCAGATCGTCAGTTGTCATGCCGGTCTTTTTGGCAATAGACGCAAACAATGGGCTGTTGCTTAAGAAGGATACTTGCTCGTCTGCAATCGGGTCCCAAGTGAAAATGTTCACGTAGTTTTCGTACCCTGCAATCTCATTAGTAGAAAGAATACGTCGGTAAGCCTTCTTCACACCGGATTTAACCAAGTGAACACGCTGAACTGAGATGACTAAGTTCATTAACGGAATGTAAGCGGGAGAGATTTCCATGGGTTTCTGAGTTAACCGCTTCACGGCAGAATCCAAGTTTTCAGCGTGCATAGTGCACATGCCACCGTGACCTGTCGCTAGGGCTTGGAATAGGACGTACGCTTCTTGTCCTCGGACCTCACCTACAATCAACATGTCAGGGCGATGTCTCATCGACGCTTTTACCAAGTCAAAAAGGGGAACTTCACCAACGCTGTTTCCGCCCAACCCATAGCTTTGACGGCTAATAAGTGAAACCCAGTTTTCATGGGATAAGTTTAGCTCAGCAGTTTCTTCAATGGTGATGATTTTGCTTCCAGGCTTGATAAGGCACGCCATCGCGTTTAACGCCGTTGTTTTCCCCGCAGCTGTTCCGCCGAGAATCATGATTGAAGCGCGGTTTTCAAGGCAAATCCAGAGGTAAGCGGCGAGTTCTTCGGTGAAAGTGCCGATGTTGATTAAGTCGATGATTGAGTACGGGTCATCCCTGAATTTTCTGATGGTAAACGCTGTGCCGAAGGGCGTGATTTCTCGGCGGTAACAGACAGCAAGACGGTGTTTTCCTGGCAGCGATGCGTCAACTATTGGAAAGGCGGAACTCACGTGTTTCCCAGCCATGTGGACAAGTTTTACAACCATGTTATCGAGGATTTCGTCGTTCTCAAACTGAACGTTGGTTTCAATGCTTTCGAAGGTTCGGTGCCAAATGTAGACTGACTTGTTAACGCCGTCGCAAGAGATGTCTTCAATGTTGGGGTCGCGCATTAAAGGGTCGATTTTGCCGAAGCCTACAAGGTCCCGCTCTGCATGGTAAAGGATCTTGTACCATGAAACGTCAGGCAGCCATCCGAGGCTAATGCGGTATTTATCCACGATTTTCTTAGCTTCTTGAGCGAAGAACTTTCTGGGGTCAGCGATTTCTTCTTTAGGTGACTCGATTTCGGCGAGCAATATTTCCAGGACGCGGTTGTATATTCCCCGCTCAAAATTGTCGAGTTGAAGCTCATCCAAAATGTACTTGTACTCGCCAGTTTTGGGTTCTTGGACTATGAAAACCTGCGCGAATGGTTCGTAGAGCGAGTATTTGTCAACTATTTTCAAGGATTTGGGCAAGGCTTTATTTACGGTTGGGAGCTCTGGTTCAAGCGTTTTCTTTGTGAGGCCTAGGCTTATTTTTGGAAATTTGAATCTTTTTTTAGCGTCGTCTTTTTTTTTCTCTGTGTTCTTGTTTTCCGATGCTGCTTTTGTTGGTTTGGTTGCTTTTTTCTTTGGCTTTAGCTTGGCGAATGTTTCTGTGAGTTTTTCTTTGAAGTTTTGCTCTGGCATGGTGGGTCTGTATTAGGGTTCATGCCGTTCGCTTATTAAATATTATGTCTCAATAAACACTAATGTTGGGGTGTTGAACACGACTACACAATATGGGCGGCGGTTTTTTGAAAAGTCGGTGGTTGCATCGCAACGGATTTAAAGCAATGAGTTATGTCACTACACAAAAAGATTGTGCTGTAAATGGAAGATGTGTAGTTTGAACGAGTCTCAGAAAATCATAAGTCAAGCGAAAAAAGAGGGCAGGCGCGCGCTTCTGGAGCCGGAAGCCAAGCAGGTCTGCATCGAGTACGGTATTCCAGTTACCAAGTTCAAGGTTGCCTCCAGCGAGGCTGAAGCGGCCCAGTTCGCGAGTGAAATCGGTTACCCCGTCGTCTTGAAAATCGTTTCTCCCGATGTCATCCACAAGTCCGACGCGGGCGGCGTCATGGTGAACCTGCAGACCCCCCAGGATGTAGAGGGTGCCTACAAAAAAATCCTTGAAAACGTCAAAAACTACAATCCCAACGCGAAAATCGTCGGGATCCTCGTTCAGGAAATGGCTCCGCAGTCAACGGAAACCATCGTCGGCGCGATTAAGGACCCGCAGTTTGGGCAGACAATCATGTTCGGTTTGGGCGGAATCTTCGTTGAAGTGCTTAAAGACGTGAACTTCCGCATCGCACCCATAACCGCTGACGACGCGAAGGAAATGATAACGCAGCTTAAGGCTTACCCGCTTCTGAAAGGGTTCCGCAACACGCCCCCCGCAGACATCGACGCGCTAGTCGCCATACTGCTGAACACCTCGCGGCTCGTGATGGAAAACCCGGAAATCAAAGAGTTAGACCTCAACCCGGTCCTGGCTTACCAGAAAGGCGCAAAAACCGTCGACGCAAGAATAATACTTGAATAAACCCGCGCCAAATCGGCTTTTCTTGTTTTTTTGTTTTCGATTTTTGCGCTGTTTTTTTTATCAAAAAACAGCAGTTCCCCCTGCCCCGTTTGAGTCTACTAGGCGTCATGTGGAAAAGTATTTTGAAGTAGAAAGGAAACTGGACTGAAATCAAACTCCCGTTTTCAGGGGTTTTCCTGTTAAGTCGAGGCTGTTTTCGCAATATTGTTATAAGTAAGAATATTCTTACTACAGCGCGGTGAGAGCATGGTGGAGGCGTCCACAACTAAAGTTTCCTCTAAAGGGCAGGTGGTTATCCCAGCGAACGTGCGCAAGGCAGCTAGCATCAAGAAAGGCGAGAAGCTTATGGCAATAGCCATTGATGACATGGTTGTTCTAAAAAAAATAATTGATAAATCCTTTGAAGAAACCATGAAGCCAGTTTGGGCAAAAGTTAGGCAGTTGGGCCTTTCGGAGGAAGACATAAACGCCCTCATCGACCAAGCAAGAGCCAAAAGTAGTTCTTGACACAAACGTTTGGATCTCGGCAATGCTCTGGGGCGGCAAACCTGCAGAAATCATAAAAGCAGCCGAACGGAACAAAGTCAGCATCCTGACCTCTGAAGAAATCGTTGCAGAAATCAGTCAGGTTTTGGCTTACCCCAAGTTTACGAATATCTGCGAAGCTGAAGGACTACAGATTGAAGATTTAATTGAGGCGGTGCTGAAAATTGCGAAATTCGTCAAAGTTACAAAAAGGATTAATTTTATTGTGGAACATCCAGCAGATAATAAGTTCATTGAATGCGCCCAAGCTGCAGGAGCAGATTACATTGTTAGCGGCGACAAGCATCTCCTCAAAGTAGTTTGCTACAAAAAAACGCAGCTAGTTTCAGTGAATGCATTTCTTCAAATCATAGAAAACAAATGATAACCAACAGGATTTTTTCAAAATTCAAGATGTCGGCACTTGTCTTCAACGCAAGAATAATACTCGAATAAACCGCGGCAATTCGCTTTTCTTGGTTTTTTCTTCAGTTTTGCCTGATTTTTCTGCTAGACGTTTTGTTTTGGGAAAAGAAAGAAAATACTCCATCATCATCAACAACTGGCATAGAATTAACGGTTAAAATGTTTTGGTGCAAGAATTACTCGTAGACATTTCGTCTTGGGCCTATGGGCTGCAACATGAACAATTTTGTTTTTCTCAGAGACCTTATAGATTATGCGCAGGTTCTTTCCCACGCGTAAACTGTTTTCCTTTTAAGTCTCCATGTAGCCGTTTTCCACTGTAAGCATCTTCTTCTAAACTGATAAAGCACTCTCGAACTTGACCTTTGACTTTTTCCTCTAACTTCCTATAGAAATGCTCTGCCTGTCCTGATAAAACAACCTTGTACTTGGGTTTCAACGGGCTTCTTCCTTCAGAAGCGTGCGCAACTCTTTTACTCTTCCCGCTTTAATGTCCTCTTGCCCTTCCTTGATAGCCTTTACCATTTCGGGGTCGCTTAAAATCTCGAAGGTTTCCATCAGTTCCCCCATAAGCTTGGTAGCTTCATCAAGCTTTTGCTTGGTTTCAACGAGAAGCTTACGATCTTCCTCATCCAAATGAACAGTCTTAGCCATTAAAGACCACTACAGCATAAGAATGCAAAACTCACCTTATAAATTTGAAAAACCAGCTTCTTGAAGAGTGAAATTTCGAGGGCTTAGCAAATAACCTAATCCAAAACACAAAAGTCTCAACTTACGGCACGCCAAAGGTCTCACAAAAAATTTCAAACCAATCCAACCCAACGCAAAACAGTGGTTTTGGTGAAAAGTCTTTTTAGCTTCTTCTGCACACTTAGGCAGTATGCCATCTTTAAAAAAGAAGAATGCCAACAAAAAAGCGAAGCATGAAGCAAAAACGGGCAAGCAATAAATAAGCGTGCATTTTTGCTTTTTCCACGGTTTCGGGTACAGGGGTTGAGACGGTTTAAATGGACCGTATTAGATTAATCCCCCGCAAAACAAGCATCCTCGCGTTTACGCTAAAACTCTGCAGTCTCCTTTTTTTCTTCAAAAAATATATAGCTAAGCTTTTTTCTAAATAGTTACAAACGCATAGGTTAATAGGCTGCCTTACCCAGCTTTCAAAGCGATGAGGCATGAGCAAAACCGAGCAGTCAGAAGACAACTTGAACTTTAACGTTAACAAAATCGTCAATGACGCGTTAAAAGTCTTCTTCAAAGACGCCGTGCGAATCGCCCTCACCAGCCCATCACAGTCCGTTTTCTTTTTGCGAACGCTGCGTTGGCAAAACCAAGCCGCGAAGCTGCGGCAGAGGCTGGAGCTTGAGGGGCTTCATGTGCCGCCGATTCTGGTCATCAGCGTAACGAGCAAGTGCAACTTGCACTGTGAAGGCTGCTACCACCAGGCGCTGAGGGCGAAGACCGACGCGGAGATGAGTGACGAACGCATCGAGCGGCTTGTCGACGAAGCGAAGGAGCTCGGCATCTCTTTTATCGTGCTTGCAGGCGGCGAACCCCTTATGCGCCCCAACGTGCTGAGCATAAGCAAGAAAACGCCTGAAATCATGTTTTTGATGTTCACAAACGGGCTTCTCTTGAACGACAGTGTGCTGGAGCAGATGGCGCAGAACAAGAACATTGTTCCGCTACTGAGCCTTGAAGGCTACCAGATTGACACGGACGGCAGACGCGGCAGCGGAGTCTACAATCAGCTGCTCAAGTCCATGGGCAAACTGAAAAGCTCGGGGCTTTTCTGGGGAGCCACCCTGACCATGACCAGAACCAACTTCGACGAGGTAACCGACGACGCCTTCATCGGGCAGCTTGTCGATGCGGGATGCAAATTCTTCATGTGTGTCGAGTACACGCCTGTGACGGCTGGAACCGAAGATTGGGTTCTGACGGCGGAGCAGAAAGCTGCGGTTGTCCCCATCCGAAACGGCTTCCGCAAAAAGTACAAAGCCCTTTTTATTGCCCTGCCTTGGGACGAAGACGAGATTGGCGGGTGCCTCTCGGCTGGACGGGGCTTTGTGCATGTAAGCGCAGAGGGAAACGTGGAGCCGTGCCCGTTCATAGCCTATTCAGACACTAACCTCAAGGACATCCCGCTTCGGGAAGCACTGCAGTCCAAAATGCTAAAGACGATTCGGGAGAACCACGCGGAACTCAAAGAAATCCATGGTTGCGCGCTGTGGGAAAAACGTGAGTGGGTCAAGTCGCTCGCCACAAACAAGCAGTGAAGCGTCAGTGCGCATCGGTTGTCGCCTGTTTGCTTCGATTTTTCTTTTGGTCGTTAGCTAAACTGATTTTGAGCTCAATACTAGCGAAAATTTGCCCAAAAAGAGGAATCATCCTATTGGATGCGCCGCCGCCCTTCTTTTGGATTCTTGGGCTATGTTAAGCACTTGAATGGACAGCGTTTACACGGGCAGTTTTCGCTTGTTGCTCGGTGGTTTTGGTTTTCGCGGTATAAGCAGGTATCCGGACGCTAAAACTATGATCACTGAAGCCGTGATTCCCACAATCGTAAGCGTCGGGAACGGCGCAATCATAAAGTAAACTGTCTTTGAACCTTCGACTCCGTACGCGTCAGTAGCGTAAACGGTTATGCGGTGTGAACCGTTGGAGAGGGCAGGCAGGGTTACGTTTCCAAGTATGGTCACGTTTGCCGCTCCGTCTAAACTGTAAGCCAGTTTAGTCGCGTTCTCATCCAGGGTGAAAATCAACTGTATGTCCGTTGCGCCGTAAGACTGGTTGAGCGGCATAACCATGATGATGTCGGGAGGCAGCGAATTCACCGAGAAGAAAACCTCGTTAGAGGCGCCCATGTTGCCTGCGCTGTCGTTGCCGTACAGAATTATGCTGTGTTTGCCCTGAGTCAGGTTAAACAGTTCGGTGGTTCCGCTTACCGTGACGTTTCTTTTGCCGTCTAAGCTGTAGCCTACCCAAGCAGTGTCTCGGTCAACCGAGTAGCTTAAGGTTACCTTAGCGTAAGTCTGGTTGCCAGGCGAGGTAACTTGAATCAGCGGCGGAGCCGTGCCATAACCGATAGGCGTGTACTGCTCAACTGTGCTCAGCCAGTTTGTGCCGTCAAACCCGCCGATCGCGTACAAAACATCGTTTACAACGGCTACGCCTAGGTACGCCCGTGCAGTAGGCATTGACGCTCCTTTGCTCCATGAGTTGTTGCCCGCGTTGTACACTTCCATGGTGTTGCTGAAGGAATCGAGGTAGAATCCGCCGACGAAATACAGCAGCGGAGGAGCCATAAACCCGTCTGTTGCCCCTGCGGCTCCGTAAGATGCGAAAGAGGGAAAATTCGCGGCGAAAACCCAACTGTTGGTTTGGGGGTTGTACACTTGATTTGAATTGATAAAGTCCCCGGTTCCCTCGGTTCCAGGGCTCTTGGAGCCTCCGACAACGTAGATTTCCCCGTTCATTATCGCCGAAGCGTAGCCGTAAGCAGCCGCCGGCATGGACGCGGCGGTGCTCCAACTGTTCGTGGATGGGTCATAAACCTCGTTTACGCCCGTCTCAACGTAAAATGGACTTGCACCCGAATACTGCATTCCGCCGATCAGGTAGATTTTGCCGTTAACCACGAACGCGCTCAAGTCGGCTCTGGGCGTAGGCATGGAAGCCATCGTTTGCCAAGTGTTCGACGCTGGGTCATAAACCTCGTTGTTTCCAACGTACTCGTTGGTGCCAACGGTACCGCCTATGCAGTAAATCTTGCCGTTATAAACCGCAATTGCGAAGCCGCTTCTAGCCGTCGGCATCGGCGCCTCGGTTGCCCACTGGTTCGTGCCTGGCGTGTACATTTCGTTAACGTTAAGAGGTGAATTGCCGCTTAAGCCTCCGATCGCGTAGATTCTCCCGTTGACCGCAACGACGCCGAGTCCGCCCCGAGCGGTAGGCATGGACGCCAGTGAAGTCCACGAGTTTTGGTTTTGGCTTCCTTGGGCTTGAGCACGCGGCAAGTAGAGGGCTGGCAAAACCATCACTGCCACAATAAGCATGGCTACTGTGACTTTTAGATGCTTATTTATTGGCGATCCCCTCCGCGTAATGCTCTAACGTATTAATTAGCACTTTATGCTTATATTTCTTAAATAAATCGGTGGAAACAGACGGAAATTTTCCTCCGAGCGAACTGAACTTTTGGTGCCGCGCCGTTTTTCGTCGGGGAAAGGTTTAATGGCTATTTAAAGAATTAGCTTTTGAGGTTTCCCATGTCAATCACTAATGTTTTGGTCGGTGTGGACGGATCTGAAAACTCTGAACGAGCGCTTGATTTCGCGTTGGATTTCGCGGAAAAATTCGGCGCATCTCTCGCCATCCTGAATGTTGCTGAATCGGTGGTGATGGGAGCGGTGCCTCCTGAAACGGTTACGTATCCGACGGGAGGCAGCAGTACCGCCGTGGTTGCTAAGGATTTGATGATAATTCAAAAAGAGATGATAAACAGGTACGTTGCTCACGCAAGAGAGGTTAATCCTCGCGTGAAGGTTTCCGCTCTGACTAAGGAGGGGGATGCCGCTATTGAAATTGTTGACACCGCTAAGGAGGGTTTCAACGTCATTGTTGTCGGGCACCGCGGGTTAGGCAGGATGAGCGAACGTTTCTTGGGCAGCGTAAGCGCGCAAGTGGCGCACTCCGCACCATGCACAGTAATAATAGTGAAGTAAATCAAAAAACTTCACGTTCGCTTTGACAACACAAAGAAAGAAGCCGCCACCCTTAAGAACGGAAAATTTTTCAATGCACAATTTGCCAAGTTTTCTTTTGAGCGTGCGGGTTATATCTTAGCCTCTAATCATGTTTAAAGTATGATAACTGTTATTGGCGCTGGGAAAGTGGGAAGCACAGCGGCGTTTGAGATTTTACGGTACAAAATCAGCGACGTAGTCCTCATTGACTCTAACGAAAGCCAAGCGAAGGGGGAAGCGTTGGACATGATGCAGGCTGCGCCCGCCATCGAGTTCGACGGCAAAATCACAGGAACCAGCGATTATGCGGCGATGCGTGGCTCCGAGCTTGTCATCATGACGGCTGGGCTCGGCAGAAGACCTGACATGACCCGTATTGACTTGATGAATACGAACGCAGGGGTCATGCGGTCGGTCGTCAGGGAAGTTGTCAGGTACGCGCCTGATTGTAAACTTATGATTGTCACAAACCCCGTTGACATAATGACCTACGTTGCCTTCCAAGAATCGAGTTTCCCGCGCACCCGGCTTTTCGGCATGGGCAACATCCTTGACACGATGCGGTTCAGAACCTACATAGCAGATGAACTGAACGTATCCAGAGAAGACACCAGTGCCTTGGTGATTGGGGAACACGGCGACTCGATGGTTCCGCTGGTTGAGTATGCCGCCGTTTCAGGCGTCCCCATAACAAACTTTCTGACGGAAACTCAGATTGAAAAAATCGTCCATTTAACCGTGACTTCCGGCGCAGACGTCATCAAGCTTAAAGGCTCAACAATCTACGCTCCCGGCGCCGTAATCGCCACAACAGCTGACGCGATTTTAACGGGCAGAAACAGGGTAATGAGCGTGTCAACTTGCCTTGACGGGGAATACGGAGCCTCCGATGTTTCAATCGGCGCGCCAGTTGTGCTAGGAAAAGGGGGCGTGGAAAAGATAATTGAGCTTGAATTATCCGCTCGGTCAAAGGAGCGTTTCGGAAAGTCGGTTGCCGTGGTTAAAGAAGCATTAGCCATGTTGAAAGGCTGACGCTGCTTACCTGTGCATTTTTCTTTTGCGCAGAGAAACCCGCTGTTGCCGTTCCGAAAAAGAGAGTTGGCTGTCTTAGCTATGGATTTGTTTTGCTCGCGCGCAGTAAAAATTCCCGTTGATTTTCATGAACGCGGGGCACTTGCCACCATAGCAATGCTCCAGCCACTGACACGGCGACCTAACCTCGTACACTCTTGGCATGTAATCTCGGGTACTGAAAATTTCTTTTGGCTTTTCTCTTTTATTTATTTTTTCCAAGATTGATTCCATAAAAAACGCCTTTAAAATTGATTTTTCGCTTGAATATGTAGTGCTAACTTGTTGCTATTAAAACTGTGTTGCAATCATTGTACAACAACAAAAGCATATAAGCTCTAACTAGCAGAAGAAGAGTAAGCGGCAAGCATTTTTCTTGTCTTTTCGCCTAAAAGAATGTGCCTAACTGAGACTGTTTAACTGCGTTTTTGACTTTTGCTTTCTTCTGCTTTTCAGTCATTAACCCTAACTTTCTATAAGCTGAAGACAATTTTCTGGGGCGTAACCGCGATAGTGATTGTTGAAGAACCCGTAGACCTTCTTCTCATCTTTCGCCGTTTCCAAAACCTTCGGAACCCAGCCATCCAATTCCTCGCCGCTGTACCTGTAGTACTGTTTACTTCCATAAAACTGAATATTTCACTGTACGCTTTTAGCGCGGGCTTGTTCGGGATGTTAAAGTAAGCCCATCCGCCTGTCCCGACCAGATAATCAACCAACAATTATCCCAAGAGCTACTGCCCGACAGGTTATTTGAACATTTAATTTCGGGACAAAACCCCGCGGCGTGAAAATAGCCCGTCGCTAAAGGGAAATTATATTTAGCAGTAAAGAGCACTCTTGGTTTCAGGTGTGCCCATTAAATGGAGTTTCAGGGTAGAGACATCGTGTCAATCGAGGATTTCTCTCGCCAAGAAATCGACTACATACTGGACAAAAGCAAAAGCATGGAGCCAATCGCCCAGACGGGCTCAGACATGCTTAAAGGAAAAATCCTCGCAACCCTCTTCTACGAACCCAGCACCCGCACGCGCCTGAGCTTTGAGGCGGCGATGCTTAAACTCGGAGGCGGCAACATCGGGTTCGCAGACGCCGACATCGCCTCGGTCAAGAAGGGCGAAAACCTAGCGGACACTGTGCGCACAGTTGAGAACTACGCTGACGTGATAGCTCTTCGGCACGGGTTGGAGGGTGCAGCTAAGTTGGCTGCGGAGTTTTCTCGGGTTCCGATAATTAACGGCGGCACGGGCGCCGAAGAGCACCCCACGCAGGCGCTAACCGACCTCTACACCATACGCAAGGAAAAAGGCAAAATAGACGGGTTAAAAATCGGGGTTCTCGGCGACCTGCGGTATGGAAGAACGGTTCATTCGCTTTGTTACGCGCTTGCCTCCTACAACGTCGAGCTCTTCTTGGTTTCACCTGAAAGCCTGCAGATGCGCAAAGACGTCTCTGACACGATAAAAGGAAAGATACCCGTAACACAAGACGCAACGCTGGATGACATAATGCCCCAGATCGATGTCTTGTACGTTACCCGAATTCAGAAGGAACGGTTCCCAGACGCTGCAGAATACGCCAAAGTTAAGGGCGCCTACAAAATAGACCAGAAAACCCTCAAAAACGCAAAGAAAGACATGATCGTTATGCATCCGCTGCCTCGCGTGGACGAAATCGCCCCAGAAGTCGACAACACATCGCAGGCACGGTACTTCAAGCAGGTCAGCAACGGCGTCGTCGTGAGAATGGCGCTGCTCGCGCTGGTACTGGGCGCAGTAAAATAAGCTTTTACGTTGAAGCGAAGCGGTCGAACGTTGCCAGTGCGCTCATTGAGCCGCAGCATGGGCATTTATGCAGTGTTCCGAACCAGCTTTTCTTGCAGTTGTCGCAGTAGCTGACCGAGCGGTTGTACGTGAAGAACTCGGAGGATTGATTTTCAACCACGCGCCTCGTCAAATCCATCAACGCTTCAGCCTTAAGGTCGGTGCCTTCCAACTCGAAGACGTCTAAGGATCCCCCAGCGGTTAACCCCTTCATCTTCTTAGCAGTCTCCAACTGCTCCGTCGGCAATGACAGGATTTCACCTGCGGTCTTGACCTGGAACCTTCGCGTGCCTGAATAGTACGGTTTCTCTCTTGTCCCTGAAAACTTGACTTTAGCCACACCATACTTGTCGATGTCAAGCTGCGCAAGCCTTTCAGCGGCTTCCAAGTCGCCAAGAACCACGGGGTACAAGCGTTTACCGTATTTTCTGCCGATCTTCTGCTTAAACGACAAAACCGCTTTGACGGTTTCTTCGCTGAAGCCGCGTGCCTCCTCAGAGTTAACATCTTTCTCAGTGAAGGCTTCCACGGCTTCTCGGAACCCAGCCAAATTGATGATGCGCGAGCTGTTTTCAAGCCTGAAGTAAACGTCGCCAGTGCCGTTCCTCAACAGAAAAGGCAGGGAGTTTTTGCCAAACTGCTTGAGCACGCTGCTTTTTATTCCCAAGGCGCGGGCGGCAAGCTCGAACCGTTCCTGAATCAGGTCGAAAAACTTGTTCTTGTCCTTCTCGCACTCCAACACGATTCTCGGCAAGTTAAGACTCACGCAGCCGAGGCAGCCCGTACGCAACGTGTCAGTCTCCCATTCGCCTGTCAAGTCAGCGGCAAGCCTCATTCCCGTAGATGAGAAAAAGGCGTTTTCAGTCTCTTTCCCCGTTGCCGCGGCGAAGTAAGGCGTTCCTTTTTCAGCTGCAAGCTGGTGAGCTTTATAGAGCAGGCTCTTTGCGGCTTCATCCGTAAACGTATCCTTGCTGACTCTGACAATCAGCTTGGGGTTAAGCAGCGGCTTCTTAGCGCACTCCTCAATAAAAACTTCAATCACCAATTGGGCCAGCTGCTGGCACTCCACCGCGAAATCCAAGTATCTGCCGCAGACTTTTCCGCCGGGACCCACCGCTTCCTTTTCAGCGGCTGACTTCGGAAGGGAAAGCTGAAGCGTCAACGTAGCCTCAGTTTGCTGATTGACGCTTAAAATGAATAAGCGCAGGTTTTCCTTGAGCCGCGCCGCTTCAACACCCCTCGCGTACGGCGCCAAAAAAACGTTGAAGTAACCGTACGTCTGGGTTCTGTTGACTTCTTTGCCAGCGTGCAACAAAACATTCAGTGCGACGGCTAACGCTGACTCAAAATCGCAGGGCGGCTCCATCGAGGCTTGCATTGGATTTTCAAGTTTAATCCCATTTTGCAGGAAAAACCTTAGGTCATGGTTGACCTCGTTGGGTTTTATTATCCATGTGCCTAAACCGTCGATGTGAATTGCGCCTGAAAGGTGAGCGTCGGCGATGTCTCTTGGGAAAATGTTAAGCAGCGTGTACTCGCCTAGCAACGTCTGCCCCGCCGTCGTCACTATGGCTGCCGAGTCTACAGGCTGATCTTTCGCTTCGATCAGAGCGGTGACCTCGTGAACAGGCATGCCGACGCGGGTGAGTTTGTGACGGTACTCCTCGTAGCCCTTCTCAATCAGGATGCCGTTCACCACCTCCCTGATCAACGCGGCGGTAAGATACTTCGTTTTAGACTTAACCAGGCGTTTTTCAGCTTCCTTAGCCGCCTTCTGCGCCAACTCAGCAGGCACCTTAGCCTCCTTGATAAGCGAGTTCGCGATTTTGTTGGCGTCGAATTCTTCCAGCGTCAAATGCGAAGTGCGAACCACCATGCCTCTGGGCTTAACAGCCTTCGCCTCGACGCGGTCCGCCACGTCAAGAACCATCTTGCCGAGGTCGGTAAGGTAATACTTTTTTGCTTCAACATCCGCTTCCACCAACTCCGCCTTCAACATGAACTTTAGGTGATAAGCAAATCTGCCTGCGTCTCGGCTTGGGTTCATTTTTAGGGCGTTCATGAGTTCCGTGTAGCTGAGGGCGCTTCGGTCGAAGAGAAGGTTAAGGATTTGCAGCCTAAGCGGTGAAGAAACAGCTTTAAGCACTTTGACGCCGCGTGCGCGAAGCGGAGGCTGATTAACCATAAACCCTTCCCCAACAGTCCCAAATCGGTGCCACTCTTATTGTCAACGCCAGCGTTTAAAGTTAACTAAGGATTCAAAATATCGGTGATTTCGGAGTTTTCTTTCGCAAGTTTCATTCGGGGTGGTTGCAGCAGGAAAAGTAAAAATGTAGGAGCTAAGAAAGAGTCTCAACCTAATCTCGCGCAAGGAACAGTTGCTTGTAACAATCCTATCCGTTTTCAAAAATAAGCCTTAAAGCTTAATCGCCCTTTTGGAACGTATCTCAAAAAGAATATCTTCCTTTTCTCCCTCACCGAATTCAACGGTTCCTCTGATTTTCTTCAGGATTTTCGCGGTAGAATTCTTTTCGGTTAGACGCTCAAGAAGTTCGCTGAAGCTTTCATCATTTCTTTTAAAGGACAGAAGCTTTCTGTATGTTTCGTCTTTAATTCTGATGGTCTTAACCAAATTAACCACTATATCGACTATGTGTAAGCGTTCATTTGAATAATACGCTTGTGTACATCCTACAGATTGCTTCTTAGCCCGGAGTCTGTATGGGAAAAACATAAATCCCTAACGCATCTAAATGCAGTTTGCAGGTTACCGGTAACTTTGAATTACAGAATGATCCCATTTGACATCCTCTTGGGCGTGTTGTGGTCACTTTTAGCCTTGTTCCAACTCGGCATGTACAATTTGACTTATTACTATCGGTCAATTTTTCATATCAACCTCATTTTTGCGGGCTTCGCAACGATTATAGGCATCTTCGTTGGGGTATTTGCGTTCAGTAAATGGGCGGAGGGAACGCTTCGAATTATCGAAAAGAAGGGGGTTTATTCGGTGACTCTTGGCTACTTGCTTACCATCATAGGCTTAGCAGTTATCGGCATTGGGCTTGTCATCTGGGCTGTCTCAACCTTGCCTCTTCAAACAGTCGCGATCGCCGTCGACTTCATTTACCCATTTCCCGCAGCAGCTTTCTTGACAAGAGCGCTGGTTTATTGGCGGTGGGAAAGAAAAAACAAACGATTGATCTACTGCAGCTCCGGCTTCTTTTTGGGGAAAATTTACGCTTACCCTTACATCGATGATTCAACGTTCACGTCGGGTAACGCAGCCGCCCCAAGTTTAGGCACCTGACCTCGACGAGAATTGCGTTTGGCAAAAGTGGGGATTTACAGGTTGCCTCTTAGCCATGTTTTGACTGTTTCATAAGTGCAGAACAACGCCAGCACGGCTGTCACAGCCACGGAGAACGCGTATTCACGCGTCAAAACCGCGGGCATCATAAGCGTCAACTCCACGGCGAGCGCTGCGACTGCGAATACTGCGTAGAAGAAGAACCTTGGAATCAGGAAACGGTTGACCTTGACGCTGTTTTCCAGGAGGTACTTGCTGACTGTGAAGCCGCCGCCCTCCCGCTTCAGCAATCCAGCATCTTCCAGCTTGGAGAGGTGGTACGTTGCCACTGACGGGCTGCTCAGGTTGAGTGCTCTCTGCAGTTCCCGCGTTCCGACTGGCTTGTTGCTTTTCAGCAGGAAACGGTAAACTTCAAGTGTTGTTCCCCTCAGCACTTCTTTGGGTTCGTCTGCAGCCAAAGCCATCCACAAACCCAAACAAAGGCACAGGCTGCAATTTAAGACCTACCCCAAAAAACGCTGAAACCGCCGTACGAAAGGTTAGAACACTCAGCCTAAAATATAACATTAAATAACGGTTCACACCGTTTATTTTGGGAAAAGAAAAGTACAGTTTACGGTTGTGAGCTTACTGAACAAGAAAATGTTGATAGCGCCCATTCTCGCAGTCGCGTTAGTCCTGTCGCTTGCAGCCGCCGTAAGCTACCTGCCCGTTTCAAGCCAAGTCGCGCTTCAAAACAAGCCCTCAGCCGCGTTAACCCCAACCCCGTCTCAAAAATACTCCAACGTTACCCCAGGAACTTCCAGCTCCTCAGCTGGGTCATACACCACGGCAACGCCCGCCCCCACCTCCGCTGCGCCGCCCATAGCGGCTCCAACGACGGTTCCTTCAAACGCCACAACATCGATCAACATTATTCCATTCTTGTCGGTCGCAGCCGCCGTGGTGCTCGGTGTAGTTGCTGCGCTGCTCTTTTTCTCTGAAAAAAGCCTCAAAAAAGAACTCGGCACCGATGTGTCCAGCTGAAAGAACATTTTTTTGTGCCGTTACCGTTTAGAAAATACGCCGAATATCCGAGGACTATAACTTAATAGTGAAAGAGGAGAATGGATTAGTAATCTACGAGCCAACCGTCCGCCAGTAAAGCCGCGCAGAATGCAAAAAGAATTTCTAATTAAACGCAAATTTTAAAATGTTCATCTGCTCATTTAGTTGACTTAGTGCGCGGGAAAGGGGATTCCAAGGGAATGTCAGATTGGAAGGAAGAGCGTCAGGACTACATACTCGGCGGAATAGCCATTATCCTGCTCGGAATTCTCCTCAGCGGCTCGGCTGTCTGGGGCTTAGTCGTAAATGTTTACTCAATGAACAGTGGACTCGCGCCACCACTATTCCTCATTTTAGGCGCCGGAACAATCATCATGGGCATATTCATATCCCTGCATAAACCCGAGAAGCAAGAAGGAGCCGTCGAGAGTGAAAAAGCAAGCACCCCAACGGGAGGCATAAGCCCATGAACAGGTTGATTAAGGGATTTAGGAAGGCGGGTTGGTTAGCCAAGGCTTGTCTGGGTTTACCGTACGTGCCCATGGGAATACTGATGATGTTAGCCTTCTCGTGGTTCAACCAGCCCCCAGACTTGATGCTGACTGCGACGCTGATGTTTGCTTTCCCAGTCTCATGGCTGTGCAGGCTCCAATGTGAGCGGGAACAAAGCTTCTACAAGAAACTGTACCGAGACAGCAAAAGATACCTGCAAACAACAAGCCAAACAAAACCCGCGGCCGCCGCAGCGAAAAACTGCCCCTCTTGCAACAAACCAGCTTCCCCAGAGAACAATTTCTGTCCTTACTGTGCAACTAACCTCAGAGGGCAAAACATTCAAGGGCAGGTAACCCCCCAGAAACAAGGTTAACGCAGTCGTAAGGAAAAAGCGCGATTAATGAACTTTGAGAAAAGAATAAGTGGTTATGCGGCTGATGGCTAACATTGTATTGTATGGAATATAGAAATCTGTTAAATACTTAAACAGGTTTAGTTATTATGGGGGAAGTAAGTTGGAAGTACAATATGCGTGCTTCAATGAGTTCCCCGACCAGTGCGTTGGATGCCCTGAATACACTGAGGTACGTCAGGATCAAAGATCGGAACTTGCTTTGCTTGCAAGCCTAGGCACATTCGTTCCGCCACAATTCACGGGAAAAATCGTCAAAGAATGCAAAAGATATCACAAGCGCACCGTTGAATATATAAAATAGAGAAAGGCTCACGGAACCTTCAGCAAAAAGCCACATCCATGAAAAGTCCGCCCGAGCTATGAGAACAAACTGAATTGCCGGGGAAAAAATCTCATTTGCTACCTTACACCTTATATCATCTAGTGTCTGCCTCGCATGATAACAAATAGGGAAGATAACATTCTCCACCCAAATAGCGTTGGCTCAGGGTTTATTAGTGGTGGGCATTCTCTTCCTGAAAAATATAATTGATAATATTATTGCTACTGCAAAAATTGGAAAAATCATCCAAGATTGCATCTCTGGAACGGGTTGTAACTCTGGAACTGGGCGTGTTGTTGTCGGGGTTGATTTCGGCGGAGTTGAATCTGCAATAGAGAATGACTGAGCAGTGGAACGGGCGTTAAATTCCTCCCAATAATAGTCTGTGTCTTGCCAAACATAGTAATGGCTGAAAAATTGGAACGTGTGTCTGCCCGGATTCGTTATAGCTGGAATTGTTACCTGCCATGTGTACCAGTCGCGAGCGACAGTATCGTTGTTGACCACTTCATTTATTATGCCTTGAAAAGCCATAGGTATGAGTGGCCCATTATCAATGCTTACTGAAACAGTCGTGTTAGTGTTAACTGCCGTGGCTTGATAAATGAAATGGTCGACGACCACGTATGTTGCTCCGTCTTCTGGATAGGCATTCGCCATCGCAATTGACCCACCACTGGCAGAGACAAAGTTGGCTGAAAACAGGGTTAGGAAAATGGAGACTACTATGAACACTGCAATAATTGGTTTTTTCAGGTTTTTGTCGAGCATTTTTCTGCGCCCTCTTTAGTGGGTCCGCTCCAAATTTTATGTGCTGTGAAACAACATAAACTAGATTTCTAAAACCGTAGTATGTCAAAATCCAAATGTCAACATTGGATATTTCTACTCAAAACAATTCCTCATCAATAGATTCGCCTAAGTGGTTTCTGATGCTTGATTTCAATATATAGTACAACAGATGTTTTTCATGAAAAACAATTATTTATTAGGTTAAACTCTTGACAGTACTTAGTTTACTGGGGCTTTAAAGACATGAAAGCATTCATAATTCAATTTCCATTCGGCGTCGCAGCCTTCGACGACAAGAAAGGCTTGGTTGAGAAAGTTCTGTTTCCGAAGAAACCTCTGGCAGCCGCAAAAAGTTTGCTGAAAACAGAATCGGGAAAGCTTTCCGACGAAGTCTTCTCTTTGGTGACTCTGCTTAAAAACGCGGGTTACGATGCGTTTGTTTTTGAAAACGCCAGCGTGGCAGATGAAACCCACCGTAAAATGAATGTCACCGTTGAAGTTGCCAAGGGCGCTGAGGTTGAAGATTTGCGTTCGCTGATGAGCCAGGTGGCTGTTGAATCGGGTTTTATCGGGGATGAGCAGGAGCTTAGCCTCTGGAGCCGAAACGTCAGCTTGGAACTCACAAAACTGCGAATCAAAGGCGCCGTCGAGAAGAGAGACCTAATCGTTGCTCAGGGCATTCAGACGCTTGATGATCTGGACCGTACGGTCAACCTGTTCATGGGCAGGCTCCGCGAGTGGTATGGCGTCTACTTCCCCGAGCTTGACCGCCTAATCGAGAAACACGAAACCTACTCACGCTTAGTCATGAACTTGGGTTACAGGGAAAACTACACTGTCGAAGCTTTGGAGAAAGAGAACATTCCTAAAGAGCGAGCGCAGTTTGTTGCGAAAGCAGCAGAATCAAGCATGGGTGCAGACATCGCTGAACTCGACCTTAATCAGATCCAAGAATTAGCTAGAAACGTGCTCGAATTCTATGAGTTGCGCAAGAACATGGAGAATTACGTTGACCGAACAATGGAGGAGCTGGCGCCCAACGTCCGAGCCGTCGCAGGAGCACTTCTAGGGGCACGATTGATCGCCATCGCTGGAAGCCTGCGAAACCTTGCTATGCGACCAGCCAGCACAATTCAAGTTTTAGGTGCAGAAAAAGCACTCTTCCGCTCATTGAAAACAGGTGCGAGACCGCCAAAACACGGGTTAATCTTCCAACACACATTGCTGCATGATGCTAAGCGTTGGCAACGGGGAAAAATCGCGCGTGTCATCGCTGGGAAACTAGCCATTGCAGCTAGAGCTGACGCTTTCGGCGGCAACTTCATCGGCGACAGGTTAAAAGCGGACATAAACAAGCGCTTGGACGAAATCCACGAGAAGTACAAGGAGCCGCCGCCACCTAAGGAGCCTAAACCCAGAATGGAAAGGCGCGAGGAGCCTTTTAGGGAACGCAGGGAAGGCGGAGAGCATCCTTCTAGGCCGCGTGAGGGCGGAGGCGGAGAATATCCACTCAGGGAAAAACCGCATCAACGACCTCCTCACGGAGGGAAGCGCAGGCGTAAGCAGTGGAGAGACAGGCGTGCCGGTCAGGGTTAAGCCGCACCTGAAGTTCAGGGAAATCTACGAGGTCACGCTTGAAGACGGCGCGAAACGGCTTGCCACCAAGAACCTGACGCCGGGCTTGAACGTTTACGGGGAACGGCTGGTCAAGTTTAAGGGCGTCGAGTACCGCGTTTGGGACGCTTTCCGCAGCAAGCTGGCGGGAGCCATCATCAAGGGCTTGCAGAACGTGCCTATTGAGCCAGGCAGCAAGGTGCTTTATTTGGGCGCTGCTTCGGGGACGACGCCGAGCCACGTTTCAGACATCGTCGGCGAAGCTGGGCACGTTTACTGCGTTGAGTTTGCGCAGCGTTCAATCCGCGACTTAGTCAACAACGTAGCTGCTTTTCGCCCGAACATTTCGCCGCTTCTTGAAGACGCGCGCATGCCTGAACGGTACGCAATGTTCATCTCGGGGAAGGTGGACACGATTTACTGTGACGTGGCGCAGCCTGAGCAGGCGAAGTTGCTGGCTGACAACGCGGACTTTTTCCTGAAGGCGGGAGGCTGGATTATGATTGCGGTGAAGGCGCAAAGCATCGACGTGACCATGGACCCCGAGGCGGTTTACCGTCAGGAAGCCAACATTCTGCGCAAAAGAGGCTTCGACGTAGTTGAGGTTGTGAACTTGGAGCCCTTCGACAAAGCGCACGCGATGATTGTGGCGCAGAAAAAGTAAAAGGCAGGAAAACAACCCAAATCAAAAATGCAGCCCGAAACAAGCCTTGCCTGAAGCGAACTGCCGTTTGATAGGGCATCTGGATTCAGGTATCAATGGATTTATACCTGTTTTTTCGGCTAGTTCTTTGTTTTCTTCACGGAAAAATGAAATCTTTTGAGCTTGATTTGGGCTCTAAACTAAAAAATCAACATGAATCAAGCCCTGACCTACCCGATAGGGAGGGGGGAGGGGGTCTACTATTTACATCAAAAAACCAACACAAATATGGGTTCACAAAGGCGGGGTTCAGCAACGCGATGCTTTCTCGGGTCAGGCGCGGCTTTTGGAAAAGTGTTATAGCTTAGTTTCACGAAAGCCATTCAACGTTGAGTGATGCGTTTGGCTAAAACCTTGATTGCTGGCGTGGACGAGGCAGGGCGCGGATGCGTTATTGGCCCTTTAGTTGTCGCTGGCGTCATGGTTAACGCTGAGGCGCTGCCGATCCTTACCGAGCTCGGCGTGAAAGACTCCAAACTGCTTACCCCCCAGAAACGGGAGCTATTGTACCCAGCGATCCTGCAGTTAACCGAAAAGTACCAAACCATAAAAATCCTTCCAAGCGAAATCGACAAGGTAGTTGAAAGCGAAAGACGATTACACAAACTAAACCGTCTCGAAGCGCAAACGATGGCGCAAATCATCGAAGCTTTGAAGCCTGACGAAGTATTCGTTGACGCGGCAGACACGGTTGAACACCGCTTCGCAAACCACATACGTGAATGCCTAACCGTCAAAACCCGCATCGTTTCACGTCACAAAGCCGACAGGATCTACCCTGTTGTTTCAGCAGCATCCATCATCGCCAAGGTGGAGCGGGACAGGGAAGTCGCGGCTTTGCGGGCGGAGCACGGCGATTTCGGCAGCGGATACTTAACCGACGAGAAAACCATGGCTTTCCTGCGGCGGCTGCTGGAGAAAAACGATGAATACCCCAGTTTTGTGAGGAAGTCTTGGAGGCCTGCGAAGAGGGCGAAAAGCGAGAAAGGCTCAATTCAAAAAACGCTGACTTAAACTGTTTAGTCACAAACGTGCCTTAAGTTGTAGTCAAATTGCTAGGTGAAAAGTCTACAAAAAAACATTAGTTATATAAATGCCGAATCCCATCCTAAATGTAGGAGAAGAGTGCGGGTTTTAGACGGCGGCTGCCTTATGAGTGAAAAAGACGTTACACGGTTTCTGCAGATGCTCGGGCTTTCGAAAAGAGAGATTCAAGTTTACATGTTCCTAGCCAAAAGCGGGGTTCAATCAACAAGCTTCGTAGCTAAGCGACTCAAGATGGAACGGGTCCAAGCCTATCGTACATTTAAGAAGCTGCAGGAGAAGGGCTTCATCGAAGCAACTTTGGAGAGGCCGACGAGGTTCACGATCGTTGCTTTCGAAAACCTAGTTGACACGTTCATCACCGCCAAAAAGACCGAGGTCACCAACCTGACCGACCAGAAACAGAACCTACTGACGGCTTGGCAGTCAATCAGCGCTCCCGAATCTGAGTACCCAGTGGCGAAGTTCTCAATCATCACGGGGAAGAAAAAGATTCACTCAAAAATGTTGTCCATGATTGAAGAGTCAAACTCTAAAGTCACCATCTTAACCACCGCACTGGGCTTAATCCAGGAAGACATCGCTGGCGTCTTCGACTCAGCCGTCAGTTCCTCCCAAGACCGCAACATACAGCTACAGATAATAACCGACATTTCCCATGAAAACTTCAAAATCGTGGAAAGGCTAGACCGCACCGTCACAGACGAAAAACTCAATATAAAACTTCGCCACGTAGGAATGACCTCCAAGTTTTTCCCTCGGTTCCTAATCAAAGACGAGGAAGAAGCCATGCTGTACACGCCCTACGGCAACGAAGCGTCCGTGCTGAACCTGGAGGACGAGGGCTTATGGATTAACGACAAAATGTTCATTTCTGTTCTGAAGGCTTTCTTTGTTCAGATGTGGCAAACAGGCATTGAAGCCTCAAAAAGGATAGAGGAGTTGAAGACTGGAATCCCCATAGGCGAAACGATGGTCATTAAAGACGCGGATGAAGCATGGTCCAAGGTCACCCAGGTTTTGGAAGGCGCCAAAAAAGACATCGTGGTTATCACCTCATCTCAGAGCATCAACGTCCTCGCTGAAGATGACCCTTCTGTAAACCCGCTGGTAAACTACTTCAAGAAAGGCTTAAAAGTCCGAATAATGGCGTCCATTGACCTCGACAACCTTGAGCCAGCACAGAAACTCGCAAGCCGCTTTGAAATTAAGCATGTTCCGATCAGCTACATGACTATGATGCTGGTTGACAACAAGCACCTGTTCATGTTTAAGATGCCTCCGCTGAGCGACTTCGCATCTGAAGCCCCGTTCTACCTGGCTGACACTTTCTACTCCTCCGACTCCAGTCAGATCGAAAGAGTAAGCGAGATGCTGAACGACATTTGGAAGCGAGGCATAGACATCAAAGAAATAAGCAGCCAAGCAGGCACGAAGCTTCCCGCCGTCACAGTTTCAACCAGTGACGCCGTCGCCGCGATTGTCAGCAAGATGTTTGAAAACGGCGTCAATTCAGTTTTGATAACTGACCACGGTAAACCCGTCGGCGTGATCAACGACCGTGAACTTCTCAAGGACATTGTTGACATGCAGATGGATCCTGAGAAAACACTGGCGAACGACCTGAACTTCACGCCGTTGATAATTCTTGAAGGCGACGAGACGATGATTACAGCCATGAAGCGGATGGGGGAGAAGGGCATCACACGGGCTGCCATGGTTAAGAACGGTCAACTTATCGGCATGCTGACGGAATCAATGGCTAAAGCGGCTGCACTCCAAGTCAAATCAGTCGCCCAGCAAAAATGATGCTTTCACCTTCGTTTTTGAATGGCGTATAGAACGGCAAACGATATTAGTGAAAAGCGTTAACCCTTATGGCGAGGGACAAGAGGTTGAAGGTAAAGACGCCAGTTATAATCGTAAATTTTAAGACTTACTTGGAATCCACGGGGCAAAAAGCAGTTGCGCTTGCGAAAGCCGCTGAAAAAGTCGCCAAGGAAACAGGCGTTTCCATAGTTGTGGCTCCTCAGTTCGTGGACATCGTGAAGGTTGCAGAGGCGGTTGAGATTCCCGTTTTTGCACAGCACATTGACCCTATTAAGCCTGGCAACTCAACGGGACACGTGCTGGCTGAATCAGTCAAAGAGGCAGGCGCTGTCGGCACGCTAATTAACCATTCCGAGAGGCAGCTTAAGCTTTCAGAGATAGAAGCCATTGTCTCTTTGTGCCGCGAGAAAGATTTAGCTTCCTGCGTCTGCGCTAATAATCCGACAACAAGCGCCGGCGTAGCTGCGATGCGTCCTGACATCGTTTCTTTTGAGCCTCCTGAACTTATCGGCACGGGCATCGCGGTTTCAAAGGCGCAGCCTCAAGTAATCACCGACACAGTCAACTTGGTTCGCCAAGTCAACGTTGACGTAACGATTTTATGCGGCGCTGGGATAAGCCAAAGCGAAGACGTTGCCACCGCTTTGAAGCTGGGAACCAGCGGGGTTCTTGTTGCAAGCGGCATTGTCAAAGCGAAAGACCCATATATGATTCTGCGTGCTTTTGCCGACGCAACAAAGTAACATTAACGTGATTAGCTTTGAAAGTGGAACCAGAATGTGAATCTTGCCTGCTTTCGCGGGCGCAAACGGAAACTTACCAGGCGACGACAAATCCCGCTCTTCGTTTCCGCTGCCTCGCCGAGGTTGTTCGGCTACTCAATCGCGAGTTCAAATCGTCTTCTGTAGCTGCTGATTTAGGCACGAAGAGAGACCGTTTAATCAAGGAGTTAACGGGCAACAATGACCCGTACAGCAGAACTAAGAAGGCAGCTAACGAAAAAGCGCTCAAACTGTTGCCTCACGCGAGAAAACTCGTTGAGGAAAGCTACAATCAGCAGGAGCGTTTCAAGAAGGCTTGCCTCTGCGCCATCGTCGGAAACATCATGGAGTTTGACATTCCAGGGCACAACTTCACCCTTAACAGTTTAGCCTCGTGCATTCGTGAAGCCTCTAAAGACCTGTTCATCGACGACATCGACCGCGCCTACGAGATAGCGAAAAACGCGAACAGCGTTCTTTACCTGGCGGATAACGCGGGAGAAATCGTTTTTGACACTCTTTTGGTTGAGCAACTGAAGAACATGGGCTTAAAAGTGACTTATGTGGTTAAAGGCGGCTCCGTCATCAACGACGCAACAATGGAGGACGTGGCGCTTTCAGGCATGGACGCAATAGCAGACGACGTGCTGACCACCGGGACAGACGCGGTGGGTTTGCTTAAGAAAGAGGTTTCGCCTGAATTCCTCAAGGTTTACGACGCTGCAGAATTGGTTTTCGCTAAGGGCATGGGGTACGCTGAAACCCTCACCGAGTACAAGTTGACCAAGCCTCATCTGCTGCTGTTCAGAACCAAATGTGTACCCGTGGCTAACTATTTCTGCGCTCCAAGAGACAAAAACATCGCCAAGCTGATGCCGTAAAATGAAGTTGCCCGCCATAGCCTTCAATCAGGAAGCGCTTTCCCGCTTCGGCGAGGCCTTAAGCAAGGAGTGGCTCGTAACCAACGGGTTAGGCGGCTACGCGTCAAGCACCATTTTGGGCATAAACACGAGGAAGTATCATGGGCTGCTGGTTGCCGCGCTGCATCCGCCTGGCGACCGCACCGTTTGCCTTTCAAAGCTAGACGAGGACGTCTTCGTCGGCGACAAGGTTTTCAGGTTGGGCGCTAACGAGTTTGCAGACGCGATTTATCCGCAAGGGTACATGTTTCTCAACGCGTTTTAAGTCGCCCCATTCCCCACGTGGATTTACCGTGCTGGCGGCGTCGAACTGCGCAAAACGGTTTTCATGCCGAAGAGGAAGAACGCTGTCTCCGCAATCTACAGGGTCGCCAACCATGGCAGCGGAGAAGCTACGCTTAGGATTTACCCAATGTTAACCTGCCGTCACTTCCACTCCGTCATCAACCGAGCGGCGAACCCGTTGGAGCTCACCCAGAAAAGCGGCGACGAAGAGTTTGAAACCGCGTTTCAGCACCCTTCCGCAACAATCCTGTGCCGAGCAACTGACGGCAGATTTCATGAGCATATCAACTGGGTAGACGGTTTGTGTTACCGCGCGGAGGCGGCAAGAGGCGAAGACGGCAGCGATGACCAATTTCAACCTGGCTTTTTCGAGTTAACACTGCAGGCTAAAGAGGAAAAAGATTTCGCGTTAAACGCTGCCGTAGACGTTGACAGCCGAATTGCGCGGGAAGTTCTGGATTCCACCGGCAAAACAATCGATGAAGTTGCCGCTTCTTTCACGCGGGAATCTGCGCGGCTGGACGATTTGCTCTCGGAATTTTACGGTTTGCACCATGAAGTTTCAGCAGCTGACTGGCTAAGTTGGGTTCTTTCGGCGGCTGACTCATTCATCGTTCAAAGCATGGCGGGCGGGAGTGCCGTTATCGCTGGGTACCACTGGTTTGAGTCATGGGGCAGGGACACGTTTATCTCGCTGCCTGGGTTGCTGCTGGTTACTCACAGGTTCAGCGAGGCAAGAGACATCCTGCGGGTTTACAATCGGTTCTGCCGCGGCGGACTTATCCCGAACTTCGTCACAGACAAGACGGGTGAAGCAGCCTACAACACCGTTGATGGAACCCTCTGGTACGTTAACGCTGTCCTTCAGTACCTCAAGTACACAGGGGACTACGCGTTCATCGAGGCTGAACTCTGGAACAACCTGCAAGCCATAATCAGCAGCCACGAGCAAGGCACGTCTTTTGGCATCCGTTTGGATAGCGACGGCTTGCTGTCGCATGGCGCAGGGCTCACGTGGATGGACGCCGAAGTCAACGGCGCGGCGGTGACGCCTAGGGCTGGGAAAGCGGTGGAAATCCAAGCCTTATGGTACAATGCACTTCGGACGATGCAGCTGCTAGCCGACAGGTTCGGGGAGAAAGCCTTAGCTGAAAAATACTCTGCGATGGCTGACATGGCAAGAAGAAGCTTCAACCTGAAATTCTGGAACCCGCGCGCAGGCAGCCTTTTCGACGTTTTGGGACCCGACGGCGGCGACGATTCGCTTCGTCCGAACCAGGTTTTCGCTGTCTCTCTTGACTTCGCCATCCTTGACAAAGCCAGGTGCCAGCGGGTTATGGATGTTGTTGACCGTGAGTTTGTGACGCCGTACGGTTTGCGAACGTTGTCCGTCAGCGACCCAAGGTTCGTCGGCAGATACGTTGGCGACCGCGTCAGCAGGGATAAGGCTTACCATAACGGGACGGTTTGGCCTTGGCTGCTGGGTCCCTTCATAACGGGCTACTTGAAAACCAACGGATGCGACGAAAGGCTGCGTGACCGTATCTTGCAAAAGCTCGTCGTGCCCTTCTTCTCCGAAGGAATCAGGCAGGCTGGGCTCGGCACCATAAGCGAAATATGCGATTCTGAAGCGCCCAACACGCCAAGAGGCTGCATCTCCCAGGCATGGAGCGTTGCCGAGCCGCTTCGCGCCTACGTTGAAGACGTTCTGCAGATTAAACCGCGTTTCGCGCCCGCTTAGCTTGTTTTTCCCCATTTCGTTTGGATTTCCCCGCTTTTTGTGTTGGTTTTTGGTCACTAATAGTAGCCTACCCTATAGGGTCTTAAATGCGCCAGCAGAGCCAATAAGTCAACATAAGTCATTTTTGTGTTGAAATCTGACCACAAATACTAGACCCTCCCCGTCTTTGTGAAACCATATTTACATTGGTTTTTTGATGTAAATACTAGACCCCCTCCCCCCTCTCGTCGCCAGTCAGGGCTTGTTTCGGGTTGCATTTTTGATTTAGGGCTTGTTGGGTGCTTTTTTGGTTTTGTTTTGGGTTTGTCTGCGCTGCTTGTTTGGAGGGGTTTATGCGTGGGCGAGTTTAGGTTGCTTTGAAGTTTTCGAACTGAATCTTGTAATCATGTTGTTTCCATAGAAAGTCATATGATTGGCTGTTTGGGTCAAGGCTATGGATGGCTGCAAGGAAGCCTTCAGGCACTATCAAAATCAGGCAGAAGTAGTCGCCGTAATGCTTACGAAACACGGAGAGTTTAAACAGGAACTCGTCCAGATTATTTATTATCCCATGCGGTTCAAGCAGCACTTTTTTGCCGTTGCACGTTAATCGGGGCAAAAGGAAGTCTGGTTTATAGGTTAACGCGGCGGAATCACCCGTCGGCGTCTTGTAAGGCAGATGGAACTCCATGAATTCGTAGTTGAAAATCACCTGTCTACTCTGCAAAAACTCGTAAACGTCACTTTCGAGACCGGTAAAAGCGCCAGGCCGAATCAACTCGCCTATTCGATTATAATGGTAAATGATTGTCAGGTACCGCATCAACGGCTGAGGCGTTTCTTGATGTTTCTTTATGAAGAACCGCATGGACTTCTCTATAGACGTCGGCGTCAAGTCGGAGTATTCAAGCCAACTTCCCAAAATGAAGAAGGGAAAATCCGCTATCGCTGGATCCTCAGGAAACAGTGACTTGGCAAACTCCGTAAATCTCTCCGTGTCCAAATCAAATTCCGCCGTGCTTTTCCACCAGCTTTGCGGGCGGTTTTTGGCGTTCAACAGGAACGGCAGGTTTTCGTTTTCGCTTAAGCCTAACGCGACGTACACTCTCAATTTTGGAGTCGTCAATGGCAGCTTTAGGTCTCTAGGGTCGTAGGCAAAGAGCCCCAGGTCAGGTTCTTTCCGCACCATCCAGCGGAGGTAGAGCCAAGTTTTTGATGCGTGCTGCTTGTTCATGCGTTTAACGCTGTAAGTTAGTTGTTCAGCGAAGTCTTTTGGCTTCAAGCCTTTCTGTTTTTGCATTGTCGTGAATTTTATGAGGTTGCCTTTTGCTTTTTGTTCGACGAATTTGTTGACTGAACAGAGTACTTCAGGAATCTCGGCTTTTGCTTCGCCTAGCCGATCGAAAAGTCGCGTTTTTTCTTCAAATTCTTGAATCAGCTTCGCGAAGTCGTCAGTTGTCTTTAAAGTGTAAAGTTTGTTTCCGAGCGCGTTATGCAGATGGTTGAGAAGCAAGCGGGTGTTTCTCTGGTTTCCCGTCAGCTGATAATCGCTCAGAGCGGCTGCCTGCAAAAAATATTGAGCTGCCTCTTTCTGTTTTTCACTACTTGTCAGGGGCATGAACCACAGTTTAGGTTCCAGGTTTTGATCCAGCACTATGTCAACTATGTTACTGTAACTTTGAACAAACTGAACAATTAAATTTCTTAAGTCTTCAGGTACCAATTGAGCCATAAACGTTGAATTGGGTACTTCTAGCTTAATTGCCTTTTCGATTGCATTTTAAAAAACAAAGAAGCTTCAAATGCCTCGTCTGTTCTTCTCGTACATGACGGTTTTTTTTAAAGCCTCTTGAATTTTCGTGTGGCTAACTCCTTTCTAATCTCAGCTGGCAACCCTAAAGCTTTATGGTTTTTCTTAGGCTTTCAGCAGCGGTTTCAGGCGTCACCGTGTTGATGTATGTTCCCGTGCTGATTTCGAAGCCTGCCCAAATCGACAGCTTAGGGTGCACTTCCAAATGCCAGTGGTAATATTGCTCCGCGTCCCCGTTTATGGAAAGGTGGAACCCGTAGTTGTAAGGCGGGTCGTTCACGAGGTCCTTGAGCGCTTTGAGGCTTGCCTTAAGCGTTTTAGCCAAAGCTGACACTTCGTCGTCGCCGAGGCTGAGGATGCTGGAGGCGTGTTTTTTAGGCATGATCCAGAACTCCATCGGGTTAATGCTTGCGTACGGAGCAAAAACCGCAAAGTCCGCGCCGTCGCATATTAGCCTTGGGCCTTTCATTTCCTGCTTCAAAATGTCGCAGAAAATGCATTTCCCGTTTTCCCCGTGGAATTCTCTGCTGGCATCCAACTCTTCCTGAATCATCGCGGGAACAAAGGGCGTCGCGATTATCTGGCTGTGCGCGTGGGAAAGAGATGCTCCCGCCGCTTGCCCGTAATTGCGGAAAATCGAAACGTACTTGACGTATGGTTTTGCGCTTATCTCCTTGAGTCTGTCAATGTACGCGTGAATGACCAGTTCCAGCTGAGGCAGTTCCGCGTCCGCTGGGCCTTCATCGTGGTTCGGCGACTCAATTATCACTTCGTGATGCCCAATTGCGCTGCCAAAGCATTCGCTCTTAATGATTTGCGCCGTGTCTTCAGGCTGTCTCGGCGGGCTGAACGCTGGGTAAAGGTTCGGGATGCAGCGGACAAGCCAGTTTCTAGGTCGTTCCCCGACAGGCGGGTCCTGAGCCTTGCGCAAACCGCCGTCT
>Ga0187852_1000313_pt1 | contig 53184 bp, 46 predicted proteins | sample June2016WEW_6_40_FD_134511 | JGI IMG/M metagenome (GOLD analysis project Ga0187852, IMG submission 134511) | Peatland microbial communities from SPRUCE experiment site at the Marcell Experimental Forest, Minnesota, USA - June2016WEW_6_40 | ecosystem: Environmental > Terrestrial > Soil > Wetlands... | reverse complement strand
CCTGGCTCGCGACTACGAAAGACTCGCCTCAACCCTCGGAGCTTTTCACTTCCTCGCCTTCGCCTGCCTCATGATCGCTAACCTCTTCAGGCTGTTCGCTTGAAGTTAATAACAGGCTCTAGCAGCGATCATCAATCGTCCTGCGTCCGAACTTGACCACATAAGATTTTCCGCACCGGTGAATCAGCCTCGATGGGCTCGCTTGCTCGGACATAGCCTCGTTCCGACCGACTTGAACATCGTGAGTCCTGGACTATGCCCACGGTGCGTTGCCGACAAAGGATTCATTGAGGCTCATTGGCACCTAACACTCATGGTTGGCTGTCCTGTCCACGAGTGCAGGCCGGCGCTGTTCTGCCCCAGGTGCGGAAAGCGACTGAGCCTATTCAGACCTGGTCTTCTGGAATGCAGTTGTGGCGGGAATCTTATAAAGTGCAAGCTGCCTTCACTTCCAAAAGCAGATGCGTCCCTTCTCGATATCATTCGGCGAAAGGTTCTCGGGCTACCGGCAAATGATGAGAATCCTCTGTCTCTCCCCCGGGACCAACTCATGGCGATGAACCTGCGCTCGATGCTGCTAGTTGTCCGGACACTCGGGAAGCACCGCCTGATCGCCGGCGGAAGCACGAGCCTCAAGGATGAGCGGCAGCTCCTCTCGGCTTCCGCACGCGTGTTGGTGGACTGGCCAAAGAACTTCATCGCCCTGCTACTGGATATTGGGAAGAAACTCCAGCCGAGTGTAAACGGAGGAGTTCGCAAGCAATTTGAGCCGATTTACGGCTCTTTATTCAAGAATCGCGCCATCAACCCAAGCCAGCAAACAGACTTTCTCAGAGTGGCGTTTCTGGAGTTTGCGGAGAATCATTGGGATCGTGGCTATGTGGACCCTAAGCTTCTAAAACAAGTGCGAGGGAAGGTCAGAAGCCGTTTCATTACGCAATCAGAGTTCGCTGCCCAAGTTGGTATTCACAATTTAACTGCTTCCCGGCTACTCAAGGACCAAAAGATACCGTCAAGGCGGGTTCAATGCGGCAGGTCAGAGCGAATTCTTGTGGATTTCAGCTGCAACACAATCCCGCGCTCTTGCCCTGGAAAGATCTACAGGGAGAGGGATGCCGCAAAGCTCATTGGGATTTCTTTCGGAGTCCTGCGGGCTCTCAAGGAGAGTGGCATCTTCGAGTTCAACCATCTCTTGCCGACCAAGGGGGGATATCATGAGCTGGATATCGATGCGTTCACGAAGACGTTGTTGGCGCTGGCGCCGCCGGAGGGGCCAGACAGGGGCAACAATAGTGAGTACATTACCGTAAAGACCGTCATGGGTGGGCATCATGATTCGCCGGAGACAAAGGTGGATGTGGTGCGAGCGCTGCTAGCCGGGAGTCTTGCAATCGTCGGCAATACCGACGGAACGGTTGCTGGCTTTCTCATGGATCGAGCCGAATACCATCGCTTTGTCATCGCTGCTCGTAGCCGCGCTGCCGGGGATACGATGCCTGCCTACATTGCTGAGAAACATCTACTTTGCGATGCAAGTGCTGTTCCCGGCTTGCTGCAGATGGGCCTGCTAGAAGGTCATAGAGCACCGACAGGCCTGAAGATTACGAACGGATCCGTGGAAGCTTTCAAGACGAAATATGTCTCTTTAGCTTCGATAGCGAATAGCATTGGCACCACCAGTAGCAGGGCCTTAATGCGTCTCTGCGAGGGGAGTGGGATCAAATTGCTATTGGTACCAAGAACTGGCCGAGGCGGCCAACAACCATTTATCCAGGTTTCGGACCGCCCGAAGCTGTTGGAAGCCAGGCTGAGCTAAATCAAGCTCCCGGGAGCACGACGTTCGGCGAAATGCTTGCGCGGCTATGAGGAAGGCGAATTCACCAAGCACGACTTTTCTCCGCCGGCCGAACGCGATGTGTGCAGCCGGTGTAACATTCCGCGCAGGCAAGAATCACGCGAGCAGAGGGATTCAGACGATGATTTCCGCCATGCAGCTCTACGATTTCGTCCACTGTCCGCACAGAGTATGCATGGACGCATTCGGTGACGCAACCGAACGAGATGAAACTTCGCCTTTTGTAGAGCTCCTCTGGGAACAAGGCCTCGTACACGAAAACGCAATTGCTGAGAGACTCCCGATTACCGCAAACATGAAATTGATCGGTTTGGCTGATCACGAACGAGAAACTCTCCGAGCGATGGCTCGTCGTGAGCCCCTGATATATGGCGGGCGCCTGACAGCGGGTGATCTGGTCGGAGAACCTGATCTCCTGGAATGGACCGGTATTGGGTACATGCCGGGCGACATCAAGTCCGGCTCTGGCTTTGAGGGAGACGAAAGTGAAGGTAGGCTCAAGAAGCACTATGCATTCCAGCTCGCGCACTATGTCTTCATTCTCGAACAACTAGGTCTTGCAGCTCCAGAGCGTTCCCCTTATATCGTTGACCGTCAGGGCAGGCGTGTCGCGTACCCTCTCATGGAACCGCAAGGAATCCGCAACATAGCAACTTGGTGGGACAGCTATCTTGAGGCCCTATCTGAGATTCGGGCGATCCTTGCGCTGGCAAAGAAGTCCCGGCCGGCCCTGAGCGCAGCGTGTGGCTTGTGCCACTGGCAGTCATCATGCAGAGAAGTGCTTGAAGAAGCGGGTGACCTAACGCTGATTGCAGAATTCGGGCGGGCTAAGCGAGATAAAATTAGCGGCGTCATCCCGACCATTCAGGCTTTCGCCGATAGCAATCCTGATACCTTCGCGCAAGGAAAGAAGACCGTCTTTCCAGGAATTAGGCAGGACACCTTGTTGAAGTTCCACTCCCGAGCCCAATTGCTGAGCACGCCGGGCGCGGCCGCCTACCTTAAGGAGAGGGTCGATTTCCCAATCAACCAGAAGGAAGTCTTTTTTGACATTGAGGCTGATCCGATGCGCGGTGTCGTGTACTTGCACGGATTCGTAGAGCGTGAGTATGCGCGCTCGGACACGGCAACGTTCATGCCCCATTTTGCAGCCGGACTTGAACCCATCCACGAGGAGGCAGCATTCCAGGGAGCATGGGAGTATCTGACTGCGCGAGTCCAAGACTCAACAATTTACTACTATTCAAAATATGAGAGGACAGAGTATAAGAAGCTGGCTGAGAAGTACCCAGCAGTGTGCTCGGTAGGCGATGTTGAAGCCCTCTTTGCTAACCCCGTGATGATCGATCTTTACTTTGATGTCATCAAAAGAGCTACGGAGTGGCCAGTCTACAGCCAATCCATTAAAGCCATAGCAAAATACCTCGGCTTCCTATGGCGGGATCCGACTCCCTCGGGAGCAGCATCCATCGAGTGGTATAACCGTTGGATCGAGACCGGCGACCCTGCAATCAAGCAACGCATCCTCGACTACAACGAGGATGACTGCCTGGCAACGGGCGTTGTCCTGGACGGAATTAGGGCCTTGGCGGTAAAGACCTGAGCGCAGGGAGAACCGTCATTCCTTCCGGGGTGCAATGATCTTACCCATGGAAGGCAGTCTGCAGCCTGAGAAGTGTAAATTCGCAGGCGATTGCATCCCTGCATGGAAGGGCAGGCCACTGATTAGCCGATCAACGGCAAACGATGGAGATGCGGTTTGGCGCCGGAATTTCAGTTGATCCGCGGCCGCATATGGTCAGATAGCAGCACCTGCGCCGGTCCACCCAGAGCCTGCTTGGCATACATCACCCAGTGCCATCGGTGTATAGTGCGCACCAGCTGCGCGAACTGCCTGTGTTACTGGAAGCAAGCGGCGGGGCTGCTGCAGTCCCTCCCGATAGATACGTCTCAGTTCAGCCGTGAACTTGCCGCGGAAGACCTTGCGCAGAATCGGAATGGGCAGCAGAAAGAGATGCTGTGTACCGATCCAGCGCTGGTGGTCGGGGGCCAGTCCGCCGCCGGGGATGACGCAGTGCATTTTGGGATGGAGCAGCAGGTTCTGGCCCCAGGTGTGGAAGATGGAGAGCAAGCCGATCTCGTCGCTGAAGTGCTTGGGGTTGGCCGCCACTTCGAGCAATGTCTGCGCGGGGGCCGAGAACAGCAGGTCGTAGAACCTGTCCTGGCTGGTTAGCGCCAGCGGATTCAACACGTGGGGAACGGTGAAGATGACGTGGAAGCAGCTAATCGGGAGCAACTTCTGTTGCCTCGCCTCCAGCCAACGTTCGCGAGCCTACGCCTGGCACTTAGGGCAGTGGCGGTTGCGGCAGGAGTTATAGGAGATGCCGGCTTCATGACCGCAGGGTAGGTACACGTCGAGGTGTCCGCCGAGTGCTGCGGTGCGGCAGCGCGAGACGGCACGGAACGCCTTCAGCTGCCCCTATAGAGTGAAGGCGCTTCGGCCAGGGACCCGTGGGAGCGGATTCCATTTCTTACTGGCACAAAATTCGTCGGGCACTCCAACTCCTTAGACATGTCGAGAGGTGAACTCAGTACGCCCACAATGTTATCGACCCGACGAGGCGCCCCGGATTTCTGACATTCACTAGCACCACCATTCGGAACCTCCGTCGTTATCGCCTGTCAGGCTGTTCAGCGAATTGCGGATTAAGCCAGGAGCGCAATCTGAGAGCACAGAATACATCCATTCTGGAAGCCCAGCGGGCGTCCACAATGAGAACTTACCAGACTCCGAGTCACGCATAAGCAGGGCGATTGGAACGCAGCCCATGTTAACGATGTTGCTCATTGCCGATTTTCCATCGAGTATGTTGCCATCCAAAGCGATAGTGAAATAAAAAGACAATGGAATGTATTGTTGCGGATTGGTTGCACTCATGCCGGCCTCAACGTCGCAAACCTTCGCCGTTAAATATCCGACTCTTTCCATACGTTTCGTCATTGGTAGCTCCTATTTCTACTTTTGAATTGCTTCGGTACATTTCCTCTGTACCTCGCTCCTCTCTAATACTAGGTTTCTTCCGATTTGAAACGAGGTGTAGTAGCCGAATGCGTGAAACGCACGCGATGAGTCGTCCGGCTTTGCTGGCCATAGCCATTTCCTGGCAGGATATGGGCGCGCAAGCGAGCATAAGGGTGTCTAGAAGCCCCACATTCAATTGTGCTTAGAAGAGGCGCCGATGAAGAAAAATCTCAACCCGGAGGCTGGGACAGATTCGTTGCAATAGCTGCGTGAGAAGTCACGACCTTCCACCTCCGACGGACCTGGATTGCGGATATACCATACTCCAGGAGTGCCGTACACTACTTCGAGACGTCCAGCCTCTGCCCGCGCGCCGTTGGACGTGGAAACTCGATTTCCATCGGGCAGCCTTCCTCTAACCATTGCTGCCCCTTGGTCAACTGGATCCAGGATGAAGGGTCGGGCCGCCGAAACCGAGCGTCACACAGTCAATATCCTGGGTTCACCTACCTTATCTGAGAATCGAATTGCCATACAGGCATGGCAGCAGCCGGCCGTTTTGGATGGGCGGGTGGTCGTGAGCGGGCCCACCAGACCTGGCTCGAGGAACTGGTAGCTCTTCGACAGAGGGGCAGGCCTTTCATATCATTGGCTGCTCGTCGACCATGTCTACCCAGGGATTCAGGCGCCTTCCGTTGTAGGTGCCGGCGCCACGCGATTCCCGGCACGTGCAAGCCGGGCTCTTCCATTAAGGTGTCGCACCCGGTAGGTGGTCAACATCGGCGCCTGGGTGCGTCGGCTCTCAGCAGTCCGCCTTCAAAAATTCCAATTCAAATTCCCAAAAACTCAGTATTAAGAGTATGTGGACCGCCGGCACCCAAGCCACAGCGGGCGAGGAGGCTCCCCATTCGGTTTTTCACGCCCACTGACCCACCGTACTTGGTGAGTCGGTGGTGAACGCCAAATGGAAATCAACGCAAATTATGGAAAGGCTTTGTATGAAACAAAAACAGAATCAATCGCGGGTTGCAGGACCGCACCCCGATGATTTCAAACTTCGTAAATTAGCAGTCAAGTTTGGTAATGCCTGCATGCGGCTCGCGACGCCGGACCGCCGGAAGGTAATGCGGCTCGCGGCGCCGGACCGCCGGAGGGTAATGCGGCTCCTTGAGCAATTCACCTTCGGGAAGACCAGCACAGCTTCATATCGGGACCTTTGGTCCAAGGATGACATTAAGTGCTGCTATCTGCAGCTGCAGCCTATCTCGCAAACGGTGGCTAATGACTTTCGTCGTTGCGCTTCCGAGCTTCGGAAAGCAGCGCACAACTACCGTTTAGCATTGAGGTCCCGCATCGCCGAACTGGTTCGCCGCGCGCGGATTGAGGAACTTTAGGCTGACGTTAATGGACATTCCGGGGCGGCCGGCAACAAGAAATGGAGAGTGTGCAAAGTTGTGGGCTGGGGTAATCTCTGGAGATGAAATGGACAATCAAACTGGTATTTGAGGCGGTCCCAGGCAGTCCCGTCGAACACGAGCTGGGGATCATCGAGCGGGCGGAGGAAATCTCTCCGGCCACCGTGGGATTGACTATAGCAGAAGGCAAAGCGCTGCTTGCGAGCCTGCAGGAGCAAGTTGTGACCGCGCAGGTTCAACAACATGTGGCAACCATCAAGTATTGCCCGCGATGTGGCAACGCGTTTCGCGCGAAGGTCATTACCTGTCCACTCTGTGTTCTGTATACGGCACTGTTGGCATGCGAATCCGGCGCCTGAGAGCATGCCCTTGCTCCGGATCGCAGGCGCACAGCTTCTCAACACTGTTTACGAACAAGAACCCTATCACGCCCGAGTTGCGGTATCTCACGGCCAAGATGGCTGCTCTGTTGCCGTTTCGAAAGGCCGCTGATTTCCTCGGCGAATTTTTGCCTTTGTCAGCGCAGGCAACTGCCAGCACCGTCCGCAACCGGACGATGAAGGTGGGTAGACGGCTTCAGAGATCGGCGGAAATCCTCGCTGCTGCTACGTCGAACGAGCCCTGCAAAGAATTGGTGGTCGGCTTCGATGGTGGATACGTCAGAAATCGACACCGACGGCCGGAACAAAACTTCGAGGTCGTTGCCGGCAAAGCGTTGGATCGCGATGGGCAGGCTACACGCTTTGTCTTTGTGCGTAGCGGAGGTTCTGAGGTCGTGAGCGCGGTAGGTCTTGCGCTCCGGCATTGCGGAGTCAACGAAGCCACTTCGGTCACAGTTCTTACCGATGGCGATGCCGGTTTGCGGGCTATTCATCAGCAGGTTGCGCCACATGCTGACCATATATTGGATTGGTTCCACATCTCGATGAGATTCAAAAACCTCGAGCAGCTCGCGAAGGGCATAAACGCTATTGCTGATGGTGGGGTTCGCGGCCATGCGCTGGCTGAGATCGACCACGCGAAGTGGCGTCTTTGGAATGGCCTCACCGAGCGAGGAATCGTGGGTTTGATACATCTTGGGCAATGCGCGCAGGCGCCGTGTTTCGAGCACATCCCCTCCCTGAAAAAACTCGCGCACACGCTGTTAGAGACGATCCGCTATCTGGAACTGAACGCAGACTCCATGCCCGATTACGGTAAGCGGTACCGTGCCGGCCAACGGATCTCAACTGGGTTTGTCGAGTCGGCGGTCAATGAAATCATCGCGAAACGGATGGTCAAGAAACAGCAGATGAGATGGAACCGGTATACCGTCCAGAGGTTTTTAGACGTTCGCATTCATGTGCTCAATGGGACTTTGGAAGACGCATTCCGTCATTGGCACAAAGGCTTCCGGCCTGTCTCTGACCAAACCCATCAGGTCATGTCAGCATGACCTGCCCACAACTTTGCACACTCTCCCGATGATCTCTATTACCTGAGCTATTTCTGGTCCATTACCAAGATGATGGGATTCGGTGACTTTGACACGGGCAATGACGACGCCAGGGCTCGGCGGGAAAGCGCAATGCGCAGGTTCTTGCGTAAGGAGGGCGTCTACGACCGCTACATGCGCGTCTACCATCCGAAGGCGGATAACGCGCCGACGCCTCACTCCATCCTTCAATTCACTAACGGGACTCGCACTAAGGGGGTTGTAATACTCCGACACACCTGGATGGGCCCGGAGGAAATGAGTAGCCTCATTTTCCCGCAGATGGTTGTTTACCCAAAGGCCCTGGTCCCGGAGACGCAGTACACGGTATCGTTCCGTTACATTAAAGATACGCACACCGCGAGCGGCGCGGAATTGATGAAGTCCGGCATCCGCTTCGCCCCTACCGACCCGAACGAAATGATCCTGCTGAACCTGGAGCGAGCTCCGGGGCGGGGAACCAACCACACACCGCCTACGACACCGGGCAAGGCGGTGATGAAGACCGAAACTTGGAACGGACGCAGCGGCGTTGCGGTGCGCTGGGAGCCGAGCCAGGACGAGGATGGGCTGGTGTCGCACTACAAAGTGCTGCGCGACGGCAAACTGGTTGACTACGTCGGGATCGGCACGTTCTACTTCGATCCGGGTGCGAGCCTGAACCAACGCTACGAGATTGTGGCGGTGGATGGCGACGGCAACCGTTCGCCGGCTGCGGCGGTGGAGTTGTAGCGACCTTGCCCTTAAGACTGACAGGAGGGTAAATCCTCCGCCAGGAATTCAAAATGGAAACTCCGGCTTAAGCTTCCGAGTACGCCACACTTCTTGCCCCGTGTGTTCTGTGCTGCAATGAAGGACACGGGGACACCGGTCAGTTGATGTGAGCCCCAGAGTAGGGCTGTGTGAGGCCGCTGAATTGTATTTTGGGGTTTCAGCCGCTGGTTACGGCTTCCATCTTGCCTTTGCGGCGATGGAAATCCGTCTACAACCTATAGATGTAACACTCGACACTTAGACTGCCTGGCCGTTGTGCTCTATTCACATGAATCGAGCGCGGCAATAGGTGAAGTCTCTCCGGCAGCGTGGGTGGAGGTGGATGTGCCCACAATCGATTTCGATGCGGGGGTGACACATTGCGCGGTTCTGGCCGCTTTCACACAAGGGCAGTGGGGTGGGTGTCGCGTGGCATCCCAACAAACCTCCTGGGGTGACACAGCCTATTCAATCGAGAACCCGGTCAGACCGCGCGAGTGGTTCCTCGTTCCTCTTTTTGTTGTGAACGAAGTGGTCGAGCGCATAAAGGACGGGACAATCACCCAATACGTTTATGACCCGACGGCGGCGTGCCTGGTGAAGGCGGCATCCTGAAGCACGACGGCCAAGTCATGTGGCAGTAACAGCGGACGAAGTCCAGTTTGCTGGAACTCAGAACTGATGATTTGCCGAATTCTGCACTGACACGCGAATCGACCTCGACAGACTTTCACAACGAGCCGCTCTCTCGCTTCCGATCAGGTTGATGACCTGATCAAGATGATTGGGTAGTATTCTCAACCTAACCAATTTTCGGCTCAACATCTCTCACGACTCGAAATCGCCTGTACGGACAAGGATCGATTTGTCAGCTTCCAGTCTTCCGGAAAGATATTTACGGCGCGTGATCTCCTCAATTTCGCGCCGGTGCGCCCGGAACACTTCCAGCTTGTTTTTGTTGTCGCCATGAAAGTGATCGTCCAGGGCCTCCCTGCTGATTGCACACCGCACACGCGTTGCCCCGTCTTTTCCCCAGAAGTCGACCGCATCCCGGCTTGAATTGTATCGCTCCTCCGGCGCAGGGAACTGCAATTCATGCCGGTGCGGTTCGTCCGTCGCCCTCTGGACGCTCTGTGCGATAAAGCGTGCGAACGGCTTTATATTCGTGTCGATGCTGGCAGAATCCAGCGCGTGCAGGTAGCTGTCGCGTTCCTCGACGCGGATGACCGTCCACGGATAGCCGCCCGAGGCCAGCATCACATTCATCAGGAAACGGGCCATCCGTCCATTGCCGTCCGGATACGGATGGATATAGCCAATGAGCCAGTGGCCGAGGACCGCGCGCACTGAAGGTTCGGGCTCGGCTTCAAGGAGATCGAAAAGCGCAGGTATGGCGTCGCGGACAGCTTCCCAACGCGGCGGAACGTAGCGCGATGTTCGCAGATAGACGGGCATGTTCCTGTAGCCGGCCAGCGCCCCGGCCTCTAGCAGGCCAGCTGTCACGCAGGGCTGGAAGAGTTCCCGATACCACTCCCTGTGCGCGCTGCGCGCAAGGTCGCCTGCATCAGCGCCACCGATCACCTTCGCGACAACACCTTTGACGGCTTGGAAAGCCTGCCAGTAGCCGCGCGCCGCGAGTGTGTCGCGGTTCTTGCGGTCTGCTGCGTCATGATCCGGGTCCCAATCGCTCTGGCGCACCTTTTCGATCAAATCCGGCGTAACGGTATAGCCTTCGATTGACAACGAGTGATAGGCATCGCTCCTGTAGATATCGTCTACGGATCGAAGAGAGGCCTCCCTGTTCTTCGGCAGGCCGGGTGCTTGCGGAAACACGGCAGTCACATCTTCGCGCATCAACGCCCACAGCATCTGGATGCGTCCCACAATAGGGGCTCCGGCAGGCTGCGTCGCGCCAATCTTCTTTCCCGTTTCAAAGGGGTCATTTTCCCGCACGTCGTAACCGACGCTGTTCATCGTGCCGACGATTTCATCCGCCATTCCGGGACGCCCTATCCGGCGCAAAGCCCCGGCAAGATAGCCGGCCTTAGCCGAGTGTCCGCCGTTGAGGAGCAGCCGCAGGAGGTCTGAGACATCCGCGAGGCTTCCCAGCACCACCTGCGATTCGACCGGATTTCGCGCGAAGAACGATTCCGCCACGGCGACGAGGGAGACCGCTGGCGCATAGAGCCGCAACCCGTCTCTCGTAACGAGATTTTCCGATGGCGGCGCCTCGGATTCCTTCAGGTCGTAAATCGACGTCCCGAAGAGAAGCTTCATTGTGTGGTTGGTTCCTTTCGGACTGCATACCACGACCTGATCGGGGATGACCGTCCTTTCGCCGTGAAGCCACAGCGACTGCTCCGCCGAGAGGTGCCAGTCATCCCCGAAACGCTCCAGACAGTAACGGGCGCAGAACTCCCAGAACGACGCATACCATGGCGTGCTGTCGCCAGCACGCGCCGAGGGGCTCGCGGAGATCAGCCATCCCTTCATCACTTCTTGCAGGAAACCGTTCTCCACCAGGCGTTCCCGGTGAACGCGGCTCAGATCGTCGGAGCGGAATACACGCCCGCCTCCTTGCTGAAGGGTCTTCAGCACATCGAGGGATTCAGCCAGTTTTTCATTCGGTGTCGCCATGGATGCTCCAGTGTTGCTCGGGTGAATACAAGCCTGAAGTGCCGTGCAAGTACAAGCATATCATGCAGTGTAATAACAAGCAAATAGCGCTGCGCAACTGCAAGCGTATTATGCTTTATTCAGATAAAGCTATATAATAACAATGACTTATGTAACTGAAATTTTGCCTGGCCCCTGTGTTCAACAAGATCGCTGAGCGCTTTAGCGACAGCCTCGAAAAACCTGAATAAACTTCGGAGCCACTTGAAAGCAATTCTGGACGGGGTGGGGACTGAATAATGACCCCCTTGATGGGTAAGTCTTGGGTTCGAGCCGTGAATTGTACCGGATCGCAAATATTTTTTAGTCCGCATACCCTCTGAAATATCTTGCATATGCGCGAAGTACGTGCGATTTACGACGTACCACATGCTTTACATAACGTACTACGTTGCGCTATATTCGATTTGTGACTCAAGAGACCTTATTGGATGCACCGTTGATTCACAAGTTCTGCTCCTCCCTCCAGGCAGCCGAACAGGAAGCACTGCGCGAAGCTGCGGACACCGGCGGTATCGTCCTTCGGATCAAGTCGCTCAGAATAGAGCCTAACAACCTCGTGGTCGCCGGAGTGATCCCCAAAACCGCCCTTGTTTTCGAGTCTTCCTCCGTGGTTCAGGCGCATTTGCAGCCCAGATCGATGGGCACCATGCGCCTCACATGGAACAGTCTGCTCCATCCCGGCCCTGACAATGCGATCGGCTTTCTCGTACTGCAAACGCCCGTGGACGCAGCGGACCAGGTTTCGGAGTCCGAGGATGGCGGGAACTTCTGGGTGGCGCTTTCCATTCGGCGATCCCTGCACACATTGGAACCGGGTTCCATCGGCGCTATCTGTTGCGCCCGCTGCAACCGGCCCATACCGCAACAGCGCTTGCTGGCGGTCCCCAACACCAGAGTTTGCACAAACTGTCAGCAGAAAAAGGAGAAAAAATGATTGAAGCAACAAGTGATCTCGTCACTTTGAAGAGGTTTCCGACCCTTGAGGAAGCTAACCGGGCCGCCGGCTTGGAAGCCGGAAATACCGGCGCCCTCTCCATTCCGGTCGTTGCGTTTCGGCAAGGCAAACGGACCGTCACCACAGGTGCGTTGCCTATGAGCTGGGTGCGAAACCGCCTTGAGTCCCGTTCCGCGAAGTCCGCCAAGAAAGGCGGCTCGATGCGCGACGCGGAGGCGGCTTGGAACCGTCCAGAGCTTCCGGAGCACTCCCAGTCAATCGCAAGGTACATCCTTGAGAATTATGAGAAGGCCTATATTATCCCGCCCATCTCGTTGAATATCCAGCACCGCGTGCACCTCTACATTCCCGACTATCCCTCGGATTTCATTCCAGGGTATCTGGTGATCCCCGGCTCGGCGACGCTCGCCATCACCGACGGACAGCACCGGAGGACCGGAATTGTGCAAGCGATGGATCAGATGGACGAGGCAACCTCGGCTAAGTTCGCCAGCGACGCCGTCGCCATCATGATCACCTGCGAAACTGATCTCAACCAGATCCACCAGGACTTCGCCGATTGCAGCAAGACCAAGCCGCTGCCGCCGAGCCTGCTTGCGGTCTATGACCGCCGGAATCCGGCGAACAGGCTGGTCAGCGATCTAGAGCGCATGTGCCCGCTGTTCAAAGGCCGGATTGACCCCACCAGCAAGACGCTGAGCAAGAAATCGACCTTCCTGTTTCTGGCGAACCAGCTCCGTCAGCTCGTAAAGGAGCTGCTTGCTGGTAGCTATGCTATGGCCGATCTTGATTTCGAAAAGCGGGCTGTTGAGCTTCTCGGCCATGAGGAACAGTACAACGCGGCTGTCCAGAAGTTCGTGGAGTACATCAATTACCTGACCGGCCTCACCAAGGACACGCCCGCCGGCGAAGACGGCGCTAGCTACAGTTGGAACGCCAACCCCTCGATACCGGCGATCCCCGTGTGGCGTGAAATTGCCAAGCTCCCGGTGGGCACCCTCGAAATCAGCCAGGTTCCCGTGAAACGCGAAGAAGGCTGGATTTGCCTGTCGGCCACCGGCCTGAACATCATTGGCCGGATCGGACACAAACTCTTTACGAATGCCGAACTGGCGACGAAGTGGAAGGACTACGCTCAAAAATTGGGGGACCCGCAAGCAGTCGATTGGAAGCGTGACGCCGCAATATGGCAGGGCAACATTATTCAGGGCACCAAGCTGCTCACCCAACAGGCGCCGGTAAAACACGCCTACGACGAGGTTCTTAAGGCCATCGGCCTAACCAGCGCCTTGCCGCTTCCGCTCCAGCAAAACAACGCTTCATAACAACCAACCAAGGAGGAATGTATGGCTCGCAAAGTTTTCTTCAGTTTTCACTATGAACGCGACATTTGGCGCACAAATGTCGTCAGAAACAGCGGCGTTGTCGAGGGCTCTGCCGCTGCCGGATTTTATGATGCTTCCCTATGGGAAGAGGCAAAGAAAAAGGGTGACGCTGATGTCAAGAAGCTGATCGATAAAGGGCTCATCGGGACAAGTGTAACGGTCGTTCTCATTGGCGCAGAGACATCCTCGCGGAAATTTGTCGATTACGAAATAGAACAAAGCATCGCGCGCGGCAATGGACTGCTGGGAATCAACATCAGCTACATAAAGGATAAGGATGGGAAAACCGACGTCCAGGGGTCAGCCCCGACACGGCTGACTAAAGTCGGCGCACCTTGCTATTACTGGGACCGCAGCAAGTTTGGCGATTGGGTGGAGGAAGCATTCAAGAAGGCTCACCCGAATGGCTAGGGTTGCGCTGCTGCCCTAGCAAAATTTCGAGACTGGAGAAGGAATATGAGTTCCGAAGCGATTGCCGTCTCAACTTTCATACGCGAATATACCCGCGAACTGCACAACAAGAACGCGGCAGTCTTCGCTGGCGCAGGATTGTCGGTGGATTCGGGTTATGTTGACTGGCCTGATCTCCTCAAGGAACTCATTCAAGATCTCAGGCTCGATCCCGAGAGAGAACATGACTTAGTTACGCTGGCGCAATATCACTGCAATCAGGCGGGCGGCAGCAAGACGAAGCTCACGCAAACCATATTTAATCACTTCGCGCCAACCAGGACGCCGACAAAGAATCATCAGATTCTGGCCCGCCTGCCCATCTATACCTACTGGACGACGAACTACGACAAATTGATCGAGAAGGCTCTCGAAGAGGCCAAGAAAGTTCCGGACGTGAAATACGCGCTGAAGCAGCTCTCTGTCACGCGGCCGGATCGTGACGTGGTTGTTTACAAGATGCACGGCGATATTGATAACCCGGCAGACGCCATCATCAGTAAGGATGATTACGAAGCGTATCCGCTAAAGATGGGCGCTTTTGTATCGGCGTTGCGCGGCGATCTCGTCGAAAAAACATTTCTATTTCTGGGCTTCAGTTTCACCGATCCCAATATCGACTACATCCTGAGCAGGGTCCGGGTTCAATACGAACAACACGCGCGCCATCACTACTGCATCCAGAGGAAGGTCTCGAAAAAGAATGGCGAATCCGATGAAGAATTCAAGTACCGAGAACTGAAGCAGGATTATTTCATCCGGGATCTGAAGCGGTTCAGCATCTATACCGTTCTCGTTGATGATTATGCGCAAATCACCGATCTCCTCGCCAGTGTTGCGGCGAACTACAAGCGCCGCTCCATATTCATTTCCGGCGCCGCTGAAGAATACGGCACTTGGTCACGTACCGATGCGGAAGGCTTCGTGCACCAGCTCAGCCACCAGATTGCCTCTAGGAAGAACCGAATCATTACAGGATTTGGCGTAGGCGTTGGCAGTGCTGTTATCAATGGCGCACTCTCCTACCTCAGTGACGCAGGGAAGACCATTTCCGACGAGGAAATTGTGATACGCCCGTTCCCGCAAGTGGCAACCGGGGCGGCGAGCCTTGCCGATCAATGGACGGCGTACAGAAAAGCGATGATTGACTATGCCGGCATCGCCCTCTTTCTCTTTGGCAACAAGCGCGACCCCAAGGGAAACGTGGTCATGTCTAACGGTATGAAACAGGAGTTTGACCTTTGTGTAAGCGCCGGTGTTCATCCCCTACCTGTAGGGGCGATCGGATTTATGGCGGCGGAGTTGTGGGCAGACGTGAATAAGCGCATCGACAGCTTTTATCCGAACGCCACGACTGCATTCCGCCAGGATTTTCAGCAGCTCGGCGACGCATCCAAGTCTCCGGATGAACTCATGTCTATCATCCAAAGACTGATCGATCAGCTGCAGAAGGCATGAGCATGGCAAAACGCGTTTATTTTGCGTTTCATTATCAGGATGTGATCGACTTCCGCGCCAATGTTGTGCGCAAACATAACTTCACCGGCGGCGTGACATCCGCTGGCTACTACGACCATTCGATCTGGGAAGAGGCCAAGAGGACGAGTCCGTTGGCTCTGAAGCGGCTCATCCATGCAGAATTAAAAATACTTCCGTAACCGTTGTACTCATCGGAAGCGATACTTGGGCACGACGCTGGGTGCGTTACGAAATCATGAAGAGCATAGAACGTGGCAATCGCGCGCTAGGTATTCACATCAACAGCATCAAAGGAAGGGATGAGAAGACCAAGCCTCTCAGACCAAATCCCTTTGATAACCTTGGCCTGGAAATCAGCGCTGACGGCACCAGAGCAAAGCCTACGGAATGGAAACAAGGAAAATGGGTCTACTATTCTGATCTCGATCCATTTTCGGTTCCTCTACAGCCAGAAGGCAATCGAGGAAAACACCTGGCGCTCTCACACTGGATACCAGTCAACGACTGGGTTGCTCACCGTGGTTTCGACAACTTTAGTTCTTGGATAGGGTAATGTTCTCTTTCGCCATCTTTCCATCCGGCGCCAAGATGCCCAAGAGACAGGTGCGTGCCGTTGTGCCGGTATCCAGACCCGCGTAAGCTCAAGAGGCGCAATGTGCGGTGAATGCGAAACCATGCCCATTACCGCGACCGGGAGAAACTATGATCAACAACATCCAACTCCTCAGGAATATCGGGCTGTTTGATTCCGTCAACACCGCTGCGAATATCCCTCTCACACGTCTTACGCTCATGTTCGCCGAAAATGGCAGAGGCAAGACGACCCTCGCTGCGATTTTTCGTTCGCTAGCAACTGGCGACCCGATCCCGATCGCAGAACGGCGTCGGCTTGCTGCACAGCATCCCCCGCATGTTGTTCTGGAATGTGACGGAGGCCCTCCGCCGGCGATGTTCCAGAATAACGCTTGGAACCGTACGCTCTCGAACCTGGCCGTGTTTGACGACGTGTTCGTTGACCAGAACGTCTACTCAGGCTTGGCTGTTGAGGTGGGACACCGGCAGAACCTGCATGAGCTGATCCTGGGTGCTCAAGCAGTTGCGCTGAACCAGCAACTCCAGCAGCACGTTCGTCGGATCGAAGAACACAATGTCACGCTTAGGGAAAGAGCTGCGGCGATACCAGCAGCAGAAAGAGATGGGCTTTCGGTAGATGATTTCTGCGCGCTGCCGGCGCGTCCTGATATCGACGCTGCCATTGAAGCCACGGAGCGCAACCTGGCCGCAGCCCGCGAGCGAGAACCCGTTCGGAATACCGCGCTCTTCGAGACCCTAAGCTTGCCGGCCTTCGACACTGCGGCCGTCGATCAGATCCTTGGGGAAGACTTGCCGGCCCTCGATGCTGCTGCCGCAGCACAGGTACAAGTTCACCTGGCTGGATTGGGGCCGGGCGGTGAGACATGGGTAGGCGAGGGGATGCGGCGCGTACCGCAACCAGCTGCAGGAACGACGGTGAATTGCCCATTCTGCGCCCAGGATCTCGCCGGATCACCTGTAATTAACCACTACCGCGCATACTTCAGCACGGCCTACGCCGACCTGAAGCGCAGGGTTTCGGCTGCTCTTGCGGAGATTAATCGCACGCATGGAAATGATGTGCCGGCTGCATTTGAACGAGCGGTTAGGGTCGCTGTAGAGCGGCGGCAGTTTTGGTCGCGGTTTTGCGATGTGCCAGAGATCGCTGTTGACACGGCGGCGATTGTGCGCGATTGGCGATCTGCACGCGAAGCTGTCGCGGCAGCGCTGACTGGAAAACAGGCTGCGCCGCTGGAGCGCATGATGCTGGCGCAAGGGGCACGCGATGCCGTTGCGGCATTTGAAGCGCGACGCCAGACGATCGCGCAGCTTAGTACTGCTCTTCAGCAAGCAAATGCAGCAATCCTGGTGATCAAGGAGCAGGCGGCAGCGGGCAACCCGGCGGCGATCGCCGCCGATCTCTCGCGGCTTAAGGCCGTTAAAGCGCGGCACTCGGCTGGGATCGCGGCGCTTTGCAATGACTATCTGACTGAGCGAGCCGCCAAGACCGCAACCGAGCAGCAGCGGGACCAAGCCCGTGCCGCCCTCGACCAACACAGAACGGCCGTGTTCCCTGGCTACCAAACCGCGGTGAATCTGTACCTGCAACGATTCAACACAGGATTCCGGCTGGACAGCGTGACTTATGCGCAGACAAGGGGAGGGCCGACTTGTACTTACAATGTGGTCATTAACAACACGGCTGTTGCCGTCGGGGCCGCACCACAGCCAGGAGAGCCTTCATTCCGCAACACCCTGAGCTCGGGTGATCGCAATTCGCTCGCCCTCGCATTCTTCTTCGCGTCTCTTGATCAGGACCCTGCGCTGGGTAACAAGATTGTAGTCGTCGATGACCCGATATCGAGCCTTGACGACCATCGCTCCCTGACAACGGTGCAGGAGGTACGACGCCTTGCAGAGCGGGCAGGTCAAGTGATTGTGCTCTCGCACAACAAACCGTTTCTTTGCCGTATCTGGGAGGGGAGCGATCCTACGATCCGCGCTGCCCTCCAGGTGGCGCGCGATGGAACGGGATCGACCTTGCGTTTGTGGAATGTCGACCAAGACTGCATCACCGAACATGATCGGCGTCATGCGATGTTGCGCGAGTACCTTGTCGCGGGCACACCCAACAATCGAGAAGTTGCCAAGGCGATACGCCCTGTGCTGGAAGCGTTTCTCCGCGTGGCATGTCCGGAGCATTTCCCTCCAGGCACTCTCCTCGGTCCGTTCCGTAACCTCTGCTCCCAGAGAGTCGGCACACCGCAGGAGATTCTCGATGCACAGGCCACCCAGGAGCTACGTGACCTTGTCGAGTACGCGAATAGATTTCATCACGACACAAACGCAGCTTGGGAAACCGAGGCGATTAACGATGGAGAACTGGCGGGGTTCGTGGGACGAGCACTGAGCTTCGTTAAACCGTAGTACCGGACAGGAAAAGCCATCAAAAGCAGGCGGGCTTCGGGAACGGCAGGAAAATCGAAAAGCCAATCAATGTTTTTGTGCTTCGGGGCTCAGTTTGCTTAGCTCTGAGGAATAACCTTATGCAATGAAGGGTCTGAGCCGAGCAATTCGCAAAGGCGAAGATAATGTTTCGAGCCTTTATTCTGAAAATAAACATGTTCTTTGTCCAGACCACCAGGAAAGTCGTCTTTGAACACGTACAGGTCAATCGTGTATTTTTCTGCCTTGATGCGGCCATCTGAAACACTCTTATATATCGGCTCCACGGCTCCTCCCTCAGCATAAAAGTTACCCGTGAGAGTGGAAATCAAATCCGTAAACGTACAGCCCCTGTCAGAGCTTGTGAAGACCAGCACGTTCGGGTATTTGCGGCTTGGATTCACTGATTGGAACTGCTTAGCCGATTGGTGAATGTGGCTACTCAGGCGATTAAAAGCGGGGTCGTGCCGCAAGCCCCCGACAATGGTCATTGGAGGAGCCGCGTTCAACTGATCATCCAGCCACGTGTCTTCCTGTACATGCTTGGCCTCACCGTAAAAAACGAACTCTGGGCCTTTGAAAACACGGAAATCCGGAGTTTTCCCCTGGCGCATCTCTTGGTCAGTGAAACGCTCACACCGAAGGTCATATTTGGCGAAGAAGTTGAAAGCGATCTGTTCGCCAATATTCAACCTACTCCGCTCCATTCGTTGTCGAGAGAATCTCGTGTCGGGCTCATATCCGAGTCTTCCTCGCCCCATGTTTCACGGCCATGTGGTAAGCATAGAACAGAAAACGCATCGTCGAATCGATAATGCAGAACCTCAAAAACATCGGGTCTTTTTCGTACGAAGCGATCAGGTCCGCTTCATCATAAGTTTTGATCGCGCTAAGGTACTTGATGAGTTGGGACTTGTCGTTTCGCTGCTTGACCAGCTCGATCAGGCTCACATCTGCAAACTTGATGTTGTGCGCATAGGCGTTCCTCACCTTGCGGATCGTTTCGATACATGCAAGCTCTTCTGGAGGCAAACAGGCAGCGTCCAACAATTTGAGGAGCGAGGTTCTCCCTGCCATCGGCAGGGAGTCAACGAACTCGTCTAGGGTTTCGTTTTGTATAACCCTGTTTAATATCTTGAATCTCAAACCGTGCCGGAGGATCTGTTTCGCTGCGCTTTCGAGTAGTGCATCGACCTTCAAAATGAAAGCCCAATCGCTATCAGTTTTCAGGATCTCGCCGATCAGGTCTTTGTGAAGCCCCACGCCTTCGCAGAACTTCTGAGCTTCCTCTAGCAATAGGCCAAAACGATCAAACTCCTCAGTCTCTGGAGCCTTTTTGGCACGAGATCGCGGAGTCTTCGCTTTTCTCTTTGCGGGAGTATTGGTCGCGTTGAGTCTGCGGTTTGCCATAGACATCCACTCAGATCGAAATCCTCTTGATAGTATTACGCGTCACGCGCCGTCTGCGATCATAAACCTGCGTGGCCCAGATCGCAACAATTAAGGCTCAGTTCACCTACGATCAACTCGATCCGGTCATAATTAAACAAGCCGGCCGCACGCTTCGTAATATCACGGAGGATGCGATTGGCAGCCTTGTCGCTGGCATCGTCGTCTTCGTCGTCTTCGTCCTCTGTTTCTGTACACTCATCTATCCTCGGAGCTATCAGTTACTTCTCTCCTGACAGCGTTTGCATACACCCTTCGGGCATCCTTGCCCCCTGCCATTCACGGTCGCTTCTCGCGTCAACAGGAAGCCTCGGTTCCCCCTGAAGGTCGCCCCCAATTTTCCTGTGTGACGCCGCGCCCGCTTCTGGCTTATCGGAGGCATCGCCCGAGAGGGTAATGCAAACCAAGGAGAAGACCATGACTGACATCACGAATATCCCGCTCAACAAGCTGACGGCCTGGGAAGGCAACGTCCGCAAGACGCAGAACAAAGCCGGCATCGACGAGCTGGCCGCGAGCATCAAGGCTCACGGCTTGCAGCAGAATCTTGTCGTCAAGAAAGACGGCAAGAAATTCGCCGTCATCGCCGGAGGGCGGCGGCTGAAGGCGTTGCAACGGCTTGCCAAAGCCGGTGACATCGAGCCCGCCTACGAGGTCCCTTGCCGCATAACGGAAGCTGCCGACGCTGCGGAGATCAGCCTGGCCGAGAACGTCGTGCGGGAGGAGATGCATCCCGCAGACCAGTTCGAGGCTTTCCGTGACCTTGCGGACAAGGGCATGCCCGCCACCGACATCGCTGCGCGTTTCGGAAAAAGCGACAGCCACGTTCTCAAAATCCTGAAGCTCGCCCGCGTCAGCCCCGAAATCCTCAAGGCTTACCGTGCCGCCAATCTCACGCTTGAGGACGTGATGGCGTTTACAGTGACCGACGATCACGAAGCGCAGGAGAGCGTCTTCGCCGCCATCGCTCCATGGCACGGAGCACAGGATATCCGCGCTGCCCTCACAGAGAACGACATCGCCGCAACCGACAAGCGCGTGAAATTCGTCACGCTCAAGGCCTACGAAAAAGCCGGGGGCACGACCAAGCGTGACCTGTTCAGCGAGGATGACAGCGGCGTGTATATCGAAGACCCGAACCTGCTCGATACGCTCGTGACCGAACGACTCGAGAAAAAAGCGAGTCCCGTCTGCGCCGAAGGCTGGAAATGGGTTCAGGTCACCCCGGACTTTGCATACCAGCAAAGCGCTGAATACCGGCGCATCCATGCCGAGCCTGTTCCTCTGACCGCGTCTGAGCAAAAGAAGCTCGACAAGCTGCAAGAGGAATACGCGCAAATCAATGACGAATGGAACGATTGCGATGAGGAACTGGAATCGCGCCCACGACTCGACGAACTCGAAAAGCTCATTGCTGAAATCGAGGACCGCAACGGCGTCTGGACATCTGAGCAGCTCGCCATGGCCGGAGCCGTTGTCTTCATTGACCATCAGGGCAAGACGAAGATCGAGCGCGGCCTTGTGCGGCCCGAGGACATGCCGAAAGCCGGAAAAGCGAAAAACGCGAATTCTTCCGATATCTCCGATAACGAAGGCGAGGCGGAATAGTCCGCCGGTCTCTCTGCCTCACTCGTCGAGAGCCTGACCGCCCACAAGTCTGCGGCTCTTGCGGCAAGCCTGCTGGATGCGCCGGACAAAGGCCTTGCCTCCGTCGTTTACGCTCTGGTGCTCGATGTGTTTCGCCATCGCCACGACACCGCCCTGAAGTTTTCGGCGACGGTGCAATCGTTGCAGCGCGTGGAAGGTTCGACCGCTTTCCAGCGCCTCGAAACAACCCGCGAGAATTGGGGCCAGCGTATCCCCGGCACGCCCGCCGACATCTGGCAGTGGTGCCTTGAGCAGGATCAGGCCGTCCTCCTTGATCTCCTGACCTTCTGCGCCGCCTGCACGCTCAACGCCGTGCAGATGAAAACCGACCGTCCGGATACCCCGAGACTGATGCACGCAAGCCAACTCGCCGCTGTACTCCATCTCGACATGACCTCATGGTTCACGCCGACCGCCGAAAACTACTTCAATCGCGTCAGCAAGGTTCAAATACTTGAAGCCTTGCAGGAGGCAAGACAACAGCCCCCGGCACCTGCCTGGGCGAATCTCAAGAAGGCCGAACTCGCCACGCTTGCCGCGCGCGAGACCGCCGCAACCGGTTGGCTGCCTTTGCCGCTCCGGCAAGCACCGTAAGCAGCTATGTCGGAATGAGCCATCATTCCGATCCGGGCAAGCTGCTCCTCGAAATCCGCCAAAAACTTACTGAATGTGTGTCCGAACAGCGGTATCAAGCCGCCGGTGAACCAGGGATATCGTAGTCAGAATATCGAGCGCGTCCTGCTCAGTGACGTTCCAGTGAATCTTCGGAACGTGCGCCGTGGTATTCCGAAACGCTCCGAACAAACCCTTAATGAGGTTCATCAACCCTGAATGCTCGTTGCGCTCGCTTTCGGTTGTCAAAGTATTGAAGGCAAGTCGGGGGCATCCGGCCTTCCCGATGCCAAGGGCTTCATCAACCAGTTGAGAACCGTCGGAGCCAAGCCCCGTTTTCTGGCGCAATTTTTCAGCGACGCTCTTGGTCGCCTCGAATACTGCATGGAAGTAATTGTCGACGACAAGTTCAGCGCGGCAGAATTTCAGTACGTCGGCATGCACCTTCCTCTCGACAAGCGCTTTCCGGAGGGCGCTTGCCATGGCCTCTGCTTCCGTCAATGTGTGCGCGGTTGAAACCTCGCGGAGTTTGCCGTCTTCACCCAGGGTCAGCCCGCTGAAGGCCAGGACGCTGTTCAGCCTTCCTCGTTCTGATTCAAAGTAATCCCGGCTGCCGACGTGGCGTACCGGATTCATGACATGAGTGATGAAGCCCAGGATGTTGTTTGCACACCTGTCTGAGTTTTGTTTCTCAAGAAGCGCAGCATAAAGTCGGTGGCGCTTCGTCATCTGCGGGATCGGATCAGGGAAGCCGCATTCGCGCAAGAATCGCCCAATCTCTGACCCGGTCAGTCCTGTGTCGGTAGCGCCCAGGATGTCCGAGAGCGCCTGTAAATTCGCTTCATCGAATTTCGGTATGGCAGCCATCGAATTCTCAATCCTCTCGCGGAACCATTTTGTCAGCCCCGCACAAGCTCCGCTCTCAGTCTTTCCGCTAGAGCACGTTCGCGCTGATGCTGATCGCCGGCCAGCACCCGTTCTTCGTCTGTCAGGTCCGCCAGAAATCCGAACCCTCTGGCGCAATCGGCGGTTATTCTGTCATGGTCAATGACAAGAGCCCGGTTGAGGAGCTGGCGGAGATCATCCCAATCGAAGTCTCTGCCGTCCTGGAACTTCTGCACCAGCCGCGCCGGATCGAATGTATCGTGCGCCTGCCAGAGTTTCAGCACGACGAGGCGGCGGATGAGTGGCTGGTCGAGCGGTTTAGTGGCGAACATGCCGAGGTCGTAGATGTCGCGCGCCTTGTTCCTCTGATAACAGGCGCGTATTTTCTCAGCAACAATTTCGGTTAGCGCGAGGCAGATGATATCTGCGGGCGCGAAAGGCAATGATTTGAAATAACTCTGCTCGATCTGGGGCCTCCGTTCCGTCGGCAGCGTCGGGGTTTCGCGTCGGCTGATTTGGAGCTTAACCTCGCTTACCCCGCTCGGGTTCCAGTCGTGAGAATAGGTTGGATTGACACCCCAGGACAGACCGTCCTGGGTTTCGTAGTAGCTGCCGTCTAGAATGGCAAACTGAATTCCATGGAAGGGCTGGTCGAAGGCCTGCATCATATCGAGGATGATGTCCTCGTGATCGTGCTCTGCGATTCCAGTGAAATCCAGATCGGTAGAAAATCGTCCTTGACTTCCAACGAACATTTTCCGCAGGCAGGTTCCACCTTTGAAGGCCAGCTTGTCCAGAATGCCGCGCTCGGATAGAAGCTGAAGCAGGAATGTCAGCACCACTTCCTTCTCCGCGATCATGATGTCGCGAAGCCCGGATTCGGCGGAGTAACGCTGCACTTGTGGCTGAGTGAGCATTCTTAACCGTCCTTCCTGAGGGCTTTACGCCTGCCAAGCCCGGCACTGCCGTGCAACTCTTCCCGTGTCACATTGACGAACAGACGCCACGTCTCGTCATAGCCGATGGCCCCCTGCACCACGCTCTCGCGCGCAGGATCGGGTCCGAGCCATGTTTTCCGGCTGTGTGCGGCCAGGCGGTTCAAGCGGTTGCGCATCTCGGGCGGAACATCGGCTTTGACATGATCGCCGAGCCAGCCAAATCGCCGCGCGAGGGCGCCTGAATCGATCCGTTCGAGATAATCTGCCACCTTGTTCCAGTCAAATCGACGGCTGGCGGTCGCAAGGATGGTGGCGGCTTCGCCCACGCCGCCAGCCAACGCCGGGCGGTCGATACAGTCGATGGCGGTTTTTTCGCGGTCGGAGATCATGACCTTGTATCCGAGCACATCGACCGGCTCGAAACCGAAAAATTTGCTGTCTGCCTGATTGACGATCCGGACTTGCGACTGTCCGACTTCGCGTCCGCGCAGCCGCGTCAGCGTCACAACGAAGATCACGTTTCGGTGCTGCGTCGTCAGCCCGTAATGGGCGGCGGCTGTGCTGAAGCCAATGTAGTAGGGATTGGCGATGCAGCTGGCGAGCGCCAGAAGATTGCTGTCGCCTAGAGCGTCCGGCCCCTGTTCGGCAGGGACGAGTAGATACTTCCCCCAGCTCGCTCGTTCGAGCCAGCCTTTGTGGCGCAGCGATTCAATGACATGGTCGGCCGCCTTAGGGGTTACGGCGAGCAGTTCGACGATTTCCGCTCGCGTCGTCTCCCGCTGGCCGCGCTCGCTGAGGGCAAGTACGACCCGGCTTTCCTGAGGCGATAGAGATCTGGTTGTGAAAACCATGTCATTCTCCGTAACATAACCCCCAAAAAACGGGGGTTTTGATGAATATAATAGCAATGCTTAATCGCTTTGTAAACTAAATTATGTAATAAAACCCCCTTTATAAGGGGGTTTTGTTACATATTATTGAAAACGCAAACCTTATTCCGTTGTCCTACCATTCGCCCATCGTATCGAACAGATCCTCGCTTTTAGCTAATGGACAGGTGATAAGCCATGCATTTTGGCTTCGACATTGCTGGGATCGCGGTGACCAACCGCCTGCCACACACATCCATAGTTCAGTTCTTCCAGCGCTAAAATTGAGCATGGCAACTCTACGTCTCACCCACGACCAGCGTGAACTGGAGATATTGACCGACCTGGAGAGTCACTTCCATGAATTCGCGGGATATCCTCTTTCGTGGTCCAAGGTCCCGGACGGACAAGACCCGCCGGACTTTGTTGCCTGCGCACCCCAGGGGGCTATCGGCCTGGAACTGATCGAATGGCTTGACGGCAAGCAAATGGGGCCAGCAAAGGGCCGAGAGTCGCAGCGGGAAGGCATTCGCCGCGTATTGAGCGAGAACTGGAAGACGGGATACCAGCCGGAGAATTTTGGCCTCGCCGTTGTGATGCCCGAGTGGAATCTCAGAATTGCTCGCTCCGACGAACTTCAACTGCGACAGGAATTCCTTCGCTGTGCCGAGAGTGTGGACAGAACGTGGCTCACCAATCCGGATCGGCCTGGTGGCGTGCATTACCAAGCCGATCTTGACCCCTATCCGATGATGAAGACGTATCTTCATGGAATCCGCTACATCGGCGGTGCGCGCCACGGGTTTTGCTGGATTGACGTGGAAGAGGATGGAGGCGCGTATGACCCTGCGGCTGCTGTCCTGACGTTGGAACAAGCGCTCGACAGGAAGCTGGCGCTCTACTCCACGCCCGAGAAACAGGCGCACTTGCGTGCATATGGTCTGGCTGAACTCTCATTGCTTGTACATGGCGGCATCAACGCCTACCGCTACAACACGCCGGGCCGACCACTCTCGCTGGAGCAGATTGCAGAGCGGGGATCGGCCTATTATGCGGCGCATCCGCAACGGCACATTTTCAATCGCGTTTGGTTTTTCGATTCTCTCAACTCTGCCGACGACTTGAACGCCTTGCTTGGCTATCCTCCAGGCTATGGCAGGGTCAGATGGCTTGCACAACTCTGGCCGAAATTCAATGTTGACCCGCGTTCATCGGTGGGCTAGCACAGCCAACGTGGTGGCGGTTTCTCTCATGCCTCCGTTCGCAAGGAGTGGGACAACCGACACGGCACCATCAAAGCCATGCGAACAACTTTTTCTGCTCTCGTGCGGCGGTACACTATAGGCAGGAGGCTGATACGTTCAGCGAGTTCATGACCGATACGCTGGTTCTCCAAAAGCCAGACGGGCGAGCGTTTCAAGGTATAAGAGCCTGCGTCTCGTCGAAGGGGATTCTAATACCGGACGTTCGCCTGCCCATCGAGGTAGGAGACAAGCTCACGCGTAATCTTCCAAATGGGCTCACCGACACGTTCATCGTTGATGATCCGGGATTTCGCGAGACGTTCAGCGACATCGCAGCTCACTTTCAAGTCAAAGTTCATAAAGCAAGACCGGAGAAGGCCATATCTCCCGTCCAAAGCAATGCGTTACGACTCCTTAGAGCCATCTATGAACAGACTCACGACCAGACTCACCCCGTCGATGACGTTACAAAACTTAAGATCGGACTAACCGATGAAGAGTCAAGAGCCGCTTGGCGTTACCTGCGCGACAAGGGCCTAATTCAAACCTTCAATCTCGAATATGCCGCCCGCATCAACGGTAGGGGTGTTGACGCCATCGAAAATGCTCAGAATCATCCGAACCAGCCAACATCGGGGTTTCCGTTGGTGACCTACAACAACGTCTACAACACGATTAACGTAGGACACATGGTCAGTTCGTCAGTTCAACAAGCTGGCGCCCATGCAGATCAGAATCAGACCATCGCCTATAGCTCCCAGGAGGATCGTTCCAACCTTGAGCGCCTTATCGTCGAATTAACCAACCATCTCAACGAGTTGAACATTGACGCGTACCAGAAGCAAAAGGCAGAGGCCCAGATCGCAACAATTAAGGCTCAGCTCACCGACGATGAACCCGATCCAGTCATAATTAAACAAGCCGGTCGCACGCTTCGTAATATCACGGAGGGTGCGATTGGCAGCCTTGTCGCCACTGCGGTTCAGCCTGCTGTCTGGCACTGGATATCGCAGGCGATGGCTATGCTCTTTCCCAAGTGAAGCCCATGCTCGGCGTTATGCGCGGCTTGCCATCCGAAAGCGTTGATTTCATACTGACCAATCCGCCCTATTTCGTGAACTATCGCGACCGCTCCGGTCGCAGAACTTCAATTTCCCGCACTATTCTCGCCACAAATTTGCCACAAGCCCAAACGGACCGAAGGAGAGAATGGCGGATTTCTGCGGGTTTCAAAGGATAGCCTTTTGTGGCGAAAATGAGCCTCAACTGGCATTTTCCTTCCGTAGTAATCTTCTAAGTCTTTGATTTAATTGTGGAGCGGGTGACGGGATTTGAACCCGCGACATTCAGCTTGGGAATTCCGGCCTTTCTGAAGCCTTCCAGGACTGGCAAACCGTGTCCGAGGGTACACGCGGCACGAAGGGGCTTTATCACGTCAACATCGACCCGGCCGAAGAGTATGTCATGTCACTTGAGCAGTGGCAGCGTACCGTCGAGGTCCTGGAAAAGGAACTGGGTTTCGAGGGCCAGCCCCGCGCCGTCGTCCTGCACCAGAAACAGGGCCGCCAGCACCTTCACGTCGTCTGGGCGCGGACCGACATCGACACGATGACGCTTCGCTCCGACAGCATGAATTATCCCGCCCATGAACGCGCCAGCAAGGCCCTCGAACTTGAATTCGGCCAGGAGCCGGTGCCCGGCAAGCACGCGAAACGGGACCGGGAAAAGCAGCCCGAATTCCCCAACGCAGCAGTCAATCATGCCGAATGGCAGCAGGCCGAACGAACCGGCATCGACCCCGCCGAACGCAAAGACCAGATTACCGCCCTCAAACAGGCCTCCGACAGCCCGCAAGCCTTCATGAGCGCCCTTGAAGAGCAGGGCTACATTCTTGCCAGGGGCGACCGCCGGGATTTCGTCCTTGTCGATGAAGCAGGGGAGGTCTACAGCCTACGCCGCCAGCTTCACGGCATGAAGGCCGCCGACCTGCGTGAGTACATGAAGGGCCTTGACCCTGAAATACTCCCGTCTGCCGAACAGGCAGCACAGCTCCAGCAGAAAATTCAGGACGCGAAAAAGCAAGCGCCAGAGAAGCAGCCCGAACCTGCTCCGCCCGAACCTGTTCAACCAGAACCGGCACAACCCGCCGAACAAACGAAGGGCCTCTCACCGGAGGAAATTCAGGCCATTCAAAAGGCCGTCGCCGACCGCCAGGCCCGCGAGGCGGCAGAGATGCGCCAGCGTCAGGAGAACGAATACGACCACACCCGCGACATCTTCGACAGCGAAATCGCGGAAAAGCTTGCCGATCGCGACGCCATGCAGCAGGCCGAGCGCGCCCGCTTCGCGCGGGAGAACGCACCGGCCACCGGTGTCGACCAGCTCCTCGACACGTTCCAGCGCTGGTGGGACCCGAAGGCTGCGGCACAGCGCGACACCGAGCGCGAGCGCCGCCAGCAGGAGATGGAGAACCGACAGACGAAAGAGCGCGCGGACTACGCCGCGCGACTAAAACAAACAAGGGACATCGACCTTGAAAACCTCGCCGAGCGGTACGCGCAGCAACTGCGCGACCACGCGCTCCGAACGAAGGACGACCTCGACCGCTACATCCGTGAGCAGGAAACCGCCCGCAGGCTCCTCGCTGAAATGCGAGAACGCGAAAAACAGCAAGAGCAGGAACGAACCATGGACGGCCCCGAGTGGCCGCCACCACTCACACGATAAGCGGCTCTCGCTTCCTGCGACCAGAGCTGAGCCGCTTCATTAACCAGGTTGCACAGGCTGGCCCGGAGATCTCCCGCTTCGTGAAGACCACCGCTGCGCCCCTGCCGCCGATGCCGGGCGTCTTCTCGTCGCGGTTTCTGACGCAACCGACAACCCCACCTGTTGAAGCCGTCTCCACATCGCGCACGCCTGACCAGTCTCGCTTCCTGCCACCGAAAATGCTGAGCCGCTTCATTCATCAGGTTGCACAGGCACGCCCGAGGACTATCTCCCGTTTCCTGAAGAAGATGGCTGCGCTCATGCCGCCGATGCCGGATATCCTCTCGTCGCGGTTTTTCTCAAAACCGCGAACGCCTCGCCCGCACCTCCGTCCCCACTGGCCGAGCGGAAAGCCCAGAGGCCCCGACCTCTGACGCCGATCATCGTGATATCGACTGCCGCATCCCCTGGTAACGGGTCTTGACAGTCCCCCACGCTCGTGCAGAATCCGGCGATGGCCAGACCACCACCCGTCATTCCTCCCGAACGTATTGCCAGCCGCATCTTTCTGATCCGCGGCGAAAAAGTCATGCTCGACAGCGACCTGGCCGAGCTTTACGGTGTTATGACGGGAAACCTTAACAAGTCTGTAAAACGCAACCAGTTACGTTTTCCAGAAGACTTCATGTTCCAACTCACGCCCAAAGAAGCAGAATCTTTGCTATTCCAAATTGGAACACCAAAACAACGCCGCCGTGGGGGGCGTCAAACGCCACCATATGCCTTCACCGAACAAGGCGTCGCCATGCTCTCCAGCGTGCTTCGCAGCGAGCGTGCCGTTCAGGTCAACGTCGCCATCATGCGTACGTTTGTAAGAATTCGACAGATTCTCGCTTCCAACCGCGATCTCGCGCGCAAGGTGCAGGAGCATGACCGCCAAATCGCGACTCTGTTTGATACCGTCGAGCAACTTCTGACGCCACCCTCACCGGCGAAGAAACACTCCATCGGCTACATCAAGTCCCGCGAGGACTGACTCCGGAGTGCTTCGCTCACTTCCACCGTCTTCCTTCATCCCTCAGACTCTTTATGGCCTTTTCCCAGAGCCGTGCTCCCCGTCAAGGGTCTGGCGATGAACTCCGGCTGCGCCTTCGCCCTATGACTGGTCCGCTCAGTCTCTTAACCCTGGCCTCCATTCCGAGTGATTTTCAGAAAGAAAAACTTTCAACGGCTCTCAACGCAGCTTTGAGACGCTACCCTAAAAACTTACTGGCGACAATGGCGCGGGCGCTTTCGTCACTCCAGAGAAGACGTCCCGGCTTGCCGCGCTCGATTGTGCGCTTCTTGCGACGGATATTCTCGCCCTTCCGCAGAAGGGTACTGACATCATCGAGTTCACGATTGGCAAGCACTCGGCCACCGCAGGTAGCGCCTGACGGTCGGCTGGCATTCGTGTCTGGTGCGAGATCTCTTGAATCTGTCCGCGTTCAGGCCCGCGCAGTTGCCGAAATCTACACCCTGGAGCGCCTTTTGAGAGCCAGGATGGCAATTCGGCGGTCCTGGGTCGCGCGCAGCGCGGCAAGACTGTATTTCAGCTTGCTGACGACGCAAGCGACCAGGGGCGGCTCAAACGCGACCATCGCGTTCCAGGAGATCGCCATGCCGCTGGCGCAGCTTTTGGGGTGATCGTGAGCAAGACGTCCGAACCCGGGATCGCGAAACGGGCTGACCTTCGCCTGAGGCAGGTCTTTCACGGCATCGGCTGCTCCTCAACAAGGTCCACGCAGTGAATCAGACGCCTTCCTTTGCGGCGCCGGCGCCACGCAATTCTCTGGTCCGTGCAAGCCACGCTCTTCAATTTAGGTGTTGCACCCGGCTGATGGTCGACCTCGGCACCCGGGCGCATCGGCTCTGCACGTTGCATCCGCCGGCACGTCCGTGCCAGGACAAAGTGCCACCAGGATGCAAAATGGGCCCGCTTCCCCAGTCACCCTATCGCCGTCACTGCCATAATCCCGCTCGAAAAAAGTTTTCTGTCCCAAGAATCTTGACTATGGACCCCTCTATACAGAGACGGAATTTCGCCAGGGTACCGGTCGGCTTTCCGTTCACGAATTCAACCATGTGAGGCCAAAATGCCCGATGTTCCCGAAAACAATCTCCTGCTGACCGCCGAAGGATACGTGAGACAGCCTGCTGAGCTCGATGACGGCGGATGTTTTGAACCATTCATCCCCCAAGTCTCGATATCCCCCGCACCCGAGCCAGCTCCGAAACCCAAGCCACCATCGCTGATGCCCTTGATTGACGAAATCCCCCGCAAAAATGGCTGCGTCCCGACTCCGACTGACACTCCAGCGGAGGCGAAGTTTCCGGCTCCCACGGGAGCCGAAGGCACAGGTGACACTGAAATCGCAAAGCCAAGCGAGACTCTCCCCGCTTCGGTGGAGGCGCCGCTCCCGCCACCTCGGTTCGCCACGGCCATTGAGCTCTTCACTTGGATAAAGCAGACCCTCTTAGTGCAGGCGCATCTGCCCGAGGATACGGCCGAGCTGGTTGCCATCTGGACGTTATCGACTTGGTTTCAGGACGCCCTAAACGTTCTCCCGTGCTTGGTACTCACGGGCTCCGCCCATGACGCAAGAAGCCTTCTTCATGTCCTCAGCGACTTCTGCCACGAGGCAAAACTGCTGGCCGGATTCGGGCGGAGCCACCTTGAAGCACTTCGCTGCTGTCGGACTAACTTGATTTCTGAACCGAACCTCGACAGGCGGACGGCCGACTTATTGAGCAATCTAACAGACAGGGGCTTCTTGGTCGTGCAGGGCTCTTATATTTCCTGTTACTCAAAGTCGACGGCCATCTACGCCGGTGAGAATCCGGAAACCCACAGAATCCTGAACTCCATTCACATCCACATGGTTCCCACAAACGCACAACCAGCCGTCATTCCCCCGTGGCTGCATAAGTTGATGAAGCGCGTCCCCGTTCACCTAGAACAATATCGGAACAAGAATCTCTGTTCTGTACGCCGCTGGACGTGGGCTCCCTCCGGCTTGTCTTCCGAGACAGCGACCCTTGCGACGGTACTCGGACGCTGCATCGTGGACGCTCCCGAGCTCCGGCGGAAGCTAGTCGTCCTCCTGAAGAGCCAAGACCAGCAGCGGCATACTGAAATGTCGAATACCTCCGAGGCCATCGTCGTAGAAGCAATCCTAGCGTTCATTCGTGACGGGCGGGAACAAGCCTATGCTCGGGAAATTGCGGCCAAGGCCAATCGTCTGCTCGAAGCGCGCGGCGAAACGGCGCGGCTGAGTCCCGAGCGGGTAGGGCACGTCAACAAGAAGCTCGGCCTGCGCACTCGCCGGTTATCGCAAACCGGCAATGGCCTGACCTTCGATAAGGTCACCCGAGTTCGAATTGAGGAGCTCGCCGCGGTGTACATGATGGAGGATACGCCGGCGGAGACCGAGAACCTCCATGGCTCACAAACTACAGAAAGTAAATAGGTTGAGGAGGTTATGGAGGTTATGGAGGTTATGGAGGTTTTTTGAAGCTAATTTTCGCGCGCGGGTCGAAGCCGATAAACCAATTTGGGAACGACTTCGTTCCTATGGGTTATCGACTTCAGCCTCAAGCGTGAACCACAACTTTCACCTTATGGGGTGTCAACTTTCACCTTATGCGGTCAAACTTTCACCTTATGGGTGCACCCACAGCTGTTCTTTATAGAGCCCGCTGCTCTCTAGCTGCACCCGCTGGTCGAGCCGCAGCTCATGCAGCGGTAGCAACTGCCGTTGCGGACCATGATGGCGCCGCAGGTGGAGCAACTGGGTGCGTCGCCCATCTCGTACATCTCGCGCATGGCGTCGGAGGCGTGGTAGATGCCGCGATCTCTCAGGTTAGGCACAGAGCTGGCAGCCATTGGATCGTATTCAGGCTGTGTGCCGTAATCGGCGAAACTGGCCTCGGGAGCGCTGCCGACCGTAGTGACCGGATTGCTTGATTGAGCGCTGACCTGATTCAGCCGCCGGGCGACCTCCTCGACCAACCGGACCAGTTGGCTCTGCGAGAACGAGTCTTCCTCGGGATCGGTCTCTGGAAGCAGGCTGGGCGAGGCGGGCAACTGCGGCGCCTGCGCGCCCAGGCCGGCAAACAGCGTCAACTGCGTGCCGGAGAGGAAGCGCAGATTGAGCCAGCGGAAGATGTAGTCCATCAGGCTCTTGGCGTAGCCGATCTGCTCGTTGCCGGTCCAGCCGGAGGGCTCAAAACGGGTGTGGGCAAACTTCTCGCAAAGCACCTTGAGCGGCACGCCGTGCTGCAAGGCGAGCGAGATGGAGGTGGCAAAGGCGTCCATCAGGCCGGAGACGGTGGAGCCCTCCTTGGCCATCTTGATGAAGATTTCGCCCGGCTCGCGGGTGGGGTAGAGGCCCACGGTGATGTAGCCCTCGTGGCCGGCGATGGAGAACTTGTGAGTGATGGAGGCGCGCTCCTCGGGCAGCCGATGGCGCACGGCGCGGGGCGGTCCATTCTGGTCCTGCGCCGCATCCTTCACCGGCTCCTGCGCGCTCTCCAGCGCTGCCGAGGGCGAGAGCACCGGCACGGCGGCGGCCTGGGCGATCTCCTCCAACGCACGCTGGAAGGACGCGGCGGCGGCGATCACATCCCTGGCGCTGACCTCCAGCTTTTCGCCGGGCCTGGCCTGGATTTGGGCTTCCAGAACCTTCACATCGATCTCGGCGGCCGGCTGACTGGCGGCCAGATGGGCCAATATGCGGCTGCCAACAGCGTCCAGAGCCGACGGCTCCTTTTTTGGGTCGATGCTGGTATTCAGCGGCTGGGTGCCCTTGGAGCCGTCGCGGTAGATGGCCACGGCCTTGATGCCCTGGCGCCAGCTCTCGGCGTAGGCCTCGGCCACTTCTTCCACGCTGGCCTCATGGGGCAGGTTGACGGTCTTGGAGATGGCGCCGGAGAGGAACGGCTGCGCCGCCGCCATCATCTTGATGTGCCCCATGTAATGGATGGAGCGGGTGCCCTTGGCCGGTTTGAAGCTGCAATCGAAGACCGGCAGATGCTCCGGCAGGATGCCCGGCGCGCCTTCGATGGTGCCCGTGGCGTCAATGTAGCTGACGATGGCGTTGACCTCGTCGTCGGAGTAGCCCAGCTTGAAGAGCGCGGCCGGCACGGTGTTGTTGACGATCTTGATCATGCCGCCGCCGACCAGTTTCTTGTACTTCACCAGGGCCAGGTCGGGCTCGACGCCGGTGGTGTCGCAGTCCATCATGAAGCCGATGGTGCCGGTGGGAGCCAGGACCGTGGTTTGGGAGTTGCGGTAGCCGTAGCGCTCGCCATAGAGCAGCGCCATATCCCAGCACTCGCGGCTGGAGTCGATGAGAGCATCAAGCTGCGGCACGCTGAAGGGATCGCCGGCGCTTGATTTGCCGATATTGTTGACCTCGGCCCGGTGCATCCTCACAACATCAAGGAACGGCTCGCGGTTGACGTAAAACCCTGGGCAGGCGCCGCCCTGGCGCTCCACCGAAGCGGTGAGCGGAGTGGCCGAGGCCAGGGTGGGGCAGTTGGCCGCAATGATGGCCGACTGCAGATAGGCCTGGCCGCACATGACGGCGGTGAGGACGGCGGCAAAATCGCGGCCGGCCGCCGAGTCGTAGGGCAGGCCGAAGGCCATCAGCAGCGCGCCCAGGTTGGCATAGCCCAGGCCCAGCGGACGGTAGTCGTGGGAGTTGCGGGCGATGGATTCGGTGGGGTAGCCGGAGTTGTCCACCAGAATCTCCATGGCCGTGATGACCACCGAGATGGAATGACGGTAGGCGAGAATATCGAAGACGCCCGCCGGGGTTACGTACTTCATCAGGTTGAAACTGGCCAGATTGCAGGCCGAGTTGTCGAGAAACATGTACTCCGAGCAGGGATTCGACGCATTGATGCGCGCCGTGTTCTTGCTGGTGTGCCAGCGATTGACGGTGGTGTCGAACTGCATGCCGGGATCGCCGCACAGCCAGGTGGCCTTGGCAATCTTTTGCATGATCTCCCGCGCCTTGTAGGTCGCCACCGGCTTATGGCCTCTCACCGTATAGGTGGTGAACTCGCCGTCGCTCTCATAGGCGCGCATGAACTCGTCGCTCACGCGCACGGAGTTGTTGGCGTTTTGGAAGAAGATGGACGAGAAGGCCTCGGAATCAGGGCCCGAACCGTCGTAGCCGGCCTTGATCAGCGTGTAGGCCTTGGCCTCCTCTTTGGCCTTGCAATCGATGAAATCCATGATGTCGGGGTGATCCACGTTGAGGATCGCCATCTTGGCCGCGCGGCGCGTCTTGCCGCCGGACTTGATGACCCCGGCGAAGGCGTCGAAGCCGCGCATGAAGCTGAGTGGACCGCTGGCGGTGCCGCCGCCCGACACAGCTTCCTTGCTGGAACGCAATGAACTGAAATTGGTGCCCGTACCGGAACCGAATTTGAACAGCAGGGCTTCAGTCCTGGCCAGGTCCATGATGCCTCCTATGGAATCGTCAACGGAGTTGATGAAGCAGGCCGAGCACTGCGGATTGCGGTAGCCGGTGGCCGCGTAGGTCACGCCGCCGGTGGACGGGTTCCAGTGCCAGTTCTGCCCCGCCGCATCCGGCTCCAGGCGGTCGCAGCCCACGTTGAACCATACCGGCGAGTTGAAGGCCGCCTTTTGCGCCAGCAGCATGTGCGCCAGCTCGTCGTGGAAGACGGCCGCATCCTCGGGGGTGGCAAAGTAGCCGCCGGCCAGGCCCCAGTCGCGGATGGTCTCCACCACGCGAGCCACCAGTTGCCGCACGCTGGTCTCCCGCTCCGGCGAGCCCAACTGCCCATGCAGGTACTTCGAGGCCACAATATTGGTGGCCGTCATCGACCAGTCGACCGGCACTTCCACGTCCTTCTGCTCGAAGATGGTGTTGCCCTTGGTGTCCGTAATGGACGCCGTGCGCTTTTCCCACTGGAAATCGTCGTAGGGGGAGACACCCTCGGTGGAGAAACGGCGGGAAAAGATCAGCCCGTTTTGGGTGTAGGAGGGCTGCTGGGTGATGGCAGAAGTCTGTAGATGGGTCTCGTTCATGGAATCTCCTCAACTTAAGAAAATTTGGTGAACACCGCCCTGCCTCCAGACGCAATGCAGCCTGGAGGTTGGCGGGCAAGAATCTTTGACAAAGAACGGGAAATGGGGGCGAAGTTGCCGCGAATTCTCTTCTCTGGGCGGTTGCCGGCGGCTTTTCACGCCGGTTTCATTACAATCCGATTACAGCCGCAGATGAAAAAATACCGCTGTCTGTGGTACATGTCAACAAGAAACCACAATATCTTGTATTCAGCGGACATTCAGGGCATCTGGTTGTTAAACATTGGCAATTTCCTGTGGAAAGCTCAAAACAGCCTTGCGCGGCGCGGAGTTGGGGCTCCAACTTTGCCCCAAATTCTGTGCAACCTGAGGTCTGGGCCTCGTATTGGCACGTATCCAAGCCTAGTCCTCGCCGGGGCAGAGAACAAGGCGCAGAAACAGTGCAGTTTGACGGCGCTTTTGTGCGAATTGTGGAGATTCGGGACGGATTCCGCGCCTCAATAGAGTCGAAGAGCCGCTCACTGCTCGAAATACGACTTGGCCGGTAACATTTGCTGATGCAGGACACGCGCGATCAGCACCTCACCTGGCTGGGAAACGTAGAACACGACATGCTTACCATGCTCAAATCGGCGTAGTCCGGGACGAATGAAATCGCATCTTCGACCGAGGGATGGGTTATCGGCTAGGAGCTGAAAGCATTCCCGGAGACCTTGAGAGTACCGCCTTGTTTGGGCTGCTCCCCAGGTCTTCATGGTATAGCGAACAATGGACTTCAGGTCCGATTCAGCGAGACTTGCTACGCTGTATGCCGACACTCTTCCTCCCCTGCCGCCAGTTCTTCAATGTAGGCATCAAGTCGATCGAAAACGCCGGGTTCGGCAATCCCACTGGCGAGACCCTCATCAATGGCAGCGCGGAGCGCGGCCAGCTTCTGCTCGTACTCTCGCTCTTCCTTTTCCAGAAGGCGCAAGGCTGTGCGCATCACTTCGCTGGCATTCGCGTAATGCCCGGCCTTTACCGTGGAAGTTACAAACTGGTCCAGTTTCTTGGGCAGGTTGACATTGCGAGTCGGCATGGAGCACCTCGATTGCAGTATAGGAGAATTGGCCAACTTTGCCAAACGCAGAACGGATGAAAACTCTCGAAGCGCAAACCGGCTGATAGGCTGGATTTGTGTCCGACGCCACTCTATCTCCGCTGGACTGGAAGCCTGTGCCGCAGCCCGGCCCCGTGATCCTGCGCGGCCGGCACGTCACCCTGGAGCCGCTCGACGCCGGGCGCCACGCCGCCGCCCTCTGGCAGGCCGTCAGGGGCCACGATGAGCTGTGGACCTGGCTGCCCGACGGCCCCTACGCCGCCGAGTCCGATCTGCGCCGGGCTATCGAGGAGAAGCAGGCGGCCGCGGGGGCGGTTTTTCTGGCCCTTGTGCCTGCGGCTACCGGTTCGGCAGCAGGCTACGCAAGCTACATGCGCATGGAGCCGGCACAGGGGGTGGTCGAGGTGGGCAACATTCTGCTGGCGCCGCACTTGCAGCGCACCACGGCGGCCACCGAAGCCATGTTCCTGATGGCCGCGCACGTCTTCGACCGGCTGGGCTATCGCCGCTACGAGTGGAAGTGCAACGCTCTGAATCTGGCCTCGCGCCGCGCCGCCCTGCGCCTGGGATTCACCTTCGAAGGCATCTTCCGGCAGCACATGGTGGTCAAAGGCGAGAACAGGGACACAGCCTGGTTTTCGATGCTGGACCACGAGTGGCCCGTCCGCAAACGAGCCTTCGAAGCCTGGCTGGACCCCGCCAATTTCGATAAAGAGGGACAGCAGCGGCAGAGACTGACGGAGATTGCCGCCGCACATAGCTGACTCTTCTGAGCCACTCTCCAGTCCCAAATGCCAAACGGGCAGCGGGCTTTCCGAGTAGGGTATGTCTACCTCTTTATTCCTTGAAGGGTACGTCTACTTCCGCATAACTGCCGGGTTGTGCCGCATGGACGGCTGCAACGATGTTTTCCGCAACCAGCTTCACCATGGGCCATTGTGAATGCTCAAGCACCACAAGCGCAATTTTGCGAACCTTCAAGTTTTGCTGATACCGGATATTCTTGTCCGTCGTCACCATGACCTCGAAACCGGCTTGTTCGGCCGCGTCGATCAACTCGCCGTTTGCGAGTTCCTCCCAGCCGCGCGCCCGGGCTTCCTCCACGGAATGGCCGGTAAGGAAACGGGCAAGGCCTCGGGGTGTGCCGTTATCGAAAAGGATCAGCATCCCGGCCTCGGTCTACCCATAGGTGGGAGCCTTATCGAGAGAACGCGCCACAAACGCCATGAGGCTGTCGAGCTGCTCACGGGTCACCGGAAACTGTTCGATCACTTCTTCAATGCTCATACCGGCTTCGAGGTTTTCAAACAGGACTTTCACCGGCGTTCGGGTTCCCCGCAGCACCCACGCGCCGCTGACTTTGCCGGGGATGCTCTCGACGGCGGGGCATTGGGACCATTCAAGAGTTGCCATGTTCACACCCTCCCTTTCATCGTACCCTTTACCACGGATCGAGACCAGCGTCACGCGGAGAAAATCCACCCCTATGAACGCCTGGGATCCGGGGCGCGGGGCCGCTGTGGCTTCTGTCCGTCAGTCAGATTGATGAATTTGTTGGTTCCGGCCATCCCCGCGAATGCGTGGATGGCCGGACTTGGATGGTCCCAGGCAGGAGTTACAGGAACAAGGGCGCCATCACGAAGGTGACGGTGCAGAGCAGCTTGATGAGCACGTGGATGGAGGGGCCGGCGGTGTCCTTGAAGGGATCGCCGACCGTGTCGCCGACCACCGCGGCCTTGTGCGGATCGCCGCCCTTGCCGCCGTATTTGCCGGTCTCGATGAGCTTCTTGGCGTTATCCCATGCGCCGCCGCCGTTGTTCATGAAGATGGCGAAGAGGATGCCGCTGATGGTGCCCACCATGAGCAGGCCGGCCACGGACTCGGCGGCCAGGGTGGGGTCGATGGCGGTGTTGAAGAATTTGAAGATGAAACCGACGCCGATGGGCACGCCTACGGCCAGAAGGCCGGGAGCTACCATCTGCTTGAGCGCGGCCTTGGCAACCATGTCAACGCAGCGCGCATAGTTCGGCTTCGAGGTTCCGAGCATGATGCCCGGGTCTTCCTTGAACTGGCGCCGGACCTCTTCAATGACCGCGTAGGCGCTCTTGCCCACCGCCTGAATGGCCAGGGAGCTGAAGAGAATTACCAGAGCCGCGCCAATCAGCGAGGCCACAAACACCGGCGGCTTGGCCAGATTGACGGAGTCGAAGACGAAGGCCATGTTTCCGGTCTTGGCCCTGACCAGTTCCGCAACCTCATCGAGATAAGCGGAGAAGAGCAGGAAGGCCGCCAGTGCCGCGGAGCCGATGGCGTAGCCCTTGGTGAGAGCCTTGGTGGTGTTGCCCACAGCGTCCAGACGGTCGGTGCGCCTGCGCACCTCTTCCGGTTGATGCGACATTTCGGCGATGCCGCCGGCGTTGTCGGTGATAGGACCGAAGGTGTCCATGGCCAGGATGTAAGCGCAGGTGGCCAGCATGCCCATGGTGGCGATGGCAGTGCCGAAGAAGCCGGCGCCCGGAGTCCCGGGCATCGCCTGGATGCCGCAAAAGTAGCTGCCCAGGATGGCTGACGAGATGACGATCACCGGCATCGCGGTCGACTCCATGCCCACGGCCAGGCCGGAGATGATGTTGGTGGCCGGGCCGGTCAGCGAGGCCTTGGCGATGGACTGCACCGGGCGATAGCGGTCCTCGGTGTAGTACTGCGTGATCCACACAAACAGGAACGACATGACCATGCCGATCAGGCCTGCATAGAAGAACCACATGGGGCTGGACCCTGGGATGTCACCGAGCAGGAACTTGACAGCAATGTAGAATCCGCCGGCCGCCAGGATGGTGGTGATCAGGTAGCCGCGGTTCAGAGCCTGCATCGGGTCCTCGGCTTCGTTCTTCAGCCTGACGCTCAAGATGCCGATGATGGAGGCGATCAAGCCGAAGGCGCGGGCCACGAACGGAAAGAAGATGGCCAGCAGGGCCGCTTCCGGGGCGGTGTTTTTGAGAGTGCTGAAAAGCGCTACAGCCAGAATCATGGCGCCGATGTTTTCGGCGGCCGTCGACTCGAACAGGTCGGCACCACGGCCTGCGCAGTCGCCCACGTTGTCGCCGACGAGATCGGCGATGACGGCCGGGTTGCGCGGATCGTCCTCGGGAATGCCTGCCTCGACCTTGCCTACCAGGTCCGCGCCCACGTCGGCGGCCTTGGTGTAGATGCCGCCGCCCAACTGGGCAAACAGGGCCACGAAGCTGGCGCCGAAGCCAAACCCGACGATCAGATAAGGAACATGCGTTGGATCGGACATACCGTGGAAGGCCAGGAAAAGCAGCCCGACTCCCAGAAGCGAAAGAGCAACCACCGAGAGGCCGGTGACCGCGCCGCCGCGCAACGCGATCTTGAGCGCGCCGTTGAGGCTCGAGCGCGCCGCCGAGGCTGCCCGCAGGTTGGCGCGGATGGAAACAAACATCCCCGAAAACCCGGCCAGGCCTGAACAGATGGCGCCGGCAAAGAAGCTGATCACGGTCTTCATTGCCAAATCCGGACTCTTGCCCAGAAAGAGATAGAGGGCATAGATCAGGATCGCCAGCACCACGGAAAGCGCGTAGATGGTCTTGTATTGGCGCTTCAGAAATGCCTCGGCGCCTTCCTTGATGGCTGCGGAGATCTGCTGCATCGCCGGCGTTCCCGTGTCCGAACCGATGACCTGGCGCGCAAACAGAAAGGCAACAAAGAGCGAAAGGACGCTCACGCCTAGAAAAAATTCTACCCAATTCAGTACAGTCACATATCCTCCGAACTTGAAGTTTTGGTCCGTATCACGAACGGCCCCAGGAACGCGACCCCAGTGAACACCGGGGAAAAGCCACGGCAAGGCTATCATCCGCATGGAACGCTGTCGAGTGATTGCAGTCACAGGGTTCCGGCTCCGGTTACCGACGCAGGAACGGACCGATTTGGGCGGAGCCACAAGCCTTCGCCCACTACTCGAACGGAATAAATATTTTATCGCCGGTGAGGCGTTCGTCTAAGACCTGGTCGCCGCGTTTGCGCACCTGGCCTCTGGGCGAAGCGGGTGCAAATTGAAGAGTACAAGAAGGTTACGCCCTGGATCGTCAAAGGCCCGTTCGCCGTCTACCTGTTCCGGCGAAAAACGTCCGAATGCGCGCCAAGGGCTTATTCGTATGCCAGCGCGTCGATGGGGTCCTTGCGCGCCGCCATCCAGGCCGGGTAGAGCGCGCCGCACACCGCGCCCACAAAGGCGATCATCGCGCCCTTGGCGATCCATGCGGCCGTGATCTCAAAGTGCAGGGTGGGAAACGCGTGACCCAGCATGCTATTCATGCCGAAAATGCCCACAATCCCCAACAGCACGCCGGCTACCGCCATCACCGCGGTCTCGCGCAACACCACCGTCACGATGGTCATCTTCGAGGCGCCCATCGACTTCAGAATCCCGATCTCACGCGTCCGCTCCAGCACCGCCGTATACATGGACTGGAAGATGACCAGGAACCCCACGATGACCGCGATGCCGGTGACCACATCCAGCGCCACATTGAAACCTGGCAGCTTTTCCGGAGTCATCATCGAAAGCCACTCATCCATGGTCTGAATCTGGGTATCTTTGAGGCCCGTGGTAGCATGGATCTCCCCGATCACGGCGTTCTCATTGGCCGGATCGTCGCACTTGATGTAAAAGACCGAGGCCTTGCCCTCGGCGCCCATCATCTGGCCCATGGTATCGATGGGCAGCAGCTTGCGCCCACCCTTGCCGTGCTCCACGATGCCCGATATACGGAACGGGTGATGCATGATGGTGATCGTATCGCCCACGCGATACCCTCCGTCGGAGGCGGCAAAGACATCGTCCACGATCACGTCATCGGGTCCCTGAAACGGCCCGCCGGAGAGGAAGACAAAGGGCTTGAGCGCGTTGAAGCTCGGGTATTCAATGCCGTAGAGCACCTCGATCTTGCCAGCGGTGGAAAGGTTCTGAATCACCGGCGAGGCGACGGCCACGTGCGGCAGACGCCGGATGGCCTCGATATTTTTGGCCGGCATGGGAGCGCCGCCCACCCCGTTCATATAGCTGGCATTCGAGGGCCGCAGGAGCAGATCGGCGCCGATGCCGTTGGTGCGCTGCTTCTGGTCGTTCAACATGCCCATGAAGATGCCCACGATGGAAAGAATCATGATGACTTCAATGGCCACTGCCAGCACGCTGATGATGGAGCGCACCGGGCGGTGCAGCAGATTGGCAAAGATGAGCTTATTCATTCCTGAGCATGGCTCCAATGATTTTGAGGGGCGAAATCCGGCTTAAAAACCCTCGCCTTCAAGGGTAACAGCCGGGACTGGCGGAGCCGGACGCCGGACCTATTGGGTTGCAGCTTGGGTTGCAACCAAGGAAGGCAAAAGCAACCGCAAGTCCCCTTCGGCAAGCTCAGGGCGGGCTTTCGACTCCCCGTTCGTCGGCCGCGGCGGACTCAGGGTCGCTCAGGTTGACAGCCCATCATTGATTGCTCAGAAGGAGGACAGCTTCGTGGTGGCGCTATCCTTCGGGGCCGGATCAGTAATGGAAATGAAAGGAATAACCGATATATCGCTTTGACGGAAGCTAACACCCGGTTTATTGTGGAGGTGTTAATCTCCAGGGCTTTCACCTGTTACCGGTAAGCGATGGGCAAATTTGGAGAAGACCTGCGCAACGAGCGGGAGTCCCGCGGCATTGCGCTGGAACAGATCACCGCGGTTACCAAAATCAGCCGGCGGCACCTGGTGGCGCTGGAGCAGGAGCGGTTTCACCTGCTTCCCGGCGGCATTTTGAGCAAGGGCATCGTGCGTGGTTACGCCGGGGCTATCGGCCTTGACCAGCAGGACTGGACAGAGCGATTCCTTGAGGCCTATATCGCCTCCGGCCAGATGGTCGACGACGACCGCGGTTGGCTGGCCTTCGCAGCCAACGTGGGCAAAGCACGCATCCTGCGCCACGATGCCGTTGAAGTCCGCCTGCGCTGGGCGGGGGCCATCCTGTTGCTGCTGGTGGTGGCCGCTGCTGCTTACCTCACCGTGCGTTACTACGGCCTCCGTGCCGGGTGGTGGCCCACCCTGTTGCCCACGGAGCAAGTTCGCGCCGCGGCCCACTCCGTCATTCACCGCGTCCTCTCCTGGTTCAACCGCTGATCCAGGCTCCATAGCTCTTCAACGCGCCAGTGCGGACGGGGCCGAGGCTGCGAACCGCGGCGGTCCCGGAGATCTTCAGTCCAGGTCACACCCTTCATTGACCCGATAAACCCGGAAATTGAACGATGTAGATCGATGTGGCATGGGGGGCAAGCCAGGTGTGATACATGACGGGAGGAAATCCGGCCTGCCCATTGCACAGCTGTGGATCGAAGGACAGACCATAAAGTGGTTTGATTGCGGGATACCGCTCCAGGAAGAGTCCACCGCACCCGGCGGGGAAAACTGTAACCGGCAAATCCACATAAGCTCCGCGGGGAATGCGGATTCTCGAATCATTGAGGTAGCCAGCTTTTTCTATCTGGGTCCAGCCATTCGATTCCCAGCCTCCATCGATGGCGGTGGCGGGTAATCCACTCGACCGGATCTCCTCGATAGCAGCCAGATAACCACGATACATTGCGAATACGTCGTGTGTTGCTGCGACACTAAAGGCGCCGAAAACGCCGATGAGGACTACCGCGGCAATGGGCAGCTTCGGCCTTACCCGTTCCTGGTAGTACCGCGCCAGTACGAGCAGAGAAAGCATCATCATAGGCAAAAGATATCGATCGTAGAAGCCGGTTGCAGCTTTAGACGCAATCAGGGCGATGTAGGCGATGCTGAAGGGGACAAGAATTACACCCAGATCGCGCCAGGAGATGGAAGAAGCTCTTTCTGTAGGAGAAGTTATCCTGGGCTGATTCCCGAAGAAAACCGATAACAGGCTGAATAAGCCAATGATCGTCGCAACAGTCAGCAGCAGGCGAAGGCCGAAAGGAAGAATGACCGGGCGTGTACCCATGATAGAACTAACTTCGGCCACAAGCGGAATCTTGAACAAATAAATTCCAGGATAGTCATAACCCCCTAGAAAAGGCGCGAACGTGTGATATATCCCATGGCGGCGCAATAGGACAAGGCCCAGAAGCGCGAAAAAAAGACTGCCCGCGGCGGATAGGATGATCGTCCGATGATTGATCTTGCGGAGAGCGCCAACAAACATCAGCATCACGGGAAGCAGGAGAAGTAACAGTTCCTCGCTGCTAAACAGAGCATATGCGGCGACACCGGCCACCGATCCGAAGTTGAAACCACCCGGGATCAGATTTTCAGGGATGGTGTAGGGCTGCTGGTTAAACCAGCGCATCGAAGCGACAACAATTCCAATGCCGAGGACGCAAGAGATCCATCCGATCAGGAGCACTCGCGGTTTCCGCCGCAACAGCCAGAGCGTGGAAGGAACCATGACCAAAACCCCAAGCCATGCTGACTGGCGCGCGGTTCCCCCTATAGCATTCAACAGTGCGGCAAAGCTGATCCAGGCTATCGAGGAGGATAGAGTTCCGGCCTGCAGAGCGCGCAAACACATATAGAGGCAGAGCACCATGCAGAATACGCCGGAGATGTCGGTCATGAAGCTGAAAGCAAGCGGCAGGAACAGCGGCGACAGAACGAACGTCATTGTTGCCAGAGTCGCGTTCCACTGGCTAACTCCCGCTCGTACAAGCGTGCGCTGCAGCAGAAAGGCGGTCGCCATCGCTACGGCCAACGTACTCAACCGAACCACCGTGAAAGAGAAGCCGAATAACTTGATATACAAGGCTCCAAGATAAAGCTGCCAGCCCAGCATCGCCGTTGCCCAGCCGTTATAGACAATATGTCCGGTTTGCGCCAGTATCTGAGCCGTCTTGATATAAGACCAGTCGTCAATGATGCCCGTCTCGGCGCAGGGACGGATCAGGAGCGCACAGAAAGGCAGCGTCAGCGCGCAAAGAATTGCCGGCAATTGATCTTTTACCGGGATTCGCAAGTCAGGCGTCTCGCTTGGGGTACGCATTTTGACTCATGATGGGAAGATTATACGGGATTCATTCTGACATCGTGCAGGGCAGCCGGCAAACTGCGGTCCCAGAGATCTTCAGTGCATCATCGTCACCTTATAGACTTCGGTTCCCGCTGTTGCTGAAAGAAGCATGACAGTATTTCCCTCCCGTGCAAGGCGTGCGGGCAACCATTCCACGCCTTCTCCCGGGCCTCCTCCGGCGCCCGCAACGACAAGGAACTCCCGGTGCCTGGACACGAAACCGCCATAGCCTTCAACCTGACCGATGGAAGTGTACTGCGTCAGTACAAGACTGTGAGGATCAGGCGATTCCACAAGTACGTAGAGTTTGCGGTTCGAGGGCGCCGGCGTATAGTAAGCCATCGGAAAATACCGTATCAGGTTGGAGATGACGATGGGCATGCCGTACCCGTCATATTCGGCCACGATCGCCTGCCCCTCATGGATTGCAGCATTACGCTGATCCAGCAGGGAACCGTTCACAGCGTTCTTCACGACGCGAACTGAGGATAGAGCGTAACTGGTCAGAAAAAGGACAAGTAGAATGGCCCCCACTGCCCTGGGCACTTTGCCGCTCAAATACCCGAAGGCCAGCGCCCCGCCAAGGATAGTCGGCATCATGTAACGTTCCGTCATTCCGCCGTGGGTGATTTTAGCGGCGACAACGGCGATCACGGGCAACCACAGAAGCATGAGAATTAACACCTGCTCCCCAATCGTCAATGCCTTCTCCTCAACTGGCCGGCGCCCCGGCTCACCCGGCGCCGCCGTTTTAGCGACGTCAAAATACAGAAATATTGCCGTAATTCCGGCAGAAAATGTGAATCCCCAAAAATGGCCAAGATAGAAAAGCCAGTTCGGCGCAGTTAAAACCTGCATGAAGCTCGGCTGCGCCCAAAAGTTCGGCGCCATAGCCTGGTGCAGCTTGAACAAGAGCTTTGAAAAAAACAACAATGGCAAAGCACCGGCAACGATCGATGCCCATGCGCCGGCCCGGAAGCGGCGGTGGAAGATCCACACTGAAGCTTCGGCCACTATAAAGGCTGGAAAAACAAGAATCGCGTAATAATGCAGAGATACTGCCGCGGCCAGGCTAATGACTGCGAGAAGGGCATAGCGCCATGAGTCTTCAATCCGCTGCCAGGCGAGTATGGCACAGGAGATACAAGCGATCATCAGAGAATAAGGCCGCGCCTCGTACGCATAGGCCGCCAGGGGAGTGCACAGAACAAATGTTGCGCCCACCATCGCCGACAGGCGGCTTACCCTTCTGGAGAGAATGATGTAGATGCAAAAGACCGTGCCCATCAATCCCAGGATGGAAGGGAGCCGATAACCCAGGTGATCGTCCTGAACGAGCTGACGCGCAAAGCGGGTAACAAGATAGTAGGCCGGGGGCTGGGTATCCGCCGCATGATCCAAAGCATTCCATATCTCTGACGGGCCTGGCAAACGGGAAATGATAACCGTGCATATCTCGTCGTACCAGAAAGGCTTGGCAACGGCGTGCAGTGCCGAGCACAGGCCGACTGCCAGCAGGATGAGCAGAAGGACCGCGATGCTTCTACGGGCGCCGCCGACAACCCTGAAATCAGTCAACGCGGTAGACCTCCAGGTTCTCCAGCACAAAGAGTTCATAGTCGCGCAGCGGCACAAAGTTGAGCATAACTCGATTGGATAGCATCGTGAGGGTAAAACTTGCGGCTATTGTAATGAGCTGAACGAGGATAATGAGCAGCGTCCCTACTGTATAGATGACCCAGCCAGGGATCGCATTACCGGTGAAGAGCCGAATAACAATCACAGCGAGAATGCCTAGCACCGCCATAAGTGAGCCGGCCATGGATGCGATCAGCAACCGCACGCCGACCACATCTCCATATACAGCAATAGCGCTCATTCCATGCGCGACCAGGGAGACGACGTTCATTCTGGATGTCCCGGCGATTCTGTAACCGCGCGGAATCGGGGTGGTGCTGAATGGAAGCCCGGAACGAAAGACCGCCGCGGCATAGTGGTTCCATAGTTCGGACATGACAACCAGCCTGCCGAGGTAAGCGGCCGGGAAAATGCTGAAGTTTCCTCCGCGCACGCTGACGCCGGTGAGAATGCGATGCAGGACCTTATAGAACTTATAGGAAATCCGGAAAACAAGGGATTCCGTGCGGCGGCTTCGTTCAGCAAAGATCGCCTTTGCGCCGTCATTCTCTTCGGAAAATGCGCGGAGAAGCTGTAAGGCCCCGTCCGGCGTGTCTTCTCCGTCGGCGTCCATGACGAGAACGGCATCGCAGGGGATGGCCTGTGCGGCGTGGACAATACCGATGGCTATGGCGCGCTGGTGGCCGAGGTTGCGCCGCAGGCGAAGTATTTGTATGGATCTGACAACGGCGAATTGGGATTGGAAATCCCGGGCGTTGCAGAGTTGAATCGAGCCATCGTCCACTAACAAGATATTAAGTATGCAGGGATAGGAACCAAGAACCCGATCAAGCCTGCGGATGAGTTCCGCGGCGGAAGCCCAGTCGTCGCGGAGAGGCATGAGGACGGTGACGCGCAGCAAAGAGGGCGTTGTCTTACTCGTAAGCATTCGAACCACCATTCAATTACAGATTACGAGAGGGCGTCAACCGGAATCACTTTTTTCAGCACTGATTGGCTCAAATTGTACCGCCGTGGGCCGGCTTCGAAAAACCATATCTGCATCTGAGGCAGAAAGAAAGCGATTTTTCACCATTCCGGGCTCTTTGGCCCAAAACCCGCCGCGACCGCGCCTGCGGTTCACCTGACCAATGGCGCCCTTGAGCGCGCGCTACGCCCCGTTCGCTGTTAGTCTTTGCCCCCACCCGCCCGCCGCGATTAACATAGATAGATGCACCTCTCAGGCCAGGGCCTGCCGGTGCGGGCGTGCCTCACCGATGCGGGCGAGCGACTGATCGAAGGGAGCAATCCCGGGCTCTTCGCGGCGGCTCATGAAGCCCTCGCGGCAGGCAACCAAACCAAATCCCTTCAATGGGGAGGAATCCGAAGTTGAGCGACCGATTTTTATTTACCTCTGAGTCCGTCACCGAAGGCCATCCGGACAAGATTGCGGACCAGATCTCCGACGCCATTCTGGACGCATGCCTGGAGCAGGACCCTTACAGCCGCGTCGCCGCCGAAACGCTGACTGCCACCGGCCTGGTGGTTATCGCCGGCGAGATCACCACCAAAGCCTACGTCGATTTCCAGACCTTGGTGCGCGGAGTGGTGGCCTCCATCGGCTACGACAATGCGCTCTACGGCTTCGACTCCAACACCTGCGCCGTCATCTCCAGCATCAACAAGCAGTCCGGAGACATTGCCCAGGGCGTGGATAGCGGCGGCGCCGGCGACCAGGGCATGATGTTCGGCTACGCCTCCAACGAAACCCCGGAGCTGATGCCGGCGCCCATCTCGCTGGCCCACAAGCTCACCCGGCAGTTGACCGCGGTGCGCAAGAGCGGCAAGCTGCCCTACCTGCGCCCCGACGGCAAGAGCCAGGTGACGGTGGAGTACGACGAGAACGGCAAGCCCGCCCGCATCGACGCCGTGGTCATTTCCTGCCAGCACTCCGAGAGCGTGGGCAATGAGGAGTTGCACGCCGACATCCTCAAGTACGTCATCCAGGCCGTGCTGCCGGCCGCGTGGCTGGACGAGCACACCAAGTACCACATCAACCCCACGGGAAGATTTGTGATCGGCGGCCCCATGGGCGACACCGGCCTCACCGGCCGCAAGATCATCGTGGACAGCTACGGCGGCATGGGCCGTCACGGCGGCGGCGCCTTCAGCGGCAAGGACCCGACCAAGGTGGATCGCTCGGCGGCCTACATGGCCCGCTATATCGCCAAGAACATCGTGGCCTCGGGCCTGGCCGAGCGCGCGGAGGTGGCGCTGGCCTACGCCATCGGCGTGGCGGAGCCGGTGAGCGTGCGCGTGGATACGTTTGGAACGGGCAAGATCGGCGAGGCCAAGCTGACCGAACTGGTGCGGAAAAACTTCTCGCTCACCCCCAAGGGCATTATCGAGAGCCTGAACCTGCGCCGGCCCATCTACCAGAAGACCGCAGCCTACGGGCACTTCGGCCGCAACGAGCCGGAGTTCACCTGGGAGGCCACCGACAAGGCCGCCGCCCTGGCCGAACAGGCCAGCTTGGTGGCCGCGGTTAAGTAATACAAGTCTGAACGCGCGTAAAAGAATGGGGTCCATCGGTCGATGGGTCCCATTCTTTTTTCCCGCCCCTCGGTGGATGGAATAGAATTTTTTGAGGGCACCCAGCGTTTCTCTATCGAGGAGCTATCGATGCGTTTTCCCGCACTTGCCGCTCTTACTCTCGGCGTGGCTACTATGGCCGCCGGGCAAACCTTTGCGCAGGCCACAACCCCCTGGGACTACGAGGGCAAGCGAGGCGCGCTGGCCTGGCATAGGCTTGACCCGGCCTACAAGGTCTGTTCGGCGGGCCACCAACAGGCGCCCATCGACATTCGCGGCGCCCGATTGAACAAGGCGCTCAAGCCCATTGAGTTTCACTACATCTCCGGACCGGTCACGCTGGAAAACAACGGCCACACCATCGTGGCCCACGTGGGCCCCGGCAGCTACATGGTGGCCGGCGGCGTGCGCTACGACCTGATCGAGTTCGATTTCCACCACCCCGGCGAGGAGACCGTGAAGAGCAAGCTCTCCGACATGGACATCCACCTGGTGCACCAGAGCGCCGACGGCAGGCTGGCGGTTATTGCCGTGCGCCTGAAGGAGGATATGGGCAACCCCAACGCCGTGCTGGCCACGTTGTGGCCACACCTGCCCAAAACGGCCGGATCGAGCGATAAGGTTGCCGACGAGGTGAACCCCGGCGGCCTGCTGCCCGCCGATCGCGGCTACTGGACCTACATGGGCTCGCTGACCACCCCGCCCTGCACCGAGGGAGTGCGCTGGTTCATCTTTGAGCAGGAGCTTAGCCTGAGCCGCGAGCAGTTGCGCACCTTCGCTCCGCTCTTCAAGGTCAACACACGCCCCTTGCAGGACGCGCACGGCCGGCGGATTGAGGCCAACGAGTAGGAATTAGCGCTTTTTCAGATGCGTTTCTTTGGTCCCGGCAAAGGTGACCCTGGGCGGGACGGCGAGGGTCACCGAGCCTTCAACCGCTCGCTTGCGGTCGGCTTGCAGAACCTGGCTTTGTTTGAGCGTGATCGTACCGTTGGCGATCTCGGCGTCGGCGGTCCAACGGTCGAAACGGGCCAGCAGCGGCGGAACAGACCCCGAGCCGGAGGCCGCGGCAACAGCCCCATTCCGCCACTCAAAGTGCAACGTGCCTTTGGCCGAGGCGGCCAGATCTTTTTCTGTGTAGCCGGTGAGATCGATCTGGCCGTTTGCGCCGAAGGCGCCGCCCGACCAGCGCAGCCCCAGCAACTGGCCCACGGCGGCGGGATTGAGCTTCAGGAAGCGAGCCTGCAGCGAATAGAAAGGTTTGTCTCCTGTGCTGAGCGTGCCGGCTGCCTGCACACGGCCCCCGAGCAGGCCGGCATTGAGCCCGGTGACCTCTGCACCGGCAGGCAGGATGAATAGCTTCGCCGACGGCTTCAGCAGCGTGACCGGCCCTAGGATGAGGGAATCGGCCTTCACCGTGCCTTCAAGCCGAGGCCAGACGGGCGCGGAAGAGAGACGCAGACGGTCGATCAGCGTCGAGAGCATCGTGCCACGCTCACGCGCTCCAAGAATCGCCGCTTGCAGGGTGCTCGCGTCCAGATCGCCGAACTCGACTTGAAAATGCGGCAGGCAGGGCTGGATCGCGTCGCAACTGACGGGCAGGCTCAGGCTCGCCCTTCCCTCCACCGGGCCGTAGGAGAAAACCACAGGGTCCCAGCGGGTTTCGCTTCCGCCCAGGTGAAGCGTGGCCGTGGAAATCTCCACGTGGTTGACCAGATAATCGGCCTTCCAGTTGGCGTTGCGCAAAATGACGGTTCCGCTCAGGCTGTCCGTGGTTGGTCTTCCGGCTTCGTCATAGATTGGGTTAGGGATTGGGATTGGGGTTGGCGGCGCGACAGACGGCCGATTCGCAGCACGGGCGGACGCAATGCTGCCGAGGGGAATCCTCGCAGCCGGCATCCACGGACCTTCGGCGCTGAGGTCCACGGCGACGGGCTCTCCTGCCAGCGCGTCCAGCGCCGCGGCATTGGCAAGATCGGCCACGTGCGCCATTTCCCTGGCCCGCGCAAGCGCAGCCTGGCCGTGCACCGTCACCCGGTAGCCGGAGAGCGCCAGCCGGGTGGCGACCGTGAGGGGAACGGTCCCGCCGGCGGGAATGGCCACGGTGGCCGCAAGCGCCGGCGGCTGGGTCTGGCCAGGGTGCTGGCCCTCAAGACCGGCAACCGGCTCCAGCACCACCCTGGGAATGTGGATGGGCGTGTGGAGCGCGTCCCCGCTCAGTTGAAAGCCGTCCACGGTGAAGCTGCCGGTGAACGGCCCATGTGCGCTGCTTTGGGGAACAATTTTTCCTGAAGCGCCCTGGGCGTAGGCGATCTTGCCGCTGATCGCGCCGCCGGCCTCCAGGCCGGGGCCGAAGCCGCTGCGGACAGTGCGCAGCGCATCCAGGACGGCGGCTACGGGAATCCGGTCAAGCTCAACCGTGAAACTCGGCCGTCCGCCGTCGCCCGGCAGCTCCCCGGCAAGATGGATGCGGCCATCGCCGAGGGGAGAGTTGCAGGCCAGATGCTCGAGGGCGCGGCTGGAATAGTGGTAGACAAAACCGCAGTTGGCATCGAAATCCATGGGCGCGGCGGGGGCAAACTCGGCGCGGTGGACGCCGGTGGCGCGCAGCCGGGTCTGCACCTGGGCAGCCTCTGCGGTGCCGTCCAGATGCAGTTCGCCGGTCAGGTCGCCGCGCCAGCCGGGGTCGGAGCCGATGACCAGCCGGGTGAGCTGGCCCAACTGCGCCTCCCGCCAATCCAGGTCCAGATGCACCGGCATCTGGCGCAACTCGGGCGCCCGGCGCACGCTTGCCTCCAGCCGCACGATCCCGGTATCGGCCAGGTCCAGGCTCAGGTCAGTGCGGGCCGGTTGACCGCGCAGTTGGATGCGCCAGTCCCCCGGCTCCTGCTGCCAGAACGAGAGGTCGGTATCGATCAGCGAAAACGGCAGCTTCTCCGCGCCGCTCTTGATGTTGATGCGGGAGTGGGTGGCCTCAAGGTGGGGGAGCGGAACAGCACGGCGCCGGCCTGCGCTGTCGGCCGCCGATTCGGCCCGCGCGGCTGCCGTACGGAAGAGCGAATCCAGGTTCCAGCGGCCCGCCTCGGTGCGCACCAGGTTCAGGCTGGCCTCGTCCACGCTGATGCGGCCGATCTCCAGCCGCCCCCGCCACAGCGAGAACAGCCGGAAGGAGGCGGTCACCTTGTTGGCATGAAGAATGGGCTCGGTGCCGTAGGCCGGGTCTTCCTCGACGCTCAGGTCGTAAAGCACAAAGCCCGGCCTGGGCAACAGGCGCAACTCCACCGAAGAGAGGCGCACCGGCCTGCCCAAAGAGGCGGACATCAGGCTCGTAATCTGGCTTTTGTATTGGTTGATGCTCACCAGCGGGGGCACAATCAGCACCGCCAGGATGGCCAACCCCACCGCCAGGGCCAGCCCCGCCGCGGCGGGCCGCCTGCGCTTGCGCCGCCGGGGTTGTGCGTCTTCCGTCATGGTCATTTCAGTAATCAGTTGTCAGATATCAGTTGTCAGCAGTCAGCAGTGCGGGTTTTAACTGACAACTGTTAGCTGACAACTGACAACTGTCATCTCACCAGGTGCAGCGTCCGCTTCCAGCGCGTATCGGAGTAGAAGTGCAGCACCACGTGGCCCATCCAGGCCAGAGTATTGCCGATCCCGGTCTGTGCATACTGGTCCTCAGAGGTCTTGAACGACCAGTAGTTGAACAGCGGCCGGCCCACGATATTCTCCCTGGGCACAAAACCCCAAAACCGCGAATCCAGGCTGTTGTGCCGGTGGTCGCCCATCATGAAGTATTTGCCCGGTGGAACCACCAGGTCTCCATCCTCAATGTGGTTGGGAACGTCCACGCTCCAGG
>Ga0187852_1000311_pt1 | contig 53264 bp, 54 predicted proteins | sample June2016WEW_6_40_FD_134511 | JGI IMG/M metagenome (GOLD analysis project Ga0187852, IMG submission 134511) | Peatland microbial communities from SPRUCE experiment site at the Marcell Experimental Forest, Minnesota, USA - June2016WEW_6_40 | ecosystem: Environmental > Terrestrial > Soil > Wetlands... | reverse complement strand
CTGTCGAGCCAGCTATCCTCGTCCTCGGGACTGTCGAGCCAACTGTCCTCGTCCTCGGTCCTGTCGAGCCAGCTCTCCTCGTCCTCGGTCCTGTCGAGCCAGCTATCCTCGTCCTCGGTCCTGTCGAGCCAGCTATCCTCGTCCTCGGGACTGTCGAGCCAACTGTCCTCGTCCTCGGTCCTGTCGAGCCAGCTCTCCTCGTCCTCGGTCCTGTCGAGCCAGCTCTCCTCGTCCTCGGTCCTGTCGAGCCAGCTATCCTCGTCCTCGGGACTGTCGAGCCAACTGTCCTCGTCCTCGGTCCTGTCGAGCCAACTGTCCTCGTCCTCAGCGCTCTCCAGCTCATCGAGCCTCCTGACCTCGTCGTCATCACAACAAAGTTCCAGCTCGTCCAGCAACGGCAGTTCGTCCTCATCCTCGCGTTCAAACCAGAGTTCCAACGCGTCGTCCTATTCCAGTTTTGCCTCAAGCTCCAGCGGCATCGCCCCCATCAACTCGAACGACTACTACTGCGTGCGGGTGACCAGCTATGGCACAGACTCCACGTGTAGCGCCTCCGTAAGCTACGTGGATAGTTGCATGAAGGGAAGCGCTTTGACCGGTTCGTTCATGTTGAATTCGTGTGAGTATTACTCGAACCATTGGCAGAAAACCACCATGCTGAACGGCGGCGTTGGGTATACGTCTTCGTCTCTTTGTTCCGCCGCTTGCAGTTAGAAGGATTGAAGCGAGCCTTTATGAATTGTCCGAACGCGATTCAGCCCGGCAAGAGCGAACCCGATCCGAATACGGGCGCGTTGCGGTCCTACCATCAATGCTCGGTAGTCCAGGCAGCGAGCGGTTTCAACACCTGCTGGCTTGCGGACGACCAATGCGGAGCCTGCACGGGCGATGACGGCACGTCGCCATGCTCGGCCGCCATCAACGACCTGCTGGCGATGCGCGTCATAGCGCAGTGGCCGCAGCCGGACCCGGCGCCGGGATGCACCGGATGCTTGAGCCTGCAGCAGGCGCTGGCGCTGATCGTGAGCCGGCAGGGCGTGGAGATCGCCGGGCAGGCGCTCGACCAGGCGGTTGAGGGCGGAATGCCGCAGGATCAGGCGGAGGCGCTGGCGACGGCGAACGGGATTCCGCTCGACGCAGAGGACGGCGGCACATGAGCACGCGCAGAGAACGATGGACGGCGATCACAGCGGCCCGCAAAAACGGCACCTACAAGCCGCCAGCGCCGCCGTGCCATAACTGCCAGGCCGCGCCGTACACGCCGGCGGAACTGGCGGCGGCCGCGGCACGGCGCGCAAAGCTGGCCGCGCCCGGCATTCCGCGGCGGATCGTGCTGACGAATTACCAGGGACTCGGCGACCAGGTCTGCCTGACGGCGGCGGTGCGCGATCTCCATCTTGCGCATCCGGGGAAGTTCCTGACGGACCTGCGAGTCTCCTGCGGGCAGATCTGGGAGCACAATCCTTACGTGACGCATTTCGCGGAGCCGTGGATCGAGGACGTGGCGCGGAAGTGCCGGGACACGGGACGGATCATCGAGCGCGAAGGCGTCCTGTTCCTGCCGGCGACTTACGCGATCACGGAACTGCACCACTTCGTTCAGGATTACCATCGGACGCTCGGTGCCGCGCTGGGTGCGGAGATTCCCTGCACGGCGATGAAGGGCGACGTCCACGTGCATCCCGACGAAACGCGCTGGACCTCGCAGCCGCGGCAGATGGGCGTGCATCAGCCCTTCTGGCTGATGGTCACCGGCGGGAAGTTCGACTTCACGGCGAAGTGGCCGAATCCGTTCACGCTGGCGAAAGTGGCGGAGTGGTTCTACGATCGCGGAACGGTCGTGATCCAGGCCGGCGGCGCCGGCGACTGGCAGCCGGCGATCCCCAACACGGTCAACCTCGTCGGGCAGACGGACCTGCGGATGCTCCTGCGCCTGGTCCATCACGCGCAGGGCGTGATCTGCCCGGTGACGGGCATCATGCACCTGGCGGCGGCGCTGGCCAAGCCCTGCGTGGTGCTCGCCGGCGGACGCGAGCCGACACACTGGGAAGCCTATCCGACGCACCGATACCTTTCCATGCAGGGCGCGCTGAGCTGCTGCTCTCCCACGTGCTGCGACCGCGCGCGGTGCACCGTCGTCGGCGACGGCGACGAGAAGGACCTGCCCGGCAACCTCTGCGCGCATTTCAACGAGTACGACGCGCCGAAGGCGCCGCAGAGCGACCGGATGTTCAAGAAGATTCGCGTGGCCAAGTGCCTGGACATGATCTCGGCGGAAGACGTGATCCGGGCGGTCCAGTCCTTTTACATAGGAGGCGTGTTGTCATGGCCGAAGTGAACGTCGAAGGCGAACTGAGCGAGGCGGAGGTCCTGAAGCGGCTGGCGGCAATCCGCAAGGCGAAGCCGACCGGAAAACTGAGACTGGCGGATTGCGTTCACGGGTTCCCTGCCGGGATGCTGGTGGTGCTGCATCCGAGCGGGACGGCTTTTCTGATGACCTTCGCGGACCTGAAGTGCGAGTGCGGAAAAGGGACGTGCCACACGATGCTGTTCGCCGTGGGGCTGTGCCCGATCTGCGGTGAGGACTGTGCCCAGGTCCCCGGCCGCAATTACATCATCGGGAACAATAATCCGGTAGACATTCACCTCTATCGCGCGGGCGCGTTCGCCGAGGCGGAGGCGGAGATTGCGGACGGGAAGGCATGATCTACTGGCACGAAATGCCGCTCGATGACTGGTACGCGCACCGGATGTGCGGCGACTTCTTCTGGCCGTATCGCCAGTACATCCGCAAGTTCACGGAGGCGGAGTTCACGCCGCCGCCGCTCGAAGGCCGCGGCGTCATTATCCCGGCCGGAGGATCGCTGCTTCCGGGCGCGTGGGTGACGATCAATCTACTACGGCAGTTCGGATGCGCGTTGCCGATCGAGATCTGGCATCTCGGGCCGGACGAGATGCCGGACATCTTCCGGAAGCTGATCGAGCCGATGAACGCGCGCGCTATTGACGCCCGGGCGTTGCTCAAGGACCATCCCTCGCGCGCGCTCGGCGGATGGGAACTCAAGCCCTACGCGCTGATCCTCAGCCACTTCGCGGAGGTCCTTCTTCTGGACGCGGATAATCATCCGACGAAGGACCCGACCTACCTGTTCAACGCGCCGGAGTTCAAGGCGGCCGGCGCGGTCTTCTGGCCCGACCGCGTGATCCACGGCGAGGACTCGGCGCTGTGGGACCTGTTCGGCGTCGAGTACCGCCGCGAGCCGGCGCACGAGACCGGGCAGATCCTCATGGACAAGCGGCGGCACTGGAAGGCGCTGCAACTGGCGATGCACTGCAACGAGTTCAGCGGGTTCCACTACAGCAAGGGCTTCAGCCACGGCGACACGGCGACCTTCCGGTTCAGCTTCCACGTCTGCGGAGAGAGGTTCGCCATGGCGCCGCAGATGATCGCCGTGCCGGTGGACCGCAAAGTGGGCGACCTGGACGCGCTGCTCCAGGAAACGACGCAGCGGTTTGCGCTCGTCTGCAACGCGACCGGGGAATACATTGACATGCCGAAATGGGGCGACATCAACGCGCTGTTCCTGCAGCGGGACTTCGCCGGCGACGTGATCTTCCAGCACCGCAGTGGCGGCGGCGGCGCGCGGTGCCGGTTCACGCTGGGCGAGAACCGGCGGCTGCAGCATTTCCAGCACGAGCAGCTCTGCTTCGACCTGTGCGACGAGCTGCGCGCGCACCTGGAGGCGCAGGACTGGTTTTCCGCGCAGCAGTGGATCGAGCCGGGAAAGATTTCGCCGAAGCGCGCGGCGGCCTATTCGATGATCTTCAAGCTGGCGGCCGAACGCGGCGCAAAACGCCTGGTCGAGACCGGGACATTCCGCTGGGCGAACAACTGGGAAGGCGACGGCGGGTTCACGTACTGGGCCGGGAAATTCGCGCAGCAGCACGGCGCGCGGCTCGTCAGCGTGGACATTGACCCGAAGGCCGTGAGGAACGCGGAGGCCGCGATCGCCGGCTTCAACGGCGCGGTGGAGTTCCACGTCGGCGACTCGGTTGAATACCTGAAATCGCGCGCGGAGCCGATAGACCTGCTCTACCTGGACGCGCTGGGTTTCGACGCCGGGCAGGAGGCCGCGAGCCAGCAGCACACGCTGAAAGAGGCGATGGCCGCACTGCCCAGGCTGCACGCTCAATCCATCGTGGCGATAGACGATTACGGCCTGCCCGGCGGCGGCAAGGGCGGCGTGGCCGTGCCGTTCCTGCAGGCGTCGGGCTGGGAAATGCTGAGCAACGGATATGTGGCCGTGCTGGTCAAGGGCGTGCAATGAATGAGGACGAGAAGAAACTGGCGAGGGCCGTACTTGGCCGCTCCGATCCGGAACCTCAAACCCAGATCATCGTCAAGGACATTTTAGGGGAGGCGCCGAGAGCAATGGACGGCGAGGGCAACAACTTTGATCCGGGCGCGATTCACAAGGCGAACATCTGTCCCGACCATTCCGCCGTGATGAAGGCCCAAGGCGAAGCGGAGGCTCGCGCCCGCGCAGCCGAGAAAAAAGCGGATCACCTTGAGAAGTTGATCGAGGAGATATTCGGCAAGTTGGGAACCATTCTGACGGACCTCGCGGTACTTAAGCTGCGGGTCGTGCTTTACGGGGCGCTCGTGGCAGTCATCGTCTCGCCGATTGTGGCGGCGGCGACGGTCGCGCTCATCAAGGCGGTCACCAGATGAGGGACCGAAAAATGAAGCGCGAGGTGGACTGGAGCCTGCTCTGGATATTCGCGGCGGCTGTCCTGGCGCTCTGCCTGCTGGCCGGCTGCGCCTCGATGCTGCCGCGGAACTGGTTCAGCGGCGCAGCGGCGTCAATCCCGAAGCCTCCGCCTGGGCCATCCGGCGCGTGGATGCTGATTGCGGGCGGGATCGTCTGCATCATCGGCGCCGCAGTGCTCTTCGCGCTGTTCAAGACCATCGTTCTCCCGTCCGCGCTCGGCGTGGTCGGCATCCTCTTGATCGTGCTGGACTTCGTGGGCGCGACACAGATATGGCTGCTGGACGTGACCTACGGCGCGGCGTTGCTGGGGCTTGGGTTCGTGATCGTGGATTCGGCGATCAAATCGCGGACCGTGGCCGTCGTCGCCAAGGCGAACGCGGCGCTCGGCACGCTGGACGCGCCGACTACGTCGGCGGTGACGAAAGCGGTTGAAACTCTGGCCCCGGCCGATGCCGCGGCCGCGAAGAAGGTTCTTGGGCTTTAGTGTCCCGAATGGGACGAGGAGGGCGTCGTGAGAAGGCTGGTGGTCGTGACGTTGGTAATGGTCATGCTGGTGGCGCTCGGCTGCGTGAGCTTTGGGATGGCCTCGAAGCCGGCCAGCAACGGCGATACGCTCATCGCGGCGCAGATGAAGGCGGATGCCGCCGCCCAAGCGGCACAGTCGGCGCAAGCCGCGCTGGCCAGCGCGCAGGCGCAGCTCGCGACGGCCCAGAAGCAGGTGACCGCTGATTCGGCGCAACTGCTGGCGCAGCAGACGCAGATCGAGAACGACGCGACGGAGATCGCCGACATGAAGGCGCAGCTGCCCTCCGCTGGCTTCTTCGCCAGGCTGTGGAGGCTGATCCGCGACACGCTGCTCTTCGTCGTCGTGCTGGCTGTCGGCGCGGTACTGGGCATCTTGTTCCTGGCCGTAGCTCAGTCCGTGGATCCTGCGATTGACGCTGCCATTGCCAAGGAGGATGCGGGCGTCGTCGCCTACCTCGTGAAGGCGGTTACCTGGGTGCTTACGAAGGTCGGCGGAAAGAAGTCGCCCACGCAGCCGCCGGTAGTTCCGGTCGGCTTTACTCCGCCGAAAAGCGGGTGAGCCTATGAAGTGGCCTTGGACGAAAAAGCAGATTTGGAAATGGCAAGCGGAGCGCGAGGCGGCGGCGCGCGAGCTGCGCGCTGTCGCCGCGTTCCTCAATTCGTTGACCGGAAGGGAGGTGATATTCGTGGACAGCAGTCTTGCAGCAGCCGTAGCCGCATGCAGCGCCGCGAGGACGGCTTACCAGGCGTCCGGCCCCGTTCAGGCGACGACCGCGGCGAACGCGGTCGCGGAGTTGAACGCATCGGCCGCAGCGTTCCAGGCGGCGACTCCGCCCGCTCCGCCGAATCCGCCGGCGCAGGGAAGCTGACGGGTTTTCCCGCTCAGGCCTCGGCGAGGTCGGGAAGAGTCGCTTGCGACATCTCGAAGGCCAACGCCGTGCGCCTGGGCGGGATATGGAGATCAGGCATTGACCGACACCGAAGTAGCTGAACTGCGGCGCCAGTGCGCCGACGCCAAGGACTGGGGCGAGTCCATCGCCGTCACGCCGGAGAAGCTGCTCAAGGTGCTCGATGAGCGGGACACGCTGAAACGCGACCTGGCCGCCTGCTGGGTCAAGTTGAAGCAGGCGGGGATAAAATGACAGCGCAGGAGAGTTTAGAGGTTCGAGCAAGATGCTCATCGCATTAATCGTGGCCATCGTCCTCCTCGTTGCATGCCAGGTTGCCTGGTGGTTCGACGCTAAGAAGCTGACCGAGGAGCGCGATGATTTTCGCCGGCAGCGCGACGCGACGCTGGCGCGCGAAGAAGAACTGAAGAAGCAGTTTCACGTCGGCCGAGCGGCGACGGGCAAGAGGTCGCTCCATGCTGACGACCTGCCGGAGATTTTCCATGGCTAAGCCTGGCGAGTCCGGTTACGTTCTTCCGCCCTGCGCCGAACGCGGAAGGTGGAGAAGGCTGCGGACCGGGCCGAACTCCTGGAGGCACGTTACCAATTGCCATCGCGATCTCCGCGAGGTTTCGCCCTCTGCATGCCGCGCATGTATGGACGATCAGATCACCGAGCGCAAGAACGGAAAGAAATGACAGGTAGGGCGGACAGCGTGGGCCATGAGACCCCAGCCGCCCGGCGCGGTTAGGGCATCTCTTTCTTGACTTTCTTCAACCTTCCTGTTATCATTCCAACCATGAAACCAAAGCCACAAATCGGAGAAGTTTTCGACAGGCTCACTGTCACGGGTCTTGGCGCGAAGAAAGGCAAGATTCAGTTCATGGAGTGCCGCTGCTCCTGCGGCAACCTTTGCTCGCGTTCCGCTTATGAACTGATGCGCTGGAAAAACACACGCAGCGCAAAGACTGCAAGTTGCGGATGTGCGCGGTCCTCCTCAGTCTCCCTCGGTCGTCAGACTGCCGGCCTCAACAGCATGGGCGGTCTCAGCACGAAGCGCGAGTACGATATCTGGCGCGGAATGCTGCGCCGATGCTACGACGAAAAAGCAACGCAGTTTCGCGACTATGGCGGACGCGGCATTTCCGTCTGTAAACGATGGCGAGATGATTTTCTCTCCTTCTGGCGCGACATGGGACAGGCGCCGGAAGGATATTCTCTCGACAGGATTGACAACGCAAAGGGCTATTCACCCTCAAACTGTCGGTGGGCTTCCCGCGTTCAGCAGAACTCCAACACGCGAAGAAATCGGTTTTTCACTGCCTTTGGAAAGACACAACATCTGTCTGCGTGGGCGCGGGAGCGCGGCCTTCTTATAACGACACTGAAGCACAGGATTGACGTTCTCGGAATGCCCATCGAAAAAGCCCTGAGCGCGGCCCCCCACTGAGTTCCCCGTCAGCCGCCTGAGCTGCCCATCCTCACGCACAGCTCGCGCCAGCAGCGGCCGGACGCCTCCTCTGGCACATTCGCCCAGGGGCGGTGGTCTGCGGCCATCCTGCGCGAGCTGCAGAAGAAGGGCACGGAGGCCCGGTTCAAGAAGGTCGAGCGCGGCCAGTTCGCGTTAGCCGGCTGACGCATTGATCGTTCCGTCTTTCAGGGGGCCCGGGCCGATGCCGGGCCTCCTGCGCTTTAACCATGGGTGCCCCGAGGAGTTGCACCTTGACATGCCTCTCGCGGTGGAACGGTATCGTAAGCCAGAGTTCGCCGCTGGTAGCGATCGGACCACCAGTTGAACAGGCCCGGAAGATCAATATCTTTCGGGCCTGTCGTGTTTTTCGCACTCCGCCCACTGGCAAGGCGCGTTGACAGGAAGGGACAAAAAGGGCGCTAAAGGCCAAAAGTGGACAAGAGTTTGGGGAACGAATGGGGAGCGGATGGGGAGCGGAACCGATGCAGAGTTTGCAACGGTTCAGCCCGAGGGAAACGTGGCTTTCGTGCCCCGGCCGCTGCCCCCGGAGACCGTCCTCTTGCCCTCACCCCGTTGACAGCATCCGCCAGAAATAGCTAGGATGCCCGTCCAGAGAAGACGCCCTGTCAGACCCCTATGGCATAAGAGAGGCGGCCAGTGCCCCACTCCGATGAAGTTCTGACCATTGACGAACTCGCGGCGTATCTGAAGCTCTCGAAATCCAGCCTCTACAAACTCGCGCAGGCCGGCAAGGTGCCGGGTCAGAAGGTCGGCAAGCACTGGCGGTTTCACAAGGATGGCGTGGATGCCTGGCTGATGCGCCGTCCCACCCACGGACACGATCAAACGCGGGAGGCGCACTCCCGCCAGAAGGAATAGAGCGGACTCATGGCCAAGCTGTCGCTCGCCAAACTCGAACGTCATCTCTACGCTGCCGCTGACCTCTTGCGCGGCAAGGCGGATTATCAGGACTACATCCTGGGGATGCTGTTTCTCAAGCGCTGCTCGGACGTCTTTGAGGCGGAGCGCACCAAGGTCATTCAGGAGAAGATGCGGCCCGGCATGTCCGAGGAAGAGGCCGCGAAGCGCTACGGTGAGAACCAGGACTTTTACGACAGCTTCTTCGTCCCGCCGACTGCTCGTTGGGACTACCTGACCGAGCAACTGAACACGGCGCGTTTCGCGGACCAGTTGAACCGGGCGCTCTCAGCCATCAGCGCCGCCAACCCGCCGTTGCAGAATGTCCTGACGCACATCAACTTCCTCGAAACCGTCGGCAACAAGCGCGTGCTTTCTGATGAGGACTGCCGCGCATTGTTCCGCCATTTTGACCGCTACCGGCTGAGGACTGGCGACTTCCAATTCACTGATCTTCTCGGCGCGGCCTACGAGTTCATCATCAATACGTTTGCGGAACGGGGCGGCAAGAAGGGCGGAGAAGACTACACCCCGCGCGATGTCGTCCGTCTCATGGTCCGTCTGGTCAAACCGCAGGCTGGCATGACCATTTATGACCCCTGCTGCGGGTCGGGCGGCATGCTCATCATCAGTCGGGAATACGTCGAGCAGTCCGGCGGCGATCCGCGTAACTTGCGCCTGTGTGGCCAGGAAAGGCAAGGGCCCGTCTGGGCCATGTGCAAGCTCAACATGCTCCTCCACGGCATTCCGGATGCCGACATCCAGCAGGAGGATACGCTCCTTCACCCCCTCCACCGCGACAAGGGCGAGTTGGAGCGTTTCGACCGTGTGATTGCCAATCCGCCCTTCAGTCAGAACTACACCCGCGAGGGTATGGAGTTCCGCGAACGGTTCCGCTGGGGATGGTGCCCGACGACCGGCAAGAAGGGCGACCTGATGTTCGCCCAGCACATGCTCGCCATGTGCAAGCCAACCGGCATGGTGGTTACGGTCATGCCTCATGGGGTTCTCTTCCGGGGCAACACTGAAAAGGAGATTCGGCAGAAGCTTGTCGAGCAGGACCTGATCGAGGCGATCATCGGGCTGCCGCAGAACCTGTTCTATGGGTCCGGCATCCCGGCCTGTCTGGTCGTGATGCGTCCAGAAACGGGTCGCAAGCCGGCAGAACGCCGCAACCACATCCTCTTCATCAACGCCGACGCGGAATACCACGCCGGACGCGCGCAAAACTACATCCGACCTGACCACATTGAAAAAATCGCGTCCGCCTTCGAGCGGTATGTGGACATCCCAGCTTACTCGCGGCGCGTTCCCCTCGATGAAATCCGCGCCAACGACTTTAACCTGAACATCCGCCGTTACGTGGACAACTCGCCGCCGCCGGAGCCGCACGACGTGCGCGCCCATCTCCTTGGCGGCGTTCCGGTAGCGGAGATCGAGGCCATGCGCCCGTTGTGCGCTGCCATGAATTTCGATCCCGCCCATGTGTTTGCGGTTCGAGAGAAGGAACCGCGTTATGCGGACTTTGCGCCGGAAGTCGCCGACCGTTCGACACTGCGAGCGCGCGTGGAAGAAGATGATGGCGTTGCGCGAAGGAAGAAGAAGATTCTTCGCACCTTCGACGAGTGGTGGGCCGAGCACTCCCCTCGAATTGCCCGACTGCCTCGCAGCCGTGACCTCAACCGCGTCCGGGCCGAGATGCTCGACACGTTTGTCGAAGCGTTGCTGCCGGGGAAGGCGCTCGACCGTTTCGATCTGGCCGGAGTGATCGCCTCCTGGTGGAACGAGACGCTGCCGGACTTCAAGACACTGATAGAAAATGGTTTCCCTGGCGTCATTGACGGCTGGCTCGACGCCATCAGCGACGCGCTGGAGGAGGACGACCAGTCCGGCTCAGCCTTCGACCCCTTTGCTCATAAACTCGTCAGGCGCGTCATGACCGACTACCTGGAGCAAATCGCGCAGGCGAGAGCCGATGTCGCCCGCTTCAAGGCGGAGAAGGAGGAGTTCGAGCAGAGCAATCCGCCGGAGGGTGCTGACGAGGAGGAACTGAAGTCCTGGAACTATCCCCAGGATCTGGCGCGGCAAATCAAGGAGTTAAAGGCCGAGCACCGCGATGACCTGAAGGAACTGGCCAAGCGCGAGCGTGCTGGGGAGAAGAATAGTGCTACTGAAACCGACAAGCGGGCGCTGGCGGAATGGCAGGTCCGCGTGAAGCCCATGCTCGATGAGATGGGCCGCCTCAAGGAGGCGCTCGCTCCGTATGAGAAGATCAAGGAGCAACTTGCCGAGGCCAAGGCGCGCTATCGCACGCTCGTCAACGCGTTCATCGAAGAGTTGCGAAAACGCTGCGCCGGCAAGACCGAGGACGAGAAGCAGGCGCTGGTTATGGATTTGCTGGCGGAGGACCTGCGGGCGGCGCTAGATGCGGTCTTTGTGTCTCTCCAAAAGCATCTCGCCGGAAAGGTGACCAACCTTTGGGACAAGTATCGGGTAACCATGCAGGACCTGCGGGCGGAACGCGACGTTGCTGAAGAGCGCCTGAAGAAGGCTTTGGGTGGGTTAGGATATGCTAGGTGACGATCTTCCTCACGACTGGGAATATTCCCCACTCAGGAAAGTCGTGCTTAAGTTCCTAAACGGGGGGACTCCGAGTACTGCCCACCCTGATTACTGGAACGGCACAATTCCCTGGATCACGGGCGCGGATGCCGAACAGCGGGTCACGCTGACGGCGCGCAAGCACGTCAGCGAAAAGGGAGTACGCGAAAGCTCCACCAACATCGTCCCGAAAGGGAACATCCTCCTGGTAACGCGGACGGGCGTGGGCAAGGTCAGTATCGCGGGCGTGGACGTCGCCATCAGCCAGGACCTGACGGGCGTGATTCCGAACCGCGAGCTTGTGGACGCGAACTATCTGCAGCGGCAGTTATTCCGCCTCGGCCCCGCCCTGCGACGGCAGGCCCAGGGGACAATTATTCAAGGAATCGAACGACAGCAGGTTGAGTCGCTTCGCGTCCCGTTGCCACTGGTTCCGGAGCAGCGGCGCATAGCGGCAGTGCTGGACACGATGGACGAGGCGATTACGCGGTCGGAGGCCGTGATCGCCAAGTTCAAACAGGTCCGCGTTGGCCTCCTTCATGACCTCCTCACGTGTGGCGTTGACGAGAATGGTGAACTGCGCGACCCAGTAGCGCACGCGGAACGGTTCAAGGAAACGCTGTTTGGTGCGCTACCATGCACGTGGGATATCAGCAGCCTCGATGATGCATGCGAAGTTCTCCGTGACGGGACCCATCTACCACCGAAGCGCGTCGAGAACGGTCCACTGTTGCTGAGCGTTCAGAACATGAGCGACGGCATCCTTGTGCAGACGAATGCAGACACGCGCGTCTCCTGGGAATTCTACCGGACGATGCACCGCTCATGGGAGATCCGCGAGGGAGACGTATGTCTCGCAATCGTAGGGGCAACTCTCGGCAAGACCGCTGTTGTTCCACGATTGCCGCCTTTCACCGTCCAACGTAGTCTTGCGGTACTAAGGGGACGTGAAAGAAGGCTTCGGAATCCATTCCTCTATCTATACCTGTCGAGCCCACCTTTACAGCGTTTGCTCTGGCAGAACGCCAATCAGACAGCGCAGCCCGGGTTATATTTGGCAAGCTTGGGCAAGGTAGCCATTCCAATTCCACATGTCGACGAGCAAGATGCAATTGCAGATTGTGCGCGTGCCATCCAGTCGCACATTGACACTGAAATGCAGAACCTGTCCAAACTCACTGGTATAAGGGCCGGTTTGACAGATGACCTTTTGACCGGTCGCATCAAGGTGCTGGAATCCCTTTCTGCAATGGGGGCGCAAGCATGAAGATTTCCACCGCTCTCGACCACGTTGACAGTGGACACATCGCCCTTCCGGAGTTTCAGCGGGGCTACGTTTGGAACCGCGACCAGGTGCGCGCGCTGTTCGACTCGCTCTTCCGGTGTTTCACGGATGCTGCGGAGTTCAAGCCCTGCCGCGCCAAAGAAGTCCTGGGGGAGACACAGACGGCATGAGCGTTATCCAGTGGGAATATGACCTCGTCGAGAAGCCCTTCTGCGAGCAGCTCAAGGCGATGGGCTGGCAGTGGCTCGAGGGCGACACCGATGTTCCGGAGTTGACCGAGCGCGAGAGCTTCCGTGACGTGTTGCTCAAGGCTCGCCTGCGCACGGCGATACGCAAGATCAACCTCGCCCCGGATGGACAGCCGTGGCTGGACGAGGAGCGGATTGAACGTGCGGTTCGCACTCTGGAGAACCCCGGCGGCCACAGGCTTATGGAGGCCAATCAGGCCGCGACGGCCCTCATTCTGAATGGCACAACCATACCTGGCCTGTCCGGCTGGAACGAGGGGCGTAGCCAGCCGATCCAGTACATTGACTTCGACCACCCGGAGAACAACGACTTCCTGGTCATCAACCAGTTCAAAGTTGAACTCGCCAGCGGTCGCGGCCATATCATCCCGGATGGCGTCCTCTTCGTGAACGGCATCCCCCTCGTCGTTGGCGAGTTCAAGAGTCCCGGAATCGAGTCGCCAATTGCGCAGGCCATTGACCAACTGCTTCGCTACTCGAACCAGAGACGGGAACTGTACCCGTCGGTCTATACCGAAAACGAAGGCCTGGAACGGCTGTTCCACTATAACCAGATTCTCCTGGCGAGCGACTTCTTCGAGGCCAGGGCTGGCACTATCGCCGCACCGCCGGAGGTCTGGTTGGAGTGGAGCGACCCGTACCCGAACGCTTTGACGGAGGTCGCAGAAGAACTGGGCCTGACGGCCGTCGCGCCGGAGGTCGAGGAGGCCTCCCGCGAACTAGCGACGGTTGGCCAGGAACGCACAGGACGCGCCGGCACGCCACTCTTCTTCCGCAAGAAGCGCAACGGTAACGCTCAAGCCCCTGGCACGCTCCGCAGCCAGCACCTTCTTGTGGCCGGAATGTTGCGCCCGGCGCATCTGCTCGACCTTGTGCGGAACTTCGTTCTCTTCCAGCAAGAGGACTGCAAGACGCGCAAGGTGCTGGCGCGCTACCAGCAGTTCCGCGCCGTCCACAAGATGACCGAAAAGCTTCTCACTGGGCGCACCCGTGCGCAAGGCGCGGACCGCGACGAACGCGGCGGCATCATCTGGCACACGCAGGGGTCCGGCAAGAGCCTCAGCATGGTCTTCACCGTGCGCAAGATGCGCACGATGGATCGGCTGAAGCATTTCAAAGTCGTGGCCGTGACTGACCGCACCGACCTGGAGAGGCAATTGCGCGAGACGGCTGCGCTGACCGGGGAAACTGTCCGGCCCAACGACCACGATATCCGGCGTGGCGAGGCGCCCACGGCGCGCACCCAGCGCATTCTCCATGAAGCCACGCCTGATATCGTGTTCGCCATGATCCAGAAGTACCAGGTTCCCGAGGACTTGGCGGACGAGCGCGGGGGCGCAATCGAGGCGCCTGCGGAAGGCAAGGGCGAACGCGTGCGGATGACCATCGTGAAGCGCGAACGCAAGCCCGGAACGCAAGGTGAGATCATGGCGCGGGAGGTGACTTATGAAGAGAACATTCACTTTGAAGAGTTCCCGGTTCTGAACGAGTCGGAGAATATCCTCGTGATGGTGGACGAGGCCCACCGAGGTCATACGCGCACGCTGCACCGGAATCTGCGTAGAGCGCTTCCGAACGCTGCCATCGTAGGGTTCACTGGCACGCCGATCTTCCGGCGAGAGAAGCAGGAAACGCGCGACATCTTCGGGAACTGGATTGACCGATACGTTCTCCATGAAGCGGAAGAAGACGGGGCGACCGTGCCGATCCTCTATGAAGGGCGCACGGCGGATGGGTTCGTGAAGGACGCGCCCACGCTGGATCAACTCTTCGAGGATATGTTCCGCAACTGGTCGCAGGAGGACCTCGCCGTCATCAAGGCCAAGTACGGGACGGCGGGAGATGTGCTCGAAGCGCCGATGCTGATCGAGAAGAAGGCGCGCGACATGATGCGGCATTACGTTGGAGTGGTCATGCCGGAAGGCTACAAGGCGCAGGTGGTCGCGGTGAGTCGCCGCGCCGCTACGATCTACCGCGAGGCTCTTGAGCAAGCGCGCCGGGAGCTTGTGGCGGAGCTTGAGGCGCTGCCGCCGAGATTGCTGACGCTTTCAGATGAAGACCTGGAGCGCGAAGACCGGGAAGCGCAGTTTCTCGTGCGGGCATACAGTCGTTTACCAATGCTGCGAGCGATAGAAATAGCCGTCGTCATGTCGGGCGACCACAACGACCCGGAATCATGGGGCGACTGGACCGATGGAGAGAGGCAAGAGGAACACATCGCCCGATTTAAGCGGAAGCTGGCCCCTCAGAAGACCGAGAAGACCGACCCGCTGGCGATTCTGGTCGTCAAGGCAATGCTGCTGACAGGCTTTGACGCGCCGGTGGAGCAGGTCATGTACCTGGATCGGAAGATGGTCGGACATGACCTGCTGCAGGCCATAGCGCGTGTTAACCGCACTTCAAGCGGCACTTCGGGACCAAAACCGTGCGGATACATCGTCGATTACGTCGGCGTGGCCAGGCATCTGAATGAAGCGCTCGCGGACTATGACGGCAAGGATGTCGAAGGCACGCTGATTGACATCAACGTAGAGTTGCCCAAACTGCGGGACCGACATGCACGCGCCGTGGCAGTGTTCACCGACCAGGGAATTCGTGACTTGATGGATGTGGAGGCCTGCGTAGACCTTCTGGCCGACCTGCGAGTTCGTGCGGACTTCATCAACAAGCTGCGGGAGTTTTACGAGACGTTGAACATCATCGAGCACCGCCCCGAGGTGTCCGTTGAAATTTTCCGCGACGCTAAGTTGCTGGGGTTCATCAACAAGGTCGCGGCCAACCTCTACCGCGATCCAACACTGAACCTTCTTGGTGTACCAGAGAAAGTGCGGGCGTTGATTGACGCCCACGTGAGCGCGCGGGGTGTGGACCCAAAGATTCCGCCCGTGAAGATCACTGACGCGGACTTTGAGAAGGTACTCGGTAAGCATAAGAGCAACAAGGCACGCGCGACCGAAATGCAGCACGCTGCACGTTACCACATCATCAGCTTCGAGACGGAGAACCCAGCGTTCGCGCGCAAGATGAGTGAGAAGCTGGAAGCAATTCTCCAGAAGTTCAAGGACGACTGGGACGCGCTGGAGCGCGAACTGCGCCAGTTCATCGCTGAACTCAGACGCGGCGACGTGGAATTCCCGGACCTTGACGCTAGGAAGCAGGTCCCCTTTGTGCGCCTGGTTCTGGAGGAAGCGGCCAAGGGGAAGAAGCTCACTGATGATGAGCGAAGGCAGCTCATAGGGCTTACGCTGGACATGGTGGAGCGAATCAGGCAGGAGATTCGCATCGTCGGTTTCTGGAGGAACCTGCCGGCGCGCGAGCAACTGACCCGGCGACTTGTGCGAGACCTGGATGCCGTGGCAGCCATCATTCCGCCGGACCGACATCGTGATCTGGCACAGCAACTTGTGGCACTGGCTAAACACAACCATGAGACGTTGACGCGCAATGGCAACTGAAACGCTGGAACTTGCAGCTCTGACCTTCGAGGTGCGCCGAAGCGCCCGGCGGCACACTCTCGGCATTACCGTGGACCGAGGCGGCGAGCTGGTCGTCCACGCGCCTGACAGCCTTGAGCGGCCAGACCTTGAGCGATGGGTGAAAGGCAAGCTCCTGTGGGTTCATCAACGGCTGCTTGAGAAGGCGAAGACCGCATCCGAACAGTATGAGCCTGGCTTTGTTGGCGGCGAGAGCTTTTGCTACCTTGGCCGCCACTACCGGTTGCGGACTGTGTCACGCCAGGATGCTCCCTTGCGTCTTGAGGGCGGATGGTTCGTCCTTCGGCAGAAGGAGCACAAGCGTGCGTCAGAGGTCTTCCGCGCGTGGTTCATCGAGGCAGGCACGCCGTGGCTGACGGAGCGCGTGGAATTCCTGTCACCCCGGATCGGCGTGAAGCCGGAGAGGATCGAAGTGCGGGATTTGGGCTTCCGGTGGGGTTCATGCGGCAAGCATAACGCGCTCTTCTTCAACTGGCGGCTGATGCAATTGCCCGTCCATCTGGTAGACTACGTCATACTTCACGAGATGACGCACCTCGTGGAACCGCACCACGGCCCCGCATTCTGGGCTAGATTGGAGCGCGCACTGCCGGACTGGCGCGAACGAAAGGATGAACTCTCCGTGGCCGCACGGGAGTATGTGCAATTCACACTTCCCGCTAGGCCTGCGACGCGCCGCAGGGAATCAGCCATTACGGGGCCGAGGTGATGCAGGTGTACGATCTAAAGCCTTTGGCAGTGATTACACAATGACGGCCCGGAATCTGATAAAGGCCATCAATAGTCTGGAGGCAAGCCAAGCCTCTGGTTTTGAAGGCTTCGCTGTTCGGTTGGTAGAAAGACTCCTTGATTGCCCGCTCTCTTTGGCCCGAAGCGGAGACCAACATGGCGGCGACGCCGTCACCCGCGGGCCCACGTCAGTTGTAGTGGAGTGCAAGCGCTATGGGGCTGCTCGCTTGGACACGCGAGAGCTACGTGGTGAACTGTCCCAAGCAGCAACTTCGTGGCCCGAACTGGACATGTGGATCGTCGCCACAACAGCCACATCCTCCGCACAGCTTTTGGCCGAGCTGAATGACGAGTCCAGCAAACAGGGCGTGCCTGTCATCGTCCTGGACAGCGACTCTTCGCGCAACAGTGGCGGACGTTTGCCCGCTTTGTGCATGAAGTTCGCTGAGGAGACACGGGATTTCCTCGCAGCCAACCTAACCGGGTTCGCCGGACAGGAGTTCATGCGGCTTGCCGAAGAACTTCGTCAGAGCGAAGAGCATCGGCGCGAGATCAGCTCGCTCCAGGACGAGCTGAACCAGGCAACCCTGCCGATTTCCGCGAAGGCGCTCGCCTCTGTATTGACGGAACGATTCCAGGCTCCCGCGAAATACAACTTCGTGACACAAACTATCCGGCCTGCGCAGGCAATTCCACGAACTGCCGTGATCCAGGGTCTGGACAAGTGGTTATCCGAGACACAGCCGCGAGTTGTTGCCGCCGTGCTGGGCGACGAAGGAATGGGCAAGACTTGGGCTGTCGCGCATTGGCTGCACAGGATGCTGGCCAGTCCCCACATGCCTGCTGTTTTTGCGACCTCTGCCGACGTATCGAATGTTTCCGATGGCGAAGAGATGCTCGCGAGATCGTTCGCTGCAGCTGCCAAGAAACTTCCATACATGACTCAAGATTATTGGCGGCGCCGGGTCCGACGAATGTGCCTAGCGAACCGCTGCCGCTTTTTGTTGATCTTGGACGGCCTGAACGAATGGGATGAACCGAAAACAGTCGAAGAGCTCCTCTCCGGCTGGGAAGCGTCGCCCATGGCCAGTTTGGTGCAACTCCTCGTAACTTGTCGCACAAACCCATGGCATGAACGGTTCCGTCCCATGCTCAAGAATTGCTGTGAGATTACGGTGGCAGGCTACAACGATGATGAACTCAGCGAAGCGCTAAGGCAACGGGGACTGAGTATAAGGGACATTCCCTCTGGCATGCGGGAAATCGTGCGGCGCCCGCGCTATCTGGACCTTGCGGTTTCGCTGCGCGAAGATGAGGAATTGAAGGGTTTCCGCAACATGACCCCGGCGCTGCTCGTCTATAAAGACTTTGAGCACAAGTACAGACAAAACCTTGCGACTCGTCGCCAGCTCGGCATAGATGACACCGCCGACTTTCAAGATCTCCTACGAGCTCTAGTAGGTCAGTTGCTTGTTGGCCAGCCAGTTGGAAACAGTAACCGCATAGCGGGCGAGAAAGTGCGACGAGTTATCCGCGACATCGTTGGGGATCATTGGCAACGGACGCGCGATGAGATGTGCTCGCTCCCCATCCTACGTAGGACGGCTGACGGGGAATATGAGTTTGACAGTCGCTACGCTCAGCACTATCTGGGCTTACTCCTCTACGATGCAGCCCGACAATTGGAGCGGGATTCGGAATACGATTTCAGGCAACGCTTCGCTAAACTGATCGAGCCGTATGCCGGCTTCGATTTCAAGGAGGAATGCCTTGCAGCAGCTGTGACCATATCGCTTACGCGAGCCGGATTCCCCGAGACCGAGCGCCGGCTGCTTCGACACTGGATTGACGCCCAGGGGTTCGCTCGCTGGGACGATGTTCTCTGTCTGATGCCCCGCATTCTCGAACCCCTCCTTGACGTGGCAGAGACGATCTCCACGTGGACTTCGCATGGCCACCATGTGGAGCATGGGTTGTGTTATGCACTTGCTGCGGTGGCAACCGACGCACGCGATGCAGAGGAGGACCCCCTTGTCCGCAGGTTGAACCGTTGGATGCATATTGCGCCAAAGGCTCCTACTCAGCCACGTGACAATGACCCCATGACCGTTCAAGGTGACCGCGGGAAGCTCGGCTCTTTCGAGTTTGCACTGCGCGAAGGGCACCCAATGCCCAATCTCTCGTCACTTGCCCTCAAAGTGTTGGCCAAACGTCAATTTCTGGCGTGCTTCGAGGGGCTTAAAGCACAAGCGGCATTGCTACACTCTGCGTATGGCTGCCACGTGGAAACCGGCCTTCTTCAATGGGTAGTATCGTACTCGTATGGTGAAAAACTGATTCGACCACTTCACGATCAGATTATGGCGGCGGGCCGTTCCCCGACTGGCGCACATCCAGAGGACGTCGAGGCACTACTGGAATTGGCCGGCTTCGTGGGCAGCGGCGAGTTGGGGCCAGCCATCGTTACGCTGCCTGACCAATCCAGGCACGGCGACACTACCACCGACTTTTGCCGCGTCAAGCGACTTGCCGGGAGAGCATGCTGGTCCAAGGAAAGCGCGGCGTACTGTCGACAGATCGCCTTGACCCGGCCGCTTTTGGTGGAACCGTTCTTAAAGGCTGACCCCTACTTTGCCCGATGCACTTGTATGGAATACTGCGACAGGGAAACGGTCGCCGCCGTCGTGTCACGGCTAAAGCGAGGAGACGAACCGCTGTTGCCATGCGACGCGCAGGCTATCTGGGAAAGCGAAGACCGCGAATGGTTTGAGAACTGGGTGCAGACGCCACAGTTCGTCAAAGCGTATCGGGCCGGCCACAAGCATTCTCATTTCCCGGTGCGAACTTATAAGCCAGCTGGGTACGTCTTTCCTGCACTTCGAACGTTAATCGCCGACAAGGACTTTGGCGAGGTCATCAAGGTGATTTCTCTTGCAAGGGACCCTGTCTTCGCTGGAAATCTGCGGACGGGCGACCCCGATGTGCTGCGCCAGACGACAATTGTCAGCGAGTCAGTTGGCAGGTTTGGCAGTGCTGAGTTTTACAAAGGCCATTGCCGCACGACGGCTGGCATCGAGTGGGAAGCCATTTCTCCACTGCTTTTGCGAGCGGCCCCTGAAGTCGCCGCATCCGTTATACGTGCCCACGCACAACGCATCGCTGAACTGGACGATCCACGCTTCTTGGCTGGAGACCTGGCACAGGGAGCAGCCGTAATTTTGGACCCAACGCAACATGGTGCCCTGAAGGGAACGCTTACCCGTTACCAAGACAGCCCTGAAGCGCCCGACAAGGATTACTGGGGCTGCCAGTTGCTTAAGGCACATGTTATATCAGCTTCGACTCTTGACGATGCTTGCGAAGCACTGTTTGCGGGGCCCACACGATTCTTTCGACATCTGGCAGCCCTCCTCAATCACACGGTATGGTATGCGTGTGGTTGCCCTGCGTTGGTCCAGCGTTTGGCAAATGCGCTTGCTGTCTCGGCGTATCCTGAAGAGCAGCAGGCATTGCTCCATGCGTTGTGGTGGTGTGGTCACCACGATCCTGAAGTGTCTCGCACCGCAGCGCGACGACTCCAGGATACGGGCGATACTGGGGTCAGCTTTGCAGCTGTGAGTCTGCTAGCCACCGTTGGCGAGCAGCAAGACTCTGAGGCACTCTGGGCGCGTATAGGAGAACTCGACCTGCTGTCCAACGATGCCCGCGCGCGATCCCTGGCCTTGGCCGGATTGTTCTGGCGACACGCTGCCAGTCTTAGCATGCCGGCAATGAATGTTCTGGTTTCTAAAGTTCCCCTCTGGCTGATCGGCATGCTGCTGGACAAGCGCGATGAGGGGCAGAAGTCGGATGATTTTGCTGCAGCCGCGCGTGCTGCGTTGAGCGCACGTTCTAAGACTGAGGTGAACCTCGGTAGTCAAGGCATTGCGTTCCTGCTGAGACATCGCCCGACCGTCATCCGCGAGTTCTGCGAATTGGCATCGGGGACGAACTCCAAGTCGCAAGACTTCCGTTTCCTCTTTTCTCAGACGGCTTGGCAATTAGGAACGGCAATTCTCGCGCACGATGCTCCCCTGGCATTTCGCATTTTCGATGCGATGCAGCAGGATTCGTTCATGCACTTGACGGCTCATCCAGCTGGCGCCGAAGTCTGGCGTTGCGCATTGGCGGCGTCTTCTCATAAACCTGAAGTGGCTGAGTACATGAAGGTGAGGATGGGGCAGTACTCCTCTGAGAAAGAGGCATTTGGATGGGCTCTCGCCATTCGTCAATCCGGTAGCGACGATTGGTCAATGGTTCACGAACTCTGGCGCGATGCTGACCCACGGAAACGCGCAATTGCAGTGCGTGTTTTTGGCTGGTCGGCAACTAACTGTGAGCCAGAACTCCGGCAAAGCTCCCTTGGCGACGGGAACAGATACGTTCGGCGAGCCGCCCGTGACGCACTCGAAGATTGGTGGGCCGAAAAGTGGGCAAGGCATTGGTACGGTGAAATCTTCAAGGCAAACACGGACGCAGGGGCGTGGGCTGCGCAGGAGTTGTGCCGCGCCGTAGCCGACAGGAGGCTATTCCTGTGGTGCGACACGGTGGACCCGACTGTCCTCAAGTCAGAAACTTCTTGGAAGCGAAGGTACTTGGTATCGGAATTGGTCAATTCAAAGCTTGGGGACAAGTGGGAGCGGAAACTACAGGATCACGGATTCGGCCAAAACGTGGGTTCAATTCGGTCGGATATTTAGCGTCTGTAACACGAGCCGTGACAGCGGCCGGAAGCTCATGAATCCATATCTTGTGAGTTCAACGCAGAAAGTGGGAAGAGAATGACGCCAGCTCAGTCAAATACACTCGCGAGGATCGATGCTGCCTTAGCGCATCTCTACCACAATCGATTGACACACTTCCAGCAGACCGGACAAAGATACAGTCAACACCGCCAAGACCTATATTCGACCAAGGTCAAGTACGTCACGTTCGAGGCGATGGTAGTTGCTGAGTTGTACGGCAGATTACAGCATGAGTTCGAAGATGATATGGCGGTCTTCATGGAATACCCGGGGCTCGTGGCGGACCGCATCGACCTTCACGTTGATCCGGCAGTACATACTCAACATGCTCCGGCTTATCTGGAGTTGAAGATGTATCACCGCCGAAATGATAAGGCTTATCGGCATGACCATGAGAAGCTGGTTCAGATGATTCAAGCTGACAAGAAGGCTATAGCGGTCCAGGTCCACTTCGCACTGTATTACATACCAGAGCGCCCCAACGAAAAGATTATCAGGCAGTCTGTGCAGATGCTCCGACCGAGGGATTACTGGAGTAGCATAAAGCGCATCGGTTGCCCCAAATTCCACTTCTACAGAGTCGCTTTCGGACGCAAATGAGCTTCGGGCTGCCCCAGACTGTGCCAGGCACTTGAGTATTTGGGCTTACGTCGCGGAGTACCGGAAGAAGTGAATCACGTGGCCGAACACTGAGACCTGAAGTTCAGGGAGGTTAGCTCATGTTCAGATACATCGCTGGGGCCGCCATCGGGGCCGTGATCGGCGGCCTCGTCGGGTACTTCGGGAAGCACGCGGGAATGGGCTGACCGTGCATCGCCAGCCCCTGGTCAGGGGCTATTGCAGGCGCAGTGCTCGGAATCATAGTGGCAATCGTCGTTCCGAAATAGTGGTCATACGCCAGAGGGACTCTCGTCCCCTTGTAGAGCAAGAGCCATGCCCCGTAGAGCCAGGACGAAACCGGCAGAGACGGACCTCTACCCACTGCTGCGCGCATACCTGACGTCGCTGGGATACACGGTCCGTGGCGAGGTGAAGCACTGTGACATCGCGGCGGTGAACGGCGATGACCTGATCGTGATCGAGATGAAGCTGGCTCTGAACTTGTCGCTCCTGGCCCAGGGGGTGCGGCGGCAGCAAATGACCGATTCTGTCTACCTGGCCGTGCCGCGCCCGCCGAACCATGCGAAGTGGATGTGGCAGATGCGCGGGGTCTTCCGCGTGCTGCGGCGACTGGAACTGGGGCTGCTCCTGGTGTCGCTCAAACCAGGCAAGCAACCAGTTGAGGTGGTGTTCCACCCCCTGCCATTCGAGCGGCGGAAGCGCCGCAGCGCACGGCGAGCGATCCTCGAGGAAATCGGTCGGCGTTCGGGGGACTTCAACCCCGGCGGCAGCACCCGACGACCGCTTGTCACGGCTTACCGCGAGAACGCCATCCAGATCGCCTGTTACCTCGCGGACAGCGGTGAGATGGAACCTCGGCAACTACGCGCGCTCGGCACCGGGTCCAAGACGCTCTCGATCCTGTCAAGGAACGTCTACGGCTGGTTCAGCCGCGTCGCCCGGGGGCTTTACGCCGTGACGCCCAAGGGGCGCGAAGCCCTCCCCAAGTATCCCGAACTGATCCGCCACTACCGTTCGCTGCCAGCGGCGCAGGTCGCGAAACCGGGCGCATGACGACCTTTGTCCCGGAGTTTCCCGGATACTCTATGGGGAAGAAGCTGGGAGCGATCATGTTTCAGTTCGAATACTTACGCAGAAGGCCGGTATCTTGCATCGCGGCAACGGCGGATTCGCGCAGAAAGTTACATCGGTGTAACTGCAGCCTCTCGCGCGGCCCAAGAAAGAGTGGCTATCCACGCGCACGAGCGCCCGGGCCCTGGTTTCTGCGGAGGAAAGCGGGTGCGCCCTTGGCACATTGGACGGCCAGGACCTGCCATCGTCGATTCTTGACATGGGGCAGCGGAAGTGGGAGGCTACTGCAACCCGTAGACTGCATACGACAGGCCGTCATCAGTCATCTGGGAGATCGCGATGAAGCTGCCTCAAGGAATGATTGACGCTTACCAGTCGCTTACGGTCACTTCCTTCGAACATATCCGAGAGAAGGAACTGAAGCCCGAGTACAGCTTTACTGGACTTCGATACTTGCGCGACAGGTGTCGAAACGAGCGCGATCTCCGCGATCTCTACAAAGGCCGAGCGCCGTACGAACTCCTGCAGAATGCTGACGACGCTGGTGCCAAGACGGCAGTTTTCATCCTGTCTCCGCACGGCATGGCCTTTGCCCATGACGGAAAGTGGTTCACCGTCAGCAACTTCCGCAGTCTCGCAGATGGATGGAGTGATAAAGACCCCAATCAGTGCATTGGGCATAAGGGGTTGGGATTCCGGTCGGTCTTGGGCATCACACCCTCGCCCTATGTCATACAGATTACACCGGACAAGTCATTAGCCATTAAGTTTTCTTGGGCACTCAACAACGGTTACATTCACGAAACGTTGCATAAGAACCCGGCCCTTGATCAACACTACAGAGAGTGGACGAAGACAGGCCAATCGATATGTCCCGTTATGTGTATCCCAGCCCTCGTTCCCAAGCAGAAACTGGGAACGCTATCCGGTCTTCTGGACAAGCTCATCGGCGGAATCTACGGCAAGGGGTTGTCCTCCTTGTTCTGGTTCCCGGCCGGAGATGCCGACATCGACGCCAAGGTTCTGGCAGACTTGCGACCCGTACCCATCATCGCCGATGGCCACGGCCTAACCGTAATGAAGGGATTCCTGCAAGCTCAAGTCAGTGGTCTGCTACCGTTTTTGGAAAATGTGGAGAGAGTCGAACTTTTCGACGGCGCAACCCACGTAGCCGGCGTCTATGGTTCGCAGCGTCCAGGTGTCGGTCAAGCGGGAGAAATAAACGTCAAGACCAGCTTGGCAGAAGAGGTACAAACACGGTCCTTCTTTCAGATGCGATTCTCATTGGACATCCCGCCCGAAATACGGGAGCACGCCGATACTCCAAAGGCCGTGCGAGCGATGAGTGATGCAGACATTGTGCTTTCGGTTGAGCTAAGAGGTGGGCAACCTGTCCATAACTCCGAATCCTGCTATCACGTGTACTTCCCAACAGAAGAGAGGATTGGGGCAGGCTTCGTGATCCACGGGGATTTTCATGTCAAACCCGACCGAACCCGCCTTATGGACAGCAAGTACAATGACTGGTTATTGCGATGTGCGGCAAGAAAGACCGCCAATGAACTCCTGACCGAATTGCTAAAGCGATATCAGGCAAGAAGTATTTTCGCCGCGCTCTCGCCAACGCCCGGCGCCGTTCTCAACAGAGAAAGCGACTTCACCCGTGTGTTTGCCGATGAAATTGCAAAGCGACAAAGCCCATTCATCCCGACTCGGAATGGTCTGGCTGCACGCAACGCCGTGGTCTTGCCGCCGGAGGTGGACAGCAACGGGGTATGGGAACGTCTCTTCGCATCGTTTGTAAAAGACGCCGAAGGTCGAACTACAACCTTCCTGGCTCCCCACGAAGACGGGACTGGGACCCGTGCATTCCTCAGGTTGGCAGGTATCTTGCCTCTCCCGCACGAAAGGCTGTTGACTTTCGTACAAGTGGCAGGCAGATCACCTCAAACGTGCATGTGGTGGTATGAGTGCTATTCCCTGATGGCCAACGACAAGGAGATCGCTGGACGCAGCCATCCCGCCTTTGTCGGGTGCCGGCTTATTCCCACAGAACAGTCGGTCCTTCCAGTCTCATCCGGCCAGAGCGCCATTGTCTGTATGCCCCCTCCAGATGATACGCTGCATCTGCCTGTGCCAGACTGCTTCAACAGGGTGTTCACCTTCGTTAAACGCGATGTTGCTGAACAGTTGACACGTGGCGACAGCAAGGTTCGCACTTGGGTCCTGGACCGATTGGGGATCGCCGCATTTGAGGCCACGGATTTGCTCCCGCGCGCCATACGGACGACGGCGGGTGCATTCTTCGAGGGTAAAAGCCAAACCACAGCGTATGAGTTGGCTGCTGCCTGGGCGTTCATGGAGGGCATCATCCGTGGGGGACGCGCCATCGTATCAGCAGATTTCTGGCGCGACATTGGTAGATTTCCTCTCCCCTGTACACCCGTGCGATCAGATGCACCCATAGCCCCAGTCCAATTGGTCCCCGCATTCTTGGTGTACTGGCCGCAGGGTGAATTGCTGACGAGTTGCCTGGAAGACGTGGCAAATCTCAGACGCCTTGATGGAGATTTCTTTGCTGAATTGGTAGCGGTTAGTCACAGACCTCGTTCTGAATGGACTGAGTTCTTGGGCAAGGCAGGAGTCTCATCTTCTCCTAAGCTCCTGAACTACCGTCGTCCCGCCGTCGGCGTGGGCCTGCTTCTTGACCCCGGCGCCCTCGATTCCGCAGTACCTGAAGGATTCAGCGGAGAGCGGCAGAATGATGAGAACAAGGCGGTGTTGGAAATCCTTCGCCGTGAAGGACAATGGCCCGCAGTGGTTGCCAGTTCCCCCAGGTGCAATCATGAGGCAATGACGGTTCTGCAGTCACTTGCAGCCATAGACGGATTCGTAGAATGTGTCCAGGCCGCACAGCACGAGTACGCAGCTGGCAATCAGCACTGGCAGGACCGTCTCTGGCGATTGGCTGTGTCTCTGCCGGCTCAGCCCTTGGCAAACATGGCGAACGACACTGCATGGTGTCGTGGCGGTGGACCTGGCGGCCACACAATCAACATTGGATGCTATGTGAAAAGGCAGTTGGAGCACCACCCCTGGTTGCCTTCTTCCGCAGGTCCTGTAGGAAGTCATGCATGTTTCCTTCGGCAAGCTGGCCGAAGGTTGATTTCTTCCGGTCGCAACGATGAAGAACTGGGCGACATGCTGCTGCCATATGTGACGGTGCGCACTCTCGAAGAGATGATACAATTGCAGCAACTCGGCGTAGCGCCGCTCGAAGACGCGGCGTCTTCGTCAGCAGGGGCAATTGTTCGGGCACTGGAGCTGCTCGGAGAGAAGCTTGCTACACCATGGGGGCAAAAGGAGATACTCACCATTCGTAGTCGTTGGCGCTTCGTTCGAGGCGCCATTCAGGAAATGTATCGCGCACTTAACCAGCAGACCTCTTTCTTTGCCTTTCCCAGCGCAATCAAACTCGTGTGCCGGTCAACGACAGGCCCGACATTGGCAGGACCACCTTTCTATTTCGCCGAACCTGGATCGGCGGTAGAGCGAGCGTTCCTCGATAGCCATTCGCTCTTGGACACGGATAGGGTCTATCGGCAGTTGTTCGATGCGTCTGGGATAACACACTTGCAGGCAGGCGACACTGTAGAGGAGACGTTCCTTTCTGAGTCGGTGTCCGTAGAGGCGCCAAGGCTCAAAGACATTATCACCAATGGTTTGGCTCCTTTCTTGCTGGCGACCGTTATCGCAAAATCTGAACAGCCAAAGCATGCGGAGCTCGTCGTCCGCCGGCTTCGGGATCGCTTTCACGTCTTGACAACGCCTCGTCTGGAAGCAGAGTTCACATTGATATCAGACCCCGCGACGAAGCACCGTCTGGAATTCGCAAAGTTCTACTTGAAGACGGATATGGTTAAGCGGGAAGGAGCCGTTGAAGAGGCGCACTACCTACTCTATGTCAAGGGGGCGACATCGACATCCTACTACGACTTGGACGCGGATGCATTGGGCGAAGTCATCGCGCAGTTATTCCTTGACGGTATAGGCAAGGAGTTGGCCCCGATGTTTCCTCGCATAGCGTCGCGCTTTCACAGTCTTTCGGGGAGACGCGAAGACCTGGAAACGTTCATACACCTGCAACTCGGGGTTTCGCCGGAGGCCCTTGATTACGCCGAAGGACTCCTGTCTGGGGAGGTGGCTGACAAAGTTGACGCGCCCCCATCACCCATGCCGAAGATTGTGCCTCCACCCCCAGTAAGTCAGGACACTTCCCAGGGTAGCCAGCAGATTACACGGAAGGTCACGGACACGTTCAAGAAGGTTGCAGAAGATTTGACGCAGGTGCTCATTGACGCGCCAGGTCCAGATGGCGAACATCACCATGATCGACGCCCTCCAGCGTTCATCCCAGAGGTCACTCCCGAACAAGAACTCCGAGGACGACTCGGAGAAGAGGAAATCAAACGAAGGCTGGAGCAGCCAGGGGGGTGGGCAGGACTGACGCTCGTCAGTGACAACCGGAAGGTCGTCTGCGGGTACGATTTTCTCTGCGGCAAGGATGGACAACAGGTCGAAGTGGAAGTAAAGACCTTTGTCCGTCACGGGAGAGTGGTCGTCAGTACTAATGAACTTCGTGAAGCCGCACGAAAAGGGAAGAACTACTATCTCTTGGGCGTGCTGGAAAGTGATGCGCCACGCTCAGACTGGCAAACGGTCTTGGTACAAGATCCGTTCTCCACTCTGATGGCGAACGGAGAACTCACGATTCATGCGAAGTTGGAGGCCCCGGCAGCGTCGATATTCCGTGACTTATGATTGGTGAATGGCGCTGCTGCTCCCTGTCCTGAGCGACTCTGGTCCGAGTCGCAATGCGTCACCCCTGCATCATGCAACGGGCGCACTGTCGAACTTCTTCGCCAGGCGTATGAGTTCCTTCTTGACCGGCTTCAGGTCGGCCCAGGTCGGCGACCCAGCCCTCGGCGGTGCAGGTCGGGCTGTCCCCCTCCATCTGCCGCCCTCTTGCGCCGCCGATTGCAAAAGTCCGATCCTCCTCGCCCTTACACCTCACCGGCACGGTAGCGGGCGTCATTGGCATTTTCCTTGTCAATAACGAAGTGCAGCTCGCCTCGAACGGGGTCGGGTAGATTTGCAGGGCGAATAGTGTATTCACAATGAAAAGAGCCGGCCGATTCATAGGAGTCGAAGGTGAGGAATATTTCCCGCATCTTCACCGATCCACCATGCTTGATCCGCTCGAAGTGATCTGTCACCGTGTAACTCCCGGTGCGCTCAATCTTGAATGAGTTTGGCATCTTGCTCTCATTGAAGACTGCGGGAGATGGAATCGAGAAGTCCGACATGTGCCCAACACTATACGTAATCTTTTGCACCAGCGTCCGAGGCTGCTGCGGAGGAGATGGTTCCTCTGTGAGTTCCGGGAGATCGTCCGGCGATATCAGGTTAAAGCCGTCGGGAAAGTGAATCTGAACATCTACATCATCTGCCGGACCCGTTCCTGTATTCCTGATTTCAACTTGGAAACAAATGCTTCTCTGAAGAAGAGCCTTCCGCTCCAATCTCTCACGCATATATAGTTCATACTCCGCCAGGTACTCATCAACATCGCGATTGTACCGGTCATATTCGTCTGGCTCGATTAGCCCAAGGCGGTCCAGCGGAAACTGCTGATAACGTTCAGCCAGTGAATCACTCTGTGTCGATGATGGCGCCGAAGACGGATGCTGCTTTGGCCATGCGGCCCGCAAATCGGCAATCTTCCGATTGATATCGTCTTCTAGATCATTGGAAGGACGGAGAAGAGTGAACCGTGCGTGAGTCTGTGGCTTCTCTGCTCCGGCGAAGCACACGGTAAGCTGTGGGAGAGCGTTCTGAACTCTCTCGAGCCTTCTGGTCAATTCACGGTTCTCAACCTCCTGAGGATCAGGTTCGTCAGGTAATTTCATTTCTTCCGGGAGTTCCGCAACAGGGATACCCATCTGGCGCGCTGTCAGTCTCGGGCCGGAGTCTTGTGTGATCAGGACGACCCGTGTGCCGCCGTGAATCTTCTGGTATTCCAGGATTGTGGCAATGAGAACATCGTCGGACCACTGCGAATTAAGACCAAGCCTCTCGTAATCTGTCGTCGGCACGACTGGGAAGAATTCGACCGAGACACCTTGCCTGACTGAAACTCCGTCGGTTGTCCACTGTTCGATCTTCTTGAGAATACGGCGGGCACGGTCGCGCACTTTGCTGGATTGGTGCGTATTCTTCTGTTTGTCCAACTCACGCAGAGTTATCCGGGGTATGACGATTGCGACGCTCTCAGCGGAGAGTAGGGAAGGCAGGTCGAGTTCCTCGATTGACCGGTAATGGAGGTAGATCATACAATCGAGGAAAACTTTCATTTGCATCGTCCCACGCTTTCGTCCCAAATGCCCACATCCTAGTCAGACTGCGGCAGGCAGCGATTCTCGTTTGGCGGTGGATGTCGGGGATCGGTCGTTCTCATGGTTTGCTGCCCTTGAACCTATTTTCGACGCCATTTGCAGGAGTCTACCACGAGGCACTGACATCTGCAAGACGGCCTACCCTACGCGACCAGCGTCTCGGCGATCCGCCACGCTGTCCCATTCTGCCTGTCAGTGGTGCATGGTATAGTTCGACAGCCCGGGACGGCAGCGGGCATCGGGAACGCTGCTGGCGCAGTTTCCGCGCTTGTTCACTGAAGGAGGGTTACGTGATCCATCTGTTGCCGATAGTCATCATGGCAGAAAGTCTCGTGGCGGCCATCGTCTACGCTACGCAGTGCAAATGGTGGCCTGCGCTGTACTGGTGTGCCGCCGGCTTGCTGAACCTTGCGGTTATCATGATTACGAAGAGTGGCAGATGATGCTCAGCATTGACGATCTGGTTCGGTACGAAGCAAGCAGTTGACGAGGATCGCGGGCGCCTCTGAAGCCGGATACGTGATCGGAAGGCGCGGCAACGGCCGTCCTTCAGAAACGCAGGTAGGCCTTTGTCATGCCTCTTTCCCTTTCAAGGCTGTACGCAGGTCTGCCAGTTTATGAGCCTGCCCTCCCGAATCCCGAACCTGCCAGAAGTCCCAGCCGTTGGTAGCCAGCTTCTCGCCTGTGACGGTGCTCTTGGCCGCTGCGCCGGCGGCGGAAGGAGTGCCATAGCGCCTACCCTGGAACTCCACCCCGCCGTCAGGCAGAACCGTCGCCTCGAGGTCGCGCCCCTTGTACTGTGCGAACAGCTTCATGGACGTCGGCAGGACGCCGGACTGAACCAGTTCCGCAAGGCTCGTATGTTCCGGTTCGTGTCCGTTTTCGTTTCCCTCAACCGTCGGAGAGGGCGGAGGAGGAGACCTGGACTCGATTCGGACGTTCAGGCGGTCGAAAGAGGTCTTGATGTCGTTGCGTGACAGGTCGTTGACCTTCTTGCGAATCAAGTTGAGTAGCCCCTCCTCGGGGCCATTCAGCAGTTCTTGCAGTGCCGTTTTCACCCGCCGGTCAACGAAGTACGCCGTCCACCGTCCCTCGATCAGGCGTCCGTCCAGGTCGCTACGCGACAAGGGCGCCAGCGCGTCGACCACTTTGTCTTCGCTCGCCTCTGACAGCTTGACGCGGCAGAATTCTTTTTCGTCCGCCTTTCCCCGGGCCGTCGCATTATAGAACCGGTACTCGTCCCCGTTCGTCAGCACGCACCAGTCCACCACTGCTGTCGTCGCGTAGAACAGCACCTGTTCCGTCCATTTCGGGTCGTCCAGATTCTCGCCGAGGCCCTTGGCCTCAAGGAAGAGCTTCGGCTTGCACTGAATCTTCAGGGCATAGTCCACCGGGTTGCCGCCTTCCCTCGCCCTGAACTCACGATCAACCTCGGCATTGTCGTGGATGTTCCATCCGAGGGCTTCCAAGACCGGGTCAATCAGGCCGTTCTTCGTGTTCTCCTCGTTCATCCGGCGCTCGCGCTCTCGGAGAATCTTCGCTTTGACGGTCTTCAGTACCTCGCGCAACCGTGCATTTTCCTGGTCGGTCATAGGCCTCTCCCTCGTTAAAAGAATCGGGAGCATCAACCGGACTGCTCCCAGCAACAGGCCCATCACGGCCTCTCGTATGAAAGCAGACACGGCGATGCTCCCGAAACTGGGAGCACCGACCATGCCTTGCTGTCTCATACGAGATTCTGACCAACCGGCCAGAAGTGATGGTTTGTTGCTGAGACGCAAAGCTCAGCGTCGAGCTCGTCTGAAATATTTTCTGTCAGCTATCCGCCGATGGTTCTCCTTTCGCCGCGCCAAATGATGGCGCCCTTGACGGCCACAACATCCTTCGGCGGTCTTCCCTCGCCGCCTTGAGCGGTGAGATTGTAGCACGCGGCCTGCCCCGCCACAACATTTCGGCGCCCTGCTCGGCAAAAACGGACCTCGAATAGCGCGGCGCTTTCACACGGCGGAGGAGTAAGGTACAATACTGGCGCGCACAGGGGCGGATAAGGCGACGGGCCGAACGCCGGACACTCTCGCTGGCCTTACGCCCCGTTTTCTTTCGGAGAGGGTGTAGGAGAGAACGCCATGCCGTCCATGAAACCCGCCGATGCGCTCCGCCTCTTGAAATTCTGGCACGCTTGCCCTGACCGGATTCGCGTCGCCATAGAGAACCGCAGCTTCTGCCAAGCGTGCCCTGCAAAGTGTGACCGGCTCTATAAAGGGACGTGGTGGAAGCCTACTTGCGCCGATCATGCCGGTAATGCCATTCTGGCTGACTTCCGCCAAGCGGGAAAACAACTTGCACGCCAGGCCGAAAAATACGGGCTCAACGGGCTGGAATTCGGTAAAGCTTCTTACCGAATGCACCTTGCCCTGGTCATCGCCGTAGAGAAGTGTGGCGGAAATGCGGGTAAGTTTTCGAGTCTTTTGGATACTTACGCCACTAGACATGGCCATCACCCCTTTTGGACGCAGGAGGTATTACGGCTCCGGCTACGTTTGGAAGCAGAGACACCCGAAGCTAAACGGATGCCGGGGCCGAAAAGAGAAAGAACCGCCCCCCTGCCGTGCCAGATGAAAATCCTGGACCTATACTTAGACACGCTGGCAAAGGAACCCCGGCTAAAACGCAAGACACTGAGGGAAATTTACGGCGTCATATACAGTCCCCAAAGAATGGAAATGCGCAAGCAGAAGAAGCCGCCGGCCCCCGACACCTGGCTAAAGTACATCCGTGAAGGTGGGCGATTGCACTACAAGGGAATGGTAAGTCGCGCCACATAGGGTAAAAGTGCGTTTCGGGCCTGAATTCCGCCCCTCACTTCCGCCTTGTCAATCCCGCATCCCGCCGACATTCCGCCCATTCCGCCCCTCTTGCCAAGCCTCTACGCTCTTGCTTCGCATCTTATGGTCGCAGTATTATGGGCGGAAGATCAGGAGGACAAACTCATGGGCGAGTTGCTAAGTCGAAGGAAATGAGAGAGCGCATAAGAGTTGCGCCTGGCACGAATCAGTCGGGGGCGCGGCGCGGAGTTATACCAGTGGTGCGTTGAGTTTGTTTGAGGACACTTGCCGGACGCATGACGCAGACAACTAGACCCGTGCGGCTCTGGACTTGACTTGTGGGCAATACAGGGGCCGGCGGGCGGTGACCGATAAACCGGATTAGCGGGTTGCCCTTCAGGGCATCCGCGACGTTGCCGGTACTTCTCACCCGAGGAGGTGGTTTTGGCGCGAGAGCGCCGAGATCGCCTCCTCTTTTTTTTGCCTGAGACTTTAGCAAGGTACGGTTATAGGAGGAGCATACAGGCATGGAGCCGGAAACGCGGCTGATTCAGATTACGGAGGCCGCGCGGCGCTTGGGCCTGAGCGCACCCGCGTTGCGGTATCACTTGACGTTCGGCAGAGTGGCCGACGTGAGTACGCGGACGGCATCCGGCGGGCGCGTCTTTTCCGAAGCGGACCTGCAACGGATCGCGACCGCCTTGGGGCGACAATTGCGGGCAGAGGGCTACGAAGAATCTGGGCAAGCGGGCCAAGCTTCCGGGGTACCCGTCGTCGGAAATGAAACCCACGACACTCCCCCACTCGGCCTTCCCTCTAACACAGAAAGGAGATGAAAAGCGTGAAACTCATGGAACAGATTCACAGCGGCAAACAGCCTGCGCCACGCCGGATTCTACTGTACGGCGTGCATGGCATTGGCAAGTCCACGTGGGGGTCTATGGCCCCGAAATCGATATTCATCTCGACCGAGGATGGCTTGGGCGAAATTGCGTGCCAAAAGCTTCCATTGACGCGGTCGTTTGACGACGTGATGCAGGCCCTCTCGGAGTTGTACTCCGAGGCTCATCTGTACCGCACGCTGGTGGTGGACTCCGTGGACTGGCTCGAGCAGTTGATCTGGCAGGAAGTCTGCCGTGAGAAGAACGTCGAGAGCATCGAGGAGATCGGTTACGCCAAGGGGTACGTGTTCGCGCTGACCCAGTGGCGAAACTTCCTTGCTGGCCTGGAAGCCTTGCGCGCCGACAAAGGCATGATGGTCATCCTCATCGGGCACGCGAAGATCGAAAAATTCGAGAACCCCGAGACGGAGAACTATGATCGTTACTGCCCGCACCTACACAAATCGGCGTCTGCCATCATCCAGGAATGGTGCGACGAGGTCTTGTTCGCAACCTACCGCGTCCACATCAAGCAGACGAAGGAGGGCTTCGATAAGACCATCATCAAGGGCATCGGCACCGGTGAGCGCATCATCCGTACGACCGAGCGCCCGGCGCACGTCGCCAAGAACAGACTCAACCTCCCAGACGAGCTGCCGCTCGACTGGAACGCCTATGCCAAGTTCCTGACCGAGGAACACCTGGGCGGCGGAAAGGCGCAGAGATGAGCATGCCCAAGGATCTGAAAATGGCACGCGCGCCCCCGAACGACAGCGTGACCGATGCGGCGTGAAGTATCCATCCCAATCGCATTTTTCAAGGAGATGTCTCATGGCAGACCTAAACGGTTTCAACGCAAATGAAGTCGAGCCGACGACTGTGCTCGATCCCGTTCCCCCTGGCAAGTACGTCGTGATCGTCACCGCCTCGGAGATGAAGGCGACCAAGAGCGCTAACGGCCGCTATCTGGAACTGGAGTTCCAGATCATCGAGGGCGAACACGCCAACCGCAAACTCTGGGCGCGCCTCAATCTCGACAACCGCAGCCAGGACGCCGTGAAAATCGCCAGCGGCCAACTCTCGGCCCTCTGCCGCGCCGTGGGAGTCATGACGCCGAACGACTCCGCCGAACTGCACAATTTGCCCCTCGTCGTCGACGTGAAGTGCAAAAAGCGCGTCGACACCGGCGAGATCACCAACGAGGTCAGAGGCTTCCTGAAAAAGGAAGCGTTGGCCGCCCCGGCGCCCTCGAACGCGCCGAGCACCCCGCCCTGGGCGAGGCGATGACCCAGCCGGAGCTTCCCTCGGAGGTTTGGTCAATGCAGCTACGCCCGTACCAATTGGAGGCTGTGGATGCCGCGTACCGGCATCTGCGCCAGCGCGACGACAACCCTTGCATCGCGATTCCCACCGCGGGCGGCAAGACCCTCGTCATGGCGACCATCTGCAAGGATGCCGTCGTCCGCTGGAACGGGCGCGTTCTCATCCTGGCCCACGTGAAAGAGCTGCTCGAGCAGACGGCGGACAAGCTCCGCCTGATCTGCCCGGAAATTCACGTGGGCGTCCATTCCGCCGGCCTGAAGCGCCGGGACACCGAGCACGCTGTCATCGTGGCCGGCATCCAGAGCGTTTACACGCGCGCATGCGACCTGGGGGCGTTTGATCTGATTATGGTGGACGAAGCGCATCTCATCCCGCCTGACGGCGACGGAATGTTCCGACAGTTCCTGGCGGACATGAAGATGATCAACCCGCGCGTCCGCGTCATCGGCCTGACGGCGACGCCGTTCAGAATGAAGTCCGGCATGATCTGCGCGCCGGAGAATTTTCTCAATTCCATCTGCTACGAGGTCGGCGTCAAGGAACTCATCCGGGACGGCTACCTCTGCAAGCTCGTCACCAAATCGGGGCGACAGAGGCCGGATACGTCCGGCCTTCACGTGCGCGCGGGCGAATTCATCGCCGGCGAAACTGAGGCGTTGATGGACCAGCACGCCCTGGTGCAGGCGGCGTGCGTGGAGATCGTCGAGTACAGCAAGGAAAGGAAGTCGTGCCTCATCTTCGCCAGCGGCGTGAAGCACGGCGAGCACCTGGCTGAAGTGCTCCAAGCCAGGGCGCACACGGATGTGGGGACGGTGTTCAGCGAGACGCTTTCCTTCGACCGGAGCCGGCTGCTCGACGACTTCCGCGCGGGCCGGCTGAAGTATCTCGTGAACAACAACATCCTCACCACCGGCTTCGACGCGCCCAACATCGACTGCGTGGCGCTGGTGCGCCCGACGATGTCGCCGGGCCTCTACTATCAGATGGTCGGGCGCGGGTTCCGGCTGCATCCGGACAAGGAGAACTGCCTGGTCCTGGACTTCGGCGGGAACGTCCTGCGCCACGGTCCTGTGGACCAGATTCGCCTGCTCGACGGCGCTGGGGGCAGCGGTGGCAAGGCACCGGCGAAGGAATGCCCGCAATGCTGGAGCGTCATCGCCGCCGGCTATAGCAGGTGTCCGGACTGCGGCTACGAGTTCCCGGAACCGGAGCGGAAGAGGCACGACGCCAGGGCGTCAACGGCAGGCATCCTCTCTGACGAGGCAATTATAGAGGAGCGTGCTGTTGAGCGCGCGCTCTACAGTGTCCACGTAAAGCGCGGCGCGCCGCCTTCGCATCCGAAAACCATGCGCGTCGACTACCAGGTGGGGTTCAACAACTACATCTCGGAGTGGGTCTGTCCGGGGCACACCGGTTACGCGCGAGCAAAATTTGAGGCATGGTGGAAGACGCGCTCGAACGCCGCTCCGCCGGCGACGGCCGAGGAGGCCGTGGCCCTGGCCGAAGACGGCGCGCTCGCCCCGACGCTGACGATCACCGTGCGCACCGGTTCCGGCGAACATTTCGGAACAGTGATTCGTCATGTCCTCGGGCCCAAGCCCAGGCTGATCGATGAGGAGATAGAACCAGCGCAACAGCCCGTCGCCTTGGCGATGGGCCTGACCGATGAGGAGATCCCGTTTTGAACGACCGCGTCAACCATCCCAAGCACTACACGAGCCACCCGTCGGGCGTCGAGTGCATCCAGATCACCGAGCACATGAACTTCTGCCTCGGCAACGCAATGAAATACCTCTGGCGAGCCGGATTGAAAGGCAACGCCGTCGAGGACTTGCGGAAGGCCATCTGGTGCATCGAGAGGGAGATCAAACGCCTTGAGCGATCCTGAAACGAATGTGCGCTTGCGCGCCCGCGCCCTGGCCTACCACCAGGCTGGCCTGAGCGTGCTGCCCGCGCGCCTGCCGGAGAAATTCCCGGCGGTCAGGCGCTGGAAGCCCTACCAAAAGAGACTGCCGACCGGCCAGGAGGTCGAGGCGTGGTTCAGCAACCATCATGAAGCTCTTTGCCTCGTGACCGGGCCGGCGTCCGGCAACCTGGAGGCGCTGGACTTTGACATGGCCGGCGAGTTCTTCGAGCGATGGCGAGAGCTCGTTCGAGCCGCTGCACCGGGCCTCGTGGAAAAGCTCGTAATCGAGAAGAGCCCGTCCGGCGGTTTCCACGTGGCGTACCGATGTGAGGCCGCGGTGTCCGGCAATCTCAAGCTCGCGCAACGCAAGCAGTACGTCGCCAGTTCTGAGCCGGTCATCATTTGCGGGAAGGAGCTCCGGCCGCGCCGTGAAAAGGATGGCCGGTGGTCCGTGATCGTGACGCTGATCGAGACCAGGGGAGAGGGCGGATTATTCCTTTGCGCGCCGTCGCCTGGATATGAACTTGTGCAGGGTGACTTCACGACGCTGCCGACGCTCAGCACCGCCGAGCGCGAGACATTGCTGGAAGCGGCATGGTCGCTCAACGAGCACGTGCCGGAACCGGAGAACGTCCCGGCAGGCGCGGTAAAGGGCAGCGATGCTCGTCCGGGCGACGAGTTCAATGAACGCGGCGACGTGCGCGAGATCCTGACGAAGCACGGCTGGACGCTCGCCAAGCCGGGCGAAAACGAATACTGGCGCCGGCCCGGCAAGAGCGATAGCTGGTCGGCTACACTGAAAAATCGCGTATTCTACGTCTTCAGTTCAAATGCAGCGCTGTTCGAGCCGAACCACGCCTACTCGCCGTTCGCCGTCTATGCCCACCTGGAGCACAACGGCGACTTCGCCAAGGCGGCCGCTGCCTTGCGCGCAGCAGGCTATGGTAAATCTCATTCGGAAGATTCCTCGCCTGATGTGGATCTGTCGCGCCTGCTTTCGAAGTTCGATCAGGCGCCTGCACCGGAAATTCCCGACCCGGGGCCGTTGCCCGTGGAACTTCTGCGCGCCCCGGGGTTCATCTCCGAGGTCATGGATTACTGCCTTGAGACTGCTCCGTACCCGAACATCGCGATGGCGTTCTGTGGCGCTCTGTCATTGCAGGCGTTTCTGGCCGGACGCCGGGTGCGTGACCCCGGTGACAACCGCACCAATATCTACCTCCTGGGCCTGGCCTATTCTGCGGCGGGCAAGGACTGGCCCCGTAAAGTCAATACCCGCATTGTTCACAGCATCGGCTTGTCCGGGTGGTTGGGCGACCGGTTCGCCTCCGGCGAGGGGATTCAGGATGCGCTGTTCCTCACTCCCTGCATGCTCTTTCAGACCGACGAGATTGATGGCATGCTCCAGTCCATCAACAAAGCCAAGGACGCGCGGCACGAGAATGTCATGGGAACGCTCCTGACGCTCTACTCCGCGGCGAACAGCGTCTTCCCCATGCGTCGCAAGGCCGGCAAGGAGGCACCGGGCGTCATTGATCAACCATGTCTGGTACTCTTCGGCACGGCGATCCCCAACCATTACTACGAAGCGCTGTCCGAGCGCATGCTCACCAACGGGTTCTTCGCGCGGATGATCATCGTCGAGAGCGGTCCGCGCCCGAAGGGCCAGGAGCCGCACATCCGCAACATACCGGCGCGCATTCTGGAGACAGCGCGGTGGTGGAGCCAGTTCCGGAGCGGTGGCAACCTGGACAATTGGCATCCCAATCCCGTCGTGGTGGAATACGCGCCGGAAGCACAGCCCATCCTGATCGAGGCGCGGGAAGAGGCGGACGCCGAGTACGCAAAAGCCGAGCAGCGCAACGACTCGGTCGGGACGACGGTCTGGGGGCGCGTGAACGAGCAGATTCGCAAGCTTTCCCTGATCTGCGCCATCAGCGAGAACCACGAGCGCCCGCAGATCAGTCTGGCGGCGGTCCAGTGGGCCAGGGCGCTCGTGACACACCAGACGCGTCGGATGCTCTTCATGGCCCGCAACCATGTGGCCGACAACCCGTTCCACGCCCTGAGTCTCAAGGCCTTGGAGAAGCTCCGGGAAGCCCCCAACCAGACCTTGCCGCACAGCATCCTTCTCAAGCGCATGAAGATCGATGCCCTGACCTTCCAGAACATCATCGAGACGCTCTCGCAGCAAGGCGACGTCGAGTGCGTACCGTCGCGGACGTCGGGTCGCACCGGAACGCTCTATCGGATGCGTGCCGATGCGTAAGCACCACAGCATAGGAGGGAACGAAGTGAAAGAAGTTGGGGAAAGAAGCGCCGAACAGAAGCGGTCCGGGGGTGAAAGATGGAGAAAGAAGGTGAAAGAAGAAATGAGGAAAACCCTTGTTAATACAATAGAATTCTTCTTCTTTCCTTCTTTCACCCCACCTCCCCTCGCGACTCCGTGCGTATCCCTTTTCTGCCTTTGTGAGACGGGGGGTGAAAGAGGGAAAGAAGTCCCTGAAGCGTGGCAGGGACGACCGAGCACGAGTGTTCATACACTGAACACAGAGGCAGGCCAGACCTACTATGGGACCCAACGGGCAAAAGGATTGACCGCGAGGTTCATACCCAATCTTTCTGCGCGATTTCCATTTTTGGAATTTTGGCTCTTGTCTTTTCTTTTTCCGCATGCTGGATGACCTGACATGCCGAAGCCTATCAGCTCTGAAAAGTTGAACCCGTTGGCGCTTTCGCGCGTGGAGTTGGCCAGCATTCTCACCAGAACTGGCCTGACAAAGTTGACGCCAGCGGCTGTCGGAAACTGGTTAAATGCCGGCGCGCCTCGCAATACGGACAAAACCTACAACATCGTCTACATGTGCGCGTGGTTGGCTGGTAAGTATGGGCAGACTCCATACCGGCCGAGCGCAGCCTCGGACGAGGAGACGCAAGAGAACATCAGGCTCAAGCGCTCCCGCCGACTCAAGTTAGACCAGGCGCGAAGAATTGAGGCAGGGAAGTTCATCGAAAAGGTCCAGGTTGAAGAAGATCAGCAGCGCAAGATTCACGCCCTCAAGTCCGGGCTGCTTATGCTCTCGCGTGTGCTCGCCCGCGAGATTGCAGGTAAGACTCCGGCTGAGGTTCAGAAGATCACAAACGAGCGGGTAAACGCGCTTTTGGAAGCCTACAGTCACAATTGGGACGGCAGCGGGTCTATTTCGGGGATGAACGAGGATGGAGGTGCAGGTCGCACCGCCGAAGTTCAAGACGGCGGAGTTTCAAGCGCCGGGGACGGCGACGATGCACGGGTGGATGAAGCAGAAGAGGGGGATGCGACATGAACGACAGATCAATTTTCACCACCGCCGAGTGCGCCGCGTTTCGCCCGCCAGAGAACCTGACGCCTTCGCAGTGGGCCGAGAAATATCGGCAGCTCGCCGTCGGGCAGTCGAACATCCCCGGCCCCTACCGAAATAAGGAAACACCCTACTGCACGACGATCATGAATCTGTGCAACGTCCCCGGCCTGGCGCAACTCGTCATCATCAAATGCGCGCAGGCGGGCATCTCTGAAGCCCTCCGTAATGTTATCGGGTGGTGCGCGCATATCGTACCCGACCCCGTGGGCGTGTGCTTGCCGGACGAGGCAAAAGGCAGGAGCATTATTGACAACAGACTTTTGCCGCTCTTCCGAGGCACCACGCCGCTGCAGAGGTTGATGACGCCGAGGAGCGCCGATGCGACGAAGCAACAGATCAAGCTTCAAAATGGTTTCATTTTGCACCTCATGTGGTCCGGCTCTGCATCGAGCATGGCGTCCGATCCAATGCGAGTCGGTGTCTGCGATGAGGTTGATAAATACAGCCCATGGACAAAAGGCCAAGGCGAGCCGGTCAGCCTGGTGACAGCCCGCCTCCGAACCTACGGCGAGCGCGGTCTCCTCATCGCGGCCAGCACCCCGAGCACCCGGTTCGGGCGCATCTGGCAGCTCTTCGACGACTGTAGCGTCAAAATTTACTTCTTCGTCCCTTGTCCGCGCTGCGGATTCCGGCAGCGGCTCCTGTTCTCGAGCCTCAAATTTGACAAGGGTGACAAGCACGACCGCCATGACCAGGCCGACTACATCCGGCGGAACGCCTCGGCGTGGTACGAGTGCGCCGGCTGCCACGGCAAGATTCTCGAGGCGGACAAGCCGAGGATGATCTGCGCCGGTCTCTACCAGGCGGAATACGGCGAGAGCGTCATCCTGGACGCCGCTGGACGGGTCCACGAGTCCATCGAGACGGTCGAGGCGTTCGCCCCCGGCACGAGTGTGGGCCTGCACATCTCCGGCCTCTACTGTCTGTGGCTTTCTTGGGCGGAGATCGCCGCGCAGTTTATTCTTGCGCAGGGATCGAGGGAGAAGATGTTTTCCTTCCGAACGGACAGCTTGGGCGAGCCGTTTGACGAGCAGACCACGAAACTCCACACGGACATCTTCACGGTCAAGACCTCGCGGTCGAAACTGGCCGAAGGCGTCCTGCCCAAGTGGGCGGTCGGCCTTTCCGCGACGGTGGACACACAGCATCGGTTCTTCAAGGCCGTCGTCCGCGCCTGGGGGCCCACGGCCGACGGCGGCGGCATGGAGTCCGCCCGCATCTGGCACGGGCGCCTGGAAACCTTCAATGACCTGGACAGGGTACTCCTGGGGAGGACATGGGGATACGAGGACAACGCCTATCCGCCGCTTCGCCTGCACATGCTCCTGATCGACACCGGCGGCACACAGCTCGAGAGCGAGGAAATCTCGCGCACGATGCAGGTCTACAAATGGGTCCACGACCGTCTGCGCTGGAACGTCAGGGCGATCAAGGGCGCCAGGCGCGCGCACGGGGCCCAGGGCGCGATCCACATCTGGCCAAGCAAGGCCATCCAGCAGACCGGCCAGGGCAACGCGAAGCAATATCAGCGGACCGACCTGACGCTCTGGATGCTGGACGTCCACCACTTCTCTGACGAACTGGCCGACATGGTTTCCCGCGGGCGAAAGGATGAGGCCGAGGAAATCTGGCATCTCAATATGCGCAACGATCCCGAATACAACCAGGAACTCTCGAACTGTGTCAAAGTCGTCGAGCGCGTCGGGAATCACCTCGAGGAAGTTTGGAGACCAGTCTCCGAAGGCGCAGTAATTGATTTCTTTGATATCGAAACCTACCAAGTCGCCGCCGCATACATGATGCAGATTCACACGCTGCCGGCGCGTGCGGTGATCGACGCGAAGCGGCAGGAACTTATGCAGGCTGCTGCAATGGACGCGCAACGAGCGCGGGAACGAGAGGCGCAACGGAAGTTGGAGGAAGAGTCCGAGACAGGTCGGCGCGAGCCGGGCGGGTGGGACGTGAATCCGGGCCCAGGGTGGACCGTGTGACGCCGTTCAAACTTTAAGGGAGAAACAGTTATGAAGATCGTCATGCGAAAACTGGGGGACCTCAAACCCTATGAGAGGAACCCGCGCATCAACGCGGGCGCCGTGGACGCCGTGGCCGCCAGCATCAAGGAATTCGGTTTCCGCGTCCCGGTGATCGTGGACGCGCACGATGTGGTCGTCTGCGGTCATACTAGAATCCTCGCGGCGTTGAAGCTCGGCTTGGCCACAATCCCCGTCCACGTCGCCACGGACCTGACGCCCACGCAGGTCAAAGCGTACCGTATCGCGGACAACAAGCTCGCGGAGTTGGCCGAGTGGGACATGGATTTGCTGCCGATCGAGTTGACCAACCTCCAGGCCGCCGGCGTGGATATGTCGCTGCTCGGCTTCGACGCGGACGCACTCGCGCAGATTCTGTCACCGGACGGAACGCCTGGACTAACGGACCCCGACCAAGTGCCGGAGCCGCCGGACGAGGCGACCTCGAGGCGTGGTGAAATCTACCAGCTCGGCAACCACCGGCTGATGTGCGGGGACTCCGGTTCCGTGGCCGACCTCGACCTGCTCCTGGGCGGCCAGCCGATCCACCTGGTGAACACCGACCCACCCTACAACGTGAAAGTCGAGCCGAGGTCAAACAACGCCATCGCCGCCGGTCTGTCATCGTTCACTGGCCTCACACACCACCAGAGCTTTGACGTGCATCGCGGCGCGACACACGCCCATGGCACTACGAAGAAGATGCGCGCCAAAGACCGCCCCCTCGAGAACGACTTCGTCTCGGACGATGCCTTTGAGAAGATGCTCCAGGCGTGGTTCGGCAATATCGCCCGCGTCCTCGTGCCGGGGCGATGTTTCTACATCTGGGGCGGCTACGCCAACTGCGGGAACTACCCGCCGGTCCTGAAGGTCTGCGAGCTGTACTTCAGCCAGGCGATCATCTGGGTGAAGGAACACCCCGTCCTGACCCGCAAGGACTTCATGGGCAACCACGAATGGTGCTTCTATGGATGGCGCCTCGGCGCCGGGCACAAGTTCTACGGGCCGACCAATGCCATCGACGTGTGGGCGATCAAGAAGGTCAACCCGCAGAGCATGGAGCACCTGACTCAGAAGCCGGTCGAGCTGGCCGTGCGCGCGATCCAGTACTCGAGCAAGGCCGGCGAGAACGTCCTGGACCTGTTCGGCGGCTCTGGCTCGACGCTGATCGGCTGCGAGCAGACCGGCAGGCACGCCTTCCTCATGGAACTCGATCCACCGTACTGCGACGTTACCATCGACCGCTGGCAGCGGTTCACTGGCCAACGCGCGGTCTGCCTCAAGACGGGCAAACCGTGGCCGAAGGCGCCGCCAGCCGAGAAAGAAAAGGGCATGAGGTAAGAGATGCCAATGACTCTGGGATACGTGCAGACGGTTAAAAACGCAGGAGGCCCGGAAGTGCGTCCGGGCCTCCCGAAAGGCGGAATGATGAACGCGTCCGGCGGGCCGTCACACGGCTACGGGAATCTTCGGCACCCGGCGCTCGACCTTGTGGTGCACGAGGTCGTAAGTCGCCTGGAGGTTCATCCAGAACTGCGGGCTGTTCCCCAACGCCTTGGCGAAAAGCCAGGCGGTCTCCGGGGTGATCGCGCGCCGGCCGTTGACGATCTCGTTGATGCGCTTGAAACTGACGCCGAGATGCCTGGCAAAGCCGAGTTGGGAGATTCCCAAGGGCTTGAGGAACTCCTCCAGGAGCATCTCGCCCGGCGGCGTGGGGTTTTTCGGGAGCCTGTTGAACATGGTCTTTCCTCCTCCGCTATACGTACACGGTCAATGGTAATCGGTCATCTGGACGTCGTAAGCCGCATCCCCCCGCCAGCGAAAAATGATGCGCCACTGGTCGTTGACCCGGATGCTGTGCCATCCCGTCAAGTTTCCTTTGAGCGCCTCCAGCCGGTTTCCGGGCGGGACGCGCAGGTCGTTGATGTCCACGGCGTTGTAGAGCAGGTCCAGTTTCCTTCGAAGGATCCCGTGCAGTTCCTTCGGAATGCTCCGGGTGCGATGGCCGGGACCCTCGAAATAGAACGCCTCAAGCGCGTCGTCCTTGAAACCGCCGATCATGCGTGGTCATCCATGCCTGTTTATGTCACTATACCGGATACCGTCCTAATTGTCAATGCCGAGACGCCGGCGGGAAATGGGAGGCACGGCTCACTTCGCCAGTTTCTTCATGGCGCGGCCGAATCTCTTGTGGACCATCTCCAGCGCGTCCTTGAACTTCTTCTCTTCCTCAGGGTTCCGCACCGGGCTGAGGAGCAGCGACTGGCCATCGGTCACAACCTCGAACGGGGTTTCCGGCGTGGCATGCAGCAATTCCATGATCGGCTTGTCGATGACCAGAGCGTAACTGTTTCCGTGCTTGCAGAGCGTCTTGCGCATAGCTCGTTCCTCCAAGAAGGGTTCTACCATAGTCTATACGATGATAGACCCGCCGGCAATAGAAAACGCCCTGGCGGTTGCCAGGGCGTTTCCAAGAGTGAAATACTGACGGCGTCAGCCGACCAGCGCGAACTGCCCACGGGCGACCTTCTTGAACCGGGCGTCAGCGCCCTTCTTCTGGATTTCCCGGAGGATGCAGGAGTAGAGCGTTGCGCCGGGCGTCTTGCCGGTCGTGGTCCAGAGCTTCTTGGTCAAGACCGCCTCGATGATCTCCTTCACGTTCATCGGTTTATTGCCGGCCTCGTGCAGGACCAGGATCGCGGCGTCCACCAGACCAACGCGTTTCTCTTTGGCCTGGGGCGCACCCTTTTGGCCCACGTTGCGCCCGCGGGCCGTCCTTGCGCCTTTGCTCGCGGAGGTCTTCCCGGGCGCGCCGTGGGCCGCATGTTTCGCGCTGGGTCGGCCAACGCCGTCGGCCACGGTTCTAACAGTCAGCCGCCCCGCATCCGCGACGGTCATCTGCTTGCCGCCGGCAGTCGCCACGGTGATCTTGCCCTTGGCGTCCACGTCCTTGACCGCCACGGCGACCTTGTTCTTCCCGACCGCCAACGTGTACGTCTCGCCGACCACGACATTTTCCAACCGCATAACACATCCTCCGTTCTTCGTACTGCCTCGCCTCGGCCAGCCCATTGCCGGCCGCCATCCCCGCCCACCGCGCGGGTGGGCGGAGGGGCGGTCGGGCTACACGTCCTCGCGCATCTCTTCGAGATGCTTTTCAATGAACGCCTCGTCCTGCTGGGCGAGCTGCGCGAGCGTCTCGATCAGGCACCGGCGCACGTGGAGGACGTCGCCCACGTGGCCCCAGTTCAGGGCGTCCTTCTCAGCGAACTCGGCGTGCTGCTTCATCTCCTGGCCGATCAGGTCGAGGAGCTCGCCAACGTCGTTCTGGCATCCCTGATACGCCTGCTCTGCGGTCGGCTTCGCGTTCTTCGCCATCGTCGTCTCCTTTCTGTAACCTGCTGCATACCAGCGCCTTACATGCGACATGAGGGCATCAGTTTGGCCGGAAAGCAAGGGGAAAATGCGAGATTCTGCATGCTGCACGGCGCGCAGCTATCCTGGGTTACGACGAGGAGATGGGAATGATTCCTTGCGGCCGATGCACAAATTGTCGGAACGGCGCGGCCGGCATCTGCTTGGCGAAAGACCCAGCCCCGGTCTCCGCGCTGGTCCCGATCTCTGCGCCGGCCAGCGCGCCGCCCCGGATCGTCGCACGGTACTGCCGATGCGGACAGCCGCTGTACGGCAAGGTTCGGTTCTGTGACCGGTGCCGGCGAATCAGGAACCGTGAAACCGCTCGCCGGCGGATGGCGGAGTTCAGAAAGTTGCCTGTTACGAAAAATCGAGCGGCGGAGGCCCGAAAACATTGAACGAAAAGAGGCCGTTTTCAGTCGCCCGTGTGTATCAGGCCAAGGGGATGATTTTTCGTAACATTCGCCTTCTGGAAGCCCGCTCGAAGGCAGGCGCCTCCGACCTCAGAGACGAAGGTATGCGGCACCTTTCGGATCTCCTCACGACGAAGGGCTCCAGATGATGCCGGACTCGACCACGAACGACGTCCCGTTGGTCCTGACGATCACCGAGGTCGCCGCCCTGCTGCGCGTCAGTCCCCGGACCGTGCGGCGCGCCGTGGACGCCGGCAGCCTTCGGGCGATTCGACTTTTGCCTGGTGGTGCCCCCAGGTTTGCGCGAGCCGACATCGAGGCGCTGATCGCGGGCGGCCAAATGCGGCCGCATCGGTCGCACCTTGCCGCTGTTCACCACCTTGACCGGGAGGTTCGGCCATGACGTCTTCAGGTTCTGGATGCGCATGGAGAAGGCATCGGAATTCCGGCGGAATCCACTTGATTCAATGCGAAAGAAAATGGCTGTGATGTGGTTGGCGCGATGGTCGAAACCCGGAAGATCAGGGCGGATTTTGCGAGGGCACAGTGATAGGTAAGACGCGAAAGCGGAGATGGGGTGAAGGTCGGGTCTACCAACCTCGTCCGGGCGGCGCCTGGTACATTGACTACCGCCGCAACGGCGAGCGCTTCCAACAGCGGGTAGGTCTGGACAAGGCTGAAGCCGAGCGGCAACTATTGCGGTCGAGGGCCCTGGAAGTGCTCCGGCAGACGGGCGGAGCGAGCTTCGCGTCAAACAATGTGGCCCTTCAGACCGTTGCCGATGCCTGGCTGCAAGACGTGGCGATCCGCTGCAAGCCGAAGACGGCATGGTTCTATACGCATTGCATCGGGGAGATACTCGCCCGTTTGCCCGTCCGCTCCGTCTCGCAGTTGACGGTGGCGGTCCTAAGCAACTATGCGACGGCTCGCATAAACCCGGCGAGCAAAAAGGACCTGCTGTGCGCTCGGACCGTCAACATGCACACCAGCGCGTTGAAGACGATGCTTACCTGGGCGGCATCGGCACGGCTCATTGAGAGCAACCCCATCGCCAGCGTGAAGCCGATCAAGAATCACGTCAAGCGGTTTCGGCGTGCGCTGGACGCTGCTGAAGTCGCCCGGCTCCTGGAAAAGTCTCCGCCGTGCTATCGGCGGATATGGATGTTCCTGCTTGGGACCGGCTTCCGTAGGAGCGAAGTCCAGGGGTTGAAGTGGGACGACATTGACCTTGATCGGGCCGAAGTCCATCTAGGCGCTGAGGCGAGTAAGAACAATACCGCGTCCATAACTCCCTTACCGACATCTGTCGCCGATATGCTCCGAGAGTTAAAGGCGACATCCGGGCACGATACGGAGTATGTCTTCGTGAACCGTGAGGGCCGTCCCTGGCGCAACCATCTGCTTCAGCGTTTCAGGTCTTGTCTCAAGGCGGCAGGGATCATCCAGACTGGGGTTGACCTGCACTCCCTTCGACGGACCTACATCACTCACTTGATACGCGCGGGCGTGGATGTCAAGACCGTCCAGGTCCTGGCCCGGCACAAGCGGATAGCGATGACGCTGGACACCTACGCGCAGAGCTTCCCGGAAGACCAGCGGCAGGCGGTTGAGAGACTTCCTGTTCTTGGGGAGCAAACGGGGAGCGGGCTGGCGCTTCGCACGGCGCAAGCCGTAGGAGCGTAAGGCGCTCGTGGGACATTCCGTTACCTAATGCTGGCGATGTGGGAAGAGCCATCGCCCAAGGGCGGCCAGCAGCGGAGACTCCTGAACCGCAAAGGGGCATCTACTGAGCGATATCCCTTACAGCATGGAAAACCACCTTGCAGGACTTGCATTCCTGACCGAGGTTGTTCTACATTGATCGGTTGAAACCCCTTCCCATTCTGAGGAGATCTGTGATGGCAAGCCCTTCTGGACCTTTCAAGGCAAACCAGATGGCTCAACAGGTCGTTCGCCAGTTTGGTGCGGCCGGGCAAGAGATTCGCATTCCGATGCGCCAGTGTGACGATGTGCCGCGCTACATCCAGAGGCTGGAGAAGGCGCACGAGCAGACGGCCAACAGCACGCTGCGCTTCGGGCCTCCGAACCCGCCATCCCGGTAGGGCTTTTCAAGGGTAGGGGCCGCCGTGTGTTCTCATCGTCTCGTAGCTCCTTCAGACATCCAGATGGTCCCTGCTGGCCCGCCGTTCTCCAACTTCGACTACGTTGGAAGATGATAGCGGACTGTCCCTTCCGACTCGATCTGGCCGTCTCCGATGGCACGGCAGCCACATAGATAGTGCGATTATAACACGCAGCGTTATGCGCTATAACCGTGCAAAGTGGGCATTACGCGCACTATGGTGCGCTATACGTGTTGCAAATCAAATGCGTTTTTGGCAGCATGTCCGGCAGAAAGAACAGGAGGCTCCCATGGACTTTCAGAGAATGAGCGGGCTCGGGAAATAGGCACCTTCGAGTACTTCCCAACTTTCCTGCGCAGCGGACTGAACATCTCGCCGTTACGCCCGCAACCCCGGTGACCGGCCTTGACAACGGACGCCATTGTGATAGAATCCTCTATACATATTCACAAGTGTATAGGATTGTATCATGGCCAAGAAAGTGCCGCACCTTTCATCGAGCCGCTTCAAGCGCGCGCTGGACGCCTTCCAACAACAGGGCGGCCTGCTGCGCACCAGCGAGGCGATGCGCGTCGGCGTGCATCCTGCCACGCTCTATGCTCTGCGCGACGCCGGAACGATTGAACTAGTCAGTCGCGGTCTATACCGGCTTGGCAAGAACCCGCCTCTGAGCAATCCCGATCTGGTCCTCGTCGCCCGGCGGATTCCGCAAGGAGTCGTCTGTCTTCTCTCTGCGCTACAATACCATGAGATCACCACGCAGATTCCCCACGAGGTCTACGTTGCACTCCCGCCCGGGGCGTGGAAACCACGGCTGGCCCATCCGCCCATTCGAGTCTTCCACTTCACGGGAAATGCGCTGACCGAGGGCATCGAGACTCACACGCTCGACGGCGTGGCGGTGCGCATCTATGATCCGGAGAAAACCCTGGCCGACTGCTTCAAGTTCCGGAACCAGATCGGCATGGACACTGTGATGGAGGCGCTGAAGCTCTACCGTGAACGCCGCCGACTCAAGGTCGATGCCCTGATGCGATACGCCGCCCTCTGCCGCGTGGCACGAATCATGCGCCCGTATCTGGAGGCGACGCTGTGACCAAGGAACCCCGGACCAATCTCGCCGCTTCCGTTCATCAACGTCTCCTGAACGAGGCACGCCCCAGCGACCGACCTTGGTTTTCCGGCGATCGGCGAGCATTTTGCAATTGTACTGCAAATAGCTCGGATGTTCGCCATGCTTTGTCCGCATATGGTCGAACGCCGTCCTTCAATGCGCGAGAGGCGAGCCTGTCCTGATTTTCTAAAACCTACCATATAGTGGGAAGAAGTGCGCCTTGCGTCCTGACCTCGTTAAGCACGCCGTTTCACTATAAATGGCGGTTTTGCCAAATGGTGAAAATGGCGCTTTTGGTGAACGCTCTTGACACGGGACGTTTTCACTGATATCATATCTTTCACCAGATGGTGAAAGGAGCATTTATGGTGAAAACGAAGAGACTTCGCCCGGAGGAAGTTGAGAGCGCCGTTCGAGCCTGCCTGTCAGAGGTGCCTTTCGTCCGCATCGAAGAAACCTCCAGGGAGGACATCTCCTCCAAGGGGCGCGATGATATCGCCATCAACGTGCGGTCAGCCAAGGGTTCCCGACGGCTTATCGTCGAAGCGAAGACCAGCGGCGAACTCCGCTTGGCCCGCGAGGCAATCAATGCAGTCCGCCGCCGCTACCCCAAGGCGCAACGGAATGCCTACGCCGTCTTCGTCGCCCCATATATCTCACCCCGGACGGCTCAGCTCTGCACTCAGGAAGGAGTGGGGTACATAGACCTCTCCGGCAACTGCCGGTTGAGTTTCGACGGAATCTACATCGAGCGAGAAGGGCGGCCCAACAAGTTCGCCCAGAAGCGCGAACTGAGAAAGCTGTACTCCCCGAAGGCAAGCCGCGTCCTGCGGGTACTCCTGAACGCGCCACGCAAGGCGTGGGCCATCAGCGCCCTGGCGCGAGAGGCGGAGGTCAGCCTCGGCCTCGCATGGAAGGCGAAGGAACTTCTCGCCGACCGTGAATGGCTCTCCAGGGAATCTGCCGGAGTACTGCTGAAGCAGCCGGAGGAACTCCTGACAGATTGGGCAGGGAACTATTCCTACCGGCAGAACGGCGTGCGCGACTACTTCTCCATGCAGAAGCCGGCCCAGTTGGAACGCGCCCTGGCGGAGGTCTGTGGCAAGCGGAAGGTCCGCTATGCACTCACCGCCTTTTCGGCTGCGGAACGGATGGCCCCGATGGTGCGCTACCAACGCGTGTTCGCATACGTCGCCGATGGCGTCGAGGAGTTAGCCAAAGAACTGGAACTGAAGGAAGTGCCGAGCGGCGCGAACGTGACGGTCCTGGAACCCTACGATGATGGAGTCTTCTACGGCGCTCGCGCATTCGACGACGTTCAGGCTGTCTCGCCTATTCAGGCCTACCTCGACCTGTTCAGCAACAAGGGACGCGGCGAGGAAGCGGCCGAAGCGTTGCTACGGGAGGTCATACGCCCGCAATGGTGACACGACAGGACTATGAATCCGATGCTGTCCAGGCCGCGCGCGCGGTCGTCATTGAACTGACCCATCTTCTCGGCGAGTACCGGGAGAACATTGTCCTGATCGGCGGATGGGTGCCGGAACTCCTCTGCCCGCAGGCGGAGGAAGCCTACGTCGGCTCGCTGGACGTTGACCTCGCGCTGGACCACCAAGGCTTGACAGAGGCGGGATACCGAACAATTGAGCAGCTACTGAAGACCAGGGGCTACGTCCAAGCCGGCCAACCATTCATCTTCCACCGCAAGGTGACCGTTGGCGGGCGCGAGGTGACGGTCGAGGTGGACCTTCTGGGCGGCGAATATGGTGGGACTGGTCCTGCCCATCGGACGCAGCCGGTGCAGGACGTGCGCGTGCGCAAAGCGCGCGGGGCGGACCTTGCCTTCAAAGACCCGGAAGAAGTGATCGTGTCGGGCGCGCTTCCGAACGGGGCCGCAGACTCCGTCACAGTGCGCGTTGCCTCAATCGTCCCGTTCCTGGTCATGAAGGCAATGGCGCTCGATCAACGCTTAAAAGCCAAAGATGCCTGGGACATTCTGTACTGCCTGAAGCACTACCGAGGCGGGATAGACGCCATTATTGCGGCGTTCAGGTCACAGCTGGATCACGGTTTAGTGCAGGACGGCCTGAAACGCCTCGCCAAACACTTCTCGTCCGTGGACGGTGTTGGACCGGTCCACGTGGCGGAGTTCGATGGCGTCACCGATCCCGAGGAACGTGATCGAGTTCGCCGCGAAGCATTTGAGCGGGTCCAGTATCTGCTCGGACAGTTGGGAGTTCGTTAGGCTTCCGACCTGTCGGGACTCATGCGGCAACCGTTGCAGAATTTGCAGCGGAGTCACGGAACACGCATGGCGACGGAACTCATGCACCACAGCGGGTATTCGCCTGACGACGAACATCTAGCGATGACGCTGGACACCTACGCTCAGAGCTTCCCGGAAGACCAGCGGCAGGCGGTTGAGAGGCTCCCGGTTCTTGGGGAACAAATGGGGAGTGGGCTGGCCCTTCACACGGCGCAAGCCGTAGGAGCGTAACTCAAGCCCAGACTTTGCCCTTCTGCACGCGCAATGGTAGAATCTACCTTGCTCGGAGGATGGCAACCTGCTGTTGTCAAAAGCTGGACAGAGCCTCTCTTGATTGGTTTTTGAAAAAAAGGTATCCTTTTTTCAAAAACTGAACATGCGGGATGCTCCATGCAAACCCTTGGAAGAACGATATTTCAGGCCATTGTCCACCACCAGAGGGGGTGGGTCTTCACGCCCAGGCACTTTATCCGGCTGGGCGACCCCCGCGCCATAGGCGTGGCGCTGACCCATCTCACCCGCAAAGGCGCAATTCGCCGCCTCGACCGTGGGCTTTACGACTACCCCAGGCAGCACCCGAAGCTGGGCCTTTTGTCCCCCTCCGTTGACGCCATCGCGGACGCTTTAAGCGACCGCGACGCAACCCGCCTCCAACCATCCGGCGCCTATGCCGCCAATCTCCTCGGCCTCTCGGACCAGGTGCCCATGCGCGTGCTGTTCCTCGCCGCTGGCAAGACTCGGAAGGTCAAGATAGGCAAACTGGAGATCGTCCTGAAGCGGGCCATGCCTCGCAACCTGGCTGCGGCAGGCAGGACGAGCGGTTTGGTAATCCAGGCCCTGCGTTACCTCGGCCAGCGGCACGTGGACGAGTCGGTGGTCGCCAAGCTGCGCGACAGATTGTCGCCGAAGGACAAAGCGCAGCTTCTTCAGGACCTCCGTTTTGCTCCGGCGTGGATCGCCGCCATCATGCGAGCGGTAGCCCGGGAGAAAGCCTGATGGATGCTTTTCTCCGAGAGACAGCGGACACGCAACGTCTCTACTGCGAGCTGGAATCTGAAAATGTGGCTTGACAATCCAGTTGGATTTGATAAAGTGCATTTATTATTTACTCCCCGTTCGACACGCCGCAAGGCCTCGGGCGGGGTTATCCTTTTAAGGGGCCTCTCGTGAGCCCGCAGCAGCCTGCCCAACCGCGTGCTGTGGCCTTTCCGGTTCTTGGGGAACAAACGGGGAGCGGGCTGGCGCTTCGCACGGCGCAAGCCATAGGAGCGTAAAGGGCTATGGAAAAGTGGCTCTTAGAATGGCATTCTAGAGGCCAGGGGTTCAACTCCCCTATCCTCCACCAGTTGAAGTCAAGGCCGCTGAGTGAGTTACGCTCAGCGGCCTTGATATTTCATCAACCTTCCAGTCTGCCCCGCGGCACGTTAGCGGTACGTAAAAATCACTTCTTTCCGTGGTCAGTGCCTGTGGGCTTCAACTTCAGGACTACCGCACGAACTGCTTTGGGGTCAACGTGCTGGTAGTACCGCGCGGTCACTCTCGGGTCTGAGTTGCCGAGGACTTCGCTCGCAACGCGCTGGTTGAGGTGTCGCTCATGTCCTCGGGCCGCGAGCGGATGTTTGCGCCTCCTCGAGGTGGGCCTTGAAATATCCCGCGAGGACGCGCACGTTCGGCTCGCTCAGGATCAGCTCGTGCACTCCTGGG
>Ga0187852_1000303_pt1 | contig 54056 bp, 55 predicted proteins | sample June2016WEW_6_40_FD_134511 | JGI IMG/M metagenome (GOLD analysis project Ga0187852, IMG submission 134511) | Peatland microbial communities from SPRUCE experiment site at the Marcell Experimental Forest, Minnesota, USA - June2016WEW_6_40 | ecosystem: Environmental > Terrestrial > Soil > Wetlands... | reverse complement strand
CAACAGGACATAATTTTGAAGAACTTTTTCGGAACAACAAGCTACTTCTCATTCTTGTCATGCGGAATGCTTGCTTTCATCGTCCTATTCACTTCAGCGTTCAGCGGAATGTCAGTAGTCTTCGACCGTAGATTCGGTTTCCTAAACAAAGCTCTGAGCACACCAGTTGCACGCGGATCAATTGTGATGGGCAAAATCCTAAATAGTGTTGGTAGATCTCTGATACAAGCAGCCATAGTTCTGGTGGTTGCAGTAGCTCTCGGGATGGATGCGTCACATTTCACCGTTCAAGGAATCGCTGCTGCATTCCTCCTGATCTTCCTTATGGCCGTCGGGTTATCTGCATTGTTCACGATGCTCGCACTAAGATCAGCCGATTGGCAAACACAAATGGCAATCATAAACTTACTAAACCTCCCACTACTATTCGCAAGTAACGCATTGTTTCCAGTCAAAATAATGCCAGCTTGGCTTCAAGACGTCGTAAAAGTTAACCCTGTAAGCTACGCAGTCGACGGAATAAGACAGGTGTTGATTGGAGCGACAGGCATGAATAGTCTATGGCTTGACTTCGCGGTTGTGATAGGATTCGCGGTAATATTATCTGCAATCGGAATTGTTCTCTCTTGGAGATTCCTATCGAAATAAAAGCCTAAAAGAAGTAGAAAACATGGGGTGGAATTCAGAAGAAAAAAACAATTCAATTTGGATAAGCCGAGAGTTTTCAAAATGCAGCGGCTGCCGCAAATGCGAAATCGCCTGCTCTTTGCAAAAAGAAAACAAAATTTGGCCTGAAGCGTCAAGGGTCCGCGTTTTCATGCTGGTGCCAGGCGCGGAGTTTCCTCATCTTTGCACTCAATGTGAGGATTATCCATGCGTTGGAGCCTGCCCGTTTAAGGCTCTTGGCGTGAACAAGGATACCAGCGCCGTCACGATTGATGTGGACAAATGCACAGGCTGCGGAAAATGCATTGATGCTTGCCCCGGAAAAGTTCCTCATATTCACCCTCAAACCAAGAAAATTTTGATTTGCGACCTCTGCGGCGGCGACCCGAAGTGCGCCAAGGTTTGCCAAGAAGGCGGCTGGAACTGCCTAAGAGTGGTCAAGAGGGGAGATAACGAGTTCAAGCTCTATTCCCGAACCCCAGAGGAAACTTCCAGAAACCTTGCAATAAAAATGTATGGTGAGAAAGCGGAGGAACTTATGTAATGCTGGGTTACGCTGGAAAATTCTTGGAAGTTGACCTTTCAATTTCAAGCTTCAAAAACACAACGCTTCCCGAAGAGTGGATAAGGGAATATATGGGTGGCAGAGCGCTCGCAGCAAAAATCCTCAGCGAAAGGCTGATCCACAAATGGGAAAAAGTGGATCCGCTGGGCCCTGAAAACCTGCTGTTTTTCATGACAGGCCCCTTCCAAGGTTACTTCCCAGGCGGCAGAACCTGCGTAACAGGCAAATCTCCCCAAAGTAACGGCATGGTTGGCTCAACGGTTGGCGGCGAGTTCGCGGTGGAGCTTCGCTGCGCAGGCTACGACGGAATTATCGTGTCAGGAAAAGCCGAGAAGCCAGTTTACCTGTTCATTAAAGACTCTGACGTCGAACTCAGGGACGCAAGCGGCATTTGGGGAAAAGATGGCAAACAAACTGAAGCCTTGCTGAACCGCGAATGCAGAAAACTGCTCGCTGAACGTTATCCCCGCGTCGGCGTTTGGAAGGAACCAGCTAAACTCTACATCGGACCAGCCGGGGAACGGAAAGTTCGACCAGCCGCAGTCATCGCCAAGTGGACTCACGCGGCGGGTTACGGTGGCTACGGCGCCGTTATGGGTTCAAAGAACCTTAAGGCGGTCGCGGTTAAGGGCACGGGTCCGTTGCCTGAAGTTGCTGATTTGGAGAAAATCAAGCAGATGATCGATGAAGTCTGCAGAGGCAGTTACGCTAATGTTATGTGGCGAAGATACGGGACTGGAGGCGGAGGCTACAGTTTCGGGGCTGACACAAGTTCTGAGCCTGTTCGCAACTGGCAGGAAGAGTGGCATGACCAGAGAAGCTACGGTGTAGACCAGTTTGAGAACAGGGTTTGGGTGAAGCCTGCATGGAGCGATTTCGGTTGCCCGACGAACTGTTTGAAAATCAGCTGCATCCGCGCAGGCAAATACAAGGGCGCCATAAGCGATAACCCCGACTATGAACTGCAGGCGTTTCTGGGTCCAAACTTAGGCTTGTTCACGCCTGAAGAAAACGTGTACCTGTCTTCGCTTATTGAGGACTTGGGTTTCTGCGGAATCCAAGGCGGCAGCGTCTTAGGCTTCGCAGCGGAACTTTTCCAAAGAGGCATCCTGACCAAGACGGACCTGGACGGCATCGAACTGAAATGGGGCGACGTTGACGCTTTTGCTGCTATGGCAAAGAAAATTGCGCGTAGAGAAGGCATAGGCGACGTCTTGGCTGAAGGAACCTACCGCGCGGCACTTAAGCTTGGAAAGATGAAGGACAAAAACCTCTTACCCTACGCCGTAACGGGAAAGGGCATCAGCATCGGCGCGCACGGAATCCGAAGCGGCAGAGACTTCTCCCGTGAAATAGGCTACGCATGCAGCGTGCAGGGCGGTGACCACTCATCTATGACGGATTTCCCCATTGATGGGTGGGGCAGCGAAATTTGGACCATATTCAACGATTCAGCTGTGATGTGCATTTTCACCTCGTTTAGCCTTTCGCCGACGTTCCGATACGAATTCTACAGCGCCCTCACTGGCCAAACTTTGACCCGCAAGGGGTGGCTTAACGGCGGCGGGTTGAAGACGCTGGAGATACAGCGGGCTCTTCTGCTTCTCGGCGGACCAGACTTAACATGGAACTCAAAGGTTGACGATGACAACCCGGAACGGTTTTATGAGCCGCTGCCGACTGGACCATGCAAGGGGCAAGCGGCGGATAGGGCAAGCGTAAAGGAGAAAGTGAGGCGGTACTATGAACAAGCAGGATGGGACGAAAACGGCGTACCCACCAAAGAAACGTTAACTAGGCTGAAACTGGAATATGTCGCGGAAAGCCTGAAGAGACTACGGAGTTAACCCGCCCGTTTCACTAAATTAAACTTCACTGTTTGTTTACCCAAAAGATCGAACGGGAAGAAAACAGCAAAGGGCAAGCATTAGCCCATGATGGTGGGGTGCGCGTCTTCTTCATTTATGTGATGCATCACGTGGATTGCTAATCCCGTAGCGGCGCCTGCAGAAAGCCCAATTAACAAATCGTTAAGAGGCGCATAGTTGCCTACTAACCCGAAAACCACCAGCACGTCGAAAACCACTGCCACCGCCAAGTAGCCAACACACCACATTTTAACGCTCATGCCTCTTGGCTTCTCAATGCCGATGCCTCCTAAAACGCCGAACATGATTAGGAAGCCTACTAAAGCGTAAATCCAATCGTAACTCAACTTTTCCACCTGTTAGTCTGGCTATGTTTGTTTAGAGCCTTATTAGGTTATCGAATAAAGCCGCATCGAAGTTGCATCGTTACTAATCAGGGCAAACACCGTTAACCTTTTTTAGCTTCAACCCATGACTCTTAACTACCTCAAGGATGTGGATGCATTAACAAACTTCGACGCGAAACAATGCCACCGATGGGCACAGCTGCTGCTTTTAAGGCGACAAAAGCTTAACCGTGCATTAGCCGCGATTGAAGAGAAAAACTTTGATTTAGCAAAGCACCTAATTTCAGAAATTTTTTCGGGTGTAAACGGCAAACAAGCTGACCCAGGAATGGCTGGCTCACTGCTTTATCACATGGCGATGGTTACAAAGATGGAGTCTGAAACCCGCGTGTTGCTGGACGAGTTTCAGTCGAGTTTACCCGACGTAACCCAAAAGCTTGGCGGCATCTACAGTGACTTTCAAGCCGACGCGAAAGACTTGACCAGAGAAATCACGTCTTTCACATTAAGCGCCCCAGAAATAGCTTCAAGTCCACACCTTGAAAGCGCCGACAAAATTAACCTTTTCAACAAGCTAAAGAAAGAACGAAAAGCAGTTGAAAACCTTCTAGACAGCAAAAATCCCAAGGACTCTGAAACGCTAAAAAAACTTTTCAATGCTTGGGCAGAGCAGATTGTGAGGATGCGGCTGATCCAAGAGTACGAGACAATTAAGGGTTTGCTCGTCACGGCTGAACTGGCAGAGAAATTCGGCGTGACAGCGCTGGAAGACGCAATGCAACGAGTGCAGGAAAGGTTCGGCAAAGAAACCGTTGACATAGCGCTTGACGTGACGCTTAAAGTGGGCATGCGAAGGGAAAAGCTGCAGTCAATCATGCTAAGCGACCACGCAATCAACTACACGATGAGCACTGAAACGCTTGACGGGCACATGGAGTTTATGAATTGCCCAATCTTCGGAAGCCACAAATACGCAGAGGAAAAATATGGCGTGAGTCCCGAGGTGGCTTCACTTTTTTGCCGTCACTTCTGTTTTGCTCATGCCAGAGCAATGCTGGACACGGTTCTTCCATTCCCGTTTACGCTTTGGCAGCCCAAACGATTAGCCTTAGATGGCAACTGCGAGTATTACCTTAAACTGGCTTATTCTCCGCTTGCGAAGAAAGCTGAACGGTTTGTTCCGCTTGTTATGTCCTGGAATATTACCCGCGAATGCAACATGAAATGCTCACACTGCTACATCAACGCCACAGACAGAAAACTGGACGGCGAACTGAACACCGATGAAGCAAAAAACCTGATGGACCAAATCTACCAGGTTAGCCGACCACTGCTTATACTTAGCGGCGGGGAGCCTCTTTTGCGCCCCGACATTTTTGAGCTAATCAAGTATGGTTCAAAGATTGGCTTGAAGATGGGTTTAGGAAGCAATGGAAGCCTGATTGATGAGGCGGCAGCAGCGAAGCTTAAGGACGCGGGGATAGCAACCGTTTCAATCAGCCTGGACTCGAACATCCCAGGGCAGCATGATGAGTTTCGCGGAGTGTCTGGAGCTTGGCAAAAGGCGGTGGACGCCTGCAAGTTTCTGAGAAGAAACAACGTGCTTGTTCAAGTGAACACGACCTTAACGCAGCAGAACTACAATCAAATAGACGACATAATGGCGCTCGCCGAAACCATCGGCGTAGAAAACTTCCACTTGTTCTTTCTCGTTCCAACAGGGCGAGGAACCAAAATCGCTGACATTTCACCCGAACAGTATGAGGAAATGATAACCAGGACGTTCGCGAAAACAGCCAATCACACGCTCAACGTGAGGCCTTCATGTGCGCCCCAGTTTATGCGTATCGCGAAAGACATGGGTTTGGACATGAGGCAGTGGATTCGCGGCTGCATTGCAGGACTGTACTACTGCCGCATCTACCCTAACGGTGACGTGACGCCTTGCCCCTACTTGCCGATCAAGCTTGGAAACGTGCGGCAGAAAAGCTTCAAGGAAATTTGGTTTAACTCAGAAATCTTCAAAGCCTTAAGAGACCCCGACGCGCTGAAGGGCAAATGCGGCGTCTGTGAATACCGCTCGGTGTGCGGGGGCTGCCGAGCCCGCGCCTACGGCTTATCCAACGACTTCATCGATTACTGCGGAGACCTCCATGAACCTGCAGAACTAAGAAGGGATTACTTGACCGAAGACCCCTGGTGCGTGTACCAACCGAAGAATTGGCCACAAAAAGTTCAAACACCAAAGAGTAAGTGATCGTGGCGCACCAGAAAATTTTTGGAGACGGAAACTATTTAAGACATCACTGTCTTTCAGGAACTTTAATTGGCAGTTAAATTTGGCTTTGGCAGCCCGCACGCTACTCTGTGACTGTGGACGCCAAATCAAAAGGAAGGCTGAAAAGATGCGAGAAGTCCACAAATCAAGTGATTCAAGGATTGCTGACGTGGCGACGGCTTCGTCGAATGCGACGGCGCGGAAGTCGATTGGTGACCGAGTCTTAACGTGCAAGTTTTTGACACTGAGGATAAAAAGACACTTTCTTGTTCAACGTTAAGGGGGCAATCAGGATCTCAAATGGCAGCCTTTATGGAAATTTCTGGGGAATGTTTAAGCAAACTATCGTCGCTTACTTATTTGACATCGCGGGTTTAATCGCTGGTTTTCTGATTGCTTACCAACTTGACGTGTTCAAACACTACCCATGGGCGTTGGCGCTTTATCCAGCGCTGATAAGCACGAGAATAATCAACGGGCTGCTCAGTGGGCACCTAAGCACCGCCTTGCATCTCGGAACGATTAATCCTCAATTTTTGGGAAATACAAAAACATTTCATAAACTGATTCAAGCGATCATCGTCTTGACTTTGATAACAAGCTTAACTGTAAGCGTCATATCACTTTTCTTCGGTTACTTGATTTTGGGTTTAAAGATAACTGATTTTCCCGCTATTCTTTCAGTGATGGTTTCAACGTTAGCGTTAGGTCTAGTTTTTTCTTTGGTCACCATTAAAGTTGCCTTCGTCTCTTTCAAAAGAGGATTGGACCCTGACATCGTCGTTTACCCAGTTATCGCGACGTTAGCCAGCGTTTTCATCACGCTCTGTTACGTTGGAGTGCTAAGACTGATGTACGTTTTGCCAGGCGTGCTGATAATCGTGGCTATCGGCCTGGCACACGTTTTTCTTGTTTTGTATTTAGTGTCAATTGACAGGAACGACCCGGAGTTTCTAAGAACAGTACGTGAATCATTGCTGATGATGATGCTTGTAGCGGTAATTGTTACGCTAACCGGAACCATTTTTGGAGGATTAACAAAGTTTACTCAAAAAGAAATCGTCACGATTGTCCCTGCACTGCTCACTGCTTACCCAGCCTTAATTAACAACATAAGCAATGTAGGTTCAGTTGTAGGTTCAACCGCTAACACCAAACTGGCTTTGGGCTTGCTTAGACCGACTTTCAGCTCGATAAAAAACCACGCCAAAAACATAACTAGCGCGTGGTTAGCGTCATTTTTAATTTTCGTGATTTTAGCCCTCAGCTCTTTAGCAATTAACCGCGTATCCACTTTGCCAGGCATCATTAATGTGGTGGCGATAATTGGGGTGTCCAACGTGATAGCCGTCGTAGGCATAGTCATAGTGTCATACGGCATAGCAATACTGACGTTCAGAAGAGGCTTAAACCCCGAGAACTTTGTCATTCCACTTGAAACTTCATTTGCAACAATAATCACGTCAACAGCTTTGCTGGTAACTTTGCTCCTGCTGACGTTACATTGAGGGCATAATTAAAATAATTCAAAACGGTATCTTATTTGGGAGAACCTCGGGAACATGCCAAAATTTGAAAAGATAGAGTATAAACCCATCGCCGTTAGGGAACTTCTGCTTGAAATGAAGAATCTATCTGAGCTTATGATTGATTTAGCCTACTCTGCGGCTTTGTACAATGATAAAGACCTCGCCGAGGACGTCCTTGCGCTTGAACGCCGAGTAGACACGTTAGCGTATCTTTTAGAAATGGAAATAATGGTTGCATCAAGAAACCCGAAAGAAGCAGAAGAAATGGTCGGCATTTCAAGGGTGGCTTCCGCCACGGACAAAATTTCTGACGCCGCAGCTGACATCGCGGCTATTGTGACTCGCAACATTGGGGTTCACCCGATTGTGGGGAAATTTTTCGAGAAAGTGGAAGAACGCCTGATGGAAGTAACCGTTAAGCCTAACTCAACGATCGTTGAAAAAACCATACGTGAGCTTAAATTAGCCCCAAGAATGGGCGTGGATATAATTGCGATTCGCCGAAACAAGGATTGGATACTTGACCCGAAGAGCGAAGAAAGAATCTTTCAAGGCGATGTCCTGATCACGCGTGGGGCGCCAACAGGCATAGAGGCGTTTAAAGATTTAGCCCAAGGCGAACTCGCAAAACTTAACGTTGAAGAACGCGCAAGATTCGAAGAGATAGGAACAAGATTCGTTGAGCTCAAGGACACATCAGAGTTAATGTTGGATTTAGCGTACTCTTCCCTCATGCTAAACAGCAAGGAGTTAGCTGAAGAAGTTGAACGTCTGGAGGAAATGGTGGATCAACTGCACACAGAATTTGAGTTGCTTGCCCTAAAAAGCGACTTCAAAAAAGAAGAAGCTTCAGGTTTTCTTGGATTAATCAGGTTAGGTGTAGCGACAGAAAAAATAGCTGATGCAGCCGCTGACATCGCAGAAGTAGTGTTAAGAGGCATCGAACCGCACCCGATTTTGAAGCTGACAATCAAGGAGGCAAATGAAACGGTCACCCAAGCCTGCGTCACCGCGGATTCTCCGCTTGTGAACAAGACTCTCAAAGAAGCACGGGTGCATGAAGAATCAGGCATGTGGGTTTTAGTTATCAAAAGAGGCGAGAAGTGTTTGCGTCCGCGTGCAGATTCAAGAATCCAAGTAGGCGACGTACTGGTTGCCTCAGGATACGCTGAGGGCGCCGACGATTTAAAGAAACTTGCCTCCCCAGCCCAAGCATGCAACATTGAGAGTTAGCGTCTGTATTTCGGATTCATCAACGCTATAAACCAGTTGACACAATCTCTCAAAGGCGTTAGCTTATCGTTTGTATGAGACGAAGAGGGAAAAGAAATGGTCACCTGCCCGAATCCTTCATGTGGAAGAGTTTTCTCTACACCACTCAAAACCTTGAATGTGCGCTATTCGGCGGAACCTTACCCAGCATGCCCATACTGCTTAACCAAAATTGTTGACTCAAAAGCTAAAACCGACCAATCGGCAGAGGGCGAAAAAAGTCTCTTCAAAGAAAAAGGGTCCAAAAACAAGGAGAACCCCGCAGGCTGCCATCATTACTTAGGCTTCTTAAGCGAAAGGGAAGATAAACAGCAAATTTCAGACGAATGCATCGTTTGCAAAGCCCTACTCGAGTGCATGCTTCAAAAAATGAGAGCATAATCAACGCCATTTGCCGCGCTAAGTAGAACACTAAGAATTTAAAAAAATGAAGAATTGAATTTGAAAAAGGGATTTTTATTTCTTTTTGCCTGTTCCGGTGGATGTGTCTGCTGGAGCTGCTTCTTCTGCTTTGGGTTCTTCTTTCTTCTCTTCGATTTCTGTTGTTATTTCTTCAATTGGTTTTGGAGGGGGCGTTGTCGCCATTGTCCAGCCTATCCATGCACCGATTACTAGAACAGCGACGAATGCTATGGTAACGAGAACCAATACTGCATCTAGCCTAACAGTGGTCGAATTCCACCCGAATATTTGAGGGACACTTACTAGAATTAGGTAGCCTACAATGATTATAACGCATACGGCAAGTATTGCTCCACCTATTCCTTGATCTTTGCTAACCATTTAAGTCACCACTTTATAGCCATGTACTATGTCAAGCAATTTAAAGTTTGTCATGCTTAACAGAGCCCTCGCTTAAGTAGTTCCCATTTCCCATGTTGAAAGGTACTTCTTCTGTTCAGCCGTCAGCTGATCGATGTCAACACCCATTGCCTTCAATTTAAGTTCAGCAACCATTTCATCGATTTCCTTAGGCACAGTGAAAACCTTTGCCTTCAGCTTTTCCGATTTAGCGATATATTCAGAGCATAAGGCTTGATTAGCAAAAGACATATCCATGACTTCGGAGGGGTGCCCCTCAGCAGCTGCAAGGTTCACCAGTCTGCCTTCTGCAAGCAAGTAGAGTTTTCTGCCATCCTTCAGCGTGTACTCTTCCATGTTAGGACGAATCGTCCGCTTGCCTGTCGAAAGAGATTCCAAATCGGGGATGGAGATTTCCACGTTGAAATGCCCGCTGTTACACATGATGGCGCCATCCTTCATCTTCTGCATATGCTCCTTGCGGATGACATGCAGATCGCCCGTTGCCGTAACAAAAATATCTCCCAAAGCCGCTGCTTCAGACATCGGCATAACCCTCAAGCCGTTCATGGCTGCTTCCAACGCGCGAGTAGGCTGCACCTCTGTGACTATCACGTTTGCGCCCATGCCTTGCGCCCGCATCGCTATGCCCCGGCTGCACCAGCCGTAGCCTCCCACCACAAAGTTCTTGCCCGCGATAAGAACTGAAGTTGCCCGAAGAATGCCGTCCATGGTGCTTTGCCCTGTCCCATAACGGTTATCAAAAAGATATTTCGTGTACGCGTCGTTCACGGCCACGATCGGGTACTTTAGGCTTCCATCCTTCTCCATTGCTCTTAAACGGATAACGCCTGTCGTGGTTTCTTCCGTTCCGCCTTTAACGTTCTTCAACTGCGCCTGACGCTTGCTGTGTAGGGTCCCGACCAAGTCTGCGCCGTCATCAAGAGTAATAGTCGGATTGTAATCTAGCGCGTTGTCAATGCACCTGTAATACTCCTCGGTGTTTTGTCCTCTCCAAGCAAAAACGTGAACGCCGCTTTCAGCCAACGCAGCGGCTACATCATCTTGGGTTGAAAGAGGGTTGGAACCGCACAACGCAACCTTGGCGCCGCCAGCAGTTAGCGCCTGCGCTAAGACGGCTGTTTCCTTAGTCACGTGAAGGCACGCACCCAACGTCAAGCCTTTTAATGGTTTTTCCTTTTCAAACCTGCTTTTTATCAGGTTAAGCACGGGCATGTGACGCGATGCCCATTCAATCTGCAACCGCCCCTGCGGTGCTAAAGTTTTATCTTTAACTTGAAAGTCTTCCAAGGCTATTCCTTCTTTTCAGGAACAGTGTGTCTTCAACCTATTTTAGAATTTTCCTCGCCTTGAGCGGCAGAACTGGAAAAGTTTAATTAGAAACCCGTCCAGAGCTAACAGTAAGAAGGGCAAATGATGAAGGAACCTTTTTCCAAATTTATACAGGCCCATTTAGGCAGGAAAACGTTGCTGATTACAACGGGATTGCCTGGAACCTGGAAAACTGAAACCTCGGAGGAAATCTCGAAAATCAAAGGTTACCCAATTCTTCGAAGCGACATTATACGTCTGGAAGTGCTCAAGAACGAGGATGTTTTCGACGCAAAAGTAGCGGGAAACATGAGCAAGCGCCTTTCTGTCTACGATGAGGTTTTCAAAAGGGCTGACGAGCTAGCAGAGAAAGACGGCCTAGGAATCATTTTGGACGCCACTTTCGTCACGCAGGATCTGAGGCGGCGAGCGGCTGAAATCGCGTCGAAGCACGACATGACCTTTGTTATTTTGCAGACAAGCTGCCCAGAAGAGGTCTCAATCGCCAGAATTCAGAGGCGCACCAAAGAGAATTACGAATCAAACGCACTAACAGTAGACGCCTACCTTGCCAACAAGAAAAAGTTTGAACCCGTAGACATTGAAGACCTAAAGAAAAGATATCCTACACTCAAACTGCTCCATTTAACAGTTGACACCTGCAGTGACGAGCCAGAGAACTGGTACATCATCGGAATGGAAAAAACCTAAACGGAACCCGCCAAAAAATGATAATCGATCTGCACATCCACTCCACCGCTTCAGACGGAAAATTTACTGTTCAGGAAATTTTTAGGGAAGCAAAGAACCGAAACATCGATTTCATGGCAATCACCGACCACGACTCCATCGGCTGCCAAGCCCAAGCCATCGCCGTGGCGAAAAAAGAAGCCATCCGCTACGTCACTGGAGCCGAGCTGAACGTGACCTTCACTCACCCCAAATACCATGAAGGCAAACCCGTTTCACTGGATTTCTTAGCTTACCAATTCGATGCCACAAACAAAGCGTTCGAAGCCAAGCTTGAAACAATGGCGAAGTATCGGGAGGAACGAGCAGCAAAAATCCTCGATAACCTAAACAGGGAATTCAAAAAAGAAAACATTCAAGCATTAACTAAGGATGACCTTAGGCGGATTGAAGAATCAGTTGACGGCGTGCTCGGCAGACCCCACATCGCAGACTACCTGGTCAAGAAAAACATTGTCAAGACGAGGCAGGAAGCCTTCGACAAGTACCTTGTCAAGTGCGACGTGCCCAAGTACCCGCTTTACCTGGAAGAAGCGTCAAAGCTTGTGCGAGCAGCGGGCGGAAAATTGGTTTTGGCCCACCCCAACGACCCCCATGGAACCTCGCTTGCGGCCTTGACTAAAGTGTTAGACGAGCAAACGGGAATTATCCAAGAAAAAATGCTCCCATACATTGACGGCGTGGAATGCTGGCACTCAAGAAGCACGGCGGAAACAACAGTGCATTATGTAGAGTTCGCCAAGACGCATGGGTTAATGATGACGGGCGGAAGCGACTGCCACCAAAAACCAATCATCATGGGCACGGTTCAAGTTCCCGAATGGGTAGCCGACCAGTTTGCGTAGGCGGGTTTACATTTTTTCGGCGTACTTAGCAGCGAGTTTGAAGTAGGCTTGGGCTTGTTTGGTTGCGCCCGCTTTTTCGTTTTTGCTTATGCTGGGGTCATCTAGCCTAAAGCTGATTACTTTCCCGCGCACGTAGGCTCTGTAGCACTTGTAAAACTCAAGCACCTCAGTTATGTCCCGGTCCTTTGAATACGCAGCGTATCTTTCTATGAAGTAGGTGGCTAAGTAGGGCCTTCGTTGAAAGTCAAGGTCCATGGCTAAGAAGGCGACGTCAGAAGCCACATCTGAATACCTGAAGCGGTCGTTGAATTCTATGGCGTCGAAAATGCAGATCTTGTCAGTTATGAAAATGTTCCCCGAATGTAAATCGCCGTGGCAGTCCCTGATTTTGCCGCTGCTTATTCTGCCCTCGAAAAGCGGCTTGTTCGAATCCATGAAGGAGTTGACTTTGTTTTCGAGAACCGGGTAATCCGTCGCTGAAATTGTTTGGTTTACGTATTTCTTTGTTTGAGCGAAATTTTCGTCCCAATTAGTCTTAATGATTTTAAGTGAGCCGAAGCCGTTTATTTCTCCGTTTGTTTGCGCGTTCAAATGGAACCGCGCGATTATTTTCGCCAGCTCATCAATCGTTTTGGCGTCAACCTTGTTCTCTTTGAGAAGAACAGTCATGATTTTTTCTTGAGGTAGCCGCTTCATTTTTAAGGCGTACTCAACTGCTTCGCCGTCGCCTTCTATCTTGATAACGTTTGACTTGTTAATGGGCACAACTTTTAGGTAAATGTCTGGGCAAAGCCGCCTGTTGATCTCTAACTCTTTCTCGCAGAAAAACCGTCTTTTTTCCAGCGTCGAAAAATCCAGAAAACCGAAATTCACCGCCTTCTTGACTTTGTAAACGAATTCTTCCGTGAGGAAAACGAATGAGATGTGGGTTTGGATAAGCTCGATTTTGCCTGTGTCTTCACCGTAGGCTTGCGGGGTTAAGAGCGCGTCGACTACTTGTTTCTGGGTTTGCACGTTTTGCATGGTCCCGTTTCTTCCTTGAATTGTATACTCTTGCTGCGGCATCCAATAAAGTTAGAGTAGATTTTTAAGGAATCGCTTGCTTAAGGCATTGATGATGTGAGGCGAAATGGAGAAGGACACATTGGTTGAAGACCTCAAGAAGGCTCTCTTAAGGTGTGGCTACTCGGCTGCAACCGTAGAGAAAATACTCAAGTGGTATGTTTAGCCGATTGAAACCCTTTCACATAATCCAGGACCGCTTCAGCTTGCTCCTTTGAAATATGCCCGTTTTTGCAAAGCGAGCTAACGAGGTCAGACACTTTGGCTAAAGCGTTCACCTTAAAACCCAACTTCTCCAAGTTTTCCTTGCCGCCCTGCTCACGGTTTACGACGACAAGAAAATGCTTAACGGTACCGCCGAGCTCTTGGAGAGGCTTAATTCCTTCAATTTTAGATAACCCCTCGCTTATCACGTCATCGAAGAACAGAATTTGGTCGCCTTTTTCAACGTCTGCCCCAGCGATTCTTCCCGTGACGCCGTAGGCCTTTTCCTCTTTTCTGACGATGATGCATGGCAAGTTTAGTTTGCAGGCGATGCTTGGCACGATCAACGCGCCTTTTAGCTCGATGGAAGCCAGCTTGTCTATTCTGTCAGAAGCCATTATCTGCTTTACCTGCTTGGAGGCTACTTCCGCTATTGTGCACAGCTGTGTTGGTGAGGCTAAGAGGCGGGCGAGGTCAATGTAGTACGGGCTGATTGCTCCAGATTTGATTTTGAAGCTTCCGAACTTTAAGCATCCGGACAGGTAGAGAGCCTCAGCCACTTTATCGGTGACAATCGACATATGATTTATCCCTGTTGTGAATGTAAAATAGGAAATTTAACCCTTTACCAGCAAGATAACGTGCAGCTTAAGCTACCAGGTCCGCGATGTCAACGGCGTGCTCGTAGATCTGTCTGAGAAAGGAGGCTGCCGCCAAAATTTGAGGCATCAAATCCACCGAAGACTCCTTCGCCACACGTTCTATGCAGGTGTAATTTGCATCGACGTTTCCGCGCATGTTGCGCACGCTCTCAGCCAAGTTTATGTCCTTAGTCACGAAAGACTTCAACGCCTGCTCATGAGCCTCGTAACACATAGTTTGCAGATCGATCAGCAACTTCTGCAGTTCGCCTGAGAACTTTACTCCGTTAAGCGCAATGGTTTTTGCCGCAACCTGGACACTCGCGTCGCCTATGCCTTCGATTAAGCTTGCAGCCAAACGGTAATCCAGACATTCAATCGGGGATATTCCAAGTTTCTCGTTTAGCCGTGGATTTTGAATTATGGTCCGCAGAATTCTGACCAGCAAGAAATACAGCCTGTTGCTTTCGTCATCCCTTGCGATAACGTTCTTAGCCAACTCGACGTCTCCGTAGACGAAAGAGTTAGCCGCGTCGCGGATCATGCCAGCAACAATAGCGTAGTTGCGTTGCAAGATCTTTTCAGGCGAAGTGGAAGGCTGCTGCATCAAGCTGTGCAACGAGATTTTTGAGCTGGTTTCCTCAAAGATCTCTAAACCCGACAGGGAACTGGCGGTCGATTTTACTACGCTTCTGACGGTAGAGTCGATGCGGTCCTTTGATTCGATGTCTATAGTGTCATAGCCGAGAAGGTAGCGACCAACGATTTCCCGAGCAAGATGCGGTCCAACTGCCAAAGAGGTGGTTTTGGTTGGCGGCTCAGCGTTGTACTCGGCGTCAACGACAAGTTTGCCGTCGCTTGTTACATCCAAGCATACTAAAGTGCCCTTTTTCAACCCTGTCTTTCTAGCCCAGTCTCTGGGCAAACAAACAAAAAAGGTGCCTGTAGGTGTTTGTTGAATCTTGCGCAGATCAGCCATGGTGATGCCTCGAACGTGATATAACACATCTAAACCTGAGTTCAATTATATAAACCAAATTGGTTTTGACTAATTAACCGTCGCCGCAAAAATCGTTAAGGCGCATCGACGGCTCTTGGTTAAGCGTAAGAGCGTAAACCCGATAGAGGTAAATCGCCTTGAAAAATGAAAAGCGGTAAATAAGTCAAAAGCGTAAGAGCGTAAGCGTAAAGTGCATTCACTTCTGATGAGCGAAGCGCAATGAGCGAGCAAGAAAAGCTTCAAGAAGCGATTCAAGCAACCATCGCAGCGGGATACCAGTTAGACAGCGAAGCCTTCGAATTCCTAAGTCAAAACGCAGACACGACTGACCCGGTCAACTTAATGAATTTGGCTCTTCAAAGGCTAGCAGCCCTAGAAGAAAAACCCTTCTTCATCGACAAAGTCTTCCTAGAAGCCTTAATGCAACAGCTAACAGTGCCCGCCGCGGAACTCGAGCCTGAGCCGCAGCAAAACGTCGTTGAGCAGCCGGCGCCAGCAGTCGTAGACCAAACAAGCATCAGTGAAAGCGCCTTTTACCCCTACGCCAAGGACATAAAGGCGGAAATTAGCGTTCTGGAAGACGCCACGGGCAAGCTTAGCTCCAACGGGTCCATCGAGGAATACCTTCAATACTTTCAGGACAGGTTCAGACGGATCGAACGTTTACTAAGGCAGAGAATCGACGTTAGGGCTGCAACGCCGATCCTTGAAGCTCTCAAATCGCCTGCCAAAACCAAGCTTAAAATAATCTGCATGGTAAGCGAAAAAAGAGATTCAAAAAACCAGATGATACTTTCGGTTGAAGACCTGCAGGGAACCGCAACCGTTCTGGTGCCTCAAAAAGCGCCCGAGGAAGTCCGCAAAAAAGCACTTATGCTTATGCCAGACCAAGTCGTGTGCCTGGCGGTGATAAAAACAAGAAGCAACCTTTTCCTTGCCGAAGACATCATTTTTCCCGAAATCGGCAGAAAAACGCAGCAGAGAGCCCAGGAACCAGTCTTCGCCGTTTTAACGTCAGACCTTCACATCGGCAGCACCAAATTCGAAAAAGAGGCGTTCAAACGGTTCATACTTTGGCTTAGAGGCAAATACGGAGACGAGCAGATGAGGATGATAGCGGGCAGAGTAAAGTACGTGCTTATCGCTGGCGACATAGTCGACGGGGTCGGGGTGTACCCGGGCCAAGCGAAAGAACTGTCCATAAGAGATGTGCATAAACAGTACGTCTTCGCGTTCAAATACCTCGAGAAAATTCCAAGCTACATTGAAATAATCATTTCTCCAGGAAACCATGACGCCACACGCAAAGCCCTTCCGCAACCAGCCATACCTGAAGGTTACCTCAAGGGGATGCTGGGAAAAAGCAACATCCGCTCAGTCGGAAGCCCGTGCCTCCTTAGCCTGCACGGCGTGGAAGTTTTGATGTACCACGGCCGCAGTTTAGACGACATAATTGGTGTTGTGCCTGGAATGGACCATGATCACCCCGAGAAAGCGATGAAGCTGCTTATGCAAAGCCGCCATCTGGGTCCAGCTTACGGAGGGAAAACCATGCTTTCCCCTGAAAACCGTGACTACTTAGTCATCGATAGGGTGCCAGACATCTTTCACGCTGGGCACATCCACGTGCTGGGCTACTGCAACTATCGGGGAGTCCTCGTCGTTAACTCAGGCGGCTGGCAAAGCCAGACCGACTACATGGAAAAACTCGGGTTGGTTCCAACGCCAGGAAAAGTTCCAGTGGTAAACCTGCAAACGCTTGAAACCACCATACTCTCGTTTCTTTGAAGCGCGTATCCTGATTAAGGCTTGTGAAGCGCCTGCGGAGAGTAGTTGATCAATTGGCTGAACCTTGCATCATCATTAAACACGTCTCTGATGAGGCTTCTTGAAATTTCAAGCCTGATCTTCTTGGTTCTGCCGTAGCGGCCCATGCTTACAACTTTCGCGTTGACGAGACCCATCGAATCAAGCTCATTAATCAACGTGCCTAACCGACGCTGCGTCAGAAGGCCAGCGCCAAACTCGCCGCAAAGCTCGTTGTAGATGTCGTATATTTCGCCTGTAGTTGCGTTTGGCTTGTTCAGGTGATAAACGCTGAGAAGCACCAGTTTCGAGTGGAGAGTTAAGTTCTTGAGAGATTCAATCACGCGGTTATGTTCAATATGCTTTTCAGCTAAGCGCACATGCTCTTCTGTGACAAGCTTGGCGCCTTGCCGCTCCGCAACTTCTCCTGCGACCCGCAACAAGTCCAGAGCTCGCCGCGCGTCCCCATGCTCCGCAGCAGCCAAAGCTGAACAAACATTCAACGCTGATTCAGACAATACGCCCTCTCGGAAAGACAACTTTGAACGTTCAGACAGAATGTTCCTCAGTTCCGCGGCGTCGTAGGGTCTAAAAACAAGTTCCTCTTCGCTGAGCGAACTGAAAACTCGGGGATCTAAGAACTCTTTCAGTCGGAGATCGTTTGAGATACCGATTATAGACACTTTGCTCTTGCTTAGTGTTTCGTTTATCCGTGTCAACTCGTACATGAAGGCGTCCCCCTTATCTTTTATAAGTGCATCAATCTCGTCAAGAACAATGATGAAAATAATTCGTGACGAGTCCAGGCCCGCTCTGAACCTGTCAAAAACTTCTCCAACGGATAAACCCGTAAACGGAATGTTCATGCCTACGCTTTGACTCAGGCTTGCAAAAACTCGGTATTCAGAACCTGTCATTCGGCAGTTTATGTAACAGAACTTTACCTTCGAGCCGTATTCTTTCGCTTTGAACTCCAGATGACTCAAAACATACTTTGCTACTGCCGTTTTGCCGGTCCCCGTTTTTCCATAAATGAAAATGTTCGAGCATCTTGCGTCCCTGAGAACTGGAGCAACCGTTTCTCCGAGCAGTTTTATTTGTTCTTCCCTGTGCGGCAATCTTTCAGGAATGTAATCGTGCCTCAAAACTTCTCGGTCCTTGAACAATTTGACGCCGTTAACGAAACTCTCGAATACATCATCTAATACGTTTGAATTCCCCATTCCCTCACGCCCTTATTTTCAGAGGCACAACCGTTATTTCGAGTGGAACAGATAAAGCATGTAGTACAAAAAACTGGTCTTATAACACAACTATCCTAAAAATCAATGAAAGCCTGCTATGACAATCAGGCAAATGCAGAGGTACACACACCCCAAAGTTTCTACTGGAAAAAGCTAACCAAGCAAAGGAAAAACAATTAATTAAAATATATTTTATATATACTCTGAGTTGTTAATGCGAAATTAATATATTAAGAACATTGATTCAAGATTTTAGATTAAATTTCTGCAAAAATTTTTTCAGAGATTTCTAAGCTTCTTTTCTGCCTGAAAGCTTCGAGAGGAAACGTAGGGGTGTCTGTTCACCTTTTTTTCCATGGTAAATTCTTACATCAGGGTCTTTGATTTCGGCTTTGTCTATGTAAGCATTGCCGAAACTCAGCGAAAAATCTCTCAAGCAGCATTATTGCTTCACAGGCCTCTTTTTCCGTTCACAAAACTGTGAATACATGTGAATTAGCATTGCATTTGTCGCTTAATCACCTCTATTTTCTTCGCAATTACCAGATTTATGTCCTTTTACAGTGAACGGGGCACCCCTACGCTTCTACTGGAAAAGCAGAACTAAGCCGTAACTGCAATTTTTCAGCTGTTCCAATTTTGTGTGAAGTCGGTTATGTTGAACGGAAGGAAAACCCACCGCCTTTTCTTAAAATAAGCTCGTTACTGTGTTTTTACTTTTGCTGCTTTCACCGTAACAGCTATAAGTTGTGAAGTGTAAAGTTGTGAACCCCCTAAAGAGTGTGCACCTGATGCCAGCTCGTAAGATGCGTGTGGAGCTGTTCGACAGCGAAGGAAACCGTTACACAATTGCTTTTGAGGGACAAGTGACGCGGGACAAAGCCATAAAACTCTTGGACCTTGTGGAACTGCTGGGTGGTGTGCCAACTGAAGACTCAACTGCAAGATCGGCGTCTGCTTTGCCTAACAGTGTTCTTTCACGTTTCGAAAAGGTGCAAGGGGTTATCCAGAAAAGTTTTCCGTTGATTTGGTTTTCTTCAAAGGACATTCAGTCAGTTTATGAGCAGGAACTTAAAGAGCCAGTTAGCCTGAGCACGGTTTCCACTTACCTGTCCAGGATGGCGAGCAAAGGCATGCTTCTCAGAACGGGTGGGTCCGCCAACTTAAAGTACAAAACAGCTCCCAGCATTCCTCAGGCCAGCATAAAACAGCGCGTCAAGTAAACGTGAGCGCCGTGCACGTTAAGTTGGTTGAAGGCTTTCGGTTTTCTTCAAAAGTTTTTCCATTTCCGTTTTGATGCTGTACCTGAAGGGTATCTTTCCTGCTTCCCTTTCAACGTAGCCGCCTTCGTAGAGTTTCTTCATAAGCCTTGCAGTGTGTTCTCTGCTAAGGTGCACTTTCTCTTTGATTTCAGGAGCCGTCTTCGGGCCTTCCGAAGACAACATTTCCAGCACCTCGATTTCGGTGGTCGTCAACGCCGCCATCGCTTTGTCCCGCCTGATTGGCATCACGGGAATGATTGTTTCAGCCTTGACTTCTGGCGCCACGGTGAGCTTTTGGATTTGCTCGTCGAAACCTGCGATTCTTGCCTTCACCGCCTCCTGGGCCGCTTCGACGTCCTTGACTTTTGCATCCAAAACAGTTAAGCCCGAAAGCACCCCCGCGCCGGTCTGCTTGACGCTCTGAGCAACTGCGCTGATCTGATCCTCCATCGGCGTTATCTTTTTTTCCAGTGCTTCTGACTTCTTGATGCTTTCATCAGTTTTTGCAAAATTACCCTCGACCTTAAATGCAACAAGATCCAGTTTTTCAGTTTCACGCTGAAGTTCTCTGTGGAAACTCCCAACAATGTCTTCAACAAGATTCTTGGCTTTTTCGTATTCTTTTTGGGCTTTGCGAACCTGCGTATAGTATTCCACAGATGTCGTTACCGTTACTGCAGCCAGAACTGCCAAGATTACTAGTGCGAAATCAATCGTGATTTGCTACCCCTGTGACGAGTGCGTGATTTAATCGGTTGCATCACACATCACAGTTATGCATGGACTTTTTAAGGGTTACGGTGATGTGCGCAGATGCCAACTATGATGTCACACATCACGCAATTTTACAGCTCTTCTCCAAGATAATTTGGGTCTTTCTGATCTCCTTAATTTAGGCTTATTTTGTTATTCATGGATAGAATATTGCCCTTTTAATCGTGCTTTTCTGTGCTCACATTTTTCAGCAAAATCTCTTTGAAAAAGCCGTGATTTGTGATGTCACAAAGCCTCTTCCGTGGGGTTGGATAGTCGTTTTAGGCTAGTTTCGAGCTCTTGCCGTATGATTTCTATGACTTTTAGATGGTCTTTTAGTTCATCTTCCTTGTCCGGCATGTCTTGGTGTGCCTCTGTGTATTCGTGCAATTTGTTGGCTATTTCGAGGTACGGGTCAAGAGTTGTGCTCTCAAACACTCCTAAATAGCCTAAAAGCAGCACCGTGTATATCGATTTTATGACGTTTTCCTTGGACTGTTTTAATGTCCTGTTAAACGATCCTCGGCTTATTTTAGCCTTAGTTAGCCTTAAATTGGCTTTTTCATCGTACTTTAGCTGTTTGCCTGCAAAATTCTCGGCTAATATGTCTATTAACAGCGTTTCGAGTTGGGTTTTAGTTAATTGGCTGTTTTTGGCGAGTATTTTGACAATAGGGTCATTTAAAGCCCCGTTTAGCCACGCTTGTACGCCGTCTTTTAGCTTCAACCTTCTTCTTCCCCTCATCGTCTCAATGAATACAGTTTTGTATACTGGCTCATGTTTTTAAAGCTTGTTGATGTAAAAACTTCCTTTTTGCTCGCTCTTAGCGGCTGTAAATGCAGTCTAAAACCGTAAAAGACCGCCCATTGCTGAGCATTTTAATTAATCGGCATCACAACGCTAGTATTGACAAATTGGCGGCAAGGTTAACGGTATTCAAAAGGAGCATTGTGCTTGATTTTAAACGGTAATTACATTTTAAAAAGTGGGTGGGGTCCTCGTATTCTTTCTGATTATAGGTTACGTCGTCTGTTTCAGTTCTTACTCGCCGTAATGTGCGCTTTAATCAGGTTTTTTTGGGTTGCTGCATTCAGAAGGAGAAGGCGTGACGTCACCAATCACGGTAAAATCACTGTGATTTGTGGCTTAAGCAGAGTAATATCACGCTGTGTGATTACTTTGTGATGCCCCTGTGATTTTGCTGCTTGTCTGTAAGACTCTTTAGATACGCTCTGAGTACTCCTTTAGCTGGTCAAACAGCTCGGGCCTTAGGTCCCGCAGGGTTGGAATAAAAGTTTCTGCACTTCTCAGGTCGCCAAAGTCGACTTCGCACGTGACGAAATCCTCTACGTCGTACTTTGCCTTGGCTAAAACGTCGCCGTTAGGGCTTACAAGCCTGCTTCCTCCCCAGAACTGCAAGCCGTCTTGGACGCCTGCCAGGTTCACGTAGGCTAAGAAGGCAGTGTTTTCTATTGCTCTTGCGCATGTCAATGTTTCAAAATAGCTTCTCCTAACCGCTGGAGACGCCGATATGCAAACGATTAGTTGCGCACCCTTCAATCGGGTAAGCCTGAGAACTTCTGGGAAGAAGATGTCGTAGCAAATACATAAGCCAATGTTGCCCACCTCGGTTTGAAACGCTTGCGCCTCGTAGCCTGGACGGAAATACCTTTTCTCCTCAAAGATGCTGTGGGTCGGCAGGTACATTTTGCGGTATTTACCGATGAAACCTTTCGGTCCGACAAAGACGGCGGAGTTAAACATTGTTGCCTTGGTTTTCTCGCTTAACTCAGGCATGCCGAAAATGATATGCATACCCGTCTCCTTCGCCAGCGCCTCCACCTTTTCAACTGTCGGTCCAGGTATTGTTTCAGCCGACTCGTAGAATTGATCTCTTACCACGTAGCCGCTCAGGCAAAGCTCGGGAAAAATAACTATGTCCGCCCCTTGCTCTTTGGCCTTGCAGGTTAATTTTTTTATTTTCTGCAGGTTAGCCTCTTTGTCTTCACGTTTGCTGCTCATCTGGGCGAGAGCCAGTTTGATTTTGTCTTTCATAGCTTTTCCCACTTTTCAATAAGTATGCCTCGGAAGCCTAAAATCGTTTCCTACCGTTCTGTAACCGAGTTTAGGCGCAAGGGGCGTTTTTCTTTTATGCTCGTTTGCCAGCCACCGGGCTTTGACCTTCGCAACTACATTCTTGCTGATGCCGACTTGATTGGCGATTTCCTCAGAAGTCATGAACCTTTCGAGTCCGTAAAGGATAAGGTCTAAGGTTTCGTACTTGATGCCGAGCTCTGTCTCCGCCATCTGAGCTGGCCAAAGTGCTGGAGTGGACGGTTTTAACGCCAGCTCCTCTGGGATTCCCAAGTGCATCGCAAGCTTGCGAACCTGCGTCTTGTACAGGTCCATTATCGGCGTTATGTCCGCGGCTGCGTCTCCCCACTTGGTAAAGTAACCCATCATCGTCTCCGACTTATCCGAGCTGCCGCAAACAATCTTGTTAAGCTTGTTCGCGTAGTAGTACAAGTAAATCATTCTCGTTCTTGCTTTAATGTTGCCTTTGCAAAGCCTGTCGTGTGCGTCAAACACTGGGATCGCCTTGTAAAAGGATTCCGTAACAGCTGTCATGTCACAGACGGCACTTTGAATCTTGAATTGATCCGCAACAACCTTCGCGTCATCAATGTCTTTCTGGTTAAAGTTTTCCTCTTCCGGAAGCATAAGCGCCGATACGTTTTCTCCGCCCACTGCGAGGCTTGAAAGCGCGGCTATTGTGCCACTGTCGACTCCTCCAGACAACCCAAGAACCACTCCTTTGGCTCCAGCGTTTTCAACGTACTCTTTTATGAAACGGCAAATCCTTGCTTGTGCTTCCGAGAAATTCATGTCTAATACAGACGGCGCTAATTTCACTTGGGTTCACGCAGCCCCATAATCTTGGTTTGTAGGCAAGTATTTAAGGACAAGCATAAATAATACTCAACAATACCCCTGATTTGAAGGATGTTTAGGCTTGGGTCGAAGAAGAAAGAAAGTAGTTCATATTCCAAAGAAACGTTTACCCAAATTCTTCTCTTGCCCAAGATGCGGGAAAGAAACCGTTAAAGTTGAAATTTCCAGAGAGGAAGGCGGCCACGCCGTCGCGCAATGCAGCAGTTGCGGTCTTAAGGAGGAGTTCCCTGTTAAGCCAGCTCAGGGTGAAGTTGACGTTTACTGCATGTTAACCGATCGAGTTTACGGTTCCGGCAGAAGGGCGCCGTTACCAAGCGTAAAGAAAGAATAAGTCGAAGGATTATTGCTATGCAAGGGCCTATCGAAAAATACTTGCTCGAAAAAATAAAAGCTGAAGGATCCATCCACTTAACCCTCATAGACCCTGAGAAAGTGTCGGCGCAGGATGCTTCACGCATCGCTGAAAACTCCAAGAACAGCGGAACCGCCGCCATCATGATTGGAGGATCAACTTTTATTTCTCAGACGCATCTGGACGACGTCGTTAAAGCCATCAAGTCCGCTGTGAATATTCCCACGATACTTTTCCCGAACAACGTTACTGGGATTAGCGGCCATGCGGACGCGATCTGGTTCATGTCGCTCTTAAACTCGGTTGACCCTTACTTTCTCATAGGCGCCCAAATTCTGGGAGCTCCCCTTGTAAAGAAATTCGGTTTAGAGCCTCTTTCCATGGGGTACATAATCGTCGGCGAAGGCGGCACAGCTGGCATCGTGGGCAAAGCAATCTCCGTTCCCTACAGCAAACCCGAACTTGCCGCTGCTCATGCGCTTGCCGGGCAGTACCTTGGTATGCGTTTCATTTATCTGGAAGGCGGCTCGGGAGCGAAAAACCCTGTGCCTCCTGAGATGATTAAAGCCGTTAAGCACCTCATTGAAATCCCACTCATCGTCGGCGGGGGAATAAGAACCAAGGCGCAGGCAATAGCCGCTGCCTCCGCAGGAGCCGACATCATAGTCACGGGAAACGTTACTGAAACAAGCGATTCTAAGAAAAAAGTCGCTGAAATCATCACGGCAATAAAAAGCGTCAGGGCTTGACCCAACCGATTCCTCCTTAACTTTCGCGTCATTTCTAGAAAGGCAAAATAACCCATCAATGTATATCATGCCGTGGGAAACTGCGCTTTGAACATCAGTAAAGGCTACCAAAACTACGTTGACAAACTGGAAACTGAGCTGAAGCACCTGTACGCGATAAGCGACGGCGCCAGATCCGAAGGCTTAGACCCTGCCCTGAAAACCGAGTGCATTATCGCTCAAGACATCGCTGACTTAGTGGAAGGGCTAGTGGGACCCAAAGGAGTCGCCGTCAGCATCAGAGAATTAAGCACCAAGATGCAGAGGGAAGAGATAGCCTTCAAAGTCGCGGAAGAAATCGTTCTGGGCAAATTCGGAAGCATGGAGCCTGAACAGGCAGCTGAACAGGCGATCAGGACCGCCCTTGCAATTTTTACTGAAGGCTTAACTGCGGCGCCGATTCAGGGCATCGCTCAGGTTAAGGTGAAAACCAACGCGGACAGGACGCGCTACTTAGCCATATACTTCGCAGGGCCAATAAGGTCAGCGGGCGGAACAGACCAGGCGTTGACTCTGGTCGTGGGCGACTTCGTGAGGCAACAGTTAGCGTTGGATCGTTACAAGCCTACGGAGGAAGAGGTCTCGCGTTTCATCGAGGAGCTCAGGCTGTACGAAAGAGCGGTAGGTCGGTTCCAGTACCACATTCCCGACGACGAGTTGAAAAAGGCGCTTAACCTGATCCCAGTCGAATGCACAGGCACCGAATCCGACCCGGTTGAAGTTTCCTCGTACCGAAATCTTCCAAGGGTTGAAACCAACCGGGTCCGAGGCGGCGCGCTCAGGGTCGTTAACGACGGCATCGTTGGGCGAGCCCAAAAAGTCTTCGTGATCATCGACAAGATAGGCTTCCAAGGCTGGGACTGGCTTAAAGAGTTCAAGAAAAAGTCCGAAAAAAAGTCAGGCGGCTTCATGGACGACGTGATCGCAGGACGCCCCATCTTTGCTTTCCCTTCAAGACGCGGCGGCTTCAGGCTGAGGTACGGAAGGTCGCGAAACACGGGGCTGTCAGCCGTGGGCATTCATCCTGCAACAATGCTTGTGCTTGAAAACTTTCTAGCCGCGGGCACACAGATGCGGCTGGAGCTTCCCGGCAAAGGCTGCGTTACCCTTCCAGTAGACACGATTGAGCCTCCCGTTGTTCTGCTTAAAGACAACTCGGTTGTCAGGGTGACGCTGCAGAACTTTGCCGAGGTTAAAGGCAAAATCCAGAAGATACTGTTCTTGGGCGACATCCTCATCAGTTTTGGGGATTTCCTCTACTCAAACAAGACTCTTCCGCCGTCAGGGTACGTAGAGGAATGGTGGGCCAAAGACCTTCAGAACCTGATCAAGAACAAATTCGCCTCTGACTACCAGAGTGCAGCGGAGACATCGCAGGTCTCATTTGGAAGGCTCAAAGGCTTCCTTGAAGACCCGTTCAGCAACAAACCCTCTGTTAAAGAGGCAATTCTTCTCAGTCAGCACCTATGCGTTCCCCTTCACCCCGATGCAACCTTATTTTGGTCAAGCCTATCTACGGCTCAAGAGGTTGAGCAGCTTAGAAGCTGGTTGGCCTCCGCTCAAACAACCATGGACGACGGCGTCGCCTCCCGAATTGAGGGCGAATCCAACCAAGACGTCGTGGCGCTGTTAAGAAAGATTTTTGCTCAGCACAAATTGGTGAACGACAAAATCTTGATGGAAGGAAGCGACGCGGCTGCCTTTGCGTTCTCCCTTGGCTACGGCGCCGCCAAAACTGGTGGTGACGCTCAAGGTGCAACCGCGGTTGAAGCTGTCAGCAGGCTTTCTGGCGTAGAAGTCAAAGACAAGGCTCCAACGTATGTGGGCGGACGTATGGGTCGCCCTGAGAAGGCTAAACGGCGCGAGATGAAACCTCTGGTCCACGTTCTTTTCCCAGTAAGCTTGGCAGGCGGTACCCACAGGGACCTTTTGGAAGCCGCAAAGCAGGAACACGTTTTTGTTGAGATGGTTAAACGCAAATGCCCCAACTGCAAAACCTACACGCTAAGGGTGAAATGCCCCAACTGCGGAGTCGAAACCGTCACGGAGAAGAGTTGCCCAAGATGCGGCAAACCGTTGAAAGACAATTCCTGCCCCACCTGCAGAACTAACGCGGTTCAGTACCAGCGGCAGTCAGTTAACTTCAAAGACCTAGTTGACGACGCCTGCCGATCACTTGGCTACCCAGCTCCGAAACTCCTGCGCGGCGTTAAAGGACTGATAAATCTCGATAAGACGCCTGAAATCATTGAAAAAGGCGTTCTGCGAGCAAGGCACGATTTGTCAGTTTACAAGGATGGAACCATCCGCTTCGACGCTACAAACGCTCCCCTGACACACTTCACCCCTGCAGAAGTCGGCGTGCCCGTTGAAAAGATAAGGCAGCTTGGGTACGCCTACGACACGCACGGCGCGTCGCTTACTGATCCCAACCAAGTTTGCGAGCTTAGGGTGCAGGACGTCGTGATTCCGTGGAGGGCGGGCGACTACTTCATTCAAATCGCGGCTTTCATCGACGACCTGCTCATCAGAGTCTACAAGCTTCCACCTTACTACAACGCTAAGAAGCCTGAAGACCTTGTCGGGCACCTGATCTTCGGGTTAGCCCCACACACCTGCGCCTGCATTCTGGGGCGTGTCGTAGGCTTCACGGACCGCAACGTGATTTATGCACATCCCATTTGGCACTCAGCCAAACGTCGTGACTGCGACGGTGACGAAGACGCCATCATGCTTGCATTGGACACGCTTCTGAACTTTTCACGCGTGTACTTGCCTGCTCAGATAGGCGGAATCATGGATGCTCCGATACTTTTGATTCCGTTCGTTAACACTAAGGAGGTGCAGAGGCAAGCTCATGACTTCGACGTTGACCAGACTTACCCAGTTGAGTTCTACCAGAAAACCTGGGACAAAGGCGAAGCCAGAACAGTGAGCTGCATCATGGACGTCATCAGCCACAGGATAGGAACCGAAGCCCAGTTTGAAGGCTTCCAGTACACCACTCCCGTGACGAACATAAACCTCGGCAACGCCAACAGCTCCTACAAAGAATTCAAAACCATGATTGAAAAGCTCGACATGCAGTTGGGGTTAGGCGAAAAAATCGACGCTGTAGACGTGGAACGGGTCGCCCTGAAAGTGTTAACCACCCATTTCCTAAGAGACATCGCGGGTAACCTGCGCGCCTTCTCGACTCAGGGTTTCAGGTGTAAATCATGCAACAAAAAGTTTCGTCGGCTGCCCCTCAAAGGAAAATGTCCGTTCTGCGGCGGAAAGCTGACTCTAACCGTCTACCGCGGCGGCATAGAGAAGTATCTGGAGGCTGCGCAGCAACTCATAGACAAGTACGATTTGCCGAACTACTACACGCAGCGGCTTGACCTGATAAAAGAGGAGATAGCTTCCATGTTCGATAACAATAAGCCGAAACAAGCCAAACTTTTCGATTTTGGGTAGCTAAAGCTTTTCAATACAAACCGCGATTACTGTATCAGTGACTGTATGCATCCTAACGCTTACCTCGAAAACGTGAGAAACGTCAAGTGTGGTCTGAGTGCGAGAAGCAAAATCCTTGAAGCCCTTGAGATCGCGCCATCTGACGCGGCAGGAATCGCCAAGACGGGCGCTCTTTCTTATAGCGTTGTCATGCATCATCTACGGCTCCTCAAGAACGAGGGCATCGTCGCACGGAACGGGCGCAGACCCTACTATTGGGCTTCAACGGGTTTCGGGCAGAAGCGGCTGCAAGGTTAAAACGTGCATTGGCACGGGGCCTGCTGGCATTTTGGGCATTTGAAGTTGTACTTGTTGACGGCTGCCCTTTCAAGGTCGATTCCCATTATGTTTGCAAGAGAAGCAAGCCACGCGATAACGTCTGCAAACTCTTTCTCGGTGGCTTCCCTGTCGGTTCCCTTTTTGAGTTCTTCCCCCAGCTCCTCGACCTCATCAACAAGCCAGTTGTACGTTCCTTCCACTCCCCGCTCCATGTCTCTCTTGAAATACAGGTGACGCATCATCTGCTGAAATTCACTTATCTGCATAGACATACCCGCGAATTAGTGTTTACGCAAGGGCGGATTTTAAAGATTCTCAACCTGAGAAGACAGCCGTTTCGAATCCTCGCTCTGCACAACATTAATTAATGGTTTCAGTTACATTGAGGAGCAGGGATATTTAGTGAGTACTGGTAGACGGAAAAAGAAAGAGTCAGGTCCAATGCCTGCAGCAAGCGCAGGTTTGCTCAGGTTCTTCGAGGAAGAAACTGAAGGCGTAAAAATGAGACCTGAACTGCTCGTCGTCTTTTCAGTCGCGTTGATAGTTCTTTCAGTCTTAGCTAAAGTTTTCTTTCCTTAAAAGCCTAGTCAACGTCTCGGCGGAGTAGGGTGCAGCACTTCTAACCTTTGAACCGAATTCAAATGGAGAAATAGCTCGCTTCTTTCCTCGCGACTTGTAACCTGCGGTATAGGCTGGGCGATGGTTGACCTTAAAACGATGGCTTCTGCCTCGGAAAGCCAGATGCCTGATGGCTCATGCGTTACAGCCGCTAAGACGCCTTCAAAACCGTAAGCTGGGTCGATGATTACTCTGATCTTCTTGCCCACGTTTCTTTCCAGCATGTGAAATATTGAAGGGGGCAGGTCTCGTTCCGACATAGCCTTCGCAAAGTAATACAATTGTCAACTTAAAGATAAAACAGTTACCCTCATGGAAACATGTTGACTTCTGGGTTGCGGTGCGTTTTTTCCTTTGAACTTTAACTTTTACGTGCTAAAAAGCTCAGCGTCTTAGCGTTGTATTGTTGAAGAAAGTGCTTTTGCAGCTCAGAAGTCAAGGCGCGTTTAGCTAAATTTAATAAGCCTTCCCGCTTCCATAACTGACTCAACCTTGAGCTGATTACATGGGTGACGTCGACTCGCTTAACCACTCGATAGACAACGCGAAGAAACATTACGGGTCAATGTTCTCCCTCATAAGTTCCAGGAAATCCCTTTTGATTCTTGCCGTGGTGTGCCTTGTAATAGGGCTCCTGTCTTATGCTGCTGTTCCTGCTCAGGGCTTAGCCCTTTCCCTTATTCTTGCTCTTTCGTTCTTTGCCCTAACCGTCTCAGCCGATCTGATAGTAAGCAAGGTGCTTCTGAAAGCCGACCCGATTTTCGTTCTGCGCCGAAACCTGTTCCTCTCCTGGTTCAGTCTGGGTGTTTGGTTAATCTTCATGATTATTGGTGTTGCGTTAGGTTTTGGCTTTGGCGAATTATGGTGGGTTAGGCTCTCACTGCTAGGTTTCGCCGCGATTGTTACCCTTAGAATCATCGTTTTTGTTGCAACGTCAGATGCAGAAGTCTGGCGAAGGGGACTGGCGGTTCTGCTTCAACCGACCCTTTGCTTGATACCGCTTCTCTTCTTTTGGGCTGGCCTTTCAGGCGCCGCCCCAGTGCAAGTCTTACCTTTCATCGTGCTCTCTCCCGTCATTGCGCTTATCGTTGGGCTGCTGTTCTTTTATCCCATAGTTCAGTTAGGCAAAAGCATCTCGATATCTTCCATACCGCTGTTCAAAGCGTTCATAGCCGACTGGGTAAGCGGTGCCAACGCGCCGCTTGAAAAATTCTTCGAAGACCTCGGGGAAAACGCGGACATTAAAGTTGACGTGCTCAAGTTTGAGTCTACAAAACCTAAAGCTGCCATCATTCTGTCACACGTGCACCCTGGACCCTTCAGCAACATCGGTAGCAGCCTGTTGCCTTCGCTCATGAAGCATGAATTTCAAAAGGTATACGCCTGCGAAGCCTGCACGCCTCTTGGCATTCTGGGGCATGAACGAGACTTAGCGTCACAAGCGCAGAATCACAAGATAATATCTCAAGTGGTGGCGTCAGCAAATTTCAAGTCGTCAGCTGACTCAGCGTCACCCCGTGTCAAAGCCACTGAAGGTTTCGCCACTGCTTCATGCCAAATCTTCGGAGACACCGCTTTCATTTCTTTTACGCTTGCTCCGAAAACAACCGAGGATCTGCCTCAAGAGTTAGGACGCTTCGTAAGTGAAGAGGCAGAAAAATACGGGTTGAAAAACGCTATAGTCGTGAACACGCACAACAGCCTGACAGAAGTCGTTGACACCGAAGTGCACTTAGACGCCCTGCGAACCGCCGCTTCCAGATGCCTCCAAAAGGCAGTCGCGCAGCCCAGAAGCCGCTTCAAGGTTGGCGCCGCCAGCGTTTACCCGCAGGAATTCTCGTTGAAGGATGGGATGGGGTCGGGCGGAATTACCGCGATAGCTGTCGAGGTGCAGGGGCAGAAAACCGTTTACGTGGTGATTGATGGTAACAACATGATTTCTGGGTTGAGGGAGAAGGTCCTTGCTGCTTTGGCATCGGCTGGTTTTGGCGAAGGCGAAGTTTTCACTACTGACACTCACGCCGTCAGCGCCATTATCACGGGTCGCCGTGGCTACCATCCCGTGGGCGAAGTCATGGATAACGAGGTTCTCATTCGCTACATCTGTGACGCGGCAAAGAAGGCTGATGCAACCTCGGAGGCTTCAAGCGTCGGCAGCTTAAGCCTGGTGGTTCCCAACGTCAGGGTGATCGGGGAAGCCAGGTTGAAATCTCTGACGTCGCTTGTGGACAGGGCAATCCAGAAAGTCAAGCAAACGTTGGTTCCCATCTTCGGGTTGGAAGGGCTAATCTTAATCCTGATTCTGCTACTTCTGTGAGTTAAAGCCGTTTTTCACGGCGGGTAAAGGTGAACATTGCCTGTTTACTAGTCCCTTTTTGCGGGAGTTTTCTGGGAAATGTCTTATCCGAGAATTGTTGTCAAAAGAAACCTGAATCTACTTTGCCTTAACGTTTTTGAGGGTTCTGCGCGGTTTTCTCTTAAGCTCTGTGCCGCAGACAAGACACTCTTTGGATGAGCAGTTTGCGGGGTACTCGCGGTGGCATGCTGGACAGTATCTTACCCACTCTAAAAGGCGCTTTATACCGAAGGTGCCGAGTGCTAAAAACTCGATGCCCATCTGTGTCGCAACGTTCTGGATTGAATAGTCGTCAGTTACTATTTGAGGCGTGTAGCCCTCGGCTTTCAACTCAATGCACAGCGCCAAAAGCTGCATATCCGCCCTCGAAAGCAGGTACGAGTCGCCGAGTTTGCTTGCAGAAACCTTCGCGGCGTTCAAGAATTCTTCTCGGGGCGCTTTAACCTTGACCTTCCCGCTTTCAATAGCCGCCTTAAACCTTGTGCTTATGATCGAGTTCCTTCTTATTTCCTCTTCAACCGCGGGAACAGTCGCCAGTTCTTCACTCAAACTGAAAGGGTCAAAGCCAGCCAAGAACGCGCTGGTATCTAGGACAACGACTTTTCGGCATTGATTGTTTTCTTCGCCTGTCATTCTGTTCCCTTAAAAAGAAGTCGACCTCTTAATCGGTCGTAGAAGTCGCAGTCAAACCTGATGAAGGACGTCACGTTCTTTGACACAGTGACTTTCAACGTTGGATCTGTGCCGCTTACAAGTCTGCGGTATTTTCCGTCAATCGACACAAGCACCTGCTTCGGGTTAACCACATTGAACGTGATCGATGAGTCCGAGGGAAAAACAAGTGAAGGAAAAGCGGTTAACGAGCAGATGGACGTGACAACAAACGAGTCAACACACGGGTCTAACACGGGGCCTCCTGCTGAAAGAGAATAACCCGTCGAGCCTGTTGGCGTAGCGGCGATTAAGCCGTCCGCTTGGCATTTAAGAATGGGCTTTCCATCCTTGAATATCTGGGCGGAAAGGATGCTTGCCGGCTCGCCAGCCGAAATGACCACGTCGTTCAACGCGTCTGGAAACGATTCCTCGCCCGAAGCGACGGATAACTTGGCGCACTTTTCAATCCTGTAATCGCCCCGCAAGATCTTATCCACTGCATCACGTGCGTTTTTCGGTTCCACCTCAGTTAGGAATCCTCTTTCACCCATGTTAACGGTTAAAATCGGCGGCTCAGGCTTAGGCACGGTTATGCAGGTGCGCAAAATGGTTCCGTCCCCGCCTATCGTGATTATGAAGTCGGTCCGCATTTTTGAGAGGGAAATCATCTCCGCCTGCGGCGCATTGACTTTTCCCGCAAGCGTATCTTCTAAGTAAACCTTCAACCCTTTCTTTGCAAGATGCTCCGCCAACTCCTCGATAAGCTTCAAAGCTGCCTTCTTGTCGTAGCGGGCGACCAAACCGACGGTTTTGAACACAAATTCCACTGCTCAGTAAAATAGCGTCACCTTAATCTATATATGGGTGTTGTTCAAAATGCATTGATTAGAAAAGTGTACTAATTGGTGAGTGTATGAGTAAACCGGTTGACGTTGGAGAGCTGCGCGTTGGCGGCTACATGATGATTGAAGGCGAACCCTGCCGCATAATGGACATTGCAAAGTCTAAACCTGGAAAACACGGGTCCGCAAAAGCCAGAATCGTCGCGATAGGCGTTTTTGACAAGCAGAAGCGGCAGTTCGTGAAGCCAGTTGACCTTGGCGCGGAAGTTCCCATAATCGATAAGAGGGCGGGTCAAGTTTTCGCTGTGAACCCAACGGGAGTGCAAATTATGGATCTGGAAACTTACGAGTACATTGATGCGCCTTTTCCTGACGAGGAAGAAGTCCCCAAAGCCAAGCTTACAGCCGGCACCGAAATTGAGTACTGGAAAATACTGGGCAGAGTAAAAATCGTCCGCGCAAAATAAACTGCGCCCACGGGGTTTTCTTTTCTATCAAAATCTTAATTTTACACATATTTCCCGTCAACTCGCATGTTAAAAACGCTTTGTTTCACGTTAAAAAACGCGCTCGCGCTTCCATGTTGAACCATGTTGAATCATAGTTGGAGCCTAACAGAAGCATCTAGTAGACCGAGACGGCGCGACCCTATACGGGTAGCTACTATTTACATCAAAATTTCATTGTAAATATGGGTTCTTGCGTGCCAGTTGATTGGTCGCCAAGAACGAACGACCCTGTAGGGTAGGCTACTATTTGTGACAAAAAACCACCACAAAAAGCGCCAAGCCCTCAATCGCACACGAGGGGAGGGGGTCTAGTATTTGTGACCAAAAGCAACCACAAAAATGGTTTTTAGCTCCACCATTTCCACCCAAGCTTATTGAAGATCACGTACATTGCCAAAAGGATTATTCCCCAGCTCAACGCGACACCTGCGATCAAAAGCGCAATGTTGCTGTGCAGGTAAACGTAGACTGCCCATGCTCCAAAAACAGCTAAACCGACAAGCAGCAAAAAGAAGATTGCTGCGTGAATGAAACGTTCAGCACCCAACCGCTAACACCTAATTGATGATATGTGCCCGTCAAGTGTTAAAAGATTTTCCATCAACGTTTATTTTCCAGTCGCACCCTTTTTAGGTGAAGCCAATGATGCATGAAGAGCCGTCTGAATCGTGAAGAACAATTAACATGGGGAACTGAGGCTTCAAAGAAACCGCGGCGCTTTGCAGCGGTCAATTTAGGTGTTTTCCGCAGTTTTAAGCTGTAATATTTATCTGAAGGAACCGCAGCATGATAAGGATTGAGAGACTCCGATGGCACTAGACAAGTTAAGCTCCTCTTTGACCGACGCCATAAAAAAGCTGTTCAGGGCTGGCGTAGTGGACGAAGCCACAGTGAAGGAACTTGTCCGCGACATACAGCGGGCGCTGCTTCAAGCAGACGTCAACGTGCAGCTTGTTCTCGACATTTCAAAACGCATAGAAGAGCGCGCATTGAAAGAGAAGGTTCCACCGGGCATCTCAAGACGGGAACACGTCATAAAAGTCGTCTACGAAGAGCTAACCCGTTTCATAGGAGAAAAGCCTGTTCCAATCAAAATCGAGCTTGGCCAAAGAAAAATCATCATGCTCGTGGGAATCCAAGGGTCAGGCAAAACTACTCAGGCATCTAAACTGGCACGGTACTTCCAGAAGAGGGGGCTAAAGCCTGCGCTGATCTGCGCCGACACTTACCGCCCAGGCGCGTACGCTCAGCTTCAGCAACTGGCAAACAGGATAAACATCCCCATCTACGGCGACCCCAAGTCTAAGGACCCGGTGAAGGTTGTCAAGGAAGGCTTGAAACAGTTCACGGGCAAGGACCTGATAATCGTTGACACGGCGGGCAGGCACAAGGAAGAAAAAGACCTCATCAAAGAAATGAAGGACCTGGAGAAGCACATTAAGCCTGACGAGGTCATAATGGTCATCGACGGCACCATCGGCCAGCAAGCGCTCATCCAGGCAAAAGCCTTCCACGAAGCAACACCCATAGGCGCAATCATCGTCACAAAACTAGACGGCTCCTCACGCGGCGGAGGCGCATTGTCAGCGGTCGCGGCAACAGGCGCCCCGATAAAGTTCATCGGCACAGGAGAAAAAATCGAAGACATCGAACCGTTTATTCCCCAGCGTTTCGTAGGACGCCTACTAGGCATGGGCGACTTGGAGACGCTTCTGGAGAAGGTGCACGACGCCGAAATCAAAGTACCAGATAAAAAAGCCAAAGAAATCCTCAGCGGCAAATTCACCTTAACCGATATGTACGAGCAGTTCCAAGCTGTCAAGAAAATGGGGCCTTTCAGCAAGGTTCTCAAGATGCTGCCAGGCATGTCCCAAGACATCCCCCAGGACATGCTTAACACGGCTGAAGGACGCCTTGAAAAGTGGGGCGTGATAATTCAGTCCATGACGCCTCAAGAGCGGGATAACCCCAAACTGCTTAACTCTTCAAGGGCAAGGCGTGTGGCGCACGGTTCAGGAACAACCGAGAAAGACGTCAAGGAACTGCTTAAGCAGTACGATATGATGCGTAAGATGCTGAAGATGATGAAGCACAAAAAGAAGTTGCCCTTCGGCTTAGGCGGAAAAGGCATGCCCGCTAACTTTCCAGTAGGCTAAACGACATGGATATACTGGAAAAAGCGCTTGAGCTTCTCAGCAAGTACCCCCTCTGCGACCACTGCATTGGCAGGCAATTCGCGTTGCTCGGGTACAACATGGAAAACAACGTTCGAGGATCAGCCCTAAAAGTCAGTTTAACCCTGCAAGCAAACAACCTGGCAAAAGAAGACAACCCCAACGGCGTTAAACACCTAAAAGTTTTGGCAACCAACGGCTTTTCAAGAGAAGCCCAAGAAACCCTAAAACACCTGAAAAAACGCGTTCCCAAACACGCTGAAGCCAAGTGTTTTCTCTGCGAAGGCAAATTCGAGCTTATCGACGCTCTAACCGAGAAGTCTTTAGCCGCCGTTCAGGGGTACGAGTACACCACTTTCCTCGTAGGAATCGAACTGCCCGTCAAGGTTGAGGAACGTGAAGACGAGTTTAAAGCCGCCTTCAACCTCGGCTACAGCGAAAGCATCAAGCATGAGTTTGGAAGATTATTCGGCAAAGCCCTCGGGTTGCGCACGGGCAAAGAGGCAGACTATCTGAAGCCTGACATGGTCGTGGTAATCAACCCTTTCCGCGAGAGCGTTCGCCTTCAGGTTAACCCTCTTTTCGTCGCTGGCAGATACCGCAAGCTCGTAAGGGATATTCCGCAGTCGAAATGGTTCTGCTCAAACTGCCGTGGAAGAGGCTGCGAAAAATGCGGCGGAACAGGCAAACTGTACCCTGAATCGGTAGAGGAACTCTCGTCAAAACCCCTTCTGGAAACAGCAGAAGGCGAAACAACATCTTTCCACGCTTCCGGCCGCGAAGACATCGACGCTAGAATGCTAGGCACAGGACGCCCCTTTGTCATCGAGGTTTCCAAGCCAAAGAAACGGTTTTTTGACCTCAAAGAAATCGAACGTAAAATTAACGCGGGCGCCATAGGAAAGGTTGAGGTTTCACGGTTACGCTTCGCAGACAAGGACGTGGTGAGGCGCCTGAAAAAAGGCGAGGGCTCCCAGAAAAAATACCGTTTGCTAGCCGAATTTGAAAGTGATGTTTCCGACGAGGGCTTACGCATGCTGGAGGAAAGGCTCAGCGGCGCTTTGATTAAGCAGCAGACGCCTCTCCGCGTTGTGCATAGGAGGGCGGATCTTACGCGGGAAAGGTACATATATAAGCTTAAAGTTAAGAAGGTGTCGCTTAAGAGGGCCATGTTGGAAATTTACTGTCAAGGTGGCCTCTACGTCAAAGAATTGGTGTCTGGAGATGAAGGAAGAACAAACCCGAACGTTTCAGATCTGCTCGCAAACAGAGCGAAGACGCTTAAGCTTGACGTTTTAAAAGTTATGATGAATGATTAACAAGGTGAAATTTGGATGAGAGGTTCAAAAGGATATTACGCTGGTACTCGCAGCCTACTGAAAAAGGCAACCAGAGAAAAAGGGAAACCGAAAATCAAAAAAATACTTCAAGACTACCCGCCTGGATCCCAAGTGATAATAAAGATGGATTCCAGCACGCAGAAGAGCATGCCGCATAAACGTTTCCACGGCAAAATAGGTACAATCAAAGACAAACGCGGACGAGGGTACGTCGTGGTTGTGCCGCAGGGTAACAGCATTAAAGAAATCATTGTCCGCTCTGAACATTTAGAGCCGTACATGGGCAGTGGGACACAATGAGCAAAAGAGAAGTTAGCGAAAACCGTTTAACGTTGCCTCAGGTTAAGAAACTTTTAGAAACCATCGGCGAGGAAAACCTGGATCAATTCCAGCGTCGAACGCTCGATTACGTTAACAAGTTCTCGAAAGCTGACCCTGAAAAGGCGGAAGAGCTCCTGCAGGTCCTTACCAAGGAGTATGAAATTGACGAGGCTGAAGCGATCCAAATCATAAATTGCATGCCTGAAACAGTTGATGAGTTGCGTGTTTTCCTAGCTGGCGGGCGGAAGATCATTGAGACCTCAAAATTGAAGGCAATCGTTGAGCTTCTGAATGAGAACCGGACTTTGAAGTAGCCCTAAGCGACTAAGTATTTTTAAGCAGTAAGCACAATAGAATACAGGGCTTAGTGACTACTAATGGAAAAGCGGTATGAAGAGTACGCCTACGTACTAGATTTCCTGTCGCATGGTAAACCAGGGTTCCGTCCAACCGGGCGGGCAGGCTACAGGGCAGGTGCTCTGATTCAGAGTGTCGGCGAAGAGTTTTTCACGCTCTTAGAGGCTTTGGTAAAGGAGGGGTTAGTCTTGAAGCCTGGCGACCGCGTGTACGTTGGCAAAGATTCCCGTTCGGAGGTTACTTACATTATAGGGCGCGTCGGCTATGATGAGTTAACCGCGTCGGCCAAGGCTGAGCTTCCAAGCGTGATTAATCGTGTTGTGCTGAATAGGGAGCAGTGGTTTGTGAACTTTTTCAACACGGCTCGTGCGATTACTCCTCGAATGCATGCCTTAGAACTTGTGCCTGGCATCGGCAAAAAGTACATGTGGCAAGTGATCAATGAGCGTACCCGAAAGCCGTTTGAAAGTTTTGAGGACTTGCAGAAGCGAACCGAGCTGCCTAACCCCGTGAAGCTGATTACCAAACGGGTTATGGAGGAGCTTGAGGGCGACAGCAAGTATCGATTGTTCACGCGGGCGCAGTAAGGCATAGCAGATGAGCCTTGAAGAAACGAAGCAACTGCTTCGAACCTATCGAATCACCCCGAATAGGCTTCTGGGGCAGAATTTCATGGTTGAGCCGTCTCTCTACGGCAAAATGTGCTTTTACGCGTCGCTCGATCCTTCGGATGTGGTGTTGGATGTTGGTGCAGGCTTCGGTTTTCTAAGCCGTTTCTTGGCTGGCAAGTGCAAAGCTGTAATTGCAGTTGAGAAAGACCCCAACGTCGCGGAGGCGCTTCGTAAACAGGTCGAACGGGTCGGCAACGTGACCGTGATAGAAGGAGACGTGTTGATGGCTGGGCTGCCGACGTTTAACAAGGTTATAGCGATTCCTCCCTACTCTCTTTCTTCTCATCTTGCAATGTGGCTTCTTGAACAAAACATTGATTGTGCGGTGCTTATTGTTCAAAAAGAATTTGCCAGGCGGCTTGATGCGAAGGTAGGCAGCGAGGATTACGGCTGGTTAACCGTTCTAACCTTCCCGCGAGTGAAGGCTGAACTTTTGGATGCTGTTCCTAAAGGCATGTTTTTTCCTGAGCCGAAGGTTGATTCAGTTGTTGTTCGGCTTACTCCTTGGGATAAACGCAAGTTTGAAGTTGGGGACGAGGTGTTCTTTAAGCAGCTCACAAAGTGGCTCTTTACTCAACGCAACAAAAAGTTAGGTAAAGCGATCGCGCCTTTCCTTAAGTCTAATCTGCGGTTGAGCAAGCAAGACGCGCAGAAGATTGCGGCTGCGTTGCCATTTCATGATGAACGCGTGAGAGAGTTGATCCCTGAACAGTTTGGAGAATTAGCAAATGCAGTTCCCCGTTAGTCGAGTGAACTTCGGCAAGTTCGTTTTTGATGTTTGGGAGAACGTTTACGCGCCTGCAGAGGACTCTTTTCTTTTTGCTGAAAACCTTGAGGTTGAAGAGGGTTCAAGTGTGCTAGATTTGGGCGCTGGCTGTGGCATCTTGGGCGTGATTGCAGCGGAAAAAGCCGCTGGGGTTCTCTCGGTTGACCTAAATCCCTTCGCGGTGCGTTGTGCAAGAGCGAATTCGGTGCTTAACAAACTAGAGGGCAAAATGGCTTTCGTGCAGGCTGATCTATTGACGGCTTTTGACGAGAACGCAAAGTTTGATTTAATCCTCTTTAACGCGCCTTACTTGCCAGCGGTTGAAGGCGAGGATGAAACTTGGATTGGCCGCGCGTGGGCAGGAGGCGTTAACGGGCGGCAGGTTATCGACCGTTTCATTTCCCAGGTTGGGCGGCACTTGAAAGCTGGCGGTCGGGTTCTCTTGATGCAGTCAACGCTTGCCAACGTTGAAGAAACAGCTTTCAGGTTTGGGGCTCATGGGCTTAAAGCGAGCGTTAAGGCGGAACGTGCGCTTCCTTTCTTTGAGACTTTGACGCTTGTGGAAGCCAAGTTTTAGTCCACAGTCTTTTGCCCAGCAATGTGAAAAGCAAATAAGGGGATTGTGTATTGGTTATTGTGGTGAATGCGAGATGGTAAGTTGGTTTTACGTTAAGACAAGCGACGATCCCAAAGTTGTCGGAGAGGTTGTGTGTAGCTTTAACTTTGAGCAGGGCGAGCATCCTCAGGACCAGTACTCTTGGATTTTGGTTCCTGGCAGGGATTCGCCTGACTACTGGGAGATAAGGGGCAAGTACGCCGTGTTAAAGGACCTCGCTGAAATCGGTATTGTTTACAGGATAGGTGACACGGTGGTTTTTGCTGAGATAGAGGATTCTTTGGCGCCTGACCTTGTTGATCCCCTGATAACTAAGTATGGTTTTGACAACGTGAAGTGGATAGTGGTTCCGGGAAGCCGCTGATCGTCGTTAACCTTCGACTTTCTCTTTCGTTAGGTTGATCTTTGTTTCGGTTTCATCTGTTTTGCCACTAAGATAAAGACGGCTCTAGCTACGAGTGAAACTCCGAACAGAATGATTATGGCTGCCCAGAACTGGAACCACATCTGCCGCTGCTGGTTAATGGCTAAGGTGATTTTCATGTCGGCAAGATTGTTCAGCAGGTAGACCGCTCCGAACCAGAAAACCGCGCTTCCGACCGTTTGAGCCTTTCTTCTAATTCGAGAACCTACTGTGAACCGCATTGCCAAGATTAGGATTTCCAAGATTCCGATGCCCAGTGCGAACTGGAAAGTGGCTGAGTAAACTGCGGTGTGGGCTGCTGGCGTTGCTGGCACGGGAAGGCTTATCTGAGTGTTTGTCACGTTTGCCGTGGTGAAGTCGTTGAAGAAGTCCCGTACGTTTGACCAGAGATTTTGGTTGATTACAACGATGACTCCTACAAGCACCAGGAAAAGTCCGAATGAAACCGCCGATATTGCTCCTTCTCCACGCACTCTACGATCTGCATAACCTTTTTCTCTCATTCTTTTCTGCCTCGTTCTTATTTCTTTTATTTCTGAATATAACTTTTGTTTTTTCATTTAAGCGAGAGTGAATGTTTTATATAGTTAGCCCTTGTAAATGAGACATAGAGGTTTGAATTCTATGTCCTATTGCCCAAAGTGCGGGAACAAAGTGGATGAAACCATGACTTTCTGCCCTAAATGCGGCGCATCATTGAAGATGGGAACATCTTGGCAAGCAGGTCCGACCACAACGCCTACTCCCTATAGAAATGAGAAACATGAAAAACATGAGAAAAACGAGAAGACGGAAAAACATCAAGAAAAATATGAGAAAGGCGGAGGCGGTTACGGGTTTTTGATTGCAGGCATTGTGATAGCGGTGCTTGGTTTGCTCGCTTTCATAAATGCGACCACGTCAACCTTCCACTTCATTAGTGGGCCGGCTGGAGGAGCGGTTGCATTGGTTATAATTGGTTTACTGATAGCGCTTGTCGGAATTTACTACTCTACAAGAAGCAGAAGAAGAAATCCCGTTCCTACTTAAGTTGCCAGCCGAAGAGCAGTCGGTAGAATCGGTGTTCCATTAGCGTGGAGAATTTTCTTCTTCCGAACACTCGGAAGTAGTTTTTTCCAGCGGCTTCAATCATGTCCCCGATGTCGTATCTGGGAAGCATGGTTGAGGAAACGATAAGTCTGCCCCATTCGCCTCTCTTTAGGTCATGAAGCATTTTTGTTCCTTTTGCAGTCTCCACCTCGAAAAGGTACGCGTCATAGTTGGGTTTTATATACGGCAAATCATCGAATTGCTGTCCAAACACGCCTTCGGTCGCTGTGTACATTTCCACTATGGGCGCAGGTCCGAAGTGCTTCTTAAGCAAGGGGGCGTACTTGAATTGGATTTTTGGGACGCTTGTGCAAAACAACGCTTTGAACTTCCACAGGTCGCCGGGTTTTTTCCCGTGTTTTCTCTCGACGTATTTGGCGAAGGCCATTATCACTGGTGTGACGCCCATGGTCGCTGTGACGTTGTGGCTTAAGGCTTTCTGGTAGGCTAACTCGAACCTTTTTTCCCAGTCGACTTTGCCTATTCCTGAGCCGAGCTGGTCGATCTCTTCTTGGCGTGGAAGAAGGCTCACGCGGTCAAACATCGGGTTGACTCTGGCGTAGGTTCCTGAACTGTACCCGTAGGTCTCTTCTTTGCCGTCTCTCGTAATGCTGTGAACGCTGGATGGAAAATTCAAGTTCAGGATGTCTCCCGTGAAGACGTCGAAGTTCTCCGTCCTCACCGCATTATGCACCAGCGCTCTTGCTCCGCAGGAAAAAATTTGTTTCAAATGGGTTTTTGTCGCGGGCAAGACTTTGGAGGTTCCTGTTGAGCCTCTGGTCATAACCCAGCATTCAGGTGGTTCTGAGAGAAACGCTTGGTACTTTCCTTCCTTAACTTTGGCCAAGTACGGCAGCAGTTGCTGGTAATTCACTGTGGGAAAGCTTGATTGGTACTGTGGGATTCCTTTGATTTCGGACGCGTGAAAACTGCTTCCATACTCGGTCTTCTCGTATTCTTTTAGGAGCGTGTTTAGGACGTTTTCTTGTGCTTTTTGCGGATTTTCGAGCGATTCGTACCACGGACCGATTATGGTCTGAAGGAGGCTGAGCCCGTTTTCGTCGATGGACATGTCTTGCTGCCTAACCCAGATTGTTTCGACGTTGCTTAATAAGTTTCATCGCGGAAAAGCCGAGAGTTATCGCTTGCGGACTTGGTTACTGCTCGCTGTACTTTTCCACTTCGTTGTCAACGATGGTTAAGTCTACACACGCCTGCCTGAATAGTTCTATCGTGTCAGAATCGGCGTGGTAACGTTTTGCGCAAACCACCCGCTTTATGCCCGCGTTAATTATCATCATGGCGCAGGTTCGGCACGGCGTCATTTTGCAGAAAAGTGTCGCTCCTTCAAGCGGTATCCCAAACCGTGCTGCTTGGATGATGGCGTTTTGTTCCGCGTGAAGCGTTCGGACGCAGTGTTGCGTTACGTTGCCGTTGCTGTCGAAGACTTTGCGCAGGTCATGTCCAACTTCGTCACAGTGAGGCAAGCCGCTTGGAGCGCCAACGTACCCCGTGGTCATGATTCTCTTGTCCTTGACAATTACACAGCCGCTTCTACCGCGGTCGCATGTTGCTCGCCTAGCCACGGCTTCGCACAGGTCTAAGAAGTATCTGTCCCAGTCAGGTCTTGGATTGGTCTCCAACTTTTTCAGCCTCAAACAGTTTTAGAGAACTATCTCTTCAGAACGGACTAATAAATTATCTGACGGTTAAACCTTATTTTTGGTAGATGTGAATTTCCCTGCTGACCTTGTGCCGCTCGTCAACCTCAACCAGAGAAGCAAGACCCGCCAACGCGTCAACTGCTTCCGACTTTTCTGAAAACATTTCTTTCGGGAAAGGTTGCACTCTTTTGAACCCGAGGCTTTCAAGTTTCTCTCCTATGGGCATCGTTACCGCTTTTCCTGAACGGGTTATGAAGTAAGGCGTTACGAGAACCAATCGTCCATCCGCCTTCAGCACGCGGTAAGCTTCATCAACGAAACCAAAAAACAGCGGCTCAAGCTTCTGAATGATCTTTAGTGCGTAGGGTCCCGTAGGTACCTGCCGCAACGCTGGACCCAAATCGGGCTCCGTTACAATGCAGTCAACCGTTTCCTGCCCAATTTTCTGAGCCAACTTGCCTACATCTCCTTGGACGACCCTAAAGTCTGCTCCTTCAAGACCGTACTCTCTTGCGAGCCACTCAAGATTCTCGTTAGCCGCCTTAACACACCAAGAATTAGCATCAGCACCAACAACCTTTGCCCTTGCAAGGAGTGCTTCCTGAAGAATCGTGCCTACGCCGCAGAACGGGTCAAGCAAAACTTTTCCAGGTATGCAGGCGGACAAGTTAACCATTATTCGGGCTAATCTTGGAGGCATGGCGAAGATTGTTCTTTGGTTAGGCTTGTAAACGTCTCTTTTTTGAAACTCGAATGGGTTATGAACGGCGACCGTGGTTGCTGCCCAAGTTTTCTCTTTGCCGATGCACAGCAAGATTTCTGCCTGGTTTTCAACCAGCTTCTTTTTTAAAACTTCAACGTGACTTAGCTGCGGGAGCCTTCGGTCTTTTGAGAAACCCATGAACCTTGATTTCTTGCCGCATCCAGCCAGTTCATCCTTAACGGTGCTTCCGACGAACCGCTGGATAACTCCAGATTGGGAACGCAAGGTGTTGTCAGCGCTGTAAACGCTTACTCCGAAAAACACCCTCTCAGAAGATTTAGCCATCGCATCAACTAAACTGCTTGAAGCCAGCGTAGATGCCAGCTGTGACTGGGTTTGCTTGTTTTTTTCAAGAAATGCTTGCCTAACGCTGCTTGTTGGGAACTCTGCTTTTGCTTCTCCGATCTTTATTGTTCCCCCTAAGTCCGCTATGGTGAAAGCGTTGAGGACTTGCTCTGTGTCCAGTGCAAAAAATTCTTTAGAAAAAAAGTCCACGGTAAACCTTGTGCCTTTAGCATTGAAGTAAGCGGTAATCTCCGCTAGTGAAAGTTTCCAGTTTTTTCCCGAAATGAATAGTTTTGTTAGCATCTGTTAATGAAAAAGTTAACTAAGTATATAAGAAATCGCGCGCTTTTCGTCCAGAATGCCTCTCTAATGTAAATGATTATACGTCAAAAATTAACGGAATTGTTAAGCTTGGACTTGCAAATTGTTTAAATACCGCTGGGCGCGTTACCTAAAAAGGGAATTTGTATGCACGCGAAAAACTACCGGAAAGTGAAGAATCGGGCGTACACGCGAAAAGAGTACGCTAGAGGTTTTCCGCCGCCAAAAATAGTAAAGTTCACTATGGGCGATACTAAGGGAACGTTTGAAATCCAAGGTCAACTTATTGCTGGTGAACGAGCTCAAATACGCCATAGTGCTTTAGAGGCAGCGCGCGTGGCTACAAACCGTGTCTTAATGGACAAACTCATAAATGATTACCTTATGGTCGTTCATCCTTACCCTCATATCATCCTGAGAGAGAACAAAATGATTTTCGGCGCTCACGCTGACCGACTGCAACAGGGAATGAGACGTTCCTTCGGAACAGCGATCGGCACTGCAGCGAAGGTAGAGGTGGGTCAGCCCATCATCACCGTGAAGGTGAAAGCTGGGGCTGCTGAAACAGCCAAAGAATCGCTCAAAAGAGGCAGCGCAAAACTTCCCATCCCTTGCAAGATAGTTATCTCCAAGATTGAAGCTTCTCCAGAAGTAACTGAGAATGCCCAACCGGAGACGGAGTCGCCTTGAGCGAAAAAGGAAAAGAACTGGTTTTATGGTTTGATGATGTAAGAAATACCGATGTTCATCTTGTTGGCGGTAAAAACGCCAGCCTCGGCGAAATGATTAACGCGGGATTGCCTGTTCCTCCCGGTTTTGCGGTAACCGCGTATTCTTATGAAAAGTATATTCAAGAAAAAAACATAGCCGAGCAAATTTATAAAATAATAAAGGAAACAGTCACAAACCCGAATGACCCTAAACAGTATGATGTGGCATCCAAGAAAATACGCGAACTGATTGAAAAAACTCCGATGCCGAAAGAAGTCGAAAACGCGATAAGAACAGCGTACAAGGAACTGAACCAGCGGCTTGAGCTGAAAGATGCTTTTGTTGCTGTACGGTCAAGTGCTACAGCCGAAGACTTGCCTGATGCATCCTTTGCGGGTCAACAGGAAACTTTCCTAAACGTTAAAGGCATTGATGACCTCATCGACAAAGTGAGGAAATGCTGGTCTAGCCTATTTACGCCCAGAGCAATCTTTTATCGAAACGAGAAAGGCTTTCCACATGAGAAAGTTTTCATAAGCGTAGGGGTTCAAAAAATGGTCAACTCTGGCTGCGCTGGAGTCATGTTTACCATAAACCCTGTAACTGGAAATAACGATGAAATTGTCATTGAAGGTAACTATGGTTTAGGAGAAACTGTCGTTTCAGGCGTTGTTAACCCTGATGATTTTGTCGTGGACAAGAATACAGTCAAGATTACGGAAAGAAGAATTTCGCGTAAGACAATAATGTATCTTCGTGACCCCAAAACAGGCAAAACAGTGCACTTGGACGTGCCCGAGGATAAGCAGAAAGTAACCTGCATAAGCGATCAGGAAATCTTTGCGCTTGCAGAACTTGCAAAGCGGATTGAAAGTCATTATGGAAAGCCCATGGATATTGAATGGGCAATTGACCAAGACCTATCTTTTCCACAGAACGTGTTCATAGTTCAAGCTCGGCCAGAAACCGTTTGGAGCACAAAAAACATGGAAACCCCCTTAAGAACTGAGGAAAATAAAGCTACTGAAGGAACATTAAAAGTTGTAGTGAGAGGCGTTTCGGCTGGAAGAAAAGGTTACGGCATAGGAAAAGCAACAGTTGTCCTAAATCCTGACGACGCACACAAAAACATGCACAAAGGCGATATTCTCGTTACCGGCATGACTGACCCTGACTTTGTGCCATTCATGAAAATGGCAAGTGCCATAGTCACCGACAAAGGCGGAGTCACCTCACATGCAGCAATTGTAAGCCGCGAACTCAGCATCCCCTGCATAGTGGGTACAGAAACAGCTACTCAAGTAATGAAAACAGGCCAAGAATACACTGTGGATTCAAGAAACGGCGTAGTTTACGAAGGCATAATGGCCGAAGCCGTTCAACCAGTAGTGACATCAAATGGACCCGCTATGATTATGCAAGCAGTAACAGAGGCCGCTCCAGTAACAGCCACAAAAATCTACATGAACTTGGGCACTCCAGAGATGATTGAGCAATACAAGAACCTGCCTTTCGAAGGCATCGGATTAATGCGCATCGAATTCATACTAGCCAGCGCCATAGGTCAGCACCCAATGATGTTTGTCGAAACAGGTGAAAGCCAAAAATTCGTAGACAAACTTGCAGATGGCATTGCGACCGTTGCTCGAGTAGTCCAGCCCCGACCGGTTGTAGTGCGCTTAAGCGACTTCAAAACCAACGAATACCGAGGCTTGAAAGGTGGAGAAAAATACGAAATAGTCGAAGAGAACCCGATGCTGGGTTGGAGAGGCTGCAGCCGCTACATAAGCAAATGGTATATCCAAGCCTTCCGACTTGAATGTCAAGCACTAAAGAAATGCCGCACAGAATGGGGTCTCAAAAACGTGTATGCCATGCTTCCAATGGTTCGCACTCTTTGGGAAGCTAAGAAAGTTCTCGAAATTATGAAGGAAGAAGGTCTTGAACGCTCTCGCGACTTTAAGATTTGGTTTATGGCTGAAACGCCATCCATAGGAATAATGGCTGATGAATTCTCCAAGCTTGTCGACGGTTTCTCAATCGGTTCAAACGACATGACTCAAGGAGTACTGATGATTGACCGCGACTCTGAACGCTTAGGTCAAATGGGCTACTTTGACGAAAGAGACCCAGCAGTAAAACGAATAATTGCCCACCTCATCAAAGCCGCTCACGAAAACGGATGCACCGTTTCAATCTGCGGCGAAGGGCCATCAAACCTTCCAGACTTCGCAGAATTCCTCGTTCGCGTGGGAATCGACAGCATATCCGTAAACAACGACGCTGTAACGGCTACAAGAAAGAATGTTGCCAGCATAGAACAAAAGATAATTCTTGAGCGGCTCGCGGAACAAGCTGCTTTAGCTCGTGGGCAGCCAATTAAAAAGCCAGTACCAGACTGGGAGTGGCCACGCTAGCATTAGCAACCTTTATGCAGCTAGCTTGCCTTTCTTTTCGTTTAGTTTCTTCTTACGCGCCAGTTGGGAGTAGATCATGAAAGGTTTTGATTTTGGAGAAGAAAAAATAAAACAAGAGATAGGCAGACTTGGCGCCAAACGGGTTCTGCTGCAACTGCCCGAAGGATTAAAACCTGAAGGTCCACGGTTAGCTAGACTTGTTGAGGAAACTGGTGCAGTTCCAATTATTTCAGCTGACCCCTGCTATGGCGCCTGCGACGTAGCTCAAAGTGAAGCCGAAAGTTTAGGCGCGGATTTCATAGTTCATTTTGGCCACTCGAAAATGCTAAAGGAAACGCGGGTTCCCACGCTCTACGTTGAAGCAAAGGCAACCGTGCCTGTCTCCAAGGCTGTTGAGCAAGCCGTGCCTCTTCTAAGGAACTACAGTAAAATCGGTTTAGCGGCTTCGGTGCAGCATTCAGAAGCAATGGCTGAGGCAAAGGAAGTTTTGACTAAGGCAGGCAAAAAAGTGATAGTGGGCAGCAGCGGACAATTAAGCTTCCCTGGTCAGGTTATCGGCTGCAATTACAGCAACGTGACATCCATCGCTGATAAGGTGGAGGCTTTCGTTTTTGTGGGCGGCGGGTTGTTCCACGGCTTAGGCGTGGCGCTGAGCACTTCCAAACCAACGGTCATCGCTGACCCGTACGATAACAGGGCTTTCTTGGTTGACGATGAAGCCCAGAAAATTATCAAGCAGCGCTGGGCAAGCATTGAAGAAGCGCGGACCGCAAAAACCTTCGGTGTCATCGTTGGCTTAAAACTTGGGCAAAAAAGACTTGATGAAGCGCTGAAAACTAAAGACTTAGCACGGAAACACGGGGTTGCTGCTTACTTGTTAGCTGCCAGGGAGGTTACCCCTGAAACGCTCTTGGAGTTTCCATCCATCGAAGCGTACGTGAACACGGCTTGCCCAAGAATCAGTCTTGACGCTGCAGGAAAGTTTTCAAAACCCGTTCTAACCGTTAACGAGTTTAAGGTGGCTGTTGGCGAATCATCATGGGAGAGCATGCTCAAAAAAGGATTGTTCGAAAGCTAGACTTGGAGCGGTTTCTCTCAAAGCTCACTCCTCAACCCGCTCCCCAAGCCAGTCTTGAACAGTACACCATCTCCGAATCGGTTGCCGCAACCATGCTGTACATCGCCGCCTACGCAAACAGCGACGTTGTCTGCAAGAGCGTGGTGGATTTGGGATGCGGAACAGGAAGGCTTGCCATAGGCGCATCATACCTTGGCGCTCAAGAAGTCGTAGGCGTAGACGTTGACAAGCGAGCCATAAAAGCAGCCGTTGAAAACTCGCGAAAAGCAGGTTTGACAGACAGCGTTCAATGGATTGCGGGGGACATCGAATCGATTGCTGGAAGGTTCGACACGGTTTTGCAGAATCCGCCTTTCGGAGTGCAGACGCGGCTGGCTGACAGAGCCTTCCTCGTTAAAGCCTTGCAGCTGGGCAACTCCATCTACTCGCTTCACAACCACCCAGAAACCGACAAGCAACTGATCAAGCAGCTTAAAGTAAGCGGCGGGTTCCTGCAGGTTCCGCCCTCCCCCTTCCTTGAGCGGTTCGTCGCCAAACACGACGGCGCCGTGAAAGTGGTTTACGCAATGCTCATGACGATTCCAAAGATTTTTGATTTCCACACGAAGGCTAAACATGACTTTGTCGTTGACCTGTACAAGATTGAACGGCTAAGCAGCTAACAACCTTTCAGCAGAAAGTCTTGATTCACCGCGTTTGGCTTTGATGATGATGTGACACAATTGTTTTCCGCAAACCCAAGGACCTGACCTCTGCCGTATAATTGTTGTTGATGATGAAGGACATTTTCCTTCTTGAAAAGCTTCAAAGAAGAGCCGTTTCACCTGCGCCCAAAGAATTCACACTCCTCACGCCAGCCTAAACTGCTACGGACAAAAAAGCGGTTGAGGACCAACTATTGTATGCAAAAGATTTTTTAATGCAGACCCATTTAGCCTTTAGCCGAGATGAAATCTCCATGAAAATACTAAACGAGTTTGTTCCAACACGCAAATTTTTGAAGCTTGCAGACGAAATCAAAGACTTAGTTGACGGATGGAACGTTACTGACAGCGCAGGCGGTTTTCCTGCGGCCAGCGGCGTCGTCGTAAGTTGCATCTTAAAGAACAAGTACCCAGAAAAGTACGTCTGCCCCATATTCATATTACACTACAAGGGACCAGTTGAGGTCGGCGGCTTAGCCTTGGCATCCGACATCATCGGCCTAGACGGCTTAGCAGTCACCATGGGCGACAAACCAGCCTACGGCGAACCCATAAAGATGCTGCCAAACTCTGAAGCCGCACGCGACTTCATACGCAACACAATAAAAACCAAGAACCTCAAACTCGGCTGCCTGCTCACCGCAAGAGTCTCCGCTGAAGACGCCATAAAACGCGCCCAAGAACCCTGGGACTTCATCTACTTCATGAGGCTCGAAGATAAATCCTTCCCGATACTTCAGCAGGTATCAGCAGCTTGTAAAGCAATGAACAAGCCACTCTACGCCTACTTCCTCGTCGGCACAGCCAAAAACGTCGAAACAGTCAAGAGAATCGGCTGGCCAGTAGCCGCAACGATGGACACCGTTGAAGAGAAAGCAGCACGGCTCGTAGGCTTAGTCGACGGCATCATCGCCACATGCGCAGGCGACGCAGAAGGCGACAAAGAAATGTTGCAAAAACTGCAGAAATTCCGAAGCTAAAAAACCAAGCTTCCCTTAATTTTCACCATTTTTTAGTTTTTTTGATTTTTTCCAAAATTTTCATTGACATTCGAGACAACCTTTTAATGCATTAATCGTTGTTGTATTAGCCTTTAAAGGACAGAGGAAAAGCTGCATGGATCCCGTAAAAGTGATTGCCGTTGAGAATCTGCCGTTAATAAAAAAAGGAGACAACTTGGGGAAGCTGATTGTAGAGGCAGCGCAGAAGCAGAACACGCCCATACAAGACAAAGACGTGATTGTGGTAACCCATGTGGTCGTCTCCAAAGCCGAAGGAAACATCGTCAACCTCGACGCGGTTGTCCCCTCAGAGCAAGCTAAAGAGATCGCTTCGAAAACAGGCAAAGACCCCGCTCTGGTTGAAGTTGTTCTTCAGGAAACAAGGGAGATTGTTAGACTAAGCAGGAACAGCATAATCACAGAAACCAAAAGCGGCATAATCTGCGCCAACGCGGGAGTAGACAGGTCTAACGTTTCAGGCGACAGAAACGTCGTGCCGCTGCCTAAGGACCCGAATGTTTCAGCACAGAGAATAAGACAAGAAATAAAGCGGTTAACATGTGAAGACGTCGCGGTAATCGTTTCCGACACGCATGGGAGACCGTTCCGCATGGGCGAGATAAACGTGGCGGTTGGTGTGGCAGGGATCGAGCCGATCAGGGATAGGCGCGGAGAAAAAGACCTGTTCGGGTACGTTCTCAGAATAAAACAGACTGCCATAGCTGACGAGTTGTCTTCAGCGGCGGAACTTGTGATTGGTCAAGCGAACGAGGGAATCCCTGCCGCCATCATCCGAGGGTACAAATATCAAACCGCAAGAAACGCCTCTGCAGTTGAACTTACAAGGCCAAAAGAAAAAGACCTTTTCAGGTAAAAGAAAAAAAATAGTGTTGGGTAAAAGTTGACGGAACCTGTAACGCCTAAGCGATTCTTGGAGGAAATACTGCCAAGCAAATTCAAACCAGACAAGGCAGCAGGCTTCGACGTTATCGTCCAGCTGAACTTAACTGGACCACAAGGCGGCAACTGGGTGATCATGCTGAAAAATCAAACTTTGAAAGTAATCCAAGGAACCCATCCTTCGCCCACGTTAACGCTGACGGTGGCAGACACCGATTTCATGGACTTGGTAAACGGAAAGGTACGCACAACGAAGGCTTTTTTCACTGGGAAAATCCACTTAAGCGGCAACTTATTGTTGGCCTTAAAGCTTAGGGAAGCGGGCTTGCTGGATTTTGGTGCATAGGCAATTTTGTTGTTTGTTTAGTTGCAGCAGGCTCCGGACTAATCGTGGTGAAAGGGGAAAGAAGGCATAATTTTAAAACTGTCAAGCGCCAATAACTCAGAGTAATTTAGCTCTATTCGATCCTTCAAAGCTGGTTGGACATGTCGACTTTCGCCGTGGTGCCTGTAAAGAATCTTCTAAAATCCAAGAACAGGCTCTCCCACATTTTCACGTTCCAAGAACGGTCTCTCTTTACCCTAGCCATGCTTCAAGACGTTTTGAACGCCCTCAGATCCTCAAACATCACCAGAACGGTCGTGGTAAGTTCGGACCCAACTGTTGCACAATTCGTGAAAGATTTCGGCATCACTTTTCTTCAGGAAACAAGGGAAGGCCTGAACCAGGCGCTAAGTCAAGCCACAAGATGGTGCGTTCGAAACAAGGCAGAAACCGTTCTATTCTTTCCCGCGGATGTTCCGCTCATAACCTCGAAAGACATAACCCAACTGGTAAACCTGGCTGACGAAGACTCCATCGTTATTTCCCCATCTCGAAACGGCGGAACCAATGCGCTTTTGCAATCGCCTCCTGGACTAATCTCACCCTGCTTCGGATTGGACAGTTTCAAAAAGCACATTGCTAAAGCTTCAGCCAAGCATGTTCGGATCAAAATCTACGCCTCTTTAAACGTCATATTAGACATCGACTCTGAAGAAGACTTAGAGCAACTCCTCAAGGTAGGCGACCACACCGTTTCCCACAGCTTCTTGCAGCAACATCAAAAGCAAGGCTCCGTAAAACTGGGGGATATCTGAGACAAAGAATTGCCGTTTTCGTAACGGGCAAATGAAGAAGTCACTTCAACCCGAGTTTTTTCACGGTTCCCTGCGGCAGGTCGTCTTCCCCGATTTTAAACGTCTGAGGCTCATCGATCTTCACAATGGTCCTGAGCTCTTCAGGGTCAAGTTCGCAGATCAGCTTGGTCAACTGTTTCTTCGCTACCTCAAAGTGCCTTTCAAAAGCCGCTTTATCGCCCCACAATACCGCCGCGTAAGCGCAGATCGTGCCTTTTTTCAGGAACCACTCAATCTTCTTTGTGGAGAAATTAACGTCAAACGTCACTGGACCAGCCATGCACGTTTCAGGCTTAACCGCGTGCACCCTGCATTTTCCTGTTTTCTTGTTGAAAAACCCGCAGAAAAGCTGCGCGTCAACCGACGGGTAAGAATAGCCTGCCTTCGCAAACGGTTCATGCATGGTAATTCTCTGTTTCTTTAGGTGTTCGCTTAGAACTTTTTTACGGCTTTCGCTCAGCGGGGGTTTTGCGTCTTGGCAGCAGCCTTGTTTGCATTGGCTGCAGACATCAAACGAGCAGGTTAATCCGTTGTCGCCTTCAGGCATGACTTTGTCACCGTTTAGAGGTAGGGTTCATTGTTTAAGAGGCATTTAATAAGTGTTGAATAAACATTCACGATTGCTTCATGGAAATCCGTCTTTTCCGCGCGCCTCAAAACTCTGTCCCATATGATTTCGGAGAGGCTGCCGTTTTCAAGTCGCTTCTCTATAAGCCAAAGGTAGCTTTTCTCGTCCCCGTCGGCGTTTTGCCGAGCCAGGTCAAGATATCTTTGGCACACCTGCCGCGCCGTTTTTCCAGTTGGGTTTGACACCTCAGCGTTCAATCCTTCCTTGACAACCGCGTTGAAGTCGTGAACCAGCAGGTCATGAGGCAAAAGCTCAGCTTGCCCCGCCATTAAGCCTCTGAGGACGGCACGGACAAAGCAGCTTAAAGCCACGTCAGACTTGATGCACTCCTGCTCATCCATCACGCGGACTTCAAGCGCTGAACGGTCAAAGCGGAAAATCACGCCTCTGGAATTAACCCATTCGCGCCAAAGAATCGCCTTTTCCGCGCCTGCCCTGGCTAAATCCTCGGAGTACCGTACGATGACTTCTTGCTTGTACCTGCTGAACGAGGTAGCGTACTCTGGAACCACATTGGCGGTTATAGACGGGACCTCCTTCTGGTTCACCTTGTAAAACTGCAGCCGGTTATCCACGTCTGGACCAGCATTCCCCTCGTAAATCGGCGAGGAAGCCGCGATTGCTGGAAGATAAGCGCAAAGGTTAGCAAGAAAATTGTGCATCTGAACGCCGTCTGCTTCTTTTTGGTACGGCAGGTTCAGGTGAAAGCTTTGGATGTTCAGCCAGCCGTGCTGGTTCAGATTGAAGATTTTGGCGTATTCATGATAGATTTTCCTGTGGTAATGAGGCCAAATCGCGGTGTCTTTCAGCTTAAGAAGGGGATGCATCCCGGTGCCGAGAAGTCTTGCACCGTGTTTTTGCACGATTTGGCTAAGCGTTGAAACGGCGTGCTGCATCGTTTCTTCAAACTCGACGGGCGACTTAAACGGGGAGTTGGCTTTCAACTCCATCACGTGCATCTGCAGTTCTTTGCCAAACGTGAAGGCCGGCAGCTCGACGAAATTGATGGTTTTTCCGCAGTAATCCTTGATGACTTTGTCGGAGATTGGAAGAACGTTCAATTCTTGGTCTACGAGCGCTAACTCGTGTTCTGGACCAAGGACTTCAAGTGGCTTATACGTACAACTATGCCTCTTTTGTTTTGCCTGAATTTATGAATGCGAATATAATGGTAGTTAATCTTAAATATAACTGCACGAATAACGCCTTTTAATTAACCTGGTGTCTCATGACCGTGTTGGTCGTCTCAAACATCGACCTAACCACTAATCTGCAAGTAATAAAGCCTGCAACGTTTTTAGATTCCACAATCAAAGAGCCAACCCTCAACATCAACAACGAGTACCGATACCTCAAAACAGGCTATTACGTCTCCATGCACGCTGAAGTTCTCGGCAACCGCGTGATTCCATCGTGCGAAAACATCATAGATTCAAGCAGAACCCCCGTTTTTCTTTTAAGAGCGGCTAAAGCTGGGGTTCCGACCCTGCCCGTTGTAGTCACAGACTCCGTTAAAAAAATCGTCGATGAACTGGGGTTTCCAGTTTTGCTCTTTGCCATTAACCCGTTTATTT
>Ga0187852_1000300_pt1 | contig 54231 bp, 46 predicted proteins | sample June2016WEW_6_40_FD_134511 | JGI IMG/M metagenome (GOLD analysis project Ga0187852, IMG submission 134511) | Peatland microbial communities from SPRUCE experiment site at the Marcell Experimental Forest, Minnesota, USA - June2016WEW_6_40 | ecosystem: Environmental > Terrestrial > Soil > Wetlands... | reverse complement strand
CTCAATCTGATATGGTTTCTTCATAGCGACTCTCCTTTTTCTCGCGAAAGAAAATTTGCTCTCAGCCTATCAAAGGCCTTGAGCGGGGAGTCGCTACTTTCTACGATCTACCGGGCATTCCCCTTGTGAATCGATTCCCTGGCTATGCCAGAATCTTCGGCGGCCGTCAGGCCGCCAGGTCCATTCATTTTGTCCTTCTCGTCGGCTGGATTCTGTTCGTCATTGTCCACGTGACGCTGGTCGTACTCACAGGGTTTCGCAGGAACATGAATCACATCGTCCTCGGTACGGATGATTGGGGGCCGATGGGAATGATCCTGGGGTTTATCGGCATCGCTATCGTCTTGATTTCCTGGCTGGCGGCGCACTACATTTCCTGGTATATCCCACGGGCTTTGCAGCATGTCGAGAAGGCAATTACACAGCCAGTGAAGCTAGCAACGCTCGACACATTGATTCCGCGTGAGCACTACACAGAAAATCAGATATCGCCCTACTTTTGGCCAAACGGAAAGATGCCGAAGCGAGAGGACTGGAAACGGATGGCAGATGGGCAGTTCAGGGACTACAAGCTTCGAGTGTCAGGCTTGGTTGAAAACCCAGTTGAATTGTCCCTAGAAGAGTTGCGCCGATTGGGTACGGAAGAACATATCACGATGCACCACTGCATTCAGGGTTGGTCGGGGATTGCACGGTGGAACGGCCTTCCGATGCGAAAGCTAATCGATTTGGTGAGACCTTACCCGTATGCCAAAACAATCGTGTTCTACTCGTTCGGGGAGGCACTCTACGGCGATGCCTATTACGACACACAGAACGTCTACAATGCACTCAAGCCGGAATGCCTGCTTGCTTTTGAAATGAACGGTGAGCCGCTTCCTCTTGTTTACGGCGCTCCCTTGCGATTGAGGGTGGAAAACCAACTCGGGTACAAGATGGTGAAGTGGATCGAGCGTATTGAGTTTGTCGAATCTGAAAAGCAGGTCGGTGAAGGCGAGGGCGGGAAGAACGAAGACGACGAGTACTTTGATCTGCTGCCAAATATTTGAGCCAAGGAGTTGCGAACCGATCTGTCAAACGAGCTTCATTCGCAAAGCGAGCCGCAGCCTTGCGGCTGCTCTGGTCTGAGAAAAGCCTCGCCTGGCGTCGAAGAGGTCGTGAGTTCGAATCTCACCAGGTCCACCAAATCCCTGAAACAATTGCCGTCAGGGCCGGTTACTTGTATGCCGCGATGCCGGTTACGCGTTCGCCAATCACCAAGGCGTGGATGTGATCGGTGCCCTCGTAGGTTTTCACGGTTTCCAGGTTACAGAGGTGGCGCATCACGGGGTATTCGTCGGTGATGCCATTGGCGCCCAGCAGATCGCGGCTTAAGCGCGCGCATTCGAGCGCCATGGCCGTGTTGTTGCGCTTCAGCATGGAGACGTGGGTGGGCTCCAGCTTGCCCTGGTCCTTGAGCCGCCCGGCGTGGAGGGCAAGCAGTTGCGCCTTGGTGATTTCGGTGATCATCCACGCCAGTTTTTCCTGCACCAGTTGATGGGAAGCGATCGGCCGGTTGTCGAACTGCTTGCGCAGGATGGCATACTGGCGAGCGGTCTCGTAGCAGTCCATGGCGGCGCCGATCACGCCCCAGCCGATGCCGTAGCGCGCCTGCGTCAGGCAGGCGAGCGCCGCCTTCAGGCCCCTGGCTCCGGGCAGGCGCGCGCTATCTTCGACGCGGCAGTCCGCCATCGACAGGCTGGAGGTCACCGAGGCGCGCATCGACCATTTGCCGTGAATGTCGCTGGCCGAAAAACCCGGCGTGCCGCGTTCGACCAAAAAGCCGGCGATGCCTTCGGCAGCGCGTGCCCACACCACGGCCACGTCGGCCACGCCGCCGTTGGTGATCCACGTTTTCTCGCCGTTGAGCACCCAGCCGGCGCCATCGCGGGTCGCGGTAGTGCGCATGCCGGCGGGGTTCGACCCAAAGTCCGGCTCGGTCAGCCCGAAACAGCCGATTGCGGATCCGTTCTGGAGACGCGGCAGCCATCGGCGTTTCTGCTCCTCGGAGCCGAAGGTGAGAATAGGGTACATCACCAGCGCGCCCTGCACGGAAACAAAGCTGCGGACGCCGGAGTCGGCACGCTCCAGCTCCTGCATGATGAGCCCGTACTCGACATTGCTCATGCCGGCGCAGCCGTAACCTTCGAGGTTGGCTCCGAGAAAGCCGAGCTCTCCCAGTTCCGGAATCAGCTCAGAAGGGAAACGGGCGTCGCGGTAGCAGTCGCGGATCAGCGGCAGGATGCGCTCGTCGGCGAATCGCCGCGCCGTCTGCCGCACCATCCGCTCTTCTTCGCTGAGCAGCGAATCCACCAGAAAGTAATCCACCCCACGGAAGGACATGAGAAGTTTACTCCCTCATCATTGGAACACGGCGCATAGCGGGCGGGGCGCGGCGGAAAAGTGTGGAATCGTCATCGCTGTATAATCGGGCCATGGCAAAGGCGGAAACAGCAGCTAACGAGAAGCTGGAGGCGGCGCAGCGGGCGGCCGGGTTGGTCGAAAGCGGCATGGTGGTGGGATTGGGCAGCGGCACGACGGCATCGTTAGCCGTGCGCGCAGTGGGACGGCGGGTGGCCGCGGGCCTCGACATCATTGGCGTGCCGACCTCGGAAAATACGGCGGCGCTGGCGCGCGAGTTGGGAATCCGGCTCTCGGACCTGGCGCAGCACGACCGCATCGATCTCACCATTGACGGCGCCGATGAAGTGGAGCGCGGCAGTCTCCATTTGGTCAAGGGCCTGGGCGGGGCGCTGTTGCGGGAAAAGATTGTGGCCAGCGCCACCACGCGGCTGGTGATCGTGGCGGACGAGAGCAAGGTTGTGGACCGGCTGCGGATCGCTGAAGGCCCGATCCCCGTCGAAGTGGCGGTGTTCGGCTGGCAATCGACAGCGCGAAGGCTGCGCGCAATAGGCGGCGAATTCCGCCTGCGCCTGGACGCCGACGGAAGGCCCTTTGTTTCCGACGGAGGGCACTACATCCTGGACGCGGGGTTCGCCGGATTCGGGTCGGTCGAGGAATTAGCGCAAGCGCTGGACCGGACGGTTGGAGTGATGGAGCACGGGCTGTTCCTGGGGATGGCGCAGCAAGTGATTGTCGGCAAGGCGGCGGGCGTCGAAGTATTGGAGCGCCGACCGTGAAGGCCGCGGTTCTGCGCCAGCCCGGAGATGTCGCGAAATCGCCGCTCGATATCGAAGACGTTGCGCAACCGCAGTCCGGCGTGGGCGAGGTGCTGCTGCGGGTCCGAGCCTGCGGCGTCTGCCGCACGGATCTGCACATCGTCGAAGGGGAACTGACGCAGCGGCGGCCGTTTCTCATCCCCGGCCATCAGATTGTGGGTGAGGTGACGGCTCCCGCACCGGCAGGGCTGATAGCCGGCGCGCGAGTGGGGGTGAGCTGGATGGGCGGCACGGATGGCGCGTGCTGGTATTGCCGGCATAGCGCGGAGAACCTGTGCGATGCGCCCACCTTCACCGGCTACGACGTCAATGGCGGCTACGCTGAGTACGCGGTGGCGCGCGCGGATTTTGTGTACCCGCTGCCGCCGGGCCTAAGCGATCTTGAGGCTGCGCCGCTGCTGTGCGCCGGCATCATCGGCTTCCGCAGCCTGCGCGTGGCGGGAGTGGAACCGGGCGAGCGGGTGGGGTTGTTCGGATTCGGCGCTTCGGCGCACCTGGCAATCGCCGTGCTGCGGGCGTGGGGCTGCGAGGTCTATGTGGCGACGCGCGGCGCCGGACACCGCGCGCTGGCGCAATCGCTCGGCGCAACCTGGGTGGGCGCGGAGCAGGACCGGCCGCCGGCGGCGCTCGACCGGGCGGTGACGTTTGCCCCATCGGGCGACGTGGTGGTGGCGGCGCTGGCGAGCCTCCGCAAAGGCGGCGTGGTTGCCATCAACGCGATTCATCTCGACCGCATTCCGCAGTTTGATTACGACCGGCTGCTGTGGGGCGAGCGACAGATCCGCAGCGTGGCCAACATGACGCGCACCGACGCGCGGGATTTCCTGAGTGTGGCGGCGGACATCAAGCTGCAGCCTCGGGTTACCGTATTCCCGCTCGATCAAGCCAATCAGGCTCTCCAGGCAGTGAAGCGGGACGCGATCGATGGCGCTGCGGTTATCGTGCCATGAAGCGCCGGTAGCGCCGCAGTTCCCATTCGGCGCGGATGGCGGAGATCAAGCGCGCGACGCCGGCTCCCCAGTCGGGAAACAAGTCCACATACTGCCACTCGCGCTGGATGGAGCGAGGCACGCGGCACGCGTCCAGGCGCACCGGCACCAGGAAAATCTCGTCGAGCGGGACGCGGCGCGCGCAATCCAGGGCGTAGCGGATTTCCGCCTGAAAACCGCCGCGCTTCGCTACCGAGCGCGAAGAAAAACAGGGCACGCAGAAATCCGAGGTCTCGATGGCCGCTTCCAGCGCGCGCGCCCAGTTCTGGCCCGGCAGCAGCTTCTTGCTATCCATCCAGGGGCTGAATCCGGCGTGTTCGAGCGCCAGATATAGCGCGGCCGCGGCGTCCCGGTCTTCGGTGCCGTAGGCGATGAAGATGGCGGGATACGTGTGCGGCGCAAAACGGAAACCCGTCACCGGATGAGGATAGAAGGTGCCCAGCCCATCGATTTCGACCGCCTTGCCTTCGGCCAGGCCGCCGAGAACGGCGCGCGCGAATCTTTCGAGCACGGGCGATTCAATCACGGCGGCGGGTGCCCTTGCGGTCGAGCGCCAGGTTTCCGTTGGGCTTGACGGTGAGCCTTCCGAGACCAGGCAGGCTGGCTTCCTTTTCACGGCGGAGGCTGGCGACGATTTCCTGCACCAGGCGGTCCAGACTGTCGGCGGCTTGGCCGACGCTGGTTTTGGATTGCCGCGCCATTCGCTTTGCGATATCCGACTTCTTCATCTCCTTTTGAATCTAACAGGCGCCGCTCGGCCGGGCCTTCGTTCCGGCTGCGGTTTTTGGCGCTAAATGATTGAAATAAAAGCCAAAATAGAGAGCCGCTGCGACCCGCTAACGAAGGTGATTTCGGATCTTAAGCTATTTTAATTACTATTTATGACGATCTTGCGGGTGCTAGTGGTTATCATATGCACCAGACGGGGATTTCTCGTCCAACCCTTCAAAGGAGAATGGGAAGAATGAAGAAGTTGATGAGTGTGATGTTGGGCTTGGCTTTCATCGGCAGCACGGTGACGGTTGTTCTCGCCGACGATGCCGCGACGACCGCTACCACCGCCACCAAGAAGAAGGCTACGAAGGCTACGAAGGCGAAGAAGACCACCGAAGCGAAGAAGACCACCTAGGAGAGGAAGTAGCTCTCTGCCGGTTTGTAGAAAGAGCCGCGACGCAGCTTCCAGAAGGCTGCCGCGGCTCTTTTTGCTGGCGATCGCACATGAAGGCGTTTTAATTTGTGTTTAAGGGGTGGTTCATGTGCGGTTGGTTATGATGGGTGAAGGACGAGGCAGCTCGTCCAACCCTCCAAAGGAGAACCGCACGAAATGAAGAGATTGATGACTCTGATGCTTGGCTTGTCCTTCTTGACCGCAACCGTGGCCGTGGCTTTCGCCGATGACGCAGCGACAACCACCACCAAGAAAAAGCCCACCAAGAAGGCGAAGACGAAGAAGACCACCGCTGCCAAGACCACCTAAACCGCAGCCGATCAAGTTGAAATTGTCCGAGAGCCGCGAGCAGCGAGAGGCTGCCGCGGCTTTTCTGTATTGGAACCTACCTTAACGCGTCTCCCCCGCGTGTAACCTTAAGTAACGCAACGACGCCCCTCAATTTTGGAACCCCTCCAGGTTTCGATCAAAGTGATGAAATCTCTCGGAATCATGGTGTTAGCGACGCTGGTATGGGTTGGGGCGCGAGCCCAGACGGTGCCCGCCCCGGTGCGCGCACGGGTAATTGGAACGGTCATCAGTGTGGATGCCGCCAGCGCGCAGATCACCCTCAAAACAGACCAGGGCGTCACTGTGACGGTAAAGACTACCGAGAAGTCCTTCCTGCTTCGTCTGCCTCCCGGCGAGACCGACGCAAAAAAGGCCACGCCGGTCGGCTTGAGCGAGATTGCGGCGGGCGACCGGGTGGCGGCCAGCGGACAGTTTGCGCCCGATCAGAAGTCATTCGAAGCCCGGACAGTGCTGGTCTTGACCAAGGCCGCCGTGGCCGAGGTGCACGCGCAGGAACAGGAGGACTGGCAGAAGCGGGGGACGACGGGAATCGTCACCGAGGTCAACCCGGCGGCGAAGACCATCGTGATCAAAGCCGGGAAGGGCCAGTACACCGTGCAGACGACCGCAGCCACCCAGCTTCTTCGCTATGCGCCGGATTCGGCGAAACTGGCCGACGCCAAGGCGGGCACGCTGGACGAGATTCGCGTGGGTGACGAACTGCATGCGCTGGGCAACAAGAGCGCGGACGGAACCACCATCGCGGCCGACAAGGTGGTTTCGGGCTCGTTCCGGCAGATCGCGGCGACGATCGGCTCGGTGGATGTGCAGGGCGGCACGCTGAGAGTGAAGGACCTGGCCACGAAGAAATGGGTGGTGCTGAAGATCACGCCGGATACGGTGATTCGCAACTTGCCGGAGCAGATGGCGACGATGCTGGCGCGGCGCTACAACGCTGCTGACAGAGCAGGCGGCACTGCAGAGCCACACGGCGGCGGGAACTGGCCCCATGGAGCGCAGAGCGCGGCAGGCGCCGGCCGCGGCTACGGCGGACCCGGCGGTTATGGCGGGCGCGGCGGCGGCGACATCAAGCAGATGCTGGACCACCTGCCGGCAGCGCAATTGGCAGATCTGAAGCGCGGCGACGCCATCATGGTCTCCACCACCGAAGGCACCGACGGCACCCACCTGACCGGCATCATGATGCTGGCGGGAGTGGAGCCGCTGTTGACCGCATCGCCCAATTCGACTCGCGACATCATGGGCGGCTGGAACCTGGGCGGCGGCGAGGAAACCGAGGGCAACTAGGAGCGAGGGGCCCACCGGGTCGCCGCACCGCGAAGAAGAGACGTACAGAGGAAGCATGGGCAAAACGCGAGTAATTCCCCTTTTTCTTTTGGTGGCGCTGTTGGGGGCAATCAGCCTTCCGGCGCAAACGGCGACCGGCGCTCTTCGCGGCGTGCTGCTCGACGATTCCGGCGCCGTGATCCCGGCCGCGCATGTGACGGTGACGGGCGCAGGCGTCACAAAGACGCCGCAGACGCAGGCCGACGGCACCTTTTCCGTGACAGGCCTGGCGCCCGGACCGTACACGGTTTCGGTGGCGTATCCTGGCTTCGCGCCGTTTTCGAAGACGGTCAACGTGGGCAGCGGCGGTACCGTGCAGATGTCCATTCGGCTGGCGGTGAGAGCGGAAAAACAGGAAGTCACGGTGCAGGCCGAGGCGGGACCGTCGGTGAGCGTGGAAGCCGATAATAACGCCTCGGCGATTGTCATCAAGGGAGAGGACCTGGAGGCGCTGCCGGACGATCCGGATGACTTGTCGGATGCGCTGCAGGCGCTGGCCGGGCCCGGCGCCGGTCCCAACGGCGGGCAGATTTACATCGACGGCTTCAGCGGCGGCGAACTTCCGCCCAAGGAATCGATACGCGAGATCCGGATCAACCAGAATCCTTTTTCGGCGGAATTTGACCGGCTGGGCTTTGGCCGCATCGAGATTCTCACCAAGCCGGGCACAGACAAGCTGCACGGCATGGTGTTCCTGAACGATGCTAACGGCGTCTTCGACTCGCGCAACCCGCTGGCGGCCAATAAGCCGGACTACTCGAACCGGATGATCGGCGGCTATCTCGGCGGGAGCCTCAATCACAAGACTTCGTTCTTTGTCGACTTCAACCGGCGCGACATCACCGATAACTCGATCACCCACGCCACCTATGTGGATCCTACGACCCTCGAACCGGCAGCGGTGGGCACGGCGGTGGTTTCGCCTTTGGCATACACCACACTGTCGCCTCGCATCGATTACCAATTGAGCACCAACAACACGCTGACGGTGAGGTTCGAAGAACGGTTCAGCTCGCGCGACAACGCCGGTCTCGGCGGCACCAACTTGCCGCCGCCATACACCAGCGACCTGGCTTACAACACCAACAACAACGGGCAGAACCTGATGATCACGGAGGATTCGGTTCTGAGCCCGAAGGCGGTCAACGAGACGCGGTTTCAATTCACCCGCAATTACACCGCTTCGGCCGGCAACGAGATTCCCTCCATCGGCGTGGCGGGCGCGTTCATGACGGGCGGCAACGGGCTGGGCGATCAGCGGGACACCAGCCGGCATTTCGAGCTGCAGAATAACACCTCGGTGTTGCACGGCACGCACCAGATCAAGTTTGGCGTGCGCGTGCGGCGCGACAGTGATCAGAGCAACCAGCCCAAAGGGTTTAACGGCTCGTTCAGTTTCCTGGGCGGGCTGGCGCCAATGCTGACGTCGAACAACACTTTGGAGACGGACGCCGAGGGCAACCCGGTCACCGAGAACCTGACGTCGGTCGATCAATACATCCGTTTCCTGTCGCTCCAGAACGCCGGGTTCACCGCGGCGCAGATTCAGTCACTGGGCGGAGGCCCGTCGCGATTCACGATTCAGAGCGGGCTTTCCTACGTGAACATGACCCGCTACGATGCCGCACCGTTTTTCCAGGACGACTGGAAGATGAAGCCCAACTTAACGCTAAGCCTGGGAATGCGATATGAGGTGCAAACTTTGGTGAGCGACGATCACGACTTCGCGCCCCGGCTCGGCTTTGCCTGGGCACCCGGCACGGCCAAGAACGGGCAGCAGAAGACGGTGATTCGCGGCGGAGCGGGCATATTCTACGACCGCATTGGCTTGGGCGACTTCGAAACCGCCTACCTCAACAACGGCATTAACCAGCTCCAGTACACGGTGTACAACCCGACGTTTTACATCAATAATATTCCGTCGATCTCGACTCTGAACCCGGGACAGAACTCGACCTATGTGCTGGACCCTAAGCTGCGCGCCGATTACAGCATGCAGGCCGCCGTGGGCGTGGAGCGGCAACTGCCGCGCAACACCACAGCCGCGGTGTATTACACCTACAACCGCTCCGAGCACCTGGCGCAGACAGTGCCGATCAACTCGCCGGAGCCGATCGCCGCGGGCCAGCCGGGGGCCTACAACCCGCTGGAGCCGCTCAGCGCAACTAACGGTGTGTTCCCTTACGGCTACAACGCGGGCAACATATTCGAGTACGAGTCCGGTGGGTACATGCGGCAAAGGATGCTGATGGCGAACTTCAACACGCGTTTCAGCTCGCGGGTTTCGCTGTTCGGTAATTATTCGCTGACCTATGCCAACGATCTGCCTTCCACCCCAACCGACCCATACGACTTTGCCCTGGATTACGGGCGCTCCAATTTCGACCGGCGGCACAATTTCATGCTGGTGGGTTCGGTGCTCGGACCGAAGGGCATCCGGGTGGCGCCGTTTATCGTGCTGCGGTCCGGCCAGCCATATGATGTGCTCGCCGGGACGGACCTATACGGCACGACGCTGGTCAACGCGCGCGCGGCTTTTGCGCCAGGCGCCCAGTGCTCCGGTGCCGCGGGCGTTGTCTTGTCCGGCGACGTGGTCTGCTCGCCGGCGGGCAACTTTACCACTTCGTACAATGTGGCGAACCCGACCAACCTGGTTCCGCGGAATTACCTGACGATGCCCGGCCTGGTGTCGATCAATATGCGGATCTACCGGGTGTTCGGCTTCGGCCCCGTGCGCGGCAATCAGGCGCAGGGCGGCGGCGGCTGGGATGGCGGTGGGCCTCGCGGCGGCGGTCCGGGCGGCATGAGGGGTATGGGTGGCGGCGGCCGCGGCATGGGCGGCATGTTCGGCGGCAACACCGAGCACCGCTTCAACCTGACGCTGGGCGTGAACTTCGTCAACATCCTGAACCACTTCAATCCCGGCGGATACCAAGGCGTCATCACATCGCCCTATTTCCTGGAGCCGACCGGAGTGAACACGGGATTCGGCGGCGGGCCCGGCGGCATGGCTGGATCGACGGCCAACAACCGGCGCATCGACTTCCAGTCGCGACTTACGTTCTAGCCACGGTTAGCCGCTGTCAGATTCGGTTGGCTCAACCAGTTTGTCGACATGGGTGCTGTAGATCGCAGGGCGGCCGTCGCGGTCGCTTTGGAAGAGCACCCGCCGGCTGTCCGGGGAGAAGAGCGGCGCCACGGTCTCCGGGCGGGTGGCTTTGTGCTCGCATAGGGTGAATTCGCGCCGGGTGATGCGCAGCAGCAACAGGATCGTGGGCGAGCTCCGATTGGCGCTGGCCCCGACGAACACGGACGAATCGCGATTGGCGCCGAAGCAGGCGAACTGGCTGGTTTTGGCCACCAGCCGGTCAGAGCCGGTATCGGGAGACAACTCGCGAACGGCGTGCAACCGGGCGGGATCAACGGGGAAATTCAGGTACTGGATGACTTTTCCCTGCGGGCTCCATAAAGTGGAGCCGATGCGTCCCGGCGCCAGCTTGAGCCGGCGGTTGTTGGCGCCGCCCGAATCCACCAGCCACAGCGCATCCCCGGGTTGCCGATACAAGATCTGATCGCGCCCCGGACGGGCCTGGGGATGCTCGATGGCAAACCGCGCTTCGATCACGGTGCGGGCGATTCCGCGTGCCAGGGAGACGGCCCGCAAACGGGAGGTTTCGCCGCGCTGCTCGGCGAATAGTACGTGCGCGCCGTCCGGCGTCAAGCTCATGCCCGGACAGCGTTGCCAGGCTTCGGGAAGCTGATAGATTTCGCGCTGCCGCAAGGTGCCCAGGCTGACGTGCAACAGAGATCGTCCCGCAAAGCAGCAGAATGACCGGCTGTCGGCGGAAAGCGCCAGCGAAGCGACGTCCAGTTCCGCGACTTCGGTCAGTTGGCGGGACTCGCCGGTTCTGAGGTCGAGGTGGAAGGCCTGCGGCGGGCCGGTGCGGTCTGCGCCATAGAGCAGGCTGGCGCTGTTGTGCGCCACGGCGCGGTTGTAATAAGCCGGCAGCTCGCTGGAATGCGCGGGATCGGTGAGGCGAACCACTTCGAGCTCAGTAGTCGGGTCCTCATAGCTCAGCCACTCCGGCGCAAACGCAAGGCCCTTTTTGCCCTGCGCGGCCAGCTTGAGGGCGGCCAGCGCCGATCCGAGGAAGACTCTGCGCGAGACCCGGCTCGCGGTACGCGCCATGATTCGATGGTAGCAACAGGGGTCGCAGGTAACGGCGAGACCCGCGAGCGCTACGGAGTAAAATGGAATTTACGGGCTATTCCCTCTCATCGAGAACTGCATGATTGTTGATGTCGTCCTGGCAAAGCTTTTTGGCACGAAAACCGAGCGTGAGATCAAGGAGATGCGGCCCACGGTGGCGGCGATCGGCGATCTCGAAGCCTCGACGCGGGAACTCTCGGATATCGACCTGGCCGCGAAGACGATCGAGTTCAAGGAACGGATCGCGCAAGGCGCTCCGGTCGACGATTTGCTGATCGAAGCCTTCGCGGTGGTGCGCGAGGCGGGGCGCCGGGTGCTGAACATGCGGCATTTCGACGTTCAGTTGATTGGCGGCATGGTGCTGCACCGCGGCCGGATTGCGGAAATGAAAACCGGCGAAGGCAAGACGCTGGTGGCGACCCTGCCGTGCTACTTGAACTCCCTGGCGGGCAAGGGCGTTCACGTGGTGACGGTGAACGATTACCTGGCGAAGCGCGACTCGGAGTGGATGGGCCGCATCTACAGGTTTCTGGGGTTGCAGGTGGGGGTGATCGTCCACGACCTGGACGACCAGGAGCGCAAGAACGCTTACAATGCCGACATCACGTACGGCACCAATAACGAATTCGGTTTCGACTACCTGCGCGACAACATGAAGTTTCGGCTGGAAGATTGCGTGCAGCGCGAGTACCACTACGCGATCGTCGACGAAGTGGATTCGATCCTGATCGACGAAGCGCGAACGCCGCTGATTATTTCGGGGCCGAGCGAGGAATCGACCGACAAGTATTACAAGGTAAACCGCATCATCCCCAAGCTGGTCCGCGGCGAGGTGATCGAAGGCAGGGAGCCGGGGGAAATGTACACCACCGGCGATTACACCATCGACGAAAAGCACAAGAGCGCGGCTCTCACCGAAGAGGGCGTGTTCAAAGTCGAAAAGCTGCTGAATCTTCCCAACCTGTACGACCCGGCTTACATCGAATTCAATCACCACGTGCAGCAGGCATTGCGCGCGCACGTGCTGTACCAGCTCGACCGGGACTATGTGGTCAAGGACGGCGACGAAGGGCCGGAGGTGATCATCGTCGACGAATTCACCGGGCGGTTGATGCCGGGCCGGCGGTGGTCGGACGGGCTGCACCAGGCCGTGGAGGCGAAGGAAGGGGTCAAAATCCAGCGCGAGAACCAGACGCTGGCGACCATCACTTTTCAGAACTACTTCCGCATGTACAAGAAGCTGGCCGGGATGACGGGCACGGCGGAAACCGAAGCGGCCGAATTCCAGAAGACCTACAACCTGGATGTCACGGTGGTCCCAACCAACCGCCCGTTAATCCGTAAGGAAAACCAGGACGTGGTGTACCGCACCGAAGACGAGAAGTTTCGCAACGCCGCCAAGGAAATCAAGACGGTGACCGAGACCGGGCAACCGGTGCTGGTGGGCACGATCTCGGTGGAGAAATCGGAGCGGCTTTCCGGCATTCTGAAGCGGATGGGCGTGCGGCACGAGGTGCTGAACGCAAAGAACCATGAGCGCGAGGCATCGATTGTGGCGCAGGCGGGACGCAAGGGCGCGGTGACGGTTTCGACCAACATGGCCGGCCGCGGAACCGACATCCTGCTGGGCGGCAACCCGGAATTCATGACCAAGGACGCCTGCTTGAAGGACAAGCTGGCGGAGCGGCTGCCGGAAGAGCAGGCGCAGTACGTCGCCGATGAACAATTCTATTACTTCACCCACCACGACCAGTTCTACCGGGTGCGGCGCGACAAGTGGGACGAGGAGTTTGCGCGGTTCAAGGAGCAGACGGACGCAGAGCACGACCTGGTGGTGGGCGTGGGCGGCTTGCACATCGTGGGCACGGAGCGGCACGAATCACGGCGCATCGACAACCAGCTTCGCGGGCGCGCCGGCCGGCAAGGCGATCCCGGAAGCTCTAAGTTTTTCCTCTCTCTGCAGGACGACCTGCTGCGCATTTTCGGCGGGGAGCGGATGCAGAAACTGATGCTGCGTCTGGGCATGGAAGAGGACGTGCCGATCGAATCGAAGCTGATTACCCGGCGCATCGCCAAGGCGCAGGAAGCGGTCGAAGTGCAGAACTTCGAAGCGCGCAAACACCTCCTCGAGTACGACGACGTCAACAACAAGCAGCGGCAGGCGGTGTACGGCATGCGCCGCCAGTTGCTGGAGGGCATGGACCAGAAAGAGCACGTCCTGGACATGACACGGGGCATCGTGGAGCAGTTCGTGGACATGCGCTGCCCGGTGGCCAAGCATCCCGATACCTGGGACCTGGGCACGTTGCGTAACGACGTGCTGAGCCAGTTTGGCGTCAAGATCGACCTGGCGGACCTGGCCAACCTCACGCGCGAAGAGATGTCCGACGCGATCGCCGATAAGCTGCAGCAGAAATACGAGGAGAAGGAAGCGCTGGTGGGCGCCGACACGATGCGGCACGCCGAGCGCATCGTGATGCTGAACGTGATCGACAACCAGTGGAAGGACCACCTGTTGTCGATGGACGAGCTGAAGCAAGGCATCGGCAACCGCGCCTACGGGCAAAAAGATCCGCTGGTGGAGTACAAGAAGGAGTCCTTCGAGCTGTTCAGCGCGATGATGGACCGCATCGAAGACGAGGCGGTTCGCTACCTGTACTTCATGCAGGTAGCGCAGAACGCTCCCGTGCTGCCATTTTCTGAAGAGGGCGAAGAGGACGAGAGCGGCGGCGACAACGGTTCCGCGGACCCGCAAGGAGGGCCGCAGCAGCCTCGATCAGCCAGCGCCGCCGCCGCCGAACTGCAGCGCCAGGCGGCCAAGAGCACGATGGAGGACTTCACGCGCAATATTCAGCGCAAGAAGGAAAAGGAGTTGCAGGGCCTTCAGTTCGCGGGTGGGGATGCGACCAGCGCTCCGAAGACGGTGAACGGCGGGCACAAAGTGGGCCGCAATGACCCGTGCCCCTGCGGCAGTGGCAAGAAGTACAAGAAATGCCACGGGGCGTAAGCCCGCATGCGCGCCGCGTGCGGTCCCGCCTGTCTCGATACTCTTCTTTTGTTGCCTAACACTCAGCCATTACCCGGAACGTCCCCAACCAATGCGACGCTGCCGAGTCAGACTGCCCCTGCCGCGACGAGAAATACGCTCCGCTAAAAACCGAATTGCAATCGGGCGGTGATGCTGCGGGAAGGGGCGATCGCAGTCCCGGAGAACAGGCCGGCGAAATCGATCACGTTGATTTCATTGCTGAGGTTCGTCCCATCCACCTGAAGCCGGAGCGGATACCGCTCTGAGCGGCGCACCGTCAGGCCGACAGACGCGTCCACAGAGACCAGTGGAAAGGGCCGATGGTCGGAGAAGTTTATGCGGTCGACGATGGCCTGGCCGTACTGCGCAGCAGCGTCCTGATAAGTTCCGTCAAAGTCGATTGGCAAGCCGCTGTCGTAGGTCCCGCCAATCGCCGCCCATAGGCGCGAGGTAACATCCCAACGAAAGCGCGCCCTGACGGCGTTGCGCTCGTCTTGCGACACGGGAAACACAGTGCTGCCGGAGCTGATAGCTTGCGCTGCCTCGTCACCCAAAAACAAGCCACCGGTAACTGGAAAGTAACCGTTCCCTCTTTCATGCGAGTAACTGATATATCCCGAAAACGGTCCCCAACGCGGGATATCCAGCTTCGCTTCGGCTCCGTAGATGTCAGCGCGGGCAAAGGTGATAGGAAAGCTAACCCCCGTGTTCAGCAGCAGGTCGTCATCCGGGTAATTGCGGTAGGCGCGCCAGAAGAAGTTTCCGTCGATCTTAATATGTTGGAAGAAAGCCCGGCCGAAGCCGGCCTGATAGTAATTGCCACGCGCCGGCTGCACGGGCAGCCGCAAAACCTGATCGCTGAGGCTGGTAACCAGCGGCGAGCTCGACACCAGAAGATTCTCAAACGGCGGCGTCTGGAAGACTCTGTCGTATGACGCGCGAAAGACGATGTTGGCCCGTGGCAAGTAGTACGACACTCCGGCGCGCGGGCTCCACGCGCTCTGATCGACCAGCAGCGAATAGTGATCGAACCGAAGGCCGGCGCTCAGTGTCAGGTTCTTCCAATGGATCTCGTCCTGGGCGAAGGCGCTCTGCTCGCGATCCGGAGCGTGACCGTAGAAACTGAACGAAAGCGGCGTGCTGGGATCGAACAACGCTGTATTCGTGATCCGGTAGCTGAGCGCCTCCTGAAGCGAAGCGTAATCGAAGTCGCCACCCATCTTCCATTCCTGAATTCCTGAGTGGACGGAAACCGCAGCCTTGACATACTGCTCATGATAGGCGCGGTCCTGGCCGGCAATCATGGGCGTGGATAAGTCGTTCGACCAATAGCCGGCGGTGACGTCGCGCGTCATGGCGCGGAGAAACGCGAGCACATTCGCGGAAAAGATGTGGTCATAGGAGAACTGCGCAGCACTTTCAAAGCTCTGGCGGTCCTGCCGCTGGCCTGCTTGCTCTTGAACGATCTCGTCCGGCACCTGAAACTTCGATTGCTCGCGGCGTAAGATGACGCCGATCCTGTCTTTGTCGGTCAGATCGCGCTCATAGTGAGCCATCAGGCCGGCCAGCGTACCGTGATTGGTGTAGTTCTGCAGCACGGGCGGGTCCAGGTAACGATCGGTCGTCGCGCCGGACCCGCTCAGCGTGAAGGTATTGCGGCCCCACCCGTATTGGCCCTCTGCGTACATGCTGGCGGTGTCGAAGCTCCCGCCGGAGGCGACGGCTTTGCCATGAAAGCCGGAGCGCGAATCGCGTTGCGTCTGCACTTCGATGACGCCGCCCAGCTTCCTGCCATATTCGGCCGGAAAGCCCGCAGTCAAAATGCTCATCTCCTGCACATCGTCGACATCGAAATCGGGAACGTAGGCAACCGACCTGTTGTCGGTGAGCGGAAGGCCGTCGAGCACATACTGAACCTGATACTCCTCAGCTCGAGGATGAAGAATTCCGTTGGCTTCGAACACCCAGCCCGGCTCCTGATTTACCAAATCCGCCAGCGAGCGGCCGGGCAGGGCCGTGACACGGTCCTCGAGAGTCGCAGTTCCAATCCGGTTGGCGGAGGCATAGTTGGCAGTATCGAGAAGAGTGCTTTCGGTAGCAACAGTCACTGCCGTTCTCATCTGGGCGACGCCAAGAGTGATTCTCAATTCAACGGGGATTGCCGAATGAACGTCCGCCAGTTGCGAGACCGGAGTAAGGCCCGGATAGCTGGCGCTCAGTGTATAGGTGGCATAAGGGAGGCGCCTGGCAGCGATGTGGCCCTCGGCATCGGCGACGAAGCGTCGAGCGTATTGGGTTGCCTGGCTCGCCACATCCACGCGGCCGCGCACGGGCAAACCGCTGGAATCGGTGACGGTGAGCCGCAGTTCACCAAAATCGCTCTGAGCGGAGGCGGTTCCCGCCAGCAGCAGAAGTTGGAGTAGTCGAAGTCGCATCTCTACTGATGGCCGAGCGCGGCAAGGGCAACCGGAGGTACTCGCGGATCAAGGACCTCATCATTGACCCGTACTGTCAGTATATAGGGACGCTCCCATGCCGCGGAATCCGTCGAGCAACCGAAAGTCTCCAGCCTGCCGCGGCGCCCGCGCCGGTTCGCCTTGATTGGCGGACGCGCGGGTGAAGCATTACACTGACTGGAGGAATGCCCATTGAAACGCGGTTTCAGAAAGCCTTGCGAGAGGCGGCGGCGGTTTACGAAGCCCTGCTGCCGCTAGAACCGGCGCTGGAGACGGCCGGCGCGTGGTGTGCGGATGCCTTAAGCGGAGGCCACAAGCTGCTGATCTGCGGCAACGGCGGCAGCGCGGCGGAGGCCCAGCACCTCGCCGCCGAGCTGATGGGAAGGTACGTCGACGAACGGCGGCCGCTGGCCGCCATAGCGCTCAATACCGACACTTCGCTGCTGACCGCGGTTGGTAACGACTACGGCTATGACCAGGTCTTTGCGCGCCAGGTGCGCGGTTTGGCGAATGGCGGCGACATCTTGATCGTCTTCACGACCAGTGGCAACTCGCCCAATGTGCTGCGCGCGCTCGAGGCCGCACGGGAGCTGGGGCTGCGATCGATCGCGTTTCTAGGCTGCGGGGGCGGCCACGCCAAGGATCTGGCGGATTGCGCCCTGCTGGTGCCTCACGCCGTCACCGCCCGCATTCAGGAAGCGCACCAGTTTCTGCTGCACAGCTTGATGGATAGGATTGAAGCCGGACACTAGCGTGCGCCAATGGCGCCGTTTCACCCCAACTCCGCAATCTGCCTGTAGAGCGGTTTGAGCGCCGGATAGAATGCCTGGTAGACGCGGTGGGCGCGGGCGTAAAATGCAGCATCGGCTTCGACGGGTGCGACTGTTTCGGTTTCGCGAATGACGGCGCGGCAGACTTCGGGGACAGAGCCGTAGGCGCCCGTGCCGACCATTGCCAGCAAGGCAGCGCCGTAGGCTGAACCCTCCTGGGTTTCGAGCGTGACCACGCGGTGGTTGAAAATCGACGCCAGCAGGCCGCGCCAGAAGGGGCTCTGGGCGCCGCCGCCGGAAGCGCGCACGCTCGCCACCGGCACGCCCAGCGCTTCGACGATTTCGAGACAGTCGCACAGGCTGTAGGAGACGCCTTCGATTAAGGCGCGGATCAAGTCGGCGCGCTTATGGCCGGCGGTGAGGCCGATCCAGCCGCCGCGGGCCGTGGCATCGAGATGCGGCGTGCGCTCTCCCATCAGGTAAGGCAGCCAGAACAGGCCGCTCGAGCCGCGCGGCGATTGGGCGGCTTCGGCGGTGAGCGCATCGTAAGAAGTGCCCGGGGCGAGCTGGTTGCGCATCCATTGCAGGCTGAGGCCGGCGCCCTGGGTGACGCCCATCACGTGCCACTTACCCGGGACGGCGTGGCAGAAGGTGTGGACGCGGCCGGCCGCATCGTACGCCACCTGCTCCATGTGAGCGAAGACCACGCCGGAGGTGCCGATGGTGCAGGAAACGATGCCGGGCTCGACGATGCCGTTGCCGACAGCGCTCGAAGCCTGGTCGCCGCCGCCGCCCACCACCGGTGTTCCGGCGGCGAGGCCGGTCAGCGCCGCCGCCTCCGCGCTAACAGCTCCGGTGATGGCGTTCGATTCATAGCAGCGCGGCAGAATGGCGCGATCCAGGCCGAGCCCATCCATCATTTCCATCGACCAGCGACGGCGAACCACGTCAAACAGCGCAGTGCCGGAGGCGTCGGAAACCTCCGTCGCGTAATCGCCGGTGAGGCGGAAGCGCACGTAGTCCTTGGGGAGCAGTACTTGGCGCACACGCGCGAAGTTCTCGGGCTCGTGATCGCGCACCCAGAGCAGCTTGGGCAGGGTGAAGCCAGTGAGCACGGGATTGGCGATGTAGCGGAGGATTGCCTCGCGGCCGAGTTTGGTGTTGACCGCATCCACCTGCGGCTGCGAACGCTGGTCGCACCAGATGAGCGAAGGACGAATCACCTGGCCATCTCGGTCGAGGATGACCAGTCCGTGCATCTGGCCGGAGAGGCCGACGCCCTTAACATCGCTCCCCGGCACGCCGGCAGCTTGGAGCGCCTGGCGGACAGCCGAAACAGCGGCGTCCCACCAGTTCTGCGGCCGCTGTTCCGCCCAAAGCGGGCGGGCCATCGTCATGTCTTCGTGGGGAGCGGTGCAACCGGCGCGGACCACGCCGCGCTCATCCACCAGCAAGGCGCGCGAGCCCCCGGTGCCGATATCGATGCCGAGCCACATAGGTAAGAAACCATAGTGGCACGGCGCGGGCCTCTGGTGGGAGACGCATATTCCGGCTCCGGAAATCGAGGCGCTATACTGTTGAGCGAAAGTGCAGATGCGCATGCGGCGCTATTTCGGTCGATGCTGGCTGGCTGCAATGCTGTGCGGCGCCTCATCGGGCGCGTGGGCCCTCGACCCGCACCGGAGCCTGACGCAGTATTCGCGCACGGTCTGGACTCAGGCCGACGGGCTGCCGCAGGATACGGTTAAGGCCATCACGCAAACCGCCGACGGATATCTGTGGCTGGGAACCGATGAAGGGCTGGCGCGGTTTGACGGGTACGAGTTCACCACCTTCGACAAAAGCGATGGCGACCTGCCTTCGAATTCGATCACTGCGCTGGCGGCGACCGCGGACGGCGGATTGTGGATCGGCACCGCGAGCGGGCTGACAGAGTACCGCGACAAGCGGTTCCGCACCTTCACGACCAGGGACGGCCTGCCGGACGACGCCATCACGGGCCTTTACGCCGATCACGAGGGCGCGCTGTGGATTGTGGCAGGCGTAGGGCTCAGCCGGCTGGAAAACGGACGCTTCACCAACTACGCGCCCGGGCCGCAACTGCCGGTGACTTCGGTACGGGCGGTGGTGGAAGACCGGAACCAACACCTTTGGGTGGCCGGCTTGAGCGGAGTGGGGCGGCTCTCCGCTGAAGGTTTTACCCCCGTGATCAAGGGAGAGCAGTTGGCGGGACGGTTCGTCACCTGTATGACGGCGGGCGCGGACGGCACGGTGTGGATCGGCACCAGCGGCGGCGTAATGGCCCTTTCGCCGGGAGGCGTTTTGCGCAACTACCGGCCAGCCGACGGATTGCCCGATCCGCTGGTGCGCGCCCTATGGTGCGATCGCTATGGCTACGTTTGGGCGGGGACCAACCGCGGCGTGGCGCGTTTCAACGGCCACCGGTTCACGGTCGCGCTGGCCGAAACCGGCGTGGTTTCCGTGCGCTCGCTCGCCGAGGACCGCGAGGGCAACCTGTGGGTGGGAGATAACTCGGGCCTGAGCCGGCTGCGCGACGACGTGTTCACGGTGTACGGCCGCAGCGAAGGATGGCCGAGCGCCGCTCCCACGACGGCGTTTCAGGATCGCGCCGGCCGGGTGTGGGTGGGCTTCCACGAGAGCGGGCTGATGCTGGCGAGCGGCGGCGAGCGGCGGATATTCACTGCCCGCGACGGGCTGCCGGATAACGACATTTTCTCGATTTCGGAAACGCGCTCCGGCGACCTGCTGATTGGCGCGCGTAATGGCCTGGCGGTGATGCATGAAGGCTCCTTCCGTGTCTACCGCCCGGCGGACCGGCTCAACCGATACAACGTGTACGACGCGTTGGAGGACAATGCGGGGCGGATTTGGCTGGCGACGGCGGCGGGATTGGCGCGATCCGACGGCGGCGGGTTCGCGATCCTCCAGCCCGCCGATCCGGTGCTGAACGCTTCAGTGGTGACGCTGTGCCTGGGCCGCGATGGGGTGGTGTGGGCCGGCACGTTCGGCCAGGGCCTGTGGCGCATCCGGGGGCAGGAGCGGCGCCGCTTCACGACGGCCGACGGGCTTTCCAGCGATGCGGTGCGCTCGATATACCAGGACCCCGACGGCACGCTCTGGATCGGCACTTTCGGCGGCGGCCTGAATTCGTTTCGCGACGGCCGGTTCTTGCGCTACACCCAGAAAGACGGGCTGCTCAGCGATAACGTGGCCAAGATCATCGACGATGGCGCATCGTTCTGGCTGGCCACCACGCGAGGTATCTGCCGGGTGTGGAAGAGCCAGTTGGCGGAGTTCGCGGCGGGCCGGCGGAAGACGCTGGAGCCGGTGAACTACGGCGTGGCGGACGGCCTGCGCAGCGCGCAATGCGCGCCGGAATATCCGGCCAGCGCCGGCGGTGTCCGCTTGCGCGAGGGCGCCATCTGGTTCCCCACCACCCGCGGGATGGCGGTCTACGATCCGCGGGCCGGGCCGCATACCAGGATCGCGCCCGTAGTGCACGTAGTGGAAATTACCGCGGACGGAGCGCCGGTGGACCTGAGTTCGCCGGCCAGGCTGGCACCGGGCGACGACCGGCTACAAGTGCGCTACACCGCCCTTCATTTCAGCGCGCCGGAGCGGGTGCAGTATTGGTACAAGCTGGAGGGCCTGGACCGTGATTGGGTGTGGGCGGGCAGCCGGCGCGTGACCAATTACAACAGCCTGCCGCACGGCAGCTATCGCTTCCTGGTGCGCGCCCAAGTTCCCGGCGCGCCGGTGGCCGAGGCATCCTATGCCTTCGTGCTGCTGCCGCATTTCTACGAAACGGCGTGGTTCCGCGTGTTGGCGGTGGCGCTGCTCGGCGGGCTGGTCTGGCTGGGGTTCCGCATGCGGCTGCGGCAAATCGGATCGCGTTTCGCGCTGGTGCTGAATGAGCGAGCACGCCTCGCGCGGGAAATCCACGACACGCTGGCGCAGGGCTTCGTGGGGATTTCGTCGCAGCTCGACGCGGTGGCCATGTGCATGCCGGAGGACGATTCGCCGGCGCGTAGGTATTTGCAGATGGCGCAGCGCATGGCGCGACACAGTCTCACCGAAGCGCGCCGCTCGATGATGGACCTGCGCGCCTCGGTGCTGGAGGACCGGGACCTGGCGGCGGCCCTGGAAGCCGGCACGCGCCTGTGGACGGCGGGTCAGCCGGTGGAGGTGTCGGTAGACGTGAGCGGCTCCCGCCAGGCGCTTCCCCCGGAAATGGAGCAGCAGCTATTGCGCATCGCGCAGGAGGCGGTCACCAACAGCATGAAGCATGCCCATGCGAATAAAATTGGAATCAAGCTGCAACGGGATGCCAAGAGCCTGCGTCTGCGCATTCTGGATGACGGGCGCGGTTTCGAGGAACGCGATGCGTTCGCCGTGCACGGCGGGCACTTCGGGCTGATTGGCATGCGCGAGCGCGCCGAACGGCTCGGGGGCGAGTTGCACCTGGCCAGCCAGCCCGGCGCGGGCACCGAAGTGGAAGTGAGCGTTCCATTGCCATGAGCGGACCGATTCGTATTCTGGTGGCTGAGGACCACCTGGTGGCGCGGGTGGGCGTCACCACCATCGTCAACATGCAGCCGGACATGAAAGTGGTGGCCGAGGCCTCCAACGGGCAGCAGGCCGTGGAACTTTACCGCCAGCACCGGCCGGACGTGACCCTGCTCGACCTGCGCATGCCGGGGATGGGCGGCGTGGAGGCGGCGATCGCCATTCGCGCCGAGTTTCCCAACGCACGCATGATCGCGCTAACCACTTACGGCGGTGATGAAGACATCCGGCGCGCGCTGGCTGCGGGCGTGCAGGCGTACCTCACCAAGGACGTGCTGCACGACGAACTCCTCAAAGCGATTCGCGCCGTGCATGCGGGCCAGACCTATCTGCCGGCGCCGGTGGCCGCGGCGCTGGCGGCTCAGGTGCCGCGCCCCGATCTGAGCGGGCGCGAGCTGGAAGTGCTGGGCTTGATCGTACAAGGCCTGGCCAACAAGCAGATCGCTTACAGCCTGGGAATCGCGGAGCACACCGTCAAGAACCACGTGAAGAACATTCTCAGCAAATTGGGCGCGCAGGACCGGACGCAGGCGGCAACGCTGGCCATTCAGCGGGGAATCATACACCTGTAGGCCGCCGCGGCGCGGACATTCTTGTCTGCTGCGTCCCGATTCATCGGGACGTTTCTGCGTGCGGCGGCTGCCTCTGGCACAAACACGGCTGGGGCCGATCAGCCACTCTTGACCGATCGGCCCCAGTTCAGGCGCGAGTAGGATCTGCCGGCCGGCTTACCGCCGCGCCATAGTGACCTTGGGAATCGCCAGGTAACCGGTTACTTCGTTCTTCTTTACATCGTTGACGACGATTTCATAGGGCTGACGATTGCCCGCCACGTAAAGTTGCACCGGCTCATTGATGGTTCGGTCCTTCTTCTCCACCCGCTTGTCGTCGGCCAGCACCTCGAGCGTGAAGCGGTTCCGCTTGGGATCGGCCTTGGCAAGCTGCAACTGAATGTTGCCAAGCTTCTCCGCGGGGTTGTTCCTCTTCAGATCGAATTCCAGATAAGTGCGGTCGCCCAACTGTCGTAACTGGGTCAGTTCTTTGGAGTTGGTGGCGATCAGGCCGCTCATCACTCCCATATCGCCGGTAACCCGCTTGAGTTCAGTGCCGTGCTGGTCCAATGTCGACTGAGCGGACGCCACGTCCCCCTTGACGCCGCTAACGTCGCCGCTGATTTGATCGAGCTTCGAGTTGGCCGTGGTGCTGGCCTGCTTCAGCTCATCCAGTTGCCCCGCCACCTGCTGCTGCTCCTGCTGGTGTTTCGTTGTTTCCTGGGCGATTCTGGCGGACAAGTTTGCGTTGGTTCTGCGCAGATCGGTCTTGGCTTGCTCTTCCTCCGCGATGGCCGACTCGTGCGCTTCCTGGGCGAGGGATGCCACGCGCTGGGCGCTCTCGTCACTGTTTCGCGCGATAAGATCGCCGAGTTTGGTGATCTGCGCATTCGCGGCGTCCTTCTGCTGCGCGACGCGGGTTCCGAGCTGGTGGATGTTCACGAACAGAATCACGATCGCCGCCAACGCCAGCGCGATGGCCGCGCGCCAAAACAGGTCCCCTCGCACCGGCCTGCGCACTGTGGCCCCGGTGGGCCGATCCTCAGAACTGTCGTTTCTTATCGTCATAACTCATTAACCTCCTCAGTGGGCCCCTCTGGCTTTGACTCCGCCACTCGCGGCATATTGAGCACCTTGTCTGCCACGCCGGTTACGGTGCTGAGAATACTGGAGATGTGCTGATTGACCCCTCTTGGAGCACTCAACTTCAGCGGCCGGGAGAGTAGATTTTTCACAGCCCGTACCGCCGAACCTTACGTGGATAGCTGTGCAGCCGGCGCCACGATTCAGTGCTGGTGCCCCTGGTGGCCTTCGGCGGAAACCGGGATGGCGCAGCCGTTTTCGGAGATGGCGCAGCTCAGGTGCTCGAACTGCACGGTGCTGTGGAAGATGTGGAAGCGCTCGGCCAGCACCTGGTTCAGCCGGCGCAGCATGACATCGCTGGCCGAAGCAGGGATATCGGCAATGGTCACGTGGCAGCTCAGCGCGCGCGTGCTCGAGCCCAGGCTCCAGATGTGCAGGTCGTGGACGTCCAGCACGCCCTCCACGTCCCGCATGGTGGAGATGACGCCGCTCAGGCTGAGGCCGCGCGGCAGGCCCTCCAGCAGAATGTTCAGCGCCTCGCGGATGATGTCCCAGGCAGTCCAGACGATCAGTAGCGCGATCAGAATCGAAAGCCAGGGGTCGATCTGCCGCCAGCCGGTGAAGCGGATCGCCACGGCGCCGACGACGATGGCAATGGAGCCGAGCGCATCGCCCAGCATGTGGACGAATGCGCTGCGCACGTTGAGATCGTTGCGCGAGGAGGATCGCAGCGCCAGCATGACACCGCCGTTGACCACCAGGCCCAGTGCCGCCACCGCCATCATGATGACTTCGCTCACCGCCGCCGGGTGGCGCAGCCGCGCGACGCTCTCCCAGAGGATCCAGACCGAAAGCGCCACCAGCGCCAGCGCGTTGACGAATGCCGCCAGCACGCCGGCGCGGTGATAACCGTAAGTCTTGATCTCATCGGCCGGCTTGGACTGGAAGTAAACGCCGAACCAGGCCAGCAGCAGCGCGAGCGCGTCGGTGAAGTTATGGCCGGCGTCGGAGAGCAAGGCCAGCGAGTGGGCACGCATTCCCGCCGCCGCTTCCACCGCGACGAAGACCAGCGTAGCGGCCAGCGACCAGCGCAAGACGCCGCCCGCGCCGGTGGAGTAGGTATTAGCGTTCGAATGCAAGAACTTTACTCAGCCCCTGGCCGGAGGCGCGGCCCAGTGCCCGCGGATCCGCTTCCTCTATTCATTTTAACCGCCTGGGCGGGGGCGGCGGCAAGATAGACCGGATTGACCGGCTCACAGCAGCCGGAAATTCACTTCCACCTCGGCGCTGCATGAGACCGGCTTGCCGTTGCGGTAGGCGGGGCGGAAGCGCCAGCGGCCAACGGCTTCGACGGCGCGTTCCTCCAGGCCGAAGCCGAGGGGCCGGCGGACGCGGATGTTGCGCGGGCGGCCGCTGGCATCGATTTCGATGAGCAGAATCACGGTGCCCTGGACCTTGCCCTTGCGGGCTTCTTCGGAATAAGCCGGTTCGGTTTTGACCAACAACACCGGCGCGGTGAAGACGCCACGCGCAGCTTCGATGCCAGGTCCGCCTACGCCGCCGGTTCCCGGGCCGGCGCCAGGACCGCGGCCGGGACCAACGCCGCCGCCGATGCCGGTGCCGATGCCATCGCCGCTGCCGGGTCCGCCGGAACTCGTCCCCAAGATGCCGGCCGGGGCGCCCCACTGCTCGACATTTACCACCGGCATAACCGTGTCGGAAGGCGCCAGGATGGCAGGCTCGATGGACAGCTTGGGATCGGGGTTGCGGATTTCAACCACCGGCGGAGTGAAGACGCGCGGGGCCGGGCGCGGCAAATGCCCGCGCTGCGGCGGAGCGGTCTGGCTCTGGCCGGCACCTCCGCCGTGGTCCGCGGAGGGAGGCAAGAAGACGAGATCACGGGCCGCGAGCAGCATGGGGCGCATGAGAGCGATGGGCGGATTGGTGCCCGCGGTGGAGAACAGAATCAGCCCGATGGCGGCGGCGTGAAGCAGGACCGAGTAGAAAGTGGAACGCGTGCGTGAACCAATCATGGCTGTGCACCTGCCACGGAGGCTGGTGCAGATGCGAGGCCATCTCGCAGGTGCTTTGTTACGAGCGCCGGCGCAGGCCAAGCCCGTGGCGCGGTGAGAAACACTGTGCGAACCAAGGAACGGTGGTGGCGAGATCCGATAGCGTTGGTGGTCTGCGCCGCCGGTGTTTTTGGGGGGCGGTCTGGCGGAGAGTCCCGAACAGTGGCCGTGGGCAAGCGGGCACAAGATGGAAGACAAGAAACTCCGGGCGTCGCGCGGCACGCAGGAGGGCAGCCACTCACCGCGGGCCGCTGACAAAGCGATTGCCGCGCAGGATAAAACGCAAAGGGCGCTCGGCGCAGATGCGGATGCCGACTCGCGGCGTCGTCTGAATCTCCAGTGCGCGCGGCGCGGCGGGCTCGCGCACCACCAGGCTGCCGCGGGTGATGTCAACGCCGTAGTGGGCGCGGGTGATGGCCATCGCCATGGTGAGCCGGCCGGGACCGCGGGCGACGTCCTCCAACTTGCGGGCGGCAGGACGCCGCTCGCGCATCAGCTCGATGCCCGCCACCGGTTCCAGGGCCCGAATCAAGACGCAACCCGGTGTGCCCACCGGCTCGGTTACCAGGTTGAGGCATTCATACATGCCGTAGATCAAATAGACGTAGGCGTGGCCGGGGGGGCCGAAAATGACGCGGGTGCGGCCGGTGATGCCGCGCGCAGAATGGGAAGCCAGATCGTCGCGGCCGGGATACGCTTCGGTCTCGACGATGATGCCGGCGGCCGGTCCGTGCACTAACACCTTGCCAAGCAGGACGCGCGCCACTTCGGCGGTCGGCCGCTCATAGAACGCCCGCTTGAGGATGGGACCGAATCGCAGCATCGCCGAACCATCTTCGCCCATCCGCCGTTACAATGGAAAGCGCTCATGCGATTGTTCACCGCCCTGGACCTGGCGCCCGGCGTGGCGGCCAACCTGGAACGGCTGCTGGCGCAGCTTCGGCCCACCGCACGCATCCAATGGAGCCCGCCGGCGAACCTGCACATCACCACCAAGTTCATCGGCCAATGGCCGGAGCCGCGGCTGGCGGAATTGAAGAACGCCCTGGCCGCTCTGCCGCCGCGAGCGGCCCTCCGCGTGCGCATCCACCACCTGGGCTTTTTCCCCAACCCGCATGCGCCACGGGTGTTCTGGTGCGGCATCGAGGCGCCCGGTCTTGCAGAGTTGGCAGCGGAGACGGACCGCGCCACCGCGGCGCTGGGCGTGGCGGCGGAGACTCGCGCCTTCTCGCCGCATCTCACCCTGGCAAGAATCAAGGAGCGCCTCAACCTGCAACCACTGCGGGAGGCCATTGCCGGGCTGCCGGAGCTCGAATTCGGCGACTTCACGGCCGCAGGCTTCTGCCTATACCAGAGTCAATTGCATCCCGCCGGGAGCGTGTACAGTAAGCTTGCGGAGTTTCCCTTCCAGCCATGATGCCGCTCGCCGCCTGCCTGCTCGCCTACGTTCTGGGCGCAATTCCCTTCGGATTCATGCTGGTGAAATGGAAAACCGGCGGCGATGTGCGCGGCGTGGGCAGCGGCAACATCGGCGCCACCAATGTGCTGCGCGCAACAGGCTGGACGGTGGGTGTGTTAACGCTGCTGCTCGATATCGTCAAGGGGTATGTCGCGGTGTGGGCGGCGGGCAGGTTGACCGGCGGTGAAGTGCGGTGGATGGCGGTCGCGGCGGTGGTGGTGATGCTGGGGCACGCCTACCCGGTGTTCCTCGGCTTTCGGGGCGGCAAGGCGGTGGCCAGTTTCGTCGGCGCCTTTTTGTGTTTGACGCCGCTGGCTTTGACGGCGGTGCTGGTGGTGTTCGTGGGGGTAGTGGCGTGGACGCGGTACATCTCGATGGGGTCGATCGTGGCGGCGGCTGTTTTTCCGCTGGCGGTCTGGCTGATCGCAGTACCTCCGTTGCCTGTGGAGGCAGCGGCGGTGGCTGCAGCCATACTGATAATCTACAAACATAGTAATAATATTCGGCGGTTGCGCGCCGGCACCGAAAACGTGTTCACTCTTGGAGCCAAGCGACCGTGAAACGGCTTGCGATTATCGGCGGCGGCGCCTGGGGAACTGCGTTGGCGATTGTGCTTGCCCCGCGTTTTGAGCGCGTGCGCCTGTGGGTCTATGAAGCCGATGTCGCCCAACGGTTGCAGGCCGAGCGGCAGAATGACACCTACCTTCCACGCTGTCCAATTCCTGCAAATGTCTCAGCTACCAGTGACTTGGAAGCGGCCGTGGAAGACGCCGAAGTGGTGCTGAGCGTGATGCCTTCGCACCATGTAAGGCACATCTATTCGCAGATGCTGCCCTTCCTCAAGGAGTCGATGGTCTTTGTCAGCGCCACGAAAGGGCTTGAGGTCGGCACTATTTTACGAATGTCGGAGATAGTTCGGTCGTTGGTCACGAAGTTTCCGGTGCAGGTGGCGGCGCTTTCCGGGCCGACCTTCGCGAAGGAGGTTGCTCAGGGTGAACCAACGGCATTAGTAGTAGCATCAGAGGACACGGAGCTGACCCGGCACGTCCAGGCGGCGTTTTCCGGGCCAACTTTTCGGGTCTACACGTCACCAGATACGATAGGTATAGAAATTGGTGGCGCCATCAAGAATGTGATTGCCATTGGGTCCGGCGTCATTCATGGCATGGGGTTTGGCCACAATGTGACGGCGGCGCTGGTTACCCGCGGGCTGGCGGAGATCACCCGGCTGGCGGTGGCGATGGGCGGGCGGGCGCAGACTTTGGCGGGTCTCGCCGGCCTGGGCGACCTGGTCCTCACCTGCACCGGGGAGCTCAGCCGTAACCGCATGGTGGGCATCGAGTTGGCGCGGGGCCGGAAACTCGACGAGATTGTTGGCTCGATGAGAATGGTGGCGGAAGGGATCAAGACCACCGACGCCGCCGTTGAGCTGGCGCGGCGCTTCGGCGTGGAAATGCCGATCACCGAGCAAATGTACCAGATGCTGTACCACGGCGTATCTCCCCGGGAAGCCATCCGGCGGCTGATGGAACGCTCGCTCAAGGAGGAGTAAGCGGTTTGCCGGGCTTGCCGCAACCTCTGATGCCGGAATGGGTTAATACGAACATGGGGGGAGCCACGGCGGCTCTGGACTATGATGCGGAGCTAATGCTCCGCGTGAAAGACGGTGACGGGGCAAGCTTTGCGGCGCTGCTGGAGAAGCATCGTCCGCCGTTAGTCCATTTCTTGTACCGGATGGTGCAGGACGGGGCCGTGGCTGAGGAATTAGCGCAGGAGGCGTTCCTGCGGGTATACCGTTCGCGCGGCACTTACGAGCCCACGGCGAAGTTCACCACGTGGCTGTTTCGGATCGCCACGCATTTGGCCTTGAACGCGCTTCGCGACGGCAGGAATGAGCGGAACCAGGAGCGGCTGGACGAGCGCTCCGGAGATATGCCGGCCGTGCAGGTGGAAGATCGCCGGCCGTCAGTGGAGCAATCGATGGTTCGCCAGGCGACGCTGGACGAAGTAAGGCGCGCCGTGGCGGCGCTGCCCGACAAGCAACGGGCGGCGGTGCTGATGCACAAGTACAGGGAGATGGAATATACGCAGATCGCCAAGGTGCTGAACTGTTCCGAATCTGCGGTGAAATCGTTATTATTCCGGGCATACGAAACGTTGCGTGCCCGCTTGGCCCATATGGCCTAGGGAAGGACGTTATGAGGTGTCCACTGGAAACTCGGGAAGACAGGGAAATCCTGGTGGCGTATAGTGCCGGAACGCTGAACGCGGGCGATACGGAGCCGCTGGAGGCGCACGTGCAGTCCTGCGCGACGTGCCGGGAGTTCGTGCGTGGGCAGCGGGTGGTGTGGGAAGCGTTGGACGGCTGGGAAGGGCCGCCGGTGACGGCGGATTTCGACCGCCGCCTGTTGGCGCGCATCGAGCAGGAGGTTTCGTGGTGGCCGCGAATGCGGAGCCGGCTGGGCCCGCTGTTGATTCACCGCGCACTGCCGGTAACGGCGGTGGCGGCTTTGGTGGTGGGGGGGGTGCTGCTGGAACGGCCGTCACCGCTGAGGGTGCCACCATCCCCGGCGGTGGTGCAGGCGGACGGGCTGCAACCGGACCAGGTGGTGCGCGCGCTGGACGAGATGGACGTTCTCAACCAGTTCAACCATTCGATGAAGGCGGCCGCTGCTCAACCGAAGATGTAATATGGCGAGGCTTCTATCGATCGCGGGTCTGGCTTGCCTGGTCGCCACGGGCATGTGGGCGGAACAGAAGGCTGCCAAACCGCCCAAGGTGGCTGCACCGCCGCGACCTCGTGCGGCGGATCGGGCAGCCGCCCGTCCTAACGGCGGTCGCGGGGCCGCGCCAGGCCACCGGCTCAACAACCCGTTGAACCCCGGGCAGCGCTTCCTGCAAATGACCCCGGAAGAGCAGGAGCGCGTGATGGAGCGCGCCAGCCCGCAACAGCAGGAGCGGATGCGCGCGGCGCTGGAGCGTTATAACAGCCTGCCTCCGGCGGCGCGCGAGCGGCTCTTCCGGCAGTACCAGGTGCTAAAGGGCTTGCCGGTGCAGCAACAGGCGCTAATCAGCCGCCAGTTTCGGGCATTTAACCAGTTGCCGGCGGACCGGCGCTGGCCGGTGGGACAGGAACTGCTGCGGCTGCATAGAATGGCGCCGGACGAACGAATCGCGCGATTGGACAGTGAGAGGTTCATCGCACGGTTCTCCCCGGCCGAGCAGCAAATCCTGAAGGACCTTTCGATGAATTTGCCGCCCGAGTACCCGTTGGGCGGCAAATAGGGGTTTGCCCGCCTGGGGCCGACTCGCGCCGGGACCAACTTTGGAGAGCAGCCGCCCGTTGTCGAAACGCGACTCCGCGACTGCTAACCAAGTCGTTCGTTGATTTTCTGTCGAGAATTCTGTTACGTTGCGTTGACCTTATGAATTGTTGTGGCGCGTTTCACTCGACGGGAGGGCGCAATGAAGCGAACAATGGCGACCGGTAACGGGAATTACCGCGAGATGCTGCTGAGCAAACGGCACGATGTGCTAGTGGGGCTCGGCACCAAGTTCGATACCCTGGCGCGGATGGGCCGCGTCGCGGAAGAAGACCAGGCACAGATCACGCACGATGAATTCATCTCGCTGCGCCTGAACAGGCTGGACTACCTGCAACTGCGGATGATCGAAGAGGCGCTGGACCGGTTAAACTCGGGCGATTTCGGCATTTGCCTGGCCTGCGAGGAACCGATCCTGGCCAAGCGTCTAAAAGCCCTGCCCTGGGCGCGCTATTGCGTGAACTGCCAGGACTCAGTTGGCGCCGAGATGGATCAGGAAGCGAACCGCACGCCGCGGCTGGCGGTTGGCGTGGCGGACTGACGTGCGGCGGGTCCCCGACCTGCCAGCTCCGGGCAAGCCCGGCCATGCCTCCGGCGCAAGCCCGATCCCTGCAATCTGAAACTTGTGTTTCCAAGTCTGCGCCACAGGCACAGGTGTGCCCCCGTTTCACGGGATTGACCGGCTTGGGATACGGGTTCTACAATTGAAATCAGCCGAGTTTGAGCCCGTCCCGGTACTGGTGTCCCATGGACCGAATACGTCTTTCGATCGTTTGCGTCTCGATTTCGATTCTGGTGTGTTTAATTGCGGCCGCCCAGCAGACCGATTCCCAGCAGGAAAAAGACCAGGACAAGCGCCAGGCGTTACGGGACACCATCTCCAAGCCGCTGACGGAAAAGCAGAAGAAGAAAAAGGAAGCGCAACTCAAGCGTGAGCTGGAGTCGCCCTACCGCAAATGGCTGAACGAGGACGTCGCCTACATCATCACCGATGAAGAGCGGGCTGCGTTCAAGCGCCTGCAGACCGACGAAGAGCGCGAGCAGTTCATCGAGAATTTCTGGCTGCGGCGGGATCCGACGCCCGACACGGTAGAGAACGAGTTCAAGGAAGAGCATTACCGCCGGATCGCCTACGCCAACGAACATTTCGCTTCGGGAATCCCGGGGTGGAAGACGGATCGCGGGCGCATCTACATCGTGTATGGGCCGCCGGATGAAATCGAGGACCATTCATCGGGCGGGTTCTATGAGCGGCCTCCGGAAGAAGGCGGCGGCGAAACCTCCACCTATCCGTTCCAGCAGTGGCGCTACCGGTACGTTGACGGCATCGGCAACAACGTGGTGCTCGAATTCGTGGATCCCACCATGTCGGGCGAATTCCACCTGACCATGGACCCCTCGGAAAAGGACGCCTTGCTGTACGTGCCCGGCGCCGGCCTCACCATGATGGAACAGATGGGCATGAGCAGCAAGAACCAGCGTTTCATGAACACCGACGGTACGCACCTGGGGCAGGCATTCGGCGGACAGCCGGAGAGCATGATGGAATTCACCCGGCTGGAAAACTATGCGGCGATATTCAAGCCCCCGAAGGCCCAGTTCCCGGACCTGGAGGCCAAGGTCGACTCCAAGATCAGCTATAACATTCTGCCGTGCAAAGTGCGCACCGATTATTTTCCGGTGACGGACGCTTCGGTGCTGACGTACGTCACGGTGCAGTTTGATAACAAGGACCTGCAATTCACCTCCAAGGAAGGCGTGCAGCGGGCGGTTGTGAACATTTACGGCCGTGTGACCACCATGACGCGGCGCATCGTGTCAACCTTTGAAGACACGGTGACGGTCAGCGCCCCGCCACAGTTGCTGCAGGCGTACCAGGCTCAGAAATCAATTTACCAGAAAGCGCTGCCGCTGGCGCCGGGGACCTACCGGCTGAACGTGGTGTCCAAGGACGTCACGGCCGGGAACATGAACAATTACGAGGTGGCCATTACCGTTCCCCGCCTCGATCCGGACAAGGCCAGCACCAGCACGGTTATGCTGGCGGACATCATCGAAAAAGTGCCCATGAGAAGCATCGGCGCCGGACAGTTCATTATCGGCGACTCCAAAGTCCGGCCGCGCATGGACGACGTGTTCAAGCACGACGAGAAGATGGGTATCTATTTTAAAGTCTATAACTTGGGGGCGGACCAGGCGACCCACAAACCGGACGGCACGGTAACTTATGAGCTGGTGCGGTCCGGCTCCAACGAGAGGATCTTCGACTTCACCGAAGAGCTGGGCGAGATCCCGGACGCCTCGGCTTCCCAATTGACGATTGAGAAATTCCTCCCCCTAAAGACGCTGCTTCCCGGGCAATACACGCTGCGGATGAAAATTTTCGACAAAAGTCGCAACCAAACTCTCACACCCACGGCCAAGTTTACGGTAACCTAGTACACGGGTCAGCGTCCGTCAAGGGCGGGCGAGCGTCGCGATGGTGACGAACAAGGCGCAATACACGGCGGCCTGCATGCTCGCAGGGGTTTTGTGCGTGCTTGCGCCCAGCGCCGCGGAAGGCGCAGAGCCAGTTAAACTATCGGGCTCGATTGCCGGCGTTGTCAACGACTCGCGCGGCGTGCCGCAAATGGGCGCCACGGTAATCCTGTACAACCACCAGGACCGGCAGATCGGCAAGGTCCTGAGCGACGAGAACGGCCAGTTCCATCTTGCCGGCCTTTACCCGTCGCTATACTCGCTGCGGGTGACGCTGGCCAGTTTCGTGCCTGCGGTGCGCAGGGACATTTCGGTTGAGGCGGGCCGGCTCAGCCGTCTGCGCGTCAGTTTGAACACGCTGTTCAGCTCCATCCAGTTGGACTACCCGAACATCGAAAACGGCAGTTTCGTCTCCGACGACTGGAAGTGGGTGCTGCGCAGCGCTGCCGATACGCGCCCGGTGACGCGCTTCCGGGAAGACCCGATCGTGGCGCCCCAGGGCCCGCCGGTGAAGGTGTTTGCCGACATGCGCGGCATTCTCCGGCTCTCGGCCGGCGACGGCCCGTTGATGGCCGGCGCCACCAACGAAGCGGATCTCGGCACGGCCTTTGCCCTGGCAACCTCGCTCTTTGGCAACAGCCTGCTTCAGTTGAGCGGTAATTTTGGATACGGCTCGCAGAACGGCGTTCCGGCCGCGGCGTTCCGCACCAGCTACAGCCGCGAGCTGGCGGGCGGCAAACCGGTGATTTCGGTCACCATGCGCCAGTTGTATCTGCCGGAACGGATGGGCTCGGTGCTCGAGGGCACCGATGCCGGGGTACCCATTCTGCGCTCGCTTTCGGCGAGCGTGGACAACCGCACCCAGGTCACCGACAACGTCTCGGTGCAATACGGGACCGAGGTGGACGCTGTCTCGTTCCTGGACCGGCTCACGTATCTGAGCCCGTACGCCCGCCTGGCTTGGGCGGTGAATAGCGCGACGGATGTGGAGCTCTCTTACTCCTCCGGCAATGCCCATCCCGAAATGGCGGATATCGGCGCGGACGATGCCGACCTGCGCCAGGACCTGAACACGCTGGGAATGTTCCCGCGCCTCTCGCTGGCCAACGGCAACGCCCGGCTGCAGCGCGGCCAGGAATACCAGGTTGGGGTGGCGCGTAAGCTGGGATCGCGCACTGTCCGGCTGTCCGCCTACCGCGCGCTGCTGAGCGACGCCGCCATCACCATGGTGGCGCCGGCGGCGCTCGTGATGAGCGGCAATATTCTCCCGGACCTGTTCTCCAACAGCTCGGTTTTCAACGCCGGGAACTTCGACATGGCGGGGCTGGACGCCGCGCTGACGCAGAACCTGGGAGAACACGCGAGCGCCACCGTGTCCTATGGCAATGAGGGCGCCTTGACCGCCTGGCATCAGGAGCTGGTGAGCAACAGCCCGGACGAATTGCGCTCGATGATCCACGCCGGGCGCCGCCAGGCCGTCACCGCGCAGGTCGCCGCGACGTCGCCGCGCACCGGCACGCACCTGATCGCCAGCTACCAGACGACCATAGGCGACGCGCGCTGGGTGATGGCGGACAACCCGTACAGCATGCAGCCGCTGGAGCCGCTTCCGGGTTTGAATATCTGCGTGCGACAGCCGATCCCGGGCCTGGGAAAGCGCGTCGAGGCCACCGCCGACCTGCGCAACATTTTTGCGCAGGGGTACCTGGGGATCAACACGTCGTCGGGCCGGTTGTTGCTGGTGGATAACCCGCGCAGCGTGCGCGGCGGGCTGGCATTCATCTTCTGATGCAGCGCAGCGCGGCTTGACAGCGCACGCCGCGACTTCAGTGCATCACCCAGCCGCCATCCACGTTGAGGCACTGGCCGGTCATCCCGTCGCTCAGCTCGCATGCCAGAAACAGGCACACCCGAGCTACATCCAGCGGCGTGATTCTGCGGTCCAGGCACTGGTCGGCCACCATCTTGCGCGCCTCCTCCTGGTTCACGAAGCGGACCTCGGATTCGGTCTGGATGAAGCCCGGCGTGACGCAGTTCACGTGCACGTTGTTCGGTCCGGCTGCGCGCGCCAGGGAGCGGGTCAGCCCGATGACTCCTCCCTTCGACGCCGTGTAGTGCGCCAGGTTGGCCACACCGAGGAAGAACGTTACCGACGAGATATTGACGATCTTGCCCGCGCGCGCCGCCATCATCGGTTTCAACGCCAGTTGGCTGGCGCGGAACATGCTCTTGAGGTTGATGTCCTGCATCTCATCCCACTGCTCGTCGGTGATTTCGAGGAATGGGCGGCGCGGGTATATACCGGCGTTGTTGACCAGTATGTCGACGCGGCCGAAACGCGCGCGCGCCGCCTCCACCAGGGCGGCCAGATCGGCGGCCCGGCGCACGTCGCCGGCCATGGCTTCCGCCCATCCGCCGGCCGCGCCAATCGATTCCGCCACGCGGCGGTTGCTTTCCGGATTCAGGTCGAACAGGTACACGCGCGCGCCCTCTTCCGCGAAACGCCGCGCAATCGCTTCCCCGATTCCTGTGCCCGAGCCGGTTACCAGCGCCACTTTGTCCTGTAACAGCATTTATCGGCCTCCCTTCCCCAATGGAATGGTCCCCAAGAGGAACGCTGCACACCCATCCGCTCCCTCACGGTCGCGGCTCCGATACGGCACTGTGTGGAGCTGCGCATGTGAGCGAGCCGCTGTGACGCAAACCATAGCGTCGCCATATTCTAACGCCGCGATTTCCGCGCCGCAGCGTGGCGTGTTGCGCGCGAAAACCTGGCAATCCACCGAGCACCCGCCTGGCATAGAATATCCAGGTGATGCTCGACCGCCGTTCTTTCCTGACCGCGGCTGCGGCGCTGGTTCCAGCCGCAGCCCAAACGCCGCGCGATTGGGCCGGCCGCGAAACCGTCCGCTATCCCGATCCCGATATCGTCTCGCTCGACCACCGCTTCGATAAGTACAAAATCGGCAGCGCCGCCATCGAGCGCCTGTACACCGGCGCCCAATGGGCCGAAGGACCCGCCTGGGATGCCGCCGGCCGCTATCTGGTCTGGAGCGACATTCCCGCCAACCGCCAGATGCGCTGGCTGGAAGAAGACGGGCACGTGAGCGTCTTTCACGATCCGTCCGGTTACTCGAACGGCAACACTTTCGATTTCGAGGGCCGCCTGCTGAGCTGCCAGCACGGCCCGCGCCGCGTGGCCCGCTATGAGCACGATGGCTCCGTCACCGTGATCGCCGACCGCTTCAACGGCAAGCGGCTGAACTCGCCCAACGATATTGTCGTTCACCCCGACGGCGGCATCTGGTTCACGGACCCCACTTACGGTATTCTGGGCAACTACGAAGGCTTCCAGGCGAACTCCGAGCTACCGACAGCGGTGTATCGCGCCGATCCGAAGACCGGCAAGATCGAGCTGGTCAGCGCCGATTTTGGCCAGCCCAACGGCCTCTGCTTTTCTCCCGATTACCAGAAGCTGTACATCATCGACAGCGGCGATGCGAAGGATATCCACGTCTTCGAGGTCGCGGACGGCCGCCAGTTGCGCAACGGGCGCGTGTTTTCCAAGATGGTCACCGCCAAGGGCTCCGGTATCGCCGATGGCATGCGCGCCGATATCGACGGCAACCTCTGGGTTGGCGCCGGCTGGGTCGGCCCGGGTTATGACGGCGTGCACGTGCTCACGCCCGCCGGCGAGCGCATTGGCATGATCCTGCTGCCCGAGGTCGGCGCCAACCTGTGTTTCGGCGGCCCCAAACGCAACCGGCTGTTCATGGCCGCCAGCCAGTCTGTTTACGCCGTTTACGTGGGCACTCGCGGCGCACACGTGTGCTGAGCGGGGGACAGGGATCGAAGGCCGGCGGCCTTGCACATGAAACCATTCCTCCCGCTCGACTAAAATTGGAATAGGTGTCCTGGCGGTCGATCATCACGCTCGGTCTTGTAGCTGAGCTGCTGCTGTTCGCCGGGTGCCGCTCCGGCCCGGCGCACGCGCCCGCCATCGGCCAGGCGTTCGTGGGCCCGGCCACGCTCAAGATCCACCTCGATATCTCTCTCCAGTCTCCCACCGTGGCGACCGTGAAACACGGCCAGCGGCTGGAGATTCTGGCGCGGCGGCGGAGCCTGATTCGCGTGCGCACTCCGAATGGTGCGGAGGGCTGGACCGAAACCCGCCAGTTGCTGGCCGCCTCGGATATGGCTAGCCTGCGGGAACTCGCCGAACGCGCCGCCAAAATGCCGTCGCAAGGCCAAGCCTCCAGTTACGGCGATTTAAGCGCTCACACGCAGCCTTCGCGCGCCGCGCCCAGCTTTCTGCAGATCCGGGCGGGCGAAAAGTTCGACGTGGTGGCTACGATTGTTTTGCCGCGCACCGACCTGCCCAGAGCGCCCTTGGTCTTTCCGGCGCCGAAAAAGCCGCTGAAGAAAGAGGAGTCCAAGGGGAGGGTTCCGCCGCCGCCCATGCCCAAGCCGCCGCCCCTGCCGGCCGATTGGCTGCAATTATCCGGCAGAAGCCCGGACCAGCCCGCACCCGAGCCCGAAGAACCGGCCGAGCAGCCGGCGCCGGAGCTGGATTACTGGAGCCTGGTCCGCGTTGCCGCCGGGCAAGCCGGCTGGGTGATGACGCGCCATGTCTCGATGGCCATCCCGGATGAAGTGGCCCAGTATGCCGAGGGGCGCCGCATCGTCGCTTATTTTTCCCTCGGCCAAATCGTCGACCAGGACCTGCGGAAGAATATCTGGCTGTGGGTCACCGCTACGAGCGGCGTTCACGACTACGACTTTGACAGCTTTCGCGTGTTTGTCTGGAGCCTGCGCCACCACCGTTACGAAACCAGCCACGTGGAACGGAACCTGGAAGGCTATCTGCCGGTGTTGGCGAAACCGGCCGGCGCCGGCGGGCAAGCCGACCCGGACTTTTCGCTCTGCGTCCTGAACAACTCGGGCCAGAGGGTGCGGCGCGAGTATGTGCTGTCGGCCGGGAGGGTCCGCCTGGTGTCCGAAAGCGCCTGCCCGGCGACGCCGCCGGTCTACACGCCGCAGGCAGCTTCCGCAACGGAGTCCGCCACTGGCACCGCGCCAACCACGCCCCCGCCTCCGCAGAGCTTCTTCCAGCGTCTGAAGAACCGATTGAAAGCGCTGACCCAGTAGGGGCGGGGCAAGGCACGGGGCTACCCCCTGGGCATGCGGGCGGGGATCGCCACAGGAATGAGCGGTTCAATCGCCGTTCAGCGCCGTTGTCACCGCGCCGATATCCGCTCACTCGTATTTCAGGGCCGAGACCGGATCGATGCGGGCGGCCCGCCATGCCGGAACGCCGGCGGCGAACAACGCCACCAGAGCGAGCAGCACCGCGGCGCCAGCGTAGATGACGGGGTCTGAGGCCGCAATGCCGAACAGTTGCGACTGGATCAGCCTCGCAGCCGCCAGCGCGGCGGCCAGGCCAATCACGATACCAGCCGCGGCCAGGCGGACGGCGCCGAACAGAACCAGCCGCAGCACGTCCGCCGGCAGCGCGCCCAGCGCCATCCTGACGCCGATTTCTCCCGTGCGCCGCGCCACCGAGTAGGCGATCACGCCGTAAAGCCCGATGGCCGCCAGCAGCGTTGCCAGAATGCCGAATGCCGCGGACAGGATGGCGATCAGGCGCTCCGTGTACAGCGATTCGCGAATCCGCAGCTCGACGGTCTTGATCTTGACCGCCGGCAAATTGGGATCGGCCTCGCGGGTGGCCTGACGGACCGCGGCGGCCATGCGCCCTGGATCGCCCGCGGTGCGCACGTAAAATACCATCCGGGCGGGATGATCCCACTGCGGGTAGGGAGAGTAGATGGTCTCCTTGCCCGGATCGCGGACATCGTCGCGGCTGTCGGCCACCACGCCGACGATTTCACGATCCAGCTTGGGCGGAGTGCTGGCGCCGAATTGCAGTCGCCGGCCGATGGGGTTTGCGTTGCCGAAATAGCGTTTGACGAACGTCTCGTTGACGACCACCGCTTTGGGCGCCGCCGCGTCGTCGCGATCGGTGAATTCGCGGCCGGCGCGCAGCGGGATGGCCAGGGCGCGGAAATATCCCGGGCTGACCGCGATGCGGACAGCGCCGGTATATTCTTCCTTCCCGGCGCGGTAGCCTTCCACGGTGATGTTGCCGGCTGACGTGCTGCCGGAAAAAGGCCCGCCATCGGCGGCGGCAACACCCACGACCCTGGGCATGGAACCGAGGCGGAACTCGAGATCGTGATAGAAGGCGGCAGCCGCCGCGGCCTCGGGGCGGTCGAGCGTGGCGTTGATGGTGAACATCAGAAGCTGGCTGGTGCGAAAGCCCAGGCGGGCATTCAACAGGTTGGCCGCGCTCGAGCTGAACAAACCAGCGCCCACCACCAGCAGCAGGGAAAGCGCGAGTTGGGCGGACACCAGGACCTGGCGCAAGCGCGCCGGCCGGCCGCCGGAAGCGACATTGAGCGCCTGGTCTTTCAAAGTCGGCGCCAGGTCAGGGCGCGTCGCTTGCAGCGCCGGCAGCAGCGCGAACAGCAGGCCGCAGGCAAGCGAAATGGCGAACGCGTAGAGCAGCAGGGGAAGGTCCAGGCTGGCGGTGAGCCACCCAGCCGCCTCTTGGCGCGGCAGGATGCTGAGCAGCGCCGCAGTGCTCCAGTGTTCCACCACCAGGCCGGCCACGCAGCCCGCCAGTGCCAGGACGAGGCCCTCGATCAGCAGTTGCCGCACCAGCGTCGCGCGGCGCGCTCCCAGCGCCAGGCGAATGGCGATTTCGCGCTGCCTGCCCGTCGAGCGCGCCACCATCAGGCCGGCCACGTTGGCACAGGCGATCAACAGCACCAGCCCTACCATGGCGATGAGCACGCGCAGCGGTTTCTCCCATTTGTCGCGCAGCTCGGCGATGCCTTGCGCGGCGGGACGCAACGCGGCTCGGTGGTTGAGGAAACGCTGGCGCTCGCGCTCATCGTGCATATCGCGCATCTGCGCCAGTTCGTTGGCGATGATGGCGTGGTAAGCCACATCGGTGGCGGCCTGCGCGCGCGGCAGGCTCTCGCCCGGCTTCAACCGCGCAAAAAGGTTGAGCCAGCGGGTTGTCCGGTCGGAGAGCACGTCGAAGTTGGCAATCAGCGACCTTTCCATCGTGAGCGTCACGAACAGGTCCGGCGAATTGCCCTGCATCAACCCGTGGAATTTGGCTTCGGCAACACCGACCACCACGAACGGTTGGCCGTTCAACGCGACCGTCTGGTTCAAGATCGAGGGGTCGGCGCCAAGGTGAGCCGACCAGAAGGCGTGGCTGAGCACCACCACCGGATTCGAGCCCGGCGCGCCTTCGTCGGACGGCGCCAGGGTGCGCCCGATCGCCGCACCGACGCCGAGCGCCTGGAAGTAATTGCCCGACACCAGCTCGGCGCCGGCCGCCTCCGTGTTTCCCTTCCAGGCGAGCCGCACGCCGGCCGAGCCGCGCGCCAGAATGCCGGAGAACGCCGCGTCAGACGCGCGCAGGTCGCGATAGAGAGGATAGGAGAAGACCGATTCGTCGTTATCGCTGGTGGAACTGCCGGGTGCGTTGTAATCGGTGTGCAGCACCACCAGCGATTCCGGGTCGCGCACCGGAAGCGAGCGCAGCACCACCTGGTCGAGCAGCGAAAAAATGGCGGTGTTGGCGCCGATGCCGAGCGCCAGCGATGCCACCGCGGCCACCGTGAACAGCGGGCTGCGCAGCAGGGAACGGAGCGAGTAGACGAAGTCCTTCCACATAGATGATATTCTGACGCACGGCGCGGCAAAACGTTGACGCGAAGTAAAGCGATTTTCGCGGGATTTACGATTCCAACCGGCGATTGGGTCGCGTCCGGAGCCTGGCGGGCCTATTTGCCAGACACCGCGCGGCCGACGCGCCGCATCCATTCGAGCTCGTCATCGTTCATGGGTCCAAGCCGGAGCGCTTCGAGCGCGTGCTCCATCTGCGCCGCGTCTTTTGGACCCGTCATACACACGTCGACCTCCGGCCGGGTCATAACGTAGCGATAGCAGTCGGTGGCAGTGGGGATGCGCTCGCCCTTGGGCAGGGAATGGGAACCGGCAATGCCTTGCAGTGCCCCCTTGCCGAGCAGTTGGCCCCAGCTTGTGGCGGTGAACGCCACCAGGCCTGGCCTGCCGGCGGCGGGCAGGTGGGGGAAGATGTCCGTTTCGGCGCCGGGGTGCGCCGCGTTATAGCGAAAGTGGGCGACGTCGAAGTCGCTTCCGGCCGCGATTCCGGGCACTAGCGCGCGGGTGTGGGTGGAGACCGCCAGGTGTCGCACCAGGCCGCGCGCCTTGAGGCGCCGGGCGGCGTCGAGGATTCGTGGCGCCACCGGCCGGTTCCACATGCCGAGCAGCAGCACGTCGGTGTACTCGAAGCGCAAGGCACGGAGAGCGCGCTCCAGGCTCCAGCCCATCAGCGATGCGGCCCGCGTGTAGGATTGGATCACCAGCACGAACTGCTCGCGGCGCGGCCCCAGGCGGCGCAAGGCGGCGCCAAACGAATCGCGCCGGACGGTGCCCCAATAGAGATAATTCACTCCCTGCTCGAAGGCGCGCTCGACGGCTTCGCCCGGTACGCCGTAACCGGCGGACACTCCCAGCCGCGCCACTTCGCGGCCTGTCCGGCCTAGCAAGGCGCGTGTGAAAGTACCCGTGCGTGTGTCGGTCACTAAGACCATGGTACTGCCGCACACGTAGGGCGGGTTTCCGGCAATGCAATGCGGCCGGCCTTTACCTCATAATGTAGCTATGTAAGTGGAGGGCCTGCCTTGCGTTTTCTTCTAGGGTTCGCATTCATCTTTCCCGCAGTCTGCGCATTTGCCCAACCGGGCGATGCTGGTTCCGCGCGCGTTCCGCCTGAATCCGCACAATTGGCCGACGACAGCGCGGAAAGCCAGCCGCCGGACCAGTCCGGCGCCTCGGGAGCGCCGAACGTGCCCAGCCAGTCAGGAGCGCGGTCCGGCCCGGCGGCAATTCCCGCGTCGCAACAGCAACCCAAGCGAATCCTGGGCGTGATGCCCAATTACCGTGCGGTCACCGCGGGAGCGATCCCGCCGCCACCCACTGCCAAGGAGGCGTTCAAGATCGCTACGCAGAACAGCTTCGACTACTCGTCGTTTATCTTCGTAGGCATCACCTCGGCGATGTCGGAGTGGAGCAATGCGCATCCGCAACTGGGCGAAGGAATGGCCGGCTACGGCAGATATTACTGGCGCGGCTTCATCGATAAGACGGACGGAAATTACCTGGTGATCTTCGCTTTGCCAACCGTTTTCCATGAGGATGAGCGGTATTACGCCAAGGGCGAAGGCGGGTTCTGGAGGCGCGCCATTTACTCGGCATCCCGTGTTCTCATCACACCCAATTACCACGGACACAACACCTTCAACGCTGCCGAGGTCTTGGGCCGCGGCATCTCTCAGGGCGTCTCGGCGGCCTATTATCCCAGTCAGGACCGGACCGCGGGATCCCTGGCTGTCAAGTACGGATACGCCATGGGGCGCGACGCCCTCACCAATGTCTTTCGCGAGTTCTGGCCGGACATCGCCACGCACGTGCTGCACCGTCATCCATGAGGCGGGACGATCTCCGGTGAGATCGCGCCTGGGCCGGCGCGGCGCTTACTTCGCCGCTTTGGCGCGCTTCTTGCGGGAGTCATGCTTCAGCGGGTTGGTGGGAGTGTAGCCGAGCTCCTGGGAGAGAATCTCGACCAGGCGGGCGAGCACCCTGGTGCGGGCCCAGTATTTGTCGTTGCCTTCCACCAGGCTCCAGGGAGCGGTGCGGGTGCTGGTCTTCACCAGCATCTCTTCGACGGCTTCCTCGTAGACGCTCCATTTCTTGCGGTTGCGCCAGTCCTCTTCGGTGAGCTTCCAGGCTTTGTAGCCGATGGTCTTGCGCTCCTCGAAACGGCGGAGCTGCTCTTCGCGCGAGATGTGGATCCAGAACTTGGCGAGGATGGCGCCGAAATCCTTCACCTGGCGCTCGAACGAGTTGATCTCTTTGTAGGCGCGCTGCCAGGCCTCTTCGGGCGCGAAGCCTTCCACCCGCTCCACCAGCACGCGTCCGTACCAGGAGCGGTCGAAGATGGCGATCTGGCCGCGCTCCGGAAGGCGGCGCCAGAAACGGTAGAGGTAGTGGCGGGTTTTGTCTTCGCCCTGCGGCGCGGCAATGGGATAGACCACGTAGCCGCGCGGGTCCAGCTTCTCGGTGATCCGCTTGATGGCGCCACCCTTGCCGGCGGCGTCCCAGCCCTCAAACAAAATGATCACCGGACGTTTTTGCAGGTAGACCTGGTAGCCCAGTTCGCGAAGCTGAATCTGGCGCCGCGTCACCTCGCGGACGTAAGCTTCGCGGGTGAGGGTACGCGTGAGATCGAGCGTTTCTAGCATTACCGCCTCCCCTCCGCCAGTGCGTCCATTGCTTCGCGCAGTTCCGCGTCCTTGGCCGCCGCGGCCGGGGTTTCGACTGCCGGCGGCGGCGCGTTGGCGCCCAGGCGTCTTTCCAGCGCCGCCACGATGGTGTCGAAAATGCGCTTGCGCGCGTACCACTTCGAGGTGGCTTCGACGATGGTCCACGGCGCGAACTCGGATTCGGTCAACTCGAGCATCTCCTCGATCGCGGCCACGTATTCGCCATATTTCTTGTGGCGCGCCCAGTCCTCATCGCTGACCCGCCAGGCTTCCAGCGGATCGGCCTGGATGGCGCGGAACCGCTCGCGCTGCTCCTTCTTCGAAATGTGGAGGAAGAACTTGACGATGACGGCGCCATCGTCGGCCAGCATGCGCTCGAATTCGACGATGTCGCGATAGGCCTGGCGCCACGCTTTTTCCGGAATGGTGCGTTCCACGCGCTCGTCGAGCACGCGAAAATACCAGCTCCGATCGAAGATCACCATCTCGCCGCGGTTCGGCACCTTCAGCCAGAAACGCCACAGCCACGGCCGCTGCTGCTCATAAGTGCGCGGCGCGGTGATGGGATAGAGCTTGAACCCGCGTGGATCCAGGCGCTGCGTCAAGGCGGCGATGGCCGTGCCCTTGCCGGAAGCGTCCCAGCCTTCGAAGACGAACACCGTCGGCACGCCGTGGTCCCAACACGCCTTTTCCAGATCGTAGAGACGATGCTGCACCGCGGGGAGGGCCCGCTTGTACTCTTCGCGCGAGAGCTTCCTCTTGAGGTTGATGTTCTCGAGCATGGCTCCTGCTATATGTTAGTGCATTGGAGAGGGAGTTACTCGCGACCATCATCCAGACGTATCCACTCGGGATGTCGTTGGGCAGGTGTGTCTGCGCTTCGGGCCGGGCCGGGCATGCCCGGCCGCTACGAGTCCTTTGTAGGGGCGAGGCATGCCTCGCCCGCGTAGCCGCGCGAAAAGACGCTGTCGCAATTGCGAAACGGCACTCTTAGAGGTGGCATTTCGGGATTCCCGCGTGCTTGCCGGCTTCGAGCTCGGCCAGCCACGCGCCGGCTTCGACGGCCGTAACCTGCAGGCCGGTCGTCTGATAGCGCGCCTCTTCTCCCGGCACTCGACCTAGCCCACTTGTGCTGTAATACCCCTGTGAAAAAGATTCTGTCGTTGCTGCTTTTAGCCGCGGCCGCCGCGCACGGCGCGGAGCTGCTGGCTTTTTCGGGATCGTACGGCCAGGGCGTCTACGCATACCGTTTCGATACTTCTTCGGGCGCGCTGAAGCCGGCGGGGCTGGCTGTCGAAACCAACAGCCCTTCGTTCCTGGCGGTGGATGCGAGCGGCCAGTTCTTATACGCAGTGAATGAGGTCGATGGCCAGGGAATGGTCAGCGCTTTCTCAATCGACCGCGCGGGGGCCAGGCTGACGTTCATCAACCAGGTTTCTTCCAAAGGCGGCGGGCCCTGCCACCTGGCGCTGGATGCGACGGGCCGATGGCTGGCGGTGGCCAATTACGGAACCGGCAGCGTGGCCGTGCTGCCTGTGGGAGTCGGCGGCAGGCTGGGTGAGGCTGTGGCGTTCGACCAGCATCATGGCTCCGGCGTCAACCGCGCGCGGCAGGAAGGGCCGCACGCGCACGAGGCAGTTTTCTCGCCCGACAATCGCTATCTGCTGGTGCCGGACCTCGGGCTCGACCAGATACTGGTGTACCGTTTCGATGCCGCCAAGGGGACGATCACGCCGAACGATCCGCCATTCGCGGTGCTGGCGCCGGGGTCCGGACCGCGGCACCTGGCTTTCCATCCGAACGGGAAAGTGGTATACGTGCTGAGCGAGCTGGCTTCCACCGTCACCGCCTTTCGCTATGACGCGGCCAAGGGCACGCTCGATAATTTCCAGACATTGAGCGCGCTGCCCGCTCATTTCACGGGGAAGAACGGCGCCGCGGAAATCGCCATCAATGCCGCGGGCAGCGCGCTGTACACGTCCAACCGCGGAGACGACAGCATCGCGCTGTTCCATATCCAGCCCGAGCTGTTCCGGCTGTCGGAGCCCGAGCACACTGCCACGCTGGGCAAAACGCCGCGCCACTTCACGCTGGACCCGGACGGCAAATTCCTCCTGGTCTCGAATCAGGACTCGGACGACATCGCGGTCTTCCATGTCCATCCCCGCACCGGGGAGCTGACGCCGACCAGGCATAAGCCGGTGGAACAGCCGAGCCCGGTATGCCTGGTTTTCGTCAAGTAGCCGAGCGTACAGGCACGCATGGCAGCGCCGTCGGGGCGCAGTCTCGGGCCCTTGCTACAATCAAGTCATTCCCATGCCCACCCAGGCCCGCACCAGCGGCGCGCGCAAGTTCTTTTCGGCTCACGGTGCGCTCGCCCAGTGGCATCCCAATTACGAATACCGCGCCGGGCAGGTGGAAATGGCGGAAGCCGTGGAAGCGGCGCTCGCCGGCAAGCGGCACTTGATCGTGGAAGCCGGCACGGGAACGGGCAAGACTCTCGCCTACCTGGTGCCGGCGCTCGCATCCGGCAAACGAATCGTGGTCTCGACCGGCACCAAGAATCTGCAGGAGCAGCTTTTCTTCAAGGACGTCCCTTTCCTGCAGCAGCACTTCGAGCGGCCGCTCAAAGTCTGCTACATGAAGGGCCGGAACAATTACGCCTGCCGGCAGAAAATATACGATGGCGAAAAGCAGGCGGTGTTCGCGGGCCTGGAAGAGGTTGCCGATTTCGAGATCATCCGCGAATGGGAGAAGACCACCGAATTCGGCGATCGCGCTGAGATCAAGACGCTGCCCGAGTCCTCCACGGCGTGGGCCAAGATGGATGCCCGCGCCGAACTCTGTTCCGGCCAGAAATGCCCGAACTTCTCCCGCTGCTTTCTCACCCTGATGCACCAGCGCGCCGCGGAGAGCGACATCGTCATCGTCAACCATCACCTGTTCTTCGCCGACCTGGCGCTGCGCGACGACAACCGCGAAGGCGGCGTGCTGCCCGAGTACCACGCGGTGGTTTTCGACGAAGCGCACGAGATCGAAGACGTGGCGGCGCAGTACTTCGGCGTTTCCATCAGCAATTACCGCTTTGAGGAGCTGCGCCGCGACATCGCCGTGGTCAGCCGCATGAAGAAGTTCGGCTCGCCCGAGCTGGATCGCGTGCTGGAGCGCCTGGGGCAGCTTGCCGAGCGCTTCTTCGGCCTGTTCGGAGAACAGGAACGGCGCGTTGCGTTTCAGGGCCGCGACGCGTTTCGCGCGGAAAACGACGAGCTTTACAGCGACCTGCTGGCCGCGCTGGAGCTGGTGGGATCGCACTTGAAACTGCTGCAGAACCCGCCGGACGAGGTCATCCCGCTGGCGCGGCGCAACCAGGAGCTGCAACTCAGCCTGCGCTTCATCCTCGAAGAGGACGACGAGCGGTACGTTTTCTGGGTGGAACGACGCGGCCGCGGCTGCTTCCTGCAAGCGACGCCGATCGAGGTCTCCGGCATCCTCTCCGAGCGCCTGTTCGACAAGGTGGATACCGTGGTGCTGACCTCGGCCACGCTGGCTGTCGCCGGCGGCTTCGATTACGTGCAGGGACGCCTGGGCGTAAAGAATCCGCGCACGCTGGTGGTCGCCGGGCATTTCGATTATCACCAACAGGCGCTGCTGTACGTGCCGCAGCATCTGCCCGAGCCGCGCAGCCCCGCCTTCACCAAGGCCGCCGCTGAGGAAGTGATTCGCATTCTGGAACACAGCCGCGGCCGCGCGTTTGTGCTCTTTACCAGCTACCAGCAGATGCGCCTGGTGTACGATCGGGTGTCGCTCGAAATCGATTACCCGACGCTGCTGCAAGGCACCGGCCCGCGTACGGCGCTGCTCGAGGAGTTCCGCTCCACGCCGCACTCGGTGCTGTTCGCTACTTCATCGTTCTGGCAGGGCGTGGACGTGCCGGGCGATCAACTGAGCTGCGTGATTATCGACAAGCTGCCCTTCGCGGTGCCCAACGATCCGGTGGTGAACGCGCGCATCGAGGCCATCCGGGCGGCAGGGGGCAACCCATTTTACGATTACCAGATTCCGCAAGCCGCCATCGCGTTGAAGCAGGGATTTGGCCGGCTGATCCGCAGCAAGTCGGACCGCGGTGTGCTCGTGCTGTTGGACAACCGCATCACACTGAAGCGTTACGGCCAGGTGTTTTTCGACAGCCTGCCGGATTACCGTTTCACCACCACCCTGGACGACGTGGAGGACTTTTTCCATGTTTGAAGTGACCATCGAAGAGACTTTCTCCGCCGGCCACGCGCTGCGCAACTACAAAGGCAAGTGCGAAAACGTGCACGGCCACAATTACCGCTGCCAGGTGTCGCTGGCGGGCGAGGAGCTGAATGAAATCGGCCTGCTGGTGGATTTCGTGGAGTTGAAGAAAGCTCTCCACACCGTCATCGACCGCATGGATCACCAGTGGCTCAACGATTTTCCGCCGTTCGACAAGCTAAACCCGTCGGCCGAGAATATGGCGCGCTTCATTTACGACGAAATCGAAGCGGCCTTGCCGGTGCGCGCGGGCGTCGGGATCCAATTCGTTCGCCTGTGGGAGACCGACACCTGCAGCGCCACTTACCGGAAGGCGTGACCGTGGCGCGGGCAGTCCTGCCTGATGTGTCGAGAGTCATCTCGACATTTCTTAGCTTATTTAGTTAGCCGGCGCCGAAGAAATGTCGGCTCGGCAGCCGACACAGCAGGCTTGACAGCCCGCGCCACGGTCGTCGCCGCTATTCTTCCCGCAATACCGTGTTGGGGTCCAGGCGCGCGGCGCGGCGCGCGGGGATGTATGCTCCGGCGAGGGTCATCGCGAGCAGCACCAGCGCCACCAGGGCGGCCAGCCGCCAATCGAGCGCGACCAGAAACGCGCTCGCGGTGATGGCGCGGCCCAGCCAGAGGCTGAGCACCAACCCAATAGCAGTTCCCCACGCTCCGAGCAACACTCCGCGCTTGAGGATCATTCCCACCACGGCAGTTCGATCGGCGCCAATCGCCATGCGAATGCCGATTTCGCGGCGGCGCCGGGCGACAGCCCAGGACATGACACCGTATATTCCCGACAGCGCCAGGGCCAGGCCCAGGAGGCCCATGCCACCGACCACGGCTGCGAGCGAGCCCATGACCTTGGTCGCCCGGTCGCTAAAGTACTCCTCCATGGTGCTCACCGCAAAAACCGGCTGGTTGGGGTCGATCGACTTGACGAGCCGGCGCAGCGGTTGCGCCAGGCTGCCCGAAGAGCCGGAGGTTGCGATCAGCAAGGTCATTTGCGTGCGAAAGTTTTGGGAGAGCGGCAGATAGAAGAATTCCATAGGCGGTTCGGCCAGCGCGATGTACTTGCTCATCTTAGCCAGGCCTACGACCTCAACCCAGTCGCCTTCCGGGCCCCACACCCGAAATCGTTTGCCGATGGGGTTCTGGTTCGGCCAGTAAGTTTCCGCAAAGCGTTGATTAACTACCGCGACGCGCGGCGAATTCGCCGTATCGGTCTCAAGAAACCCCCGGCCCTGCAGAATCGGAACGTCCACGGTGCGGAAATAGCCGTCGCCGACCACGTTCGCCCACGCGGTAACCGAGTTTCTGCCGTTAGGCAATTGGTAGCCTTCGGGCACGATGGCGACGTCGTTCAGGTGGTTCGATATCGGGACCAACTCCGCCACGGCGGCGAACGTTGCTTCCGGCAGTTGGCGCGCATCCCGTACCAGGCGCTGGTAGAAATCGCGCGCTTGTTGGTCGGTGTAACGGACCAGTTGCGGGTCGAAGCTGGCCATCAACATGTGGGAAGAGCGAAACTCGGCTGGCGCCGAGAGCAGTCGCGACACACCGCGATACAGTTGCGTCGCCAGGACCAGCAGAAATAGGGATCCCGCTATCTGGGCCACCACCAGCGCGTTTCGGCCCAGGAAATGCCGGTGCGACGTCGCCGTCCTGCCGCTAGCCTTCAAGGCGGTTGCAACGTCGGCGCGGGTAGCTCGAATGGCCGGTACCAAGCCGAAAAGCAGGGAGCTGAGCAGCGCAGCGCCCAAACTGTAAAGGAGTACGCGCGTATCCATGCGGGCGTTGACCTCGAGCGGAATCTGCGCCGGTATCCGCCAGTGTTGGAACGGCTGCACGATCGATGCGGCAAGAAACACGCCGGTGGCGCCAGCAGCCACGGCAATGAGTAAGCTCTCCGCCAGCAACTGCCGCACCAGCCGCCAGCGCCCCGCTCCGATGGCCAGGCGTACGGCAATCTCGCCGGAACGGGCGATGCCGCGGCTCAGCGTCAGGTTGGCGACATTGGCGCAAGCGATCAGCAGTACCACGCCGGCAAGCAAAAGTAGCATCCGCGCCATCATAGCGTCGACAGGCTCTTGTTCCACGCGCGATTGGAATTCGCTGAGGACGGCGGCGGACCAATTGCGGTCGGTGGCCGGGTAAGCCTGGGCAAGGCCGCTCGCGATCACGCGCGCCTCGACCGCAGCCTGTTCGGCGCTGGCGCCGGGCCGCAGGCGCCCCTTCACCGCCAGTTCGCGGTCGTCGCGGCTGGTGAGCAGGTTGTGGTCATCGCTCGCGAGGCGGGGAGCCATCATCAGCGGAATATACAATGCGGGACGAAAATACTGCTCGATCCCGGTGAAGCTTTCCGGAGCCACGCCGATGATGGCGAACTCGATGCCATCCACCAGAATCTTTCTGCCCACGATATCGGGCGCCGAGCCAAAGTCCTGCTGCCAAAGGTCGTGGCCAATTACGGTTACCGCATCGCGGCCCGGAACGGCGTCCTCATCGGGCCGGAATGTCCGGCCCAGTTGCGGCGTGACTTCGAGCACGTTGAAGAAGTTGCCGCTGACCAGCAGCCCGGCTTTCATTTCCGGCAGCGCCTGCCGGTCCATCGCATATCCGAACGTGCCGAGCCGGTAAGCCGTCAGCCCGGAAAAGGCGCGGGTCTTGGCGCGGAAATCCACGTAATCCGGGTAAGACATCGAGCCCGGCACGCGGCCGCGAAGCTGAGAGCGCACGTTCAGCACCGCAGATGGATGGGGCACCGGAACCGGCCGCAAGAGCATCGCATCCGCCAGGCTGAACATGGCGGTGTTGGCGCCGATCCCCAGGGCGATGGAGAGCGCGGCCACCGCCGCAAAAGAAGGGTTGCGCCGGAGCGAGCGCAGGGCGAAGCGAAAATCGCTGAACATGCCTCGACAGGTGCAGTTCACGTGCCAGTGCGCCGGAGCCCATCCCATTTAGTTGGAATCACATACAACGAAATCGGCGGCTGGCGGTGTTCGCTTTTGGGATAATCTCGTGCGTCGGCGGGACGTCCGAGGCAGCCTATTTCTTGTAATATGCGGCGTTGATCGCGGTGTACTCGGCCCACTTTTCGGGCAGATCGTCGAGCGCGAAGATCGCCGACACGGGGCATACCGGGACGCAGGCGCCGCAGTCGATGCATTCCACCGGATCGATGTAGATCAGCGCCACTTCGGCGAAACCCGGTTCGTCTTTCTTGGGGTGGATGCAATCGACCGGACAGGCATCCACGCAGGCGGTATCTTTGGTGCCGATGCAGGGTTCTGCGATTACGTAAGCCATTCTTGTTTCCCCAGGTTTCTTATTGATACCACAGCCAGTACCGGGAAGACAATCGGCCCTTGCCAAAGCGCGAGTTCCGGCCTCAAACTGTAGAAGATGCCAGCTAAAGTGCGCAAGGCCGTCTTTCCTGCTGCGGGACTGGGCACACGATTCCTCCCGGCGACCAAGGCCCAGCCCAAGGAGATGCTCCCGATCGTCGATAAGCCGATCATCCAGTACGGCGTGGAGGAGGCCCTCCACTCGGGCATTCAGAACATCATCATCGTGACCGGCCGTGGCAAGAGCGCCATCGAAGACCATTTCGATGTCAGCTTTGAGCTGGAATACCTGCTGGAGAGCCGCTCGAAAAAAGAGCTGCTGGCGATTGTGCGCGGCATTTCCGACATGATCAACGTGTCGTATATACGCCAGAAGGAGGCGTTGGGACTGGGACACGCCGTGCTGCGCGCGCAGGAGCTGGTGGGCGACGAGCCATTCGCGGTGGTGCTAGCCGACGACCTGATCGATGCCGAAACGCCCTGCCTGCGCCAGTTGCTGGATGTTTACAATTTCTTCAATGCGCCGGTGCTGGCGGTGATGGAGGTGCCGAACGACAAAATCTCGGCGTATGGCGTGATCGATGCCGAACCGGTCAGCCATAACGGCTCGAGCGAGCGCGTGTACCGCATCCGCGACTTGGTGGAGAAACCGAGCGCCGCCGACGCACCCTCCAACCTGGCGATCATCGGCCGCTACGTCCTCACCCCGGAGATCTTCGGCTGCGTTCAAGCCATCGACGCCGGCGCCGGCAGCGAAATCCAGTTGACTGACGCGCTGCGCTACCAGCTCCGCAGCCGCCCCCTCTACGCCTGCCGCTTCGAGGGCACGCGCCACGATGCCGGCGATAAATTGGGATTCCTCAAGGCCACCGTAGAGTATGCCCTCCGCCGGCACGATTTGGGGGGGCCGTTTCGCGAGTATCTGAAGGGCCTGAAACTGTAAGCGCCGGGCCTCATGCCGATTTGCTCTTGCGGGTTGCAAGGGCCCGCTCCTTGCCTCAGGGCAAACCTTTTCCCCAAAAGTGCAGGCGAACCCGATCTGCATATCTCCGCAGCACCGGCCGCCATCGCGCCGGCAATGCCGATTTCAGTTTGTCCTGCCACGAGTGGCGCCAAAGAGTGCGCCTGTTGAATCCCTGCAGCCACCATCCATCGCCCCAAGGCTCGAACAGAGGCGCGGAGGTGCGCCGAAAGAATGCCGTTCTGCCGCATACGTCTTCGAGGCGGAACATCGCATCGCGGCGAAGAAAGGCGAACAGGTTGTGAATCGATGGAATGTGAATATCGTCCAGCACGAGGAGGCCGCCCTCCTCCAGGTGCGGATACAAGTAAAAATACTCGAGGTCCGGGAACGGGTAGGCGTGCGGACCGTCAATGAGCACGGCCTGCAGCGGTGCGTCGAAAACATGGCACGGCAATGTCTTCTGGGTGGGTCCCTCGATGAACGTGACCGTATCCGGCGCCAGCAATGGGCTGCGTTGCACCGCGCTCATGCTTTGATCGGCGTTGACGGTGAATACCGAGTGGTGTTCGCTCAGATGCGAGAAGACCACCGTGCTCATCCCGGTTCCCGTCTCGGCGGAGTGCGCCACTTTACGGGACTCCAGGTGCTTCGTTAAGGCAAGGAGGGCCGCGGGACTTAGCGAGCCAGAGCTATGGAGCGACCTCGATGCCTCCAGGATCTGCGCCAACGTGCGTCGCGAGATCATGACTTGCGCTAAGCCGCTGCCGGCCGACTTGGTGAATACGGTTGCAACCGCCTACCTGGCCGAGAAGCTATAAATGGTGGTCGTGTGATAAGTGGCGCCGGGCTTCAACTCGGTAGAGGGGAAGGCCGGGTGGTTGGGCGAATCCGGGTAGTGCTGCGTCTCCATGCAGAAGGCGCCGCGGCGGGGGTAGACCTTGCCGCCCTTGCCATGGATGGTGCCATCCAGGAAATTGCCGGTGTAGAACTGCATGGCTGGCTCAGTGGTCCATACTTCGAGGACGCGCCCGGTCTTCGGCTCGTACACTTCCGCCGCTTTGCTCAACCCGGCGCCGGCCTTGTCGAGCACCCAGTTATGGTCGTAACCCCCGGCGATCTTGATCTGCTGGTCGTCGCTGTCGATGCGGGCGCCGATGGCGGTGGACTTGGTGAAATCGAACGGCGTGCCTTTCACGGCGCGCAGTTCGCCGGTGGGAATCAGCGTCGCATCCACGGGCGTGAACCGGCTGGCGTAAATTGTCACGTCGTGGCCCAGTACGTCGCCCTCGCCGGCGCCCTTAAGGTTGAAGTAGGAGTGGTTGGTGAGGTTGACGACAGTGGGTTTGTCGGTGGTAGCGGTGTAATCGATCTTCAGCTCGTTCTTATTCGTCAGCGTGTAAACCACCTTGGCGGTCAAAGTGCCGGGGAAGCCTTCTTCGCCATCTTTGCTGACGTAAGTGAATTCCACTGCGGGTCCCTCCGCGGAAGGCACTTCCCGGGCCTGCCACACCCGCTTGTCGAATCCGAGCGGCCCGCCGTGCAACGTGTTAGGGCCATCGTTGGCGGGCAGGTGATAGGTCTTGCCCTCCAGTGTGAACTTTGCCCCGCCGATGCGGTTGCCATACCGGCCGATGAGAGCGCCGAAGAAGGCGGTCTGAGTGCGGTAGCCGTCCAACGTGTCCATTCCCAACACAACGTCGGCGAGCGCGCCGTGCCGGTCGGGCGCTGTCAGCGAAACCACCGCACCGCCGTAAGTAATCAGGCGGGCTTCCATGCCGTTGGCGTTGGTGAGCAGGTACAGATCCACCGGAGTGCCGTCCGGCATCTTGCCGTATAATTGCTTCTTCACGTGGGGTTGTCCTTTCTTGGCCGGCGCCTGGGCGAAACAAGCCCACGCAAGCAGGGCCGCGCACACGGCGGCCATCGAGCGATGTAGCATCATGCCCTCCATGGTAAGCGATTGCGCGCGCGCCTGTGCTCTCCGCCCCGCGCCGGCGGTTGCGGCCGGAGCCGCCTGCTATCGTTAACAAGTCAAGTTGTCCGGTTTTAATAATTAGTGATCTGTCCGCTTTGTGAAACAAAGCGATCCGGCCGTCAGGCCGCCGCCTTGGGTTTGATTTTGGCTTTTGCTTTGGTTTTG
>Ga0187852_1000299_pt1 | contig 54404 bp, 56 predicted proteins | sample June2016WEW_6_40_FD_134511 | JGI IMG/M metagenome (GOLD analysis project Ga0187852, IMG submission 134511) | Peatland microbial communities from SPRUCE experiment site at the Marcell Experimental Forest, Minnesota, USA - June2016WEW_6_40 | ecosystem: Environmental > Terrestrial > Soil > Wetlands... | reverse complement strand
TATCCATGAGCAACACCCCAGATTCTCCAGCTTAAACGCCGGATGATCGCATGACCCAGGGTGGAAACTATTGGACGCTGTTTACCCCCGGAATCTGGAAAGTTTTGCACGCTGTTTTACAGCTTTGTCAGGCCAATTTACAATTTCTCTGTAGTCTACAGCTCCACAAAAAATATAATTTGCAAGTGCTCCCGGCTTTTCGATATTTTTACGCTCCTTCCAAGGGTCAGAAAATTTCCGTCCTATTTCCATGAATACTTTGTCGACATCCTTTGAATCTATATCCCACATGCAATGAGCGTGTAGATCCCAGCAGTCCAAATCGACGGCATAGCGAATCTGTACGACCGAAAGGACCGGTCGGATTAGCCCTTTTCCAACTAGGCGGCCAATTACTCGGTCATAACGTCTTGAAAAATTAGCTAGTTCTTCCGCAAGGTCTCCGGGGGCGGCCTTCTTTAAAGGAGGTCGAAAGGTGAACATACGGAGGTTGCGGCGAAGGTTCTCGCCTTTCGCCTGCGCGAATGCGTCGAACATAATCGCTGCTGCAGCCGCCCTCGCGCGACCGACCTTCGCAAATGACCACCTCTGAAGTGTCTGGTCGAGGTGGATCATGTCCCCACCATCAAGGACCATCAACGCGGTTTCCATCGAAGGGCGGAATGGAATGCCGTGGCGCTCTAAGACCGCAATGGTATGAGCATCCGCCGCGCGACGTTCCTCTGGAGACAGTGGAGGACGCTTCATACGCTCAAGTGACGAGTCCGCGCTTGAGGGCGGCTCGGTTTCCCTTGTTGGATCGATAACACTAGGTTTCGCAGGCATTTAAAAAACCTGGTTAGGTCGCCCGCTTGAACGAATCAGCGTGCAATTCCTAGGGTCAAGGATTCTCTAGAAAGAGTCGACTCGTAGATATCATCTTGCTCCATCCCTATCTTGGCCGTCGCTTCCTAGGTTACTCTCCGGGCCACATAGTATTGGCGAGGAAGGGCCATCGAATTTTTTGAATTAATGAATTTAACCTATCAATATCAACGACACGTGGAGCCTTCCTGGTCCCGTATTTTGCGCCGGTCCCGGCCTCGGAATGGCCCATAAGCTGATCCTTTTCATAATTGGTAGCGCCAACGGCAGATAATCCATCACGAAAATTATGTCTAAATGAGTAAATAGATTTCTTCTCATCAGCTATCAATAAACTATTTCGCAAGTGATCACTCCAGTACGCTGAAAACATATTTGAAGATAGATCTATATTATTTCTTAATTCGATGCTTTTCCAAATATACTTCCTGTTGTTTTCGCGGGCCTCTGCCACGACATTTAGCAGGCCTCCTTTTAGAAGCTCTTGGCGAATTGGGACGTAGCGCTGGCGTGTGTGCGCCTTGAGAGACCTGCCTCCGGCGTTGGATACATAAAAACAAATTATTTCCGGATGCGAGGGGTGCGGCCCTACCGTTTCGGGGCCAAGTTGCATAATCTCCGAAGAGATCAGGCCACTGGTTATCGAAATAAGCGGCAGCCAGAACTGAATATTTTCCGCAGATTTTGGATTAGTAGAAAACTCATTCTTAATAAAAACGCTATGTGAAAATATTATATCAAGTTCGCTTAAATCAAATGGCTCACGTTCGTTTGTGCCTGCGGGAATTTCAATATATATTCCTCCAGAAAAATCATGATCTACCCACCCCGCCTTCTTTGCAGTGGTTACCAGCGTTGTTATGTGTCCAACTTTCTTATTGAATGTCGCAGTAGCAAGCATAGTTTTGGAGAGGTGATCACGATAAGCAATGATGTTCGCTCTAGAAATTTCTCCAATATCACGAATTTTGGCGTGTTTTTGAAATTCTTCTATCGCGGCCTCCTTTTCATTGAGGCCATGTTTCGTAATCTTCTTATTAGCCCGTTTGCGGTCGCCTTTCCACTGTTCAAGGCAATCCGACAGAGTCTTGCCAGTTCTCTGAACGGTAACAGGATTGGTACCTAAGATGCGGGAAACCTGTTGATCGGATATGCGCTGGCTCGCTTCGCGCCATTTGCCGGAAATCGTATCGGGGTGCGGGTGAGCTTGTAGCTTGCCACCCTCTCGATCGAGGAAGGTATTGAGATATTCAATCTCAGCCTTCATGCATGCCCCCATGAACCGATCGAAATAAGCCATCGATCTGGACAACGGCACACCAACTGGTCTGATCGCCGCTTGGACATAGCCAAAGCGTTCTTGCGCATAGGTCTCAACGGTCATAGTTCGAAGGCGCGTCAACAAGTCTATGTGACTTCGCGCTGTTACCGCATCACGCCAAAACAGATTGGTTGGAACACCGTTGTCGAAGGCCCCACCAGGGAGTACGCGCAATCGGATGAGCCAATCCTCTTCAAGTAGCGTGGCCTTGAGCCAATTCGCTAGAGACTCCCAGTCAGGCCAAAGCCAGTCATCAACCGGGACGATATTAAGCGTCACGCCTCGTTTTCGGCGAAGGGTGGCAAACTGCTGCTCGATTTCGCGATGGATGGCGGCGGCGGCGGCATAGGCGACCGCTTTGTCAGTCGTCCGTAGAGACCTCTGGATGCGCGCCAACGGAACAACATCACTGATGTCATCGGGTACCCTCCTGACATATTGGAAGACCCGGCCACGGCGAGTAATGTGAGAGGCGAACGGCAATTCATCATCCATGTTATGCAGTATGTTATGCGGTTCGAGCAAAAGCAAGAACCGATGGATGACGACAGTGGATTGATTTTGTTTATCTAAAGCTCGATTTGAGCTGCCCTGAGGAGTGTTTGGTGGGCCGGGCAGGACTCGAACCTGCAACCAGACCGTTATGAGCGGCCGGCTCTAACCATTGAGCTACCGGCCCGGCCGCGGCCGGGGCTCCCTCCGGGCATTCCCCACACAACAGCTTTGTGATCGCGGAAGTGCTCAAACATCCTGGAAAGGAGCGAGGCCGCATTAAACGCGTTTCGCCGCGCGTTGCAATCGCGGATCGCAGCCAAATTGGGGATCAATTCTCTTGCGCGATCACGGGGAGACTGCCGCGCAAACCGATCGCGGCCGGGGGCTCTGGCGCGCTGAGGCTGGACCCATCCGAGAAAAGGCCGAACATGGTTGCCGGGATGGCGAAGGCGACGGCCGCGGCGACCAGCACCGTGGAGCTGTTCAGCGCACGGGCGGCCGGGCGGCTGGACGCGCCTTGCTCATGGCCCGGGCGCCTGCCAAAAGCGGGGGCGTCGATGCGGTGGGATACCGGCATCGAAACGGCCGGCCTGCCATCGATGATCTTATCGTTTTTCATGGGTCACAGCTTCGCGCGCGAATGGTGAACTCGCGGTTGGATCCGGCCCTGCGTTTTTGCGTTTTTCGATTTATGGTTTCCGGGATCTTGCTGGAATCGCGCCCGGTCCCGCCGCCCTACACCGGGATCCGCACCGAGGCCCGCAGGCCCCCGGCGGGGCTGTCGCCGAGCAGAATATCGCCGCCGTGGGAGCGCGCGATATCGCGAGCGATGGAAAGGCCCAGCCCCGTGCCGCCCGCATCTTGGTTGCGGGATTGATCGAGCCGCACGAACGGCCGGAACACGTCGTCCCGGCTCCCCGCGGGAATCCCCGGCCCGTCGTCGTCGACATTGATGGTCAAGAAACGGCCATCGCGGATCCCCTCGATCGTCACATTCTTGGCATGGTGCAACGCATTGGCGGTGAGATTGGCGATGCAGCGCTTGAACGCATCGGGCCGCACCCGTACCACCGGGTCGCCGGAAAATTCGACCGTGACCGTCTTGCCGTTGCGCTCGCTGTCGGCCCGGATATCATCGAGAAAATCGCGCATGTCGACGGGGATCGCGGGTTCGCCCGCGTCCCCGCGCGCGAAGGCGAGATAGCCTTCGAGCATGCGCTGCATCTCTTCGATGTCTTTCTTCATCTCGTCGGAATCCTCGCTGCCCTCCATCAGGGCGAGCGAAAGCTTGAACCGGGTCAGCACCGTGCGTAGATCGTGGCTGACCCCATTGAGCATGGCGGTGCGCTGTTCGATGGCGCGTTCGATGCGGCGCTTCATCGCGATAAAGGCATAACCGGCCTCGCGCACCTCGCGCGCGCCGCGCGGCCGGAACTCGATTTCCCGCCCCTTGCCGAACGCCTCGGCCGCGCGCGACAGGCGCAGGATCGGCCGGATCTGCGTGCGCAGAAAGGCGATGGCGACGACAATCAGCACGAAGGACGTGCCGACCATCCAGAGGATGAAAATATAGGAATTCGAGGCATAGGCGGCGCTGCGATAGGCGACCACCCGGAGGATCGCATTGTCCAGCTCGATGCGGATCTCGATAAAATTAGAGCGCCCCACCGTGTCGAGCCAAAAGGGCCTTCCGATTTGGCGCCGGATCTCATTGGACAAAGCGACGTCGACAATCGAGAAAAACGGCTTGGGCAAAGCGGGGGGCAACGGCCCCTTGGGCAAGAATTCGATGTCCATCTGCATCTTGTCCTGCGCCACCTTGGCGAGAAACTCCTTATCCCGATCAGTGGGATCGGTCTGATAAATCTCGATAATCGCGGCGACGTCCTGGGTCAGCATGAGAGACAGGCGGTTCGTCACCAGCGCCCAATGCCGCTCCATGAAGACGAAGGTGATCACGCTTTGCAAAATCACCATGGGCAGCAGCACGATCAGGATCGAGCGGGCATAAAGCCCTTTTGGCATCAAGGACATCAGGGTCCGGCCTGCCTCTTTTCCGATCCCCGCCAATTTGCCGATCGCGGCAACGGCCGCGCTAGGCGCATCGCGGAGACGGGGGAAGGCGAGAGGAGGCATGGACCGGATCGTTTCCTGATTGAAGTTTTGGGCTACCCGGCGGTAGCTTAGAGCATTTCCTACAAGAATTGCAGGCATTTGTGATTGAAGACGTGCCCCAACCCCGGCGGCGTAAGGCGTCCCGCTTGTCACGCGTTCCGATTTGGCTTTGCCAAAATCCATCGAATGCGACAACCTCGGACTTTTCCGCCCAGACATCCTCGGAGGAAAAACGGCAATGCGTCCATCGATCGTTCGAACCGCATCCGTCCTGGCAGGCACCGGCGCCTATTTTACCTTGGCTGTCCTCGGCTGGGGCGGACCACGGCAACCGCTGGATCCTCGCCGCGTTCGGCTTGGCCGGGCCCCTCGACGGCTTCACGCCGGCATGGACAGGCCGGAAGGTGGAGACCAAACGGCCTGAGCAGAGCCGGTATATATCTTCCCCATACCGCGACATGGACATCGCCATGAACGAGGCCCTGCCGTGTCCACTCACGCCATCACAGGCATGACGAATTCGGCGCCGGCGCGGATGCCTGTGGGCCACCGGCTGGTGATCGTCTTGAGGCGCGTGTAGAATCTGATGCCCTCGGGGCCATGCATATGATGGTCGCCAAACAAAGACGCCTTCCAGCCGCCGAAGGAATGGAAGGCCATCGGCACCGGAATCGGCACGTTGATCCCGATCATTCCCACCTGGATCTTGCTCGCGAATTCGCGGGCGGTATCGCCGTCGCGGGTGAAAATCGCGGTGCCATTGCCGAATTCGTGCTCGTTGACGAGCCGCGCCGCCGTGTCGTAATCGGGCGCGCGGGTAATCGATAACACCGGCCCGAAAATCTCTTCTTGATAGATCCGCATGCCGGGCGTCACATGATCGAACACCGTACCGCCGGTGAAAAAGCCGCGCTCGTAACCCTGCATCTTAAAGGTCCGACCATCGACAAACAGCCGCGCCCCTTCCGCGACACCTTGATCGATATAGCCGTGGACCTTGTCGCGATGCTGCTCCGTGACCAGCGGTCCCATTTCGGACTCGGGATCGGTGCCGGGTCCGATTTTGAGGGCGCGAACGCGCGGCAGCAGTTTTTCCACCAAAGCATTGGCGGTCTTTTCGCCGATGGGAACGGCGACCGAAATCGCCATGCAGCGTTCACCGGCCGAGCCGAAAGCGGCGCCCATCAGCGCATCCACGGCCTGGTCGAGATCGGCATCGGGCATGATGACCATGTGGTTTTTCGCGCCCCCGAGCGCCTGGCATCGCTTGCCCATGCGCGCGGCCGTCTCATAGATATAGCGCGCTATGGGGGTCGATCCGACAAAGCTGATGGCCTGAACCGTTTTATTGAAAAGCAACGCATCGACGGCCTCCTTGCCTCCATGGACGACGCTGAAGACACCCGCGGGAAGGCCGGCTTCGGTCAGCCAATCCGCGATGAGGGCGGAAGCCGACGGGTCGCGCTCGGACGGTTTGAGGATAAAGCAATTGCCCGCGGCGAGCGCGACCGGAAACATCCACATCGGCACCATGACGGGGAAATTGAACGGCGTGATCCCGGCCACGACACCGAGTGGCTGGCGGATCGCGTAGCTATCGACATTGGTGCCGGCATTCTCGGTGAAATCGCCCTTGAGAAGATTCGGCGCGGCAATGGCGAATTCGACGACTTCGAGACCGCGCTGCACTTCGCCCTTGGCATCGGACAGAACCTTGCCGTGTTCCGATGTGATCACCTGCGCGAGAATATCCGTGCGCTCTTCCGCAATGCGCAGAAAGCGGTTGAGAATGCGGGCGCGGCGCAAGGGCGGGGTCGCGGCCCAGGCTGGAAAGGCTTTGGCGGCGGCGGCCACGGCGGCATCCACTTCGGCGCTGTTTGCCAGCGGAACTTCACCGGTCTGCTCGCCCGTCGCCGGGTTGAAAACCGGCGCGAAACGTCCGCTCGTGCCCGCTGTCCACCGGCCATCGATAAAATGGGACAATTGCGATGTCATGGAGCAACTCCTGGGTACCGCCTCCCGGCGCGTGGCGAGAAGCGGGCGAAAACTTCATTGCGCGTGTTTTGCTTGCGCCCTTCCCAGCATGTTCCCCATGACATAACAACTCTATTTGTTTGCTTTGGTAAGCCCTTGATTTTCCGTCTATCTAGGCTCTATGTTTGCGAGATCCGCAACATCCTCAACGGAGCATGCCGTGACGGTCGATATCGGGGCAAGATTGCGTTACCTCAGGACCATCAAGGGCCTTTCGCAACGCGCGCTGGCAAAAAAGGCGGGCATTACCAATTCCACGATCTCCTTGATCGAATCCAACGGCATGAACCCGTCCGTCGGCGCGCTGAAGCGAATTTTGGACGGCATTCCCATCGGTCTCGCCGAATTTTTCGCCATCGAGCCGGAGGATACCGATAAGCCGTTTTACCAGGCCGGCGAGCTGACCGAGATCGGCAAGGGGCCGATTTCCTATCTTCAGATCGGCGACAATCTCTTCGGGCGGTCCCTACAAATTCTGAAAGAGCGCTACGAGCCCGGCGCCGACACGGGAAAAGTGCCTCTGGTCCACGAGGGCCAGGAAGGCGGGGTCATCCTCAGCGGCCGGCTCGAAGTCACGGTCGACAATCACCGCCGCATTCTCGGCCCCGGCGACGCCTATTATTTCGAGAGCCACCGGCCCCATCGCTTCAAATGCGTCGGCCCCGTCCCCTGCGAAGTCGTCAGCGCTTGCACCCCGCCGAGTTTTTGAATCATCCCCCCTTTGCCATGGCGCCGCCGCGTTGCCCCCGTCGCGCCACAAAAGTCTATAACGTCGAGCGAAAATGCTTTAAAGCAAGGCCTAAGTGCTCTAGCTTTCGTTGCGTTGCATAAGGGGCGCCGGATGTGTTTGGTCCCCGAAGCAATGTCGAGGATTTCGTCATGTCAGTGCCTCAGGCGGCCGGAAAAACGAATTCCCCGGATGTCATTCTGCGGACCCAGGGCCTGACCATGGAGTTCAAGGGGTTCCGGGCGGTCGGCGGCGTATCGCTGGACGTGCGGCGTGGAACCATCCATGCCTTGATCGGCCCCAATGGGGCGGGCAAAACGACCCTCTTCAACTTGCTCACGAAATTCCTGACCCCGACCGCCGGCACGATTTTCTATAAAGGCCAGGACATCACCAAGGTGAAACCGGCCGATGTGGCCCGGCGCGGCCTGGTCCGGTCGTTTCAAATCTCGGCCGTTTTCCCTCATTTCACCGTCAAGGAAAATGTGCGGATTGCCTTGCAACGCCGCGAGCGCGGAGATTCCTTCGATTTCTGGCGCTCGCAGCGGGTCTTGCACGCCTTGGACGCGGAATCCCTCGAACTTGTCGAGGCCGTTGGTCTCTCCGCCTTCGCCAATGTGCCGGCGGGCCAGCTCTCCTATGGACGCAAGCGCGCGCTCGAGATTGCCGCGACTCTCGCGCTCGATCCCGAGGTTCTGTTGTTGGACGAGCCCATGGCCGGCATGGGGCATGAGGATGTCGAACGCACGGCGGCCCTAATCCGCCGCGTCTCGAAAAACCGCACCATTCTGATGGTCGAACATAATCTCTCGGTCGTCGCCGCGCTCTCCGACAGGATCACGGTTCTGACGCGCGGACAAATCCTGGCGGAGGGCGATTATGCCACCGTGTCCGCCGATCCTCGCGTAGTCGAAGCCTATATCGGAGCCGGACATGCCTGAGGCCGCGAGAGCGCAAGCTTTGACGCCGGAGGCGATCCTCAGCGTCGAAAATCTCGAGGGCTGGTATGGCGAAGGCCAGGTGCTTCATGGCGTCACCTTCGATGTGCGGCCTGGAGAGGTCGTCACGCTGCTCGGTCGCAACGGCGCGGGCAAAACCACGACATTGCGCGCCTTGATGGGTATCTTGGGCAAGCGCCGCGGCAGCATCCGCTTCGATGGCGTGCAAACAATCGCTTTGCCCTCGCGCCAGATCGCCCGGCTCGGCCTCGGCTATGTCCCGGAAGAGCGCGGCATCTTCGCCAGTCTCTCGACCTTCGAGAATCTGATGCTCCCGCCCCGTGTCAAGCCAGGCGGCCTTAGTGTGGAGCAAATCTATACGCTGTTTCCCAACTTGAAAGAGCGCGCGGGAAGCCCTGGCACCAAACTTTCGGGTGGCGAGCAGCAGATGCTGGCAATTGGCCGCATTCTGCGCACGGGGGCCAAGACGATTTTGCTGGACGAACCGACGGAAGGGCTGGCGCTGGTCATCGTGCAACAGATCGGCCGCACCATCGCCCGGCTCAAGCAAGAAGGCTATACGATTGTCTTGGTGGAACAAAATTTTCGCTTCGCGCAAACGGTTGCCGACAAACATGTCGTGATCGAACAGGGGCGTGCCGTCGATACGATCTCGAACGCCGATTTCGAGGCGAACCTCGGCAAGATCACGAGCTATCTCGGCGTGTAGATCACGCCGCTGTAGCGAGAAGATGATAAGTTATTTCGAAGACGGATGAACCAACAAATTCAGTGCGGGCAGCCCAAACGCCGGCACGCTCTTGGGAGGACGGAATGCTTAAAAAGGTTTTGCTTGCCGCCGTTTTGACCGCGCCGGTAACAGTGGCTCTCGCGCAGACGCCGGTGAAGATCGGCATCCTCAACGACCGCACGGGCGTTTACGCCGATTTCTCGGGTCCCGGCGCCGTCGTCGCGGCGCGTATGGCGATCGAGGATTTCAAGCCGGACGAAAAGGGCTTGGATGTCACCGTCGTCTTCGCCGACCACCAGAACAAGCCCGATGTCGGCGCCGCCATTGCCCGGCAATGGTACGATAATGACGGCGTCGATGCGATATTCGACGTGCCGACCTCGTCCGTGGCGCTCGCGGTCAGCCAGATCACGCGGGACAAAAACAAAGCCTTCGTCGTTTCCGGCGCCGGCACGGCGGAACTGACGGGCAAGCAATGCTCGCCCAATACGGTGCATTGGACCTACGACACTTATGCGTTGGCGAATGTGGCCGGCGGCGCGTTGGTGAAACAGGGCGGCGACAGCTGGTTCTTCATCACCGCCGATTACGCGTTCGGCCAGGCGTTGGAGCGCGATACCTCCGCCTTCGTCGTCAAATACGGCGGCAAGGTTTTGGGGTCCGTCAAGACCCCCTTCCCGAATTCCGATTTCTCGTCGGCCTTGCTGCAAGCCCAGGGCTCCAAGGCCAAGGTCATTGGTCTTGCGAATGCCGGCGGCGATACCGTCAATTCCATCAAGCAGGCCGGCGAATTCGGCATCACCGAGAGCGGCCAAAAGCTGGCGGCGCTATTAGCCGATTTGGCGACGATCCACACCCTGACGGCGAAAGTCGCGCAGGGCTTGGTGCTGACGGAAGCCTTTTACTGGGATCAGAACGACGGCACGCGAGCCTTTTCCGATCGCTTCTCCAAGGCCTTCGACGGCAAAAAACCGACCGCCCCGCAGGCGGGCGTTTATGCCGGCGTCCTCCATTATTTAAAGGCCGTCGCGGCCTTGAAGAACACCAAGGACGGCGCCGCCGTCGTCGCCAAAATGAAAGAGATTCCCACGGACGATCCGTTGTTCGGCAAGGGCTCGATCCGCGTCGATGGCCGGACTCTGCACAATATGTATCTCTTCGAGGTCAAGAAGCCCAACGAGTCCACGGGGCCGTGGGATCTCTACAAAACTCTCTCCACCGTGCCTGGCGCCGAAGCCTTTCGGCCGCTGTCCGAAGGCGGCTGTCCGCTGGTGAAGTCGTGACGACTGCGTGCTCCGAGGCCGCGTCAATAACCCTCATCCCGAGGAGCCGATTGACGTGTGCGGCTCGAAGGGTGAGCGGGTCGCGTAAGATTGGGCGGCTCTATCCCAGATCACAAAGCTTGTATGCTCTCGAACCTTACCGGCTTTTGACCCGATGATCGAAGTTTTCGGCGTTCCCCTGCAAGCCTTGTTTGGTCAGCTCCTCTTGGGCCTGATCAACGGCTCGTTCTATGCCGTGCTTTCGCTCGGCCTCGCGATCATTTTCGGCCTGCTCAACAACATCAATTTCGCCCATGGCGCCCAATATACGATGGGTGCTTTCGCGGCTTGGATGCTGTTGAATTATGCAGGGCTCGGCTTTTGGTGGGCGCTGATCCTCGCCCCGCTCATTATCGGGCTCTTCGGGATCGTTTTGGAGCGGCTGCTAATCTCCCGGCTTTACCAGCTCGATCACCTCTATGGGTTTCTTCTGACCTTCGGCCTCGCGCTGATCATCCAAGGGATATTTCAAAGCAAATATGGCGTCTCCGGCCTGCCCTATGCGATTCCCGGCGAATTGACCGGCGGCCAGCGGCTGCCCTTCATGTTCCTGCCGAACTATCGCGTTTTCGTTATCGTCGCCTCGCTCGTGGTCTGCTTGTCGGTTTGGCTGGTGATTGAAAAAACCATGCTCGGAGCCTATCTGCGCGCCGCCACCGAAAACCCCGCTCTCGTCGCGGCCTTTGGCGTCAATGTCCCCCTGCTTCTCGCGCTTACTTATGGTGGCGGCGTCGCGCTCGCGGCTTTCGCGGGCGTGTTGGCGGCGCCCATCTATTCCGTCAATCCCAATATGGGGGCCGATATCATCATCGTCGTTTTCGCCGTCGTGGTCATCGGCGGCATGGGTTCGATCCTTGGCTCGGTCGTCACGGGCTATGCCCTTGGTCTCGTCGAGGGCCTGATCAAGGTGTTCTATCCACAGGGGTCCGCGACGGTCATTTACGTCATCATGGCCTTGGTGCTCTTGATCAAGCCCGCGGGCCTTTTCGGGCGAGCCAACTGATGGCCGACACCTCCACGACCGATGCCGTAAAGGACGCCGCCCTCGCGCGTGAAGCCAAGGGCGACCGGACGCTCCATGTCTTGATCTTCGCCGGGCTCGCGATTGCCGTCGTCATTGCGCCCTTCCTGCTCTATCCCGTCTTCCTCATGAAGGTTTTGTGCTTCGCGCTTTTTGCTTTGGCCTTCAACCTTCTCCTGGGCTACGGCGGTTTGCTCTCGTTCGGACATGCCGCCTATTTCGGGATGGCCAGCTATATCTGCGCCTATGCCGCGAAGGTCTGGGGCCTGACACCGGAGCTGGCGATTCTCAGCGGCACCGCGGTGTCGGCCTTGCTTGGTTTTGTCTTGGGATCGCTCGCGATCCGCCGCCAAGGCATTTATTTCGCGATGATCACTCTGGCTTTGGCCCAGATGGTTTATTTCTTTTCCCTCCAAGCCAAATTCACCGGCGGCGAGGATGGCATCCAAGGCGTGCCGCGCGGCAAACTCTTCGGCCTCCTCGATGTCTCGAGCGATCTCGCGCTTTATGCCGTCGTGGCCGTGATCTTCTTCGCCGGATTTCTGTCGATCTACCGCATCATCCATTCGCCCTTCGGCCAGGTGCTCAAGGCCATTAGAGACAACGAGCCGCGCATGATTTCGCTGGGCTACCGGGTGGGCCGGTACAAGCTGATCGTCTTCGTTCTCTCCGCGACGATCGCGGGCCTTGCCGGCTCGATGAAAGCGCTGGTGTTCCAGCTGGCCTCGCTGACCGATGTGCATTGGACCATGTCGGGCGAAGTCGTTCTTATGACTCTCGTCGGCGGGATGGGCACCGTGTTCGGTCCGGTCGCCGGCGCCGCCGTGATCGTTGCGATGGAAACCTATCTCGCCCAATTCGGCGCCTCGGTCACGATCATGCAAGGCAGTGTTTTCGTCGTCTGCGTGATGCTCTTTCGTGAAGGCATCGTGGGCCGGCTGGCGCGGCTGTTTAGGGTTAGTTTGTAAGGCCACGATCGCTACGTTTCCAGGGATGTGAGCGTCATGCCCTTGGATACAGCAGGCGAATGGGCGCCCCCTCCAAAAAGGCCAGGGCGTTTTCGATACTCTGTTGGTAGAACGTTCTGAAGGTTTCGGCCGAGCCGTAGCCGAGATGGGGCGTCAAAACCGTATTGGGCGCATCGAGCAGGGGATGGCCGGGTGGCAGCGGCTCCTGGCCGTAGACGTCCAAGGCCGCGAAAATCCGCCCGCGATGTAATTCGCCGATCAGCGCCGCCTCGTCGATCAAGGGGCCGCGCGAGGTGTTGACCAGAATGGCGCCGGCCTTCATCCGAGCCAAATCCCCGGCCCCGATGATCCCGCGCGTGCGCTCCGACAAAACGAGATGCAGGCTCACGACATCGCTTTGCGCGAGCAGCTCTTGTTTGGAAACATAGGTCGCGCCGCCTGCCGAGGCGGCTTCCGGCGTCAAGTTTTGGCTCCAAGCAATGACGTTCATGCCGAGCGCCGCGCCATAGCTCGCCATGCGCTGTCCGAGACGCCCCAACCCCATCAAGCCGAGAACCTTGCCGGAGAGTTTGATGCCGGGAACCGTTCCGCGCTGAAACCGGCCCGCGCGAAGTGCACGTTCGGCCGAAGGGATGTTCCGGGCAGCGGCGAGCATCAAGGCGAGAGCAAGCTCGGCGGTGGCCGCGCCGCTTTCGCCACCGGTTGTATAGCAAACCGTCACGCCGTTCCGGGCCATGCCGGCAAGATCGATCGAGGGCGCGCGTTTGCCCGTGAGATTGAACATTTTGAGGCGGGGCAAACGTCCGACGAGAGAGGCGGGGAAAGCGGTCCGCTCCCGCATGGCGAGGATCATGTCGAAGTCTTGGAGAACCGCCGCCGCTTCGTCTTCGCTTTGGAGCGGACGGGAGATAAAAACGACGTCCGCGCGCTGCTCCAACGCGCTCCAATCCGCGCTGGCGCGGGCGATCTCCTGCCAATCGTCCAAGACACAGATTTTGGTCACGGTTTCGAACCTAGCTTCAAAAGCGCTGGGATCGCATGCCCGCGCGTGGAGTATTTTAGGGCAATCGCGGCCCGCGCGCCATGGCGGAATCCGGCTGGCCAGTCACAAGTCTTTATATTTTCGCCCTTAATTTAATTAAAGTACGATAGTAATAACGAGAGGCATGACGCAGTCATATAAGTATTAAATAACTTAAGGCAATGTTTACCTCGCACCAGCACGATGGGTTTTTAATCCGCTGATTCGCATGCCTTCGAACGGGTGTGCGGACGCCAGACGAGAAACGAACTCGCTCCTCGAAGGGAACGAGAATGCCTAGGAAAGCCTGATGACGAAAACGGTTCCTTGGAATTTAAAGGGGGTTGGGCTGGCCTCGCGCGAAACCGCGCGCGAGGCGGCACGGCGCGATGGAACATCGTTAGGCGAATGGCTCGACCGCATCATCTCCAAACACACCTCGAGACTTGACCAAGCAGACCATGACATCAATGGGCCCGGCTCTCGCCATGGAGGCGCGGCGCCGCACCGCTCGAGCCCTCGCGGGATCAAGTTCCGGCGAGGCGCCGCCTCCCCGCAGGCGAATGGCTTCGAATCCGGAGAAGACGGCGAAGTGCTCTACCCGCGTTTCGTGAGGGCGCGCGCGGACAGTGCCTTGGATGAAGAAGCTCGCTCGTTTCCGCTACGGCGGCAGGGCCGTCCCGCGCCGCGCTTCGCCGGATCGCATCCGTCCGGCCGGTCCTCCCAGGGCGAAGACGAAGCTGCTCTTCTCTTGGCCGAAGCGGCGGCGGAGAGGGGACGGCGCGCCGCGCAAGGTAGCGGCGTCGATCCGGCCGGGGATCGGTTGGCGCGGCTCGAAGCGCGTTTGGAGCAGCTCGCGGCGCTTTTGGAAGCCGTGCCGCGCGAGCCGGTTCGAAACTCGCGGATGCGCGCGGCATCGCGTGTCCCGAAAGGGCAGCCGGATTTTGCGTCAAGCCTTGCCGGCGACGCACGTTTTCGCGATTCCGGCGGCAAGCGCGGCGCCTACGACGCCGCGAACCGTGCAAACGCCCAGCGCACGCCGCTGGAGAACCTCCGCCGGATCGCCGAAGATTTTGCCCGCAACGCGCCACGCGCCCGTGAGAGCGGGTTGGACGATAGGCTGGCGGAGCTCGACCGGAAAATAGGGCTCGCCAACGAGGCCGCCGCCGAGGCCTTGCATACCGCGGACCGGATCGCCGAGGCCGGAAATCGTATCGAGGACCAGGATGCTTGGCGCGAAATCGCGGCGTTGCAACGCCATCAAGCCATATCCGATAACCGGATGCAGGCCGCGTTGAACGCTATTTACGAGGTTCTGGAAACGATGGCTGGCCATCTTTTCGAGCCAGAGCCTCATGCCTCCGGCGCCAGCCAGGGCCGGCAAGAGGCCAGCCAGGTATGGCAAGAGCCAGGTTTGCCGCTCCGGCCAACGCGACGGCGGTAAGGACAGACTTTCGCGGAGAGCAAAAGCTCAGCTTTTTAAGAGAAAACGAGGGCTCGTCGCTTTCCGGCCGGTATGGCCACGCCGTTTTTCCGGCGCGCTAAATCAAAAATGAGTTTCGGCGCCGGACGGGCTATAAAGGCCTGCGGATGACGCGGAGCCCTAAAGATGAGCCACGCCGTACCCGGCCTTGCCAAGGCCGTCGAAGACATCGCCGAAGAGATGCGGCAGCGCCCCGACCGGGGCGAAGTGGCGTCCTATATTCCCGAATTGGCGCGCGTTGACGCCAACGCCTTCGGCCTCGCCGTGGTCAGCGCCGATGGAAGCATCGTGGCGGCGGGCGACAGCGAGACCCCATTTTCGATTCAGAGCATTTCCAAGGTCTTCACGCTGACCCTCGCCTTGGGCCTGGTGGGCGACCGCTTGTGGCGGCGCGTCGGTCGCGAACCTTCGGGCAGCCCGTTCAATTCCATCGTCCAGCTCGAACGCGAGCGCGGCATCCCGCGCAATCCCTTTATCAATGCCGGCGCCATTGCCGTCACCGACGAGATTCTCTCCGGGCATCGGCCTCGCGAAGCGCTGGGAGAAATTTTGCGGTTCATGCAGTTCCTCGCCCACGACACCTCGATCACCATCGACGAGGAGGTGGCGGCCTCGGAAAAGCGGACAGGATTTCGCAATATCGCGCTGGCCAATTACATGAAGAGCTTCGGCGTGCTCGACAATCCCGTGGATTACACGCTCGGGGTCTATTTCCATCATTGCGCCATCGCCATGTCGTGCCGGCAGCTGGCCACGGCCGGACAATTTTTGGCCCATTCCGGCCGCAACCCCGCGACCGGCCTGTCCGTGGTCTCGGCCGAGCGGGCCAAACGGATCAATGCGATCATGCTGACCTGCGGCCATTACGACGGCTCCGGCGAATTCGCCTACCGGGTCGGCCTGCCCGGCAAGAGCGGGGTCGGCGGTGGCATTCTCGCGATTGCTCCCGGTAAAGCCTCCATCGCCGTCTGGTCGCCGGGCCTCGACAAGTCTGGCAATTCTCATCTCGGCCAGATTGCTCTCGAATGCCTGACCAAACGAATGGGCTGGTCGATTTTTGGCGCGTGACGAGCGAGAGCCGCCGCCCGTCGATTTAAACTCCTGGCGCGAAGGGCCAAAGAATCCGTCCCTCGAACGAAAAAACCACGGCGCCATCCGCGGCGCGGCCGGTGTTGAAGGATTCTAGCAAACCCCAGCCGGGACGGGTCAGCCGGCGGATTCCCGTGGCTTTCGTTTGAAAGCCAATGGTTTCGCCCGCCAGCACCGGACGATGCCATTTCATATTGGCGAAGCCCGGCGAAGGGCCCGGCACCGCCGCGGGCAGACCTTGGGACTGACGCAGCGCGGCGGAACGTGTGCGGGCATCTATATAGTTCTTCATCCAGAGCGCGGCGGTGTGCCAACCCGACGCCGCGAGGCCACCGAAATGGCTTTCCTTCGCACGCTCGGGGTCGAGATGGAAATATTGCGGATCGAAACTCTGGGCGAAAGCGATAATCGAATCCGGTGTGAACAGTTGGGAGCCCAACTCGAATTCGGTGCCGATTTCGGCTTCGTCGAGAAAGCCGCATAATTTGAGGTTTGCCGGCGGTTGCCCGGCGGGGGCGCCGGCCTGAAGCAGGTGCGGCGCCAGCGGCGGACGGATGTCCTGTGACGCGCCGCGCCGCTGCACCATCATCGAGAACCGCTCGGTCATGACGGTCTCACCGGCGCCATTGCGCATATCGATCACGACGCTGATGAAGCCGCGATCTGGCCGCGAGGCGGACGGGCGCGTGGCGGGAATCGAAATTTGCAGCGTCAGTTCATCGCCGGGCTTTACCGGGCGCAGCCAACGCACTTCGTCGACGCCCTGCGCTCCCATGCCCGCGACATGTTTCACGAATCCATGAAAATAGAGGAACATGCCGATGGCGGTGGTATGCCATCCCGACGCGGCGAGACCGCCCAAGACAGAAGCCTCCGCCGCCGCATCGTCGAGATGGAAGGGTTGGGGATCATACATCCTGGCGAAGGCGAGAATTTCCTCGCGCGTGACCTTGTAGGGGCCGGATTGATGGATCTCGCCAGGCTCGATATCCTCGAAAGCGCGGAGGTTGGTATGTTCACGCATTCGCCGCCTCAGTTCGCGAAGCGAAAATGCAGCACATCGCCATCGGCGACGACATAATCCTTTCCTTCCAGGCGGAATTTGCCGGCTTCGCGCGCGCCGGCCTCGCCCTTGCAAGCGACATAATCGTCGAAGGCAATGGTTTCGGCCCGGATATAGCCCTTTTCGAAATCCGTGTGGATGACGCCCGCCGCCGCCGGTCCCTTGGTGCCTTGCGAAATCGTCCAGGCACGCGCCTCTTTAGGACCGACGGTGAAATAAGTGATGAGATTGAGCAGGCCATAGCCCGCGCGGATCACCCGGTTGAGGCCGGGCTCGGCAAGGCCCGCGGCCTCCAGATAATCGCCCTGCTCCTCCTTGGGCAGAACCGCGATCTCGCTTTCGATCCGGGCGGAGACGACGACAGCCACCGCGCCCTCGGCCTTGGCGCGGGCCAGGACTTCCTCCGAGAACGCATTGCCTTTGTCGGCCGAGGCCTCCTCGACATTGCAGACATAGAGCACCGGCTTCGACGATAGGAGACCAAGCCCGGCAAAGGCCTTCTGCTCCTCGGGCTTCACCTCGGCGAGACGAGCCGGCTTGCCCTCGCGCAGCAGCACCAGGCAGCGAGTCATGAGATCGACGAGTTCCTTGGCCTCCTTGTCGGAGCCCTTGGCTTTCTTTTCCAGCGCCGGCAGGCGGCGTTCCAAACTGTCGAGATCGGCGAGCATCAGCTCGGTCTCGATCGTCTCGATATCGTTGATGGGCGCGATTTTACCGTCGACGTGCGTGACGTCGTCGTCGACGAAACAGCGCACGACATGGGCGATGGCGTCGCATTCCCGGATATTCGCCAGAAATTGATTGCCGAGCCCCTCGCCCTTCGAGGCGCCGCGCACGAGGCCGGCGATATCGACGAAGGTGAGGCGCGTCGGAATGATCTCCTTGGAGCCCGCGATGGACGCCAAGGTTTCGAGACGCGGGTCGGGCACCGCGACGTCGCCGACATTGGGCTCGATGGTGCAGAAGGGGTAGTTCGCCGCCTGCGCCGCCGCCGTCTGCGTCAAGGCGTTGAAAAGGGTCGATTTACCGACATTCGGCAGCCCGACGATGCCGCATTTGAAGCCCATGGCGTGATCTCTGGTGATGAAGCGCGAACGCGTGAGGCTGCTGGTTAGCGCGCGGGGGCCTCAGCGGCAAGGGCGGCGGTGTTTCGCCGGGCAGCTCCGGCCGCAGCCAGTCCCGCCACCGCCAACGACACCACCACGTTCCAGCCCGCGAGCGATAGGCCCAAAATCCGGATCGCGACAGCGTCGCAGCGCACGACTTTGATGGTTTGCAGCTGTTTCATGAAATCGGCCATCGAAGGCGCCCGCGCCAACGTGCCGGTGCAATCGGCGGGGCCGGGCCAAAAGCCCCATTCGACCCCAGCGTGATAGGCGCCGAAACCGGCACTGCCCAAAAACAGCAAAGCGAGCGCGGCAAAGCACGCGGTCAGCGCCAGGCCCGCGCCGCGCCAGGCCAGGAAGAGCGTCAGCACGCCCAGGACGATGCCGGCATAATAAGGCAGGCGTTCTTTCAGGCAGAGTTCGCAGGGCGCGAAGCCCGCCGCCTGAAAGGCAAAGGCGCCCGCGATGGCGGCGGCGGGCAGCGCCAGCGTCAAGGCCGCGAGGGCGAGCGGAGAAAGTTTCGGGATACTGGGCATGAATCAGATAATCCTCACGGCGATATAGAAGCCAATGACGACGATGGCCACCAGAACGATCATGAACGTGCCGAAATAACGCTCCAGCAGGGTCTTAAACGCATTGCCGAACCGGTGCATCAGCAGCGCCTCGATCAGGAATCTCGTGCCGCGCGTTATCGTGCAGAGGAGGACGAAGAGCGGCAGGTTATAGCTGAGAAGACCGGAGGTAATCGTCACGATTTTGAACGGGATGGGTGTCAATCCCTTGAACAAGATCACGGCCCAGCCCCACTGGGCATACATGACCTTGATCGCCTCCATCCGCGGGCCATAGCCGTAAAGCGCAATCAGCCATTTGCCCACGGTGTCGTAGAGCAGGGCGCCAATGGCATAGCCCAGCAAGGCGCCCGCGACCGAGCCGGCCGTGCAGATCAGAGCATAGAGCCATGCCCGCTTGGGCCGCGCCAAGGACATCGGAATCAAGATGACATCGGGCGGAACCGGAAAAAAAGCACTTTCCGCGAAGGCGATAAGCCCAAGCGCGTAGGGCGCGTAGGGCTTATCCGCCAGCGCCATGGTCCAATGATAAAGCCGCTTTAGAAACCTCTCCTCACGCCGGAGCGGCTGGGATCCCTCCTCACGCCGGAGCGGCTGGGGTTCCTCCTCACGCCGGAGCGGCTGGGATCCCTCCTCACGCCGGAGCGGCTGGGATCCCTCCTCGCGCCGCAGGGGCTGGGGGAGCGGGGCGGCTTCGCTCTGATCGTTCATGGATCGTGGTCTCGCGGGGAATGTCCGGGCAGCTTCCTTCTAGGATGTTTTCCACCAAGGTGGAAACGGCCGTCTCCGGTTTTGAAAGCGGGCTTTCCTTCAGCCTTTATAAGCCTGACATCAAGCGCAAATATATTTATTCCGCGGCGGATCGCAGACGCCTCCGGTGTGCTCGTATCTGAACAGCGGGTGAATGCTGCCTTCAATCGCCGTTCACTGCGGTTGGGGCAACTTATCTCGCGTTGACAAGCAAGCCAGAGGCGAGGATCCGATAATTGTTAACCTCGTCTTCGGCGGATGATGCGCCTGTCGTAGACGGGCGGTGGTTTTACCGCAATACTCGACGTTCCCCTTTCCAAAAGGAGCACCAGATGAACCAGGTCACGATTACCTCTCCGGCCGGCTCTCGTTCCAAAACGAGAACCCTGCTGCGTAATCTCTCTATCGCCGCGGTTTTGATCGCTGCGCCTCTCGCGATGCCGTCGGTGGCCGAAGCAGGTCCCCACGGCGGTCATGGCGGCCACGGCGGTCATGGCGGCCACGGCGGCCACTTCGGCGGCGGCCACTTCGGCCACGGCGGCGGCCGGTTCTGGGGCGGCCGTTGGTATGGCTATGGCGTTGGCCCTTGCTGGCGCTGGGATGGCTATTCCGGCCAATGGGTTTGGGTCTGCTACTAGAGCCCCGGTAGCCTAAAGGATAAAGCCTGACGCTCGCGACACGAGCGTCAGGCTTTTTTTATGGCTGCGGTCCCGTCTAAATCGACGCACGGATTCGAAAATGCTAGGGAACCGGCTCGGACGGCTCAGCCTGCCGCCGTTTCTCCCAAAAATCCGCGAGGACACGAGAGGCCATCGAGACCGCATGATCATCATCCGATCGCTCGCTTTTCAACTGGCCTTCTATGCGGTTTTCATCGTCTTGATGATCATCGGCCTGCCCACAATGCTGATCTCGCGCGGCGCCGTTATTTTCGTGGTGCGGTGTTGGGTGAATTCTTCGCTCTGGCTGCTCGCCACGATCTGCGGCGCCAAGGTGGAATTTCGCGGCCTAGAGAATGTGCCGCGCGGCGCCTGCATCATCGCGCCGAAACATCAGTCCTTCCTCGAGACCCTTGCGCTCATCGCGGTGATTCCGGAATTCACCTATATTTTGAAGAAAGAGTTGATCTCCATTCCCGGCTTTGGGCGGTGGTTGAAGGCATCGGGCCAAATCGTGCTGGATCGCGCCAAGCGTGGCAACGCCCTGGCCGTCATGCAGCGAGCCGTGATGGAAAAGCTGGCGCAGGGGCGAAAGGTCATCATCTTTCCCGAAGGGACGCGCAAACCCATCGGCGCGCCGCCCGCTTATAAGATCGGGGTCGCGATTCTTTGCGAGGCCTGCAAGGTGCCATGTGTGCCCGTGGCCTTGAATGCCGGCTTGTTCTGGCCGCGCCACAGCCTCTTGCGGCCGCCGGGGACGATCGTGATCGAATTCTTTCCGCCACTGACGTGCCAAGACAGCAAAAGATCGCTCCTCGAAGCGCTGGAAGCGGTGATCGAGCCCGCCAGCAACGCCTTGGTGGCCGAGGCGCTCGCGGAAAATCCGGGGATTCTCGCGTTCCAAAAGACGGCGGCGAAAGCCTAGGCGGACACTTAAGTCTTGATTTCACAAGAAAACATGCCGCGCGCGGCATGGATAAAGCGAAAAGCGTGGTGGGCACGACAGGGATTGAACCTGTGACCCCACCCATGTCAAGGGTGTGCTCTCCCGCTGAGCTACGCGCCCACGCTTTCGCTGTTTCGCGGCATCGGGTTCGCCGCGAGAGGCCGGATATATCGGCACGATCCGCCCGATGCAACCACAAAGCCGCGCCAACCCCGTAAAAATCCGGAACGAATTTTAAGGCGGCGCGGTCCCGTCTTCGCCGGGTTCTCTTGTCAGGCCGCGAGCAGCCGGTTCACCTCGTTCACGAGGTCCTTGAGATGAAACGGCTTCGACAAGATTTTCGCTTGTTTTGGCGCATTATTATCGGGGTTGAGCGCGACCGCGGCAAAGCCTGTGATGAACATGACTTTGATATCGGGGTCGAGTTCCGTCGCCCGGCGGGCCAATTCGATCCCATCCATCTCCGGCATGACGATATCGGTCAGCAGAAGCTCGAAGGGTTCCTCGCGAAGACGATTATAGGCCGACAAGCCATTGTCGTAGGACGATACGTCGTAGCCCGCGTTTTGCAACGCCTTGGACAAAAACCGCCGCATATCGTTATCGTCCTCGGCGAGAAGGATTTTTCCGGTCACTGTATTCTCTGTTTCGCTCATATCCCACCTCGCGGTCGCGCCATATAAAGAGCCGCCTTTGTAAAAATCGAATGAACGCGGCCGCAGTTCTACGTTAGAGCATTTCCCACAAAAGCCGCAGGCCTTCGTGATCGAGGAAATGCTCTAATTTCTTATCCCTTGGGTGATTCCACCCACGGGATGAACGCTCTAAAGCATATGCCGGAAAAGCGAGCCTGGCTTTTCAAAACATGCTTAGCATCTTGAAATAAAGAACGATTTCTTGCCGCCCCGGACGAAGACGCGCCCTGTGAGGACGTGAATCGCATGAAACGGCAATCTTTATCTACCGTAAAAGAAAAAACATACCGGCGTCGAGACCGGTTCATGTAACTGTCCCCTGAATCATTCGGCCGGTCCGGGCGGAATCGGCCGATACGAGCATGGACAGCGGCCGCTGGTTTCGGCACCATTGGACCGGCACGAATGGATTGGCGCGAATTTTTCATATGATCGCCTGTTTCATAAGGCAGGATCAGTTCGCGGCGAAACCGAAAACGGCGGAGCCGGTATTTTAGGAGGTGGAATGGGGTACGAGGAGCCAACGGGTTCCTTTGGCGATGACCGGGAGGCGGCGTTCATGCCGGAACTCGATCCGCCGTTCGACGTCGTGGAGCCTGCGGGCTTGACCTGTCCGCTTGTCTTTTCCTCGCCCCATTCCGGCTCTGTCTACCCCCGGCTGTTTCTCGAGAATGCCCGGCTCGATCCGATGGCGCTTCGCCGGTCCGAGGATGCCTTCGTCGACGAGCTTTTCGCGGAGGCGGCGGGTCTTGGCGCGCCCCTGATTCGCGCCCGCTTTCCCCGCGCCTATCTCGATCTCAATCGCGAACCCTACGAGCTCGATCCTCGCATGTTCGAGGGACGGCTGCCCTCCTATGCCAATACGCGTTCGACGCGCGTCGCGGCCGGTCTCGGGACGATCGCCCGAGTGGTCGGCGAATCGCAGGAGATCTATCAACGCCCCCTCACCGTGGAGGAGGGTCTCGCGCGGATCGACGCGCTCTACAAACCTTACCACGCCACGCTACGCCAGCTCATCGAGCGAACGCATCGCTTGTTCGGCATTGCGATTCTGGTGGATTGCCATTCCATGCCCTCGGTGCCCGGGGCGGCGATTCCGGGCGGGGATAAGAAGCTCAAGGCCGATTTCGTCCTCGGCGATCGCTACGGCACGAGCTGCGACAAAGGAATCGTGGATGAGCTGGAGCAGGCGATCCATGCCTTGGGATATGCAGTGCAGCGCAACAAGCCTTATGCGGGTGGCTTTATCACCGAACATTATGGCGCGCCGGCAATGGGATATCACGCCATCCAAATCGAGGTGAATCGCGCTCTTTATATGAACGAACAGCAGATCGAACGGTCGGGGCGCTTCGCCAGCGTGGCGGCCAGCCTGAAATCGATCGCCGGCGCTTTGGCTGAATCCGCCGCGAAGCGCGGGGGGCTTCTCAAGGCCGCGGCCGAGTAGCCCTTATAAGATATTGGAGAATAAGGATTTTGGAGAGCCGCGAAGCCTGGCGGGTGGCAGCCTCGGCAAAAAAGGAGCCGCTTATGATAGCATAAGCGGCCCAAGTCTAGGGAGGAAACGCCCAAGGAGGGCATCGGCGATAGCAAGGCTACCGCACCGCAATAATATGAACGTGCGCTGCACAAAAATCAAGTCTAAATCTGCCATTCTCGATCTCGTGCCGGCAAGATGCCATGACACAAGCGAGTTTCTCGCTATTCGCGGACGTCTCGATGTTTGCTTGGCCGGCGAAACCCGCGCGGCGAGGCCCCCATGGCCGTTCATGTATTTTTTGCCGGTCTTGGGGCATGGGCAGGTTGCGGCCAGGGCCCTGCCGTGGCACTGGCTGAGAGGAACTATATCCCATGGGTGAAATCACGGTTTGATGGGGAAACGTCCCGATTGACCAAATGCTGGAGCGTCTCGAGTATGACAGCCGTTGATTTTACAGCCTTTGTCGACAGGCTCGGCGATGCCGCCAGCGAGGCGATCCTGCCGTTCTTCCGCACGGCGCTAGGCACCGAGGACAAAAACAGCGGCGGGCCCTTCGATCCCGTGACCGAGGCGGACCGGGCCGCCGAAGTCGCGATGCGGCGGATGATCGAATCCACCTTTCCGGCCCATGGAATCGTCGGCGAGGAATTCGGCGAGATACGGGCCGATGCGGAATATGTCTGGGTTCTCGACCCGATCGATGGCACCAAGGCCTTTATTTCGGGGCTGCCGACCTGGGGCGTCTTGATCGGATTGATGCACAAGGGACGCCCGACCTACGGAATGATGGTGCAGCCCTTCACCGGCGAGCGGTTCATCGGGGATTGCGAAAGCACCTATTGGACGGGCGGGGGACTCGGCAAACGCCGGGAGCGGCGGCGTCTGACCGCCCGGCGTTGTGGCTCCTTGAACTTGGCGACCGTCATGACGACATCGCCGCTTCTCTACACGGGGGCGAATCTCGAGGCCTTGCGGCGGCTCGAAGCCGAGGCGCGGCTAGTGCGTTACGGCTGCGACTGCTACGCCTTCGCGATGCTGGCGGCGGGGCATGTCGATTGTGTCGTGGAAACCGGACTCAAGTCCTACGATGTCGTCGCCTTGATGCCGATTATCGAAGGCGCTGGCGGCATCATCACCACTTGGGAGGGCGGCAACGCGGCGGCGGGCGGCGACATCATCGCCTCGGGCGACGAACGGCTGCACGCTTTGGCGCTCGCGCGGCTAAAAGGCTGACGAGCGCGGCCCGAACTTCCGCGTCAGCGCCGCAAGCTTGGCGTCGCTGATGCCGAGTCCGGTCATGTGCTCATAGGTGTTGACGACATATTCCGGGTTGGCCCCCGACACGCCAGCGCCCTGCTCCACGAATTTTTCGAGATCGGACAGGCCAAGCGCGCCGGCATATTGGGAATGCGAGCGGTCGGCGGCATAAGTCAAAGCCGTGACGATGCGGCCATCGCCGAGCGAGGCGCGGAGATACACCTCTTTATAGACCATCGTCACCTGCTCGCGGTCCCGAAGGTAGGCGATCGTCTCGTCCATCAGAGTTTCCCGGACCCGAAACGCGATGCCCTTGCAGGATCCGCCCCGGTCGAGCCCCAGAACCAGGCCCGGCTGCTCGGGCGTGCCGCGATGCACATGCGAATAGACGCAAAGCGCCCGGTGATAGCCGCGCACCATGGCGAGCTGGCTCTCCTCGAAAGGAAAACCGGGCCGCCACATCAGCGAGCCATAGCCGAAAACCCAAAAGCCGCTTTCTCCACTCATGCGCTCCGGGATAAAACACCGGCGGGGTCCAGCGCAAGCTCGGGCGCGGGGATAAAACGCATGTCTTTGCAAATCCGGCGAATGACGCGTAATTGATCGCTTCTTTTAATAAGTTAGAGCGTTTTCGCGCGCACCATCGTCATCCGCAACTTTATAGGGAGGCTACAAAAGCACTTCCGGAAAAAGTTGAAAAAATCATGCGTATTCCAGCTCTCGTTCGTATTCCCTCTCTCATTCTCATCGTTCTCCTGGTGACAGCCGGCGTCCTCACCGGGTTTTGGTTCTATGCCACGCGGACAGCCAGCCATGCCCTCGACGCCTGGATGACGGCGGAACTAACGCAGGGCCGGCATTGGACCTGTCCGGGCCGCGCCGTCACCGGGTTTCCCTTTGCCATCGACGTGACCTGCAATCATCCAAGCTTCGCGGGACGCCTTCGCGGGGATGAGGCGGAGATTTCGCTTCAAGGCCTCGAGATCCGGGCCACGTTGTTCGACCCTTTTCATGCGAAGTTCACTCTCGCGCCGCCCTTCACCTATCGCGCGGGGGACAGGCAGACCGCGTCCACGGTGACATGGACCTCGATGCATGGCGTTCTCGGCGGCCTGCCCCGGCGCGTCAGCACGATAACCCTGAGCGGGACCGGTCTTGCGGCGATCGGGAATTTTTCGCCGCAAGAGACCCAGACCGGCCAAGCCGCCCAAGGCGACGCGACGCTTCACTTGGCCCAGGACGGCGAAGCAACGGTTTTGGAATTTAGAATTGCCTTGACCGGCGCCAAAGTGCCGGCGCTCGACGACGCGCTGGGCGGCACGGCGGCGGATACGGATCTCGCGCTCTCCGGGCGGATCACCAAGCCGGTCTTCGCCATTGCGCAGGCCCCCGCGGATGTGATGGAACTTTGGCGGCAGGCCGGAGGCGACATCACCTTCTGGCAGATGCGGCTGCTCCGCGGCGAGAGTTCCATCGAGGCCAACGGCCCGCTGCATATCGACGGACAGCACCGGATCGCGGGTCATCTCGACGCCAGTTTCACCGGCCTCGCGCCCGTTCTGCGGCGCTACGGCGTCAATCCGAATATCGCCAAGGCGAGCGGCTTGCTGAACCACCTGTTCGAGACGCATCCCCATGCGCCAACGACGGACAATGGTGAAATCCGGCTGCCCGTCGATTTTAAGGACGGCCGGATCGGCATCGGCCCGTTTCTGACCAACGTGACCCTTCAGCCGCTCTATTGATCAGGCCACCGCACCCTCCGGCTCTTCCTTGCGGTGCGAGCGGCGATCGAAGAACAAGGCCTGGCTGACGACGGCTTTGAGGCTGTTGACGCCAAACGGTTTGGTAATGAGGAAGGCCGGCTCCGGCGGCGCGCCGGTTAGGAACCGCTCGGGATAGGCGGTGATGAAAATCACCGGCACCGAGAACGAGCCGAGAATTTGATTGACGGCCTCGAGGCCGGAACTGCCATCGGCGAGCTGAATATCGGCGAGGATCAGGCCGGGCCGGTGCCGGCCGGCCGCCTCCACCGCCTCTTGATGCGTGCGCGCGACACCCACGACATGATGGCCAAGCTCCTCGACGAGCGTCTGAAGATCGAGCGCGATAAAGGGCTCGTCCTCGATGATCAAGACATCCGTCTGGATCTGACGGGCGATTTCCTTGCTCGCCTCATCGATCAACGCGGCAGCCTCGTCCGCGCTGCATTCGAGCACGCGGCTAGTCTCGGCGGCGTCGAACCCTTCCAGCGCGCTGAGGAGAAAGGCGATGCGCGGGCGTAACGTGATCGCGTCGATATTTCGCCTGGCGCCATTTTCGTCGGCCGATAGATCGGATTGGTCGACGTGGGTATTGACCGGCATCGTTCCCCAGACCTTCAAAAAGGTGCGGTAAAGCGCGGCCCGGGCGTCGGAGCCGGGATCGAACCCATTGGGATCGCCGACAATCGCCTCGAGCGAGGCAAGAACATACGCATCGCCACTTGCTTGATTACCGGTCAAGGCGCGGGCAAACCGGCGGAGATAGGGGATATGAGAGGCGATGGCCTTGGAAACTGACATATACCGTTTTCCTCCCGCTCTTCTCCGGCAACCGGGCTCGTGCCGGTGCGGCGACATGATGGACCTTGCCGGCGAAGTGATGGAACTTGCCGGAACCGTGACGCGAAGACCATAGATCAACTACGGTTTGCCGTCAGCCCGGCGTTTCTACCCATATGGAAATTTAAATTCTCAAAAGTGAGCGATTTCTTGTCAACTGCATGACGTAACGGAGGCCGCACCCCTCCCAAGCTTGAGCGAGGCAATGGAGCGCGAGTAGATGAACACAAGTCTCCGGTATCAGGGAACGATCTTGCCGCTGCGGCATTACCGTTTCATCATCTTAATGCGCGCGGCCTATCTCGAAATAGTGGCGGCCAGGTTCGACCAAGTGGAAATCCCGCCTTGACCGTTCCGGCCAGTTGGATCGTTAATGGTTTGGACTGATTATGATAGAATGTTAACTAATGAGTCCGCTATTAGCTAACGCCGCATTATCCACTCTCCCCTGCAATGGCTGCGCGAGATCACAGTTACGCGTCCCCCGAGATCACAGTAGCGTGTCCCTAACATCCTAACGTTGCGCCGGTTGGCCAGCGCCGTGCCCCAGCGCGAACTCTAGAGGTAAGCCTTTGTCGTCCCTTCGTGTCAAAAAGACGGCCTCCAAGCCGGAAATCGCCGATCAGATCGGCCGCCATTTACGGTCGGTCTATAACGACGTTCTCGTTCAGCCCGTCCCCGACCGTTTCCTCGAACTCTTGAAAGATTTCGATTCCGTCCCGCGCCAGCCGGATGAGAAGAAGGCGGCGAAGTGAAGGGAGAGACAGAACCGCCGCCGCGCCCGGCCGCCAGCGCGCAAATGAAGGCCGATTTGATTGCCGTCGTTCCCAATCTGCGCGCTTTCGCGGTCTCGTTGTGCGGCAATCCCGACCGCGCCGACGATCTCGTGCAGGAGACCCTGGTCAAGGCCTGGAGCAATCTCGGCTCTTTCGTCGAGGGCACCAATCTGCCGGCTTGGCTTTTCACGATTTTGCGGAACATCTATTATTCCGAATATCGCAAGCGCCGCCGCGAGGTGGCCGATACCGACGGCGCCATCGCCGCCAAGCTCGCCACCGTGCCCGCCCAGCACGGCCATATGGATTTCCTCGATTTCCGGGCGGCCCTTCAACGCCTTCCAACCGATCAGCGCGAGGCCTTGATCTTGATCGGCGCCTCCGGCCTCTCCTACGAGGAAGCGGCGGCGATCTGCAATTGCGCCGTCGGCACGATGAAAAGCCGGGTCAACCGCGCGCGTAACCGCTTAGCCGAAATGCTCTCGCTGCAATCGGGAGCCGAATTCGGCCACGAGGGCGAATGGCAGGCGCTCGACCCGGCCGCCTCGGGCCACCGCTTGTCGAAGACGGGCAGCGATTAAGGCAAATTCGACACGAGGCTCTCGTGTTCTTGTCCAGACGCGAAGCGGTTATGCCTGGTTAACACTTTCAAACCACAAACATTTTTGACTTCGCCCGCATGACCGGTAATTTTACCTCGGGCGCGCCGGATCAGCTTTCGGCCGCCCGAGGGCGAAGCCAAGATGCAAGTGGTTTATTTGCGCAAGGGGTTTCACGACCCGCGATGGCCGGCGGATATTTGCCGGACCATCATGATCGGCGAAAAAGGCCTCGTCTTCGGCAAGGGCTCATGTCTCGCGCGCATGTCGGGGGATGGACGCCGTCTCGATCTCGAGGCGGACGAAGAGCGCCTCCTCGTCTTGCTATCGGTCACCTACGACAAAGCCATCTCCCGCGACATGCTCCGGCCGCTCGAAGCCGCCGCGAAACACTGGGAGCGCGGCGACAAGGCGCTCGCCAATTTGCGCCTCGTCTTTGCCAACCTACCGCCGCTCGCCCATCCGCACGATGCTTACAGGCTCAGCCTCGCCGAAAGCCTGCTCGATCAGGGCATGACGCCGCGCGGCTTGATGAAGGAACTCGGCCTCGATCCCGCAGCCCTTGGTCCGCACAAGTATAATCCAGGCCAACCGCGCGTCCCCGCCGGAAGCGGCAGGGAAAGCGGGCGGGGGGGACCGGGCGAGGGTGGCGAGCCGGACAGCGCCCCGTCCGTGCGGATCCATGAACCCGAGCCAAAACCAGCCCGCGAAGCCCGGCCCAATTCGCGGGAACCAAACAATCTCATTATTCCGGTTGCGGCTGACGGGCCTTTTAGACCCGGTGGCATCGAAATCGTTCCCCACCCGGAAATTGATCCGCTCGATCCGCAAGGCTTAAACGTTTTGCCCCCGAGTCCCGAAGAGGTGCTGGCGATCAACGATACTGTTAACGCTATCGTAGCCGGGCAACCGGAGGATATTTCTACTTTAAACCCTCACGATTATAAAAATCGCCCGGACAAGGAAACGGGTGCTGTACTTCCTTCAGGAATTGGTGGATACACGACTTATTACATGCGGTCTCCCGGCCAAGCACCCGGTGATCTACGTATTATTATGGATAAGGCAGGAAATACCTATTATACCAAGAACCACTACAAAAGCTTCTATCCAGTAGATCTAAGAATAGGCGGAGCAAACAAGTGAACACGCCATCTAATGCGAAGCTCATTGCGCTCGATGCAGCCAAATGGAAATCTGGATTGGATTTCTACAAGGCAATTTTGCCTGCTATTGGCGCGCCCGAATGGCACGGAACTAGCGTTAACGCTCTTGTCGACTCGATGATTTGGGGCAATTTTAACACAGTATCACCTCCATATATTGTCGAAATACGTTCCACAAAAAATCTTCCCGCCGAAATAATGCAGGAATTAACGTGGGCACGGGAAGATATTATCGAGGCGCGTAATGAATATAAAAAAAAGAGGGGGTGCGACGTCGAGGTAGATTTTAAGATAGTCGACTGAGGGCTGCATGACAAATACAGATGCACTGGTCTGGGTTTCGATCTTGCCGCTGGACATTCTTAAGCGAGCCTACCGCGCGTCGAACGGCGAATTGGCCTGGCCGGGGACGGACGCGACGGCGGTCGTGAAAATCCTTCAAGCAAATGGATTTAGCATCCTTGGCGTGGATATCTGGCTTCCAACGCGTCCCCGCCCCACCATTCCAACGCCCTTCGTTTACGACTGGAGCGCCGCTTATGCGATACCGGCGCTCGAATTCATCTCGGAATGGAGCCTTGGTTCAACATCCTGGCTTGCCGAGATGACGCGGCCCCGGCAATCGTCGAATAACGGGCCGTCCTTCCCTATAGAATCCATCCGGCATAAGATGCCGCAATCATGACAAATCGAGAGATATTCGCCTGGCATTCCTTGTTGCCACCGGAGATCGTCCGTCAGGCCTTTCATTCCTACGAGGAGATGGCTTGGACGAGGCCTGTCGCGGAACAGGTTATCAACCTGCTGCAAGCCAAGGGTTACAAGATCGTCCGCATCGACACCTGGCTTCCCACGACGCCCGGTCCAACGCCGTTGATCCGGGATTGGGACGACACACGCGCAATCTCGGCGCTCGATTTCGTCAAGACGTTTGATCCCGAAAATAAATTGGGAGAAAGTCTAGGTTTAGAAACCTATTTCAACATCGATGCGGAGCGCGCGTGAGCATCAACCGGAATATGACGACGGGCCGGCATCAATCTTTTCCCATAAGGTATTGTTGGAATGACAAATACAGACGCACCTGCCTGGGTTTCGATCTTGCCGGAGGATATCCTTCGCAGGGCCTACCATTCTGAAAATGAATTGGCGTGGAACAGATCCGACGCGTTGCGGGTCGCGACCATTCTGCAAGACCGGGGGTACCGGATCATTGGTGTGGATACGTGGCTTCCAACCCGTCCCGGGCCTACGCCCCTCATCGAGGATTGGGATGAAAGCCATGCGCTCTCGGCGCTCGACTTCATCAAGACGTTTGAACCCAATAAAGCCTATGGTGGTCACGATGGGATGATAGTGTACTTCAATTTTTGTGTTTAACGCGTTGCCGGGCTTGATTACAGAGACGATAGCTAGCCCACATGCGTGGCCGGCGACGGCCGTAATCCGACGCTCGAAGCGAATCAAAACATGCCTCAAAACTCCGGCCCGGCGAATAAGTACGACATGAGCCTGCGGATCTGGAGCGACAGCGTTCGTCTCGAACCTCTCGCCGATGACTTCAACGTTGCAATAGATGTTTTACACATCAAAGGCGAACCCATGGCCCAAGAAGGATATCGTGCGGGCCGGATCGCCAAGCGCCATTATATTTCACTCATGCATCAGAAAAGTCACACCAGCGCCGATGTCGCCACTTGGCTCATCAAGATGAGCGCCTTGGTTCATGCGCATCGCGAGCTGCCGGGGTGGTTATCCCATGGACAAGCCGAAGCTGTATTTTGGATCGCAATGTTCGGACGCGAAGAGATCGCGGCACCCGTGATCGACCCTCGTATTATTTCGTCGATCGGCGATTTGAACGCCTCCATCTTGATCGAGAATTATACAATTCCATCGGATGAAATGCCGGTCAAAACATGGTACCGGAACGGCTCGATATCCGGCGCGACGGCCAGCGCTTAACGACAATCGAATTTAAGCTGGGCCATCCGCAAAAGCGGGGATGCCCCTGCGGCCGGCCCCTCCCCCGCCATTGCCCCTCATGCCGAACGGCGGTAAGGACGCTCTAGAAACTCTAAAAGCCTGAGGGGGATTTTGGATATGAGCGACAAAGACGCCGGCGCGACGCGCGCGGAAACCGATAGTTTTGGCCCCATAAACGTTCCAGTGGATCGCCTCTGGGGCGCGCAGACCCAGCGTTCGCGCGAGAATTTCGCCATTGGCGGGCAGATCATGCCGATCGCCGTCGTCCATGCCTTGGCGAAAGTGAAACGCGCGGCCGCCGAGGTGAATCTGGCGCAAGGCGAGCTCGACGCACCTCTGGCCGAAGCGATCGTCAGCGCCGCCAAGGTGATCGAATCCGGCGCCCTCGACGATCATTTCCCGCTGGTGGTCTGGCAGACCGGCTCGGGCACGCAATCCAACATGAACGTCAACGAGGTCATCTCGAATTACGCCAACGAGAAGCTGGGCCAAGCGCGCGGCACCAAAAAACCCGTGCATCCCAACGACCACGTCAATCGCGGCCAATCCTCCAACGATAGTTTCCCCACCGCCATGCACATCGCGGCGGCGATCGAACTCAACCGCCGCTTGCTGCCGGCGCTGGAGCGGCTACGCCTGGCGCTCGATGCCAAGGCCAAGTCGTTCGAGGACATCATCAAGATCGGCCGCACCCATCTCCAGGATGCGACGCCCGTCACGCTCGGCCAGGAATTTTCCGGCTACGTCACGCAGATCGCCAATGCCGAGACGCGGATCAAGCTGACGCTGCCGGGCCTTTACCAGCTCGCCCAGGGCGGGACGGCGGTCGGCACCGGCCTCAACAGCAAGAAGGGCTTCGACACGCTGTTCGCCGCCAAGATCGCGGAATACACCGGCCTGCCCTTCGTGACCGCGCCGAACAAGTTCGAGGCGCTCGCCAGCCATGACGCGCTCTCCTTCGCCCACGGCGCGCTGAACTCGCTTGCCGCCGGCCTCTACAAGATCGCCAGCGACATCCGCCTCGCCGGTTCCGGCCCGCGTTCGGGCATCGGCGAGCTGCTGCTGCCGGAAAACGAGCCGGGCTCGTCGATCATGCCGGGCAAGGTGAACCCCACGCAAGTCGAAGCCATCACCATGGTCGCCGCGCGCGTGTTCGGCAATGAGACCACCATCGGTTTCGCGGCCTCGCAGGGCCATTTCGAGTTGAACGTGATGAAACCCGTGATCGCCTTCGCCTTCCTGGAAAGCGTGCGCCTGATCGCCGATGCGGCGGATTCCTTCCGCGCCAATTGCATCGAGGGCCTGGAAGCCAACACCAAGACCATCGGCGAATTGCTGTCGCGCTCGCTGATGCTGGTGACGGCGCTCGCCCCGAAGATCGGCTACGACAATGCCGCCAAAGTGGCCAAGCAGGCGCATAAACACGGCACGACCTTGCGCGAAGAAGCCCTGGCGCTAGGGTTTGTCACCGGCGAGGAATTCGACGCCATCGTGCGCGCGGAGACGATGCTGGCGCCGCACTGAGGAGGCGGCAAGCGGGAGGAGTCACGAGTGCTGGGATCCTCCCATTAGCCCCTCATGCTGAGGAGGCCGCGATAGCGAGCCGTCTCGAAGCACGAGGGCGGTCCCTCGTCCTGGGTGAGCGTTTACCGCGTTGCCGCCTCCTGGAACCCTCGCATTTCGAGGCGGCTTCGATGGTTCATTGCGGAGACCTCCTTACATTGAAGGGCGAAGCCTCCTCAATGTAAGGGCATTGATGATTTGCTTTGGCCGTTATGTCTTCACGGAACCGTCCGCAAGAAATCTCCAAGCTGCTGCTTCCAAAACTTCGCGAAGACATTCGTGGCGTGGCCCCGCGTCTCTGCGCTGGCGGGAATCAGGTAGAGATGGCCGTTGCGGACTCTTTTGAGATTGGTTTCCATGATGCCGAGTTCCGGCGGGTTGCGCTCGTCGTCCGCGGCATTGATGGCGAGAACGGGCACTTTGATTTTCTCCAATCCTGGCGCTGGATCGTAGTTTCGCGAAGCGTTCCATTGCCAGATAAAGTCGTTCGCATCGGCTTTGAATGGCACGGCCAATTGCGCATCGACGAATTTATCCGCCGCCTCGCGCGTCGGACCGAGGCTTTGATAGGCTTGCGTCCCTCCGGCGGTCGCATCGTTGAACAGCAGGCTCGCGAGCGGCATGGCATGGGGCTGGGTCGTATAATTGCCGCCATTCCATTCCGGGTCTCGCTTGATCGATTCGATCAAGAGACGCCGCAACATCCAATTGCGGCCCGACATCGCCGCCGGAGTCGCGGCCATCGGCACAAGCGCGTCCGCCGAATCCGGATAGGCCTCGCCCCACATCCAGGTTTCCATGCCGCCCATGGAATAACCTAGGACCAATCGCAAATGGGCGATTCCCAGGCCTTCGGTCACCAAGCGGTAATCCGCCTTGACCATATCGTCGTAATCATAGTCCGGAAATTTGGCGCGTAATCCATCGGAAGGCTTTGACGACTTCCCCGCTCCGATCGCGTCGGGCAGGATGATGAAATACTTGCTGGCATCGAGCGGTTGGCCTGGCCCGAACAGTTCGCCAGCGAAAGCAGGCGTCAACAGGCTGGTGCCGGAGCCCATGGTGCCGTGGAGGATGAGAACAGGCTGGCCGGACGGATTGCCGATGGTGGTATAATGGAGTTTCAACTCGGGCAGGATCGCGCCGTCGTGAAACTTAAAATCGTGCGCGACCCAGTCACTTTCCTTCGGAGCTGGATATTCGCCCGCGAAAGCCAGGGATGAGATCAGTCCAAGAGCCGTGAATAGCGCCGCGCCCGCAAGCCATTTTGAAATTCTCAAGTCGCCCCCCGACAGACCGTAGTCCAAAGCGCCTTCATTACCGATATTTCGCTGCCGTGTAATCTCGCCGTGCGACAGGCGGCCGGAGCCGAGAAAACCTCTTCAACGCGCGATTTCACAAAAGCGCCTCGCTGGCGTCATCAGGGTTTCCCCGCTTCAAATCCCAAGCGACACATGACCATGCGTAAACCTATGTCTCTCCGGGTCTTTGGCCAGATTGCCTTGCTTTGCTGCGCCGTCGTCTTAATGCGGCCTTTAACCGCTGCGGCGGCCGAGGCCGAGCCGGTCGATGCCACGGTATGCCGCCTGATCGAATCGGCGGCGCGCGCGGAGGGACTGCCCGCGGAATTTCTCACACGCCTCATCTGGCAGGAAAGTAGCTTTCGTCCCGCCGTCATCAGTCCAGCGGGCGCGCAAGGAATCGCGCAATTCATGCCATCGACCGCCGGCGAGCGCGGCGTCGCCAATCCGTTCGATCCCGAGGAAGCCATCCCAAAAGCGGCGGCACTTCTTGCCGCTCTCAACCTGCGTTTCGGTAATCTCGGGCTGGCCGCCGCCGCCTATAATGCCGGTCCCGCGCGTGTTGCGAATTGGCTGGCGGGCCAAGGTGCCTTGCCCACCGAGACGCAGGACTATGTTTTGACCATCACGGGCCGTCCGGCGGCGGATTGGAGCGCCGGGGTGGCGGCAAAACCAGATGGAAAGGAGCCGCTGCCAGCGCAATCCTGTCTCCAGGTCTCTGCCTCGATCCGCGGCGAGAACCCGCGCCACTTTTCAGGATCGGCGCTTTCGGGATCGTGGGGTGTCCAGCTTGCCGGCAGTTTTTCCAAGGCGGCGGCCTTGGCTGCCTATGCGCGCGCGCAGCACAGCTATTCCGCGCTTCTTGGCGATGTCGAGCCAATGATCATCGGGGGACGGCTGCTGAGCCGGGGGTTCCAGCCCTTTTATCAGGTCCGCGCCCCGGCACCCTCGCGGGAGGCGGCCGACGCGCTCTGCGGCAAAATTCTCAAGTTGGGCGGTGCTTGTGTCGTTCTGCGAAGATGAGATGGCTCTTGCCGCCCCCTCTGCGTTTTTTTGGCCTTCGCCGGCGCGATCCACAAAACCACCCCTGAGGGCTTGCCTAAATGCCTCCCCGTTGTGAGAAGAGGAGCCGGAGGCGGCGACTTGCCGCCCTATCAAGAAGTTCAAAGACCCGAGCACCATGAGCACCGAACGCTATAACGCCCGCGAAGCCGAGCCCAAGTGGCAGAAAATCTGGGACGAGCGGGGGATTTTCCGCACCGGAAACGAGGGCTCGCGGCCAAAATATTACGTGCTGGAAATGTTCCCCTATCCCAGCGGGCGCATTCACATGGGCCATGTCCGCAATTATGCGATGGGCGACGTGGTGGCGCGCTACAAGCGGGCCAAGGGGTTCGACGTGCTCCACCCGATGGGCTGGGACGCCTTTGGCATGCCCGCCGAAAATGCGGCGCGGGACAACGGGAGCCACCCCGCCATCTGGACCTACAAGAACATCGCGACGATGCGCGATCAGTTGAAGTCCATGGGCCTGTCGCTCGACTGGTCGCGCGAGATCGCGACCTGCGACCCCTCTTATTACAAGCACCAGCAGCGGCTGTTTCTCGATTTTCTCGCCAAGGGGCTCGTCGATCGCAAACAGGCCAAGGTGAATTGGGATCCGGTGGATCACACCGTGCTCGCCAACGAGCAGGTGATCGACGGGCGCGGCTGGCGCTCCGGCGCCTTGGTCGAACAGCGCGAGCTGACGCAATGGTTTCTGCGCATCGGCCTGTTCGCCGAGGATCTCCTGGCCGGCCTCGACACGCTCGACCGCTGGCCCGAGAAGGTCAAGGTGATGCAGCGAAACTGGATCGGCCGGTCGGAAGGCCTGCTGCTCCGTTTCGCGCTCACCGCCAACGCGCTCGGCATCAGCGAGGTGGAAGTCTATACGACCCGGCCCGATACGCTGTTCGGCGCGAAATTCCTGGCCATCGCGCCCGATCACCCCATCGCGCTGGCGGCGGCGGAACGGGACGAAGGCCTCGCCACCTTCATCGCGGAATGCCACACCATGGGCACGTCCGAGGCCGCCATCGAGTCGGCGGAAAAGCGTGGCTACGACACCGGGCTCAGGGTCATCCATCCCTTCGATCCCAGCTGGGAACTGCCGGTCTATGCCGCCAATTTCGTGCTGATGGATTACGGCACGGGCGCGGTCTTCGGCTGCCCCGCGCATGACCAGCGCGATCTCGATTTTTCCAACGCCTATGGCCTCGGCGTGACCCCGGTGGTGTGCCCGCCGGATGCCGACCCCGCCACGTTCGAGATCACGGACACCGCTTTCGACGGCGAGGGGCGTCTCGTCAATTCCCGCTTCCTCGACGGCTTGACCATCGACGAGGCCAAGGCGGAGGTCGCCGCGCGGCTCGAGGCCGTGACCATCGGCAACCGCCCGCAAGCCAAGCGGCAGGTCAATTTCCGGCTCCGCGATTGGGGCATTTCGCGCCAGCGCTATTGGGGCGCGCCGATCCCCATCATCCATTGCGCGGCCTGCGGCGTGGTGCCCGTGCCCACCGCGGATCTGCCGGTGGTTTTGCCCGAGGATGTCACATTCGACCTGCCCGGCAATCCGCTCGACCGGCATCCCACCTGGAAGAACGTGGCCTGCCCGAAGTGCGGCCAAGCGGCCCGGCGCGAGACCGACACGATGGATACGTTCGTCGATTCCTCCTGGTATTTCCTGCGCTTCACCGATCCCTGGAACGCCGGAGAGCCAGCCACGGCGGCAGCCGTCGACCGCTTCATGCCGGTCGATCAATATATCGGCGGGATCGAGCATGCGATTTTGCACTTGCTCTATGCCCGCTTTTTCACCCGCGCGATGCAGGCGACCGGCCATGCCGGCGAGGTGCGCGAGCCTTTTGCCGGCCTGTTCACCCAGGGCATGGTGAATCACGAGACCTATAAGGACGCCTCCGGGGCCTGGGTCGCCCCCGCCGACGTGATGATCGAGACAGGGCCGGAGGGGCGCCGCGCGAAAAAACTCGGCGATGGCGGGGACATTACCATCGGCTCCATCGAGAAGATGTCGAAGTCGAAGAAAAACGTCATCGACCCCGACGAGATCATCGAGAGCTTTGGCGCCGATACCGCGCGCTGGTTCATGCTGTCGGATTCGCCGCCCGAGCGCGATGTGATCTGGACGGAGGAAGGCGTTCAGGCCGCCTCCAAGTTCTTGCAACGCATTTGGCGCCTCACCGGTGAATTGGCCGGGATTGCCGCGCCCATCGGCACGCCCCTGCCGCCCCAGTTCTCGGCCGAAGCCGCCGAGGTCCGCAAGGCCGCCCATGGCGCGCTGCTGCGGCTGGAGGAGGATATCGGCCAGTTGCGCTTCAACCGGGCGATTTCGCGCATTTACGATCTCGTCAACAAACTCGCCGCCGCCGTTGGCGCGATCGAGACGCCGGATATTTCGCCGGATCTGCGCTTTGCCTTCCGCGAGGCCGGTGACATTCTCGTGCAACTATTCGCGCCCATGATGCCGCATCTCGCGGAATCCTGCTGGGCCGCGCTCGGCCACGAGACGCTGGTGGCCGAGGCCGCTTGGCCGATCGGCGATCCCGCACTCGTCGTCGAGGATGTGATCGTGCTACCAGTCCAAATCAATGGTAAGAAGCGAGCCGATCTCACCATCGGCCGCACGGCCTCGCAGCCCGAGATCGAGGCGGCGGTGCTGGGATTGGAATTGGTGCAAAAGGCGCTGGAAGGCCGGCCTGTCCGGAAGATTATCGTTGTTCCGCAAAGGATCGTGAATGTCGTGGTTTGATCATCGGGCGGCGGCCGCTTTATCTCTCTTGGCGATGCTCGGCTTGGGCGGCTGCATCCAGCCGCTCTATGGGCCGTTGAGCGCGGGCGGCGGCGATGTCGCCGGCGAGATGCGGGCCATCGCGATCGAGCCCATCCCGGACCGGATCGGCCATTATCTCGGCGACGATCTCGTCTTCGATCTCAATGGCACCGGCTCGCACGAGCTGCCGAAATACCGGCTCTTCGTCACCCTGCACGAAGGCGTGCAGACGCCGATCATCGATACGGTCACGGGGCTCGCGACCTCGGCGACGGTGACGCTCAACGCCGATTACCGTCTCGAGCCCGCGACCGGAGGCCAGCCCATCACCAAGGGAACGGCCATGGTCGTCGCCAGCTACGACCGCACGAGCGAACGTTACTCCAACATCCGGGCCGCGCGCGATGCCGAGATTCGCGATGCGAAACAGCTCTCCGATCAAATCCGGCTGCGGATCGCGGCGGCGCTCGCCACGCGCGGGAGCTGAGGGGGCGCGAAGGCATGCCGCGATATGGCGCCAAGCTCGAGCCCTGGCGGATGCTTTGAAGTCAAGAAATCGCGCGCGAACATGTTTTGGAGAACATTCATAACGCGTTCACAGCTCGAGTGCTTTAAGGGGGCCGGCGTTACAGCCGAGTTTCGAACAGCCATGCCTGCCCCCGAGGGGAGCATGGCCTCTGAAGTCAAAAGGAAATTCCCCCCAATGCGCAATCTCATTCTTGCTCTCGCCACAGGCGCGGCCCTCTCGGTGAGCGCCGCCGGCGTCAATGCGGCCCCCATGACCGCCGTCTATGACGCGGGCCAGGCTCCCGAAGTGATCCTCGTTTCCGGCGGCTGCGGCCCCGATGGCCACCGCAATGGCTGGGGCCGTTGCGTGCCGAACTTCCGCCCGGTCGTCGTGTGCGCCATCCGGCCGACCCCCTATGGGCCGCGCCGCATCTGCCGCTAAAGCATGTCTCGAAAAAGTTGCAGACTTTTTCGATCGAGGACATGCTCTAACTCCCTAGTAAGAGAGCGAGTTCTTATCGCCTTGGTGGTTCCACCAAAGCGGAACGCGCTTTAAAGCGCAGACCGATCTATCGAGGCCGGGCTCGACGCCCGGCCTTTTTGCGCCCGCAAAAGAGAGCCTTATAGAAGTTGCGGACTTTTGTGATCGAGGGCATGCTTCCCCGTCTCGAGAGGCAGCAACACGCCGGAGGAGTTCCATGGCCGCGATCAGGCCGGGCGATGCGGATCGCGCCATCAATCATCCCCCAGCGGGTGTTTTTCTCTACCTCGTCTTCGGGACCGATGCCGGGCTCGTGGGGGAGCGTATCCGCACGATTCTCAGCCGCTCGGTGGACGATCCCAAGGATCCGTTCCAACTCGTCCGGATGTCCGGCGACGAAATCGCGGGCGATCCCTTGCGGCTCGCCGACGAGGCGAATGCCATTCCGATGTTTGGCGGCCGCAAAGCCATCGCCATCGACGCGCAAGGCAAGTCGATCGTTCCCGCTCTGGAACTCATCCTCAAGGCGCCGCCGGCTCAATGCACCATCACGGTCGAGGCCGGCGCGCTCAAACGCGACCACGCGTTACGAAAGCTCTTCGAAAAAGAGAAGGCCGCCGCCGCCATCGAATGTTTCCCCGATGGCCCGCGCGAGATCGCTCAATTGATCGACCGGGAATTGGCCGCGCAAAATCTGACGATCGACCCCGATGCCAAGGAGCTTTTGCAGTCCTTGCTCGGGCAAGACCGTCTCAGCACACGCTCGGAACTCGAGAAGCTCGCGACTTTCGCGCATGGCGAAGGCCGCGTCACCACGGGCCATGTCGAGGCCATCGTCGCCGATGCCTCGGCCCTGGTGCTCGACCATGCCATCGACGGCGCCTTTCGCGGCGATCCCAAGGAAGTGGAATCGACCACGGAAAAAGTCTTCGCGGAAAATAGCGATGTGAACATGCTGTTGGGATCCGCCTTGCGCCACGCGACGTCGCTGCACCGGGCGCGTCTCGCCATGGATGGCGGCGGCGGCGGCGATCCCCAGGGCTTTTATGGGCCGCGCAAGGCAGCGGCCGAACAGCAGCTCCGTCTGTGGGACGCCCCCCGCCTCGCTAAAGCGGTGACGATATTGGGCGAGGCCATCGGCCGCGCGCGCCGGGAGCCGCGCTTGGCCCAAGCCATTGCCGTGCGCGCGTTGTGGTCCGTCGCCTTTGCCGCCCGCGCGAAAAATCCGGGATGACCACCCCTCTTTCGCGGACATAAAAAAAAGCCGCCAGTGGAACTGACGGCCTTAAGTCTAGGGAGGAAACACCCAAAATGGGTGACGAAAGGGTTACTTCCGATAAATGTTATCTATCATATCTAACGATTTCGGCAAGAAAGATCGGGGCATGGCAGCCCCGCGCTCACGGCAGAGCTGGTTAAATCGCTTGTCCCGAAGAGTTTTCGCGCAAAAGCGGCGGCGCCCAATCGAAGGCGCCGCCGTGTTGTCCAACGACCATCGTTAGACGACAAATCTTAATACCGCGCCACCACCGGCGAGGACGTGCCGCCGAAGCGGTAAACGATGCCCGCGCTCACAAGCAAGGGGTTGATGTTGGCCCGGCCGTTGAGCGCCACGCCGCCGACCGTCGTCGCTTGGACGGTGGGGTCGATCAGAATCCACTTCGCGTCGAGATTGAGGGCCCAGTTTCTGTCGAGCACATAATCGGCGCCCAATTGAGCCGCGACACCCCAGGAATCCTTGATGGAGACATTGCTCAGGAGCGCGGAATTGGGCGTTTGCCCGAAGAAATGGGTATAGTTCACGCCGACACCGGCATACGGCTGGATCGCGCCGAAATCGGTGAAATGATATTGCAGCAGCAAGGTCGGCGGGAACAACAAGGCCCGGGTGGCTTGCGTGCCATTGAGCGCGCCGCCGTCGATGAAGACATTATGCGGGCTCAAGCAGCAAACCAGCTGAGCGGCGATATTCTTGGTGAAGTAATAACCGATATCGAGTTCGGGAATGACCGAATCCGTCGCCTTGAAGCCGTTGCTGACATAGCCCCCGGCCGCGGTCGAAAGCGACCCGCCGTTGGTCGGCAGGACACCCGTGACAGCGAGACGAATGGCCCAAGGGTTGAAGCTATCGGTGAAAACCAGAGGAGCTGGCGCCGTCGCGGTGGACGGAAGATCGGCTGCCGAAGCAGCACTCACCGCCGCGCCAAGCAACAGAGCGGACAAGAAGCCGCGCAAAAATGTTTTCATAAAGTCCCCCAAAGTTTTCCAACTGGTCCCTGAATTAGCGGAGATTCCGCCGTAAGACGCATGCCGCTTACTGCCCCCGCGGCTGCGACGGCGATTTGATGCAAATCAAACCTTGGGTCTATTACGGAATTGAAAAAAAGAATGTTGCCGAATAGCAACCAATACTTTGCGCGCTACAATCCTCGCTTTATATTCCTTGGTGTGTTGGATAAAGGAGGGCCAATACACCTTTGCGCGGTGACCCACCGGACGAATAGCAACGGGGCACGGTTTTCATTGCATGGGGCGCACGGGAGTTGGAGCCTCCCCCATTCCGCTCTGCAGATCCGTGGCAAATTATGATATGTTTTTATGGTTGAGCCGGGTTGGCGGCGCGAATCTTAAACCAAACGACGGCGGGCCGGCCTCCGGCAAAACGCGATAGGAAAGGGTGCCGGCGATGATAGGCATTATTCTCGCCGGAGGCCGTTCAAGCCGCATGGGCGGCGGCGACAAAGGCCTGCAGACGTTAGGCGGCAGCCCCGTCTTGGATCGCGTGATAGCGGCGATGCGCGGGCAATGCGATCGCCTCGTCCTCAATGCCAATGGCGACCTCAATCGTTTTGAATCCTACGGTCTTCCGGTGGTGCCCGACGATCTCGTGGATTATCAGGGACCGCTGGCCGGTGTGCTCGCGGGGCTCGATTGGGTCGCCGCCCATCATTCGAAATGCCTCTTTGCGGTCACCGCCCCCGCCGACACGCCGTTCATCCCCAAGGATTTCGTGGCGCGCCTGCAAGACGTTCGGGCGGAAGACCGCGCCGTGATCACCTGCGCCCGCTCCGGGGGCGTCAGCCACCCCATTGCCGCGCTCTGGCAAGTGGCGCTCCGCCACGATCTGCGAAAAGCGCTAGCGCAAGAGGGATTGCGCAAAGTGACGGATTTTCTCGGCCGCCATCCCGTCGCCTACGCCGATTGGCCGGTGCATCCCTACGACCCTTTCTTCAACATCAACACGCCGGAAGATCTGGTCGCTGCGGAAGTCATCGCGGCGGGACGGTAGAACGATATTTACAATGATATTTACCTGGACCATCCCGCCGGGCGTCGCGATATGGCGCCCCGGCCGGAACCTTTTGCCTCGAGCCGATGTTTAAGGCAGCGAGTTTGGGGCGAAGGTCAGGCATGCCACAATTGAACGCGAGAACCGCTCCGCACCGGACGCCGGTCCGGATTCTTGTCGCCGAGGATGAACCTTTCATCCGTCATGCCATAGCCGAGGAACTCCGCACGCTCGGGGTTTTTGTCATCGAAGCCGCAACGGCCTGCGAGGCTTGGGACTATTTCACGGGTGGCGGGCAGGCCGACTTGGTGTTCACCGATCATCAAATGCCCGGCGAGATGACCGGCGCGGAGCTCGCGGTCAGGATCAACTCCCTCTATCCCTCGCTCAAAATCATCCTCACATCCGGGTCCGTCAAAGCCCAGGACTGGTCCGGCCCGGTCCTGAGAAAGCCTTACCTCCCCGGAAAAACCGCAACCGGTCTCGTCGAGCTGGCTCTCCGGAGCCGGCCAAACGGGACGGAGCGGTAAGTCACCCCGCCCCGCCCTTCCTCACCCAAAACCGCAGCACTCCCTCCGCCAGCGCTTGCGCTTCCAGCTCGTCCCCGCCTTCGCGGACGAGATGCGGGATGTCGATGGCGGCCATCGGGTCGGTGCAGAGCACCAGAAGCGGATCGCCCGCTTTCATCGCGCGCAGGGTCTTGCGCGTGCGGAGCACCGGCAGGGGGCATTTGAGGCCGCGCAGGTCCAGCGTGGGGCGCCTCTCGTCAGGGGTGGTGACCATGCCTTCGTTGCTCTATCTCTTTATCTCGAGGGGCAAGCGGCCCCTTGAACCACCGGGAACAGGCATGACAAAAACGCATGAAACTCTCGTCGCCGCGCAGTTCGGCCCCCGCGCCATGGCTTATGTCGCGAGCAAGGACCATGCGCAAGGCGCCGATCTCGAACGGCTCGCCACGCTGGTGGCGGCGCGGCCGGGCGGCCGCGTGCTCGACCTCGGCTGCGGCGGCGGGCACGTCAGCTTCACCGTGGCGCCATTCGCGCGCGAGGTCGTGGCCTATGATCTCTCGTCCGAAATGCTCGAGGCTGTGGCGGGCATTGCCGCGGCGCGCGGGTTCGCCAACATCGTGACCCAGCAGGGCGTAGCCGAGGATCTGCCGTTTCCCGAGGCCCATTTCGATATTGTGGCGACGCGCTACAGCGCCCATCACTGGCGCGATCTCGCGGCGGGGCTGGCCGGCATCCGGCACGTGCTCAAGCCCGGCGGGCTCGCCGTGATCATGGATGTGATCTCGCCCGGCGACGCGCAGCCGGACACTTTTCTGCAAGCGATCGAATTGCTGCGCGATCCGACGCATGTCCGCGATTATTCCGAGACGGAATGGATTCTGGCGTTGCGCGCGGCGGGCCTCTCCCCCGGCGAACCTCGCCTCGACAAGCTGCGGCTCGCCTTCGCCGCGTGGATTGCCCGCAGCGCCACGCCGGAGCTGCAAGCGCAGGCCATCCGCGCCTTGCAAGCCAGGATGCCGGGCAGCGTTGCCGCGCATTTCCGGCTCGAGGAGGATGGCACGTTCAGCGTCGACACGATGATGATCGAGGCGGCGATATGAAAATCATCGGATTGGCGGGCTGGAGCGGCGCCGGCAAGACCACGTTGATCACCAAGCTCCTTCCCGTACTCACGGCGCGGGGCTTGAGCGTGTCCACGATCAAACATGCGCATCATCATTTCGACGTCGACCAGCCTGGCAAGGATAGCTATCTGCATCGCGAATCCGGGGCGCGCGAGGTCTTGGTTTCCTCGAGCAACCGCTGGGCCTTGATGCATGAATTGCGTGGCGCGCCGGAACCGGGCCTCCACGAGCTCCTCCAGCATCTTTCACCCGTGGATCTCGTCCTGGTGGAGGGGTTCAAGCGCGACGCGCATGCGAAACTGGAAGTGCATCGCGCCGGCAATGCCAAGCCGTTTCTGTATCCAGACGATCCCGCTATCGTGGCGCTGGCGAGCGACGCACCGCCGCCATTCCTCGGCATTCCCAGCGTCGACCTCGACAATATCGAGGCCATCGCGGATTTGGTGACGAAGCTCGCCCGGCCGGCCCCGCTCTAAATCGCCCGCCCCTTCGCCAAGATCGCCGCGCATAATTCGGCCACCGGCGCGCGGGCGGTTCCAAGCCGCAGGAGAATAAAGTCGACCTCTCCGATCGGCGGGAGAATGCCGTTTGGTTCGATCTCCACCAAACCCGGCGGGATGAGCGAACGCGCGAGGGGGGTGATGCCAAGGCCCGCTTGCGTCGCGGAAACAACGCCATTGAGGCTATCGCTGGTGCAGGCGATGCGCCAGGGCACGCCCGCGTGCTGCAAGGCGGAGAGCGCGAGGGAGCGCGTGATCGCCGGCGGCGGATAAAGGATGAGCTGCACGGCGTCGCCCCGCATTCCATCCGTGCCGCGCGCGGCGGCCCAAGCGAAACGGTCGCGCCAGACGACTTGCCCGCGCTGTTCGCCGGGCCAGCGCTTGCACAGAACGGCATCGAGATCGCCCGCCTCGTAGCGGCTTATCAGGGTGCTGCTGAGCGCGATCGTATATTCGAGATCGATCTCGGGATGGTTGTCGCCAAACGTTTTCAGCACCGACGGGAGCCAACCCGCCACGAGATCCTCGCTCGCGCCGAATCTTACTTTACCGCGCAGCTTGGTCCCCGCGAAAAACCGTTCGGCGCGTTCGTTTGTCTCGATGATCGAGCGGGCGAAATCGACCAGGGCTTCCCCTTCGGGCGTCATCACGATGGAATGGGTGTCGCGGATGAAGAGCCGGCGGCCCAGACACTCCTCCAATCGGCGGATGTGGTCGCTGACGGTCGACTGCCGCAGGGCCAGTTTGCGGCTCGCCTCCGAGAAGCTATTTCCCTGAGAAATCAAGAGAAAAGTGCGGAGAAGAAGCGGGTCGAGCATGTGTCTATCGGCCAGGGCGATAACAGTGATAGCAGCGCGCCGCGTACCACGCGCCGAGGAAACCCGCCATAGGGAAATCCATGCCGCGCCTCGCGGATCACCATACGGAGAGTGGTTATGACAGATTATTCACGTCGCGGTCTCTTGGCGGCGGGCGCGGCCGGTGGCCTTATCGCGGCCGCGGGAACCGCGAGCGCGGAACCTTTTGCCGCCAAGCCTGGCGACGGTGGTTTTGCGAGAAGCTCCAACGCACTTCCCCCGGGCGAGACGGTCGTCCACCACGCGGCGAGCGATATCGAGGCCATGCCGGACTTTCATTTCTCGCTCGATTCGGGCCGGCCTAAAGTGACGAGCGGCGGCTGGGCCAAGGAGGCGACCGAAAGCAACTTTCCGATTTCGAAGGGCATTGCCGGGGTGCATATGTATCTCGACGCCGGCGCATCCCGCGAACTCCACTGGCACGCGATCGCGGCGGAATGGGCTTTCATCCTAGAGGGCAAATGCCAGGCGATGGTCATCGACCCGTCGGGCCAACGGGAGGTCGCGAACTTTGGCCCCGGCGACGTCTGGTTCTTTCCAAAGGGGCATGGGCATTCGATCCAGACGATTGGCGACAAGCCGTGCCATTTCATTCTGTCCTTCGACAACGGCGGCTTCTCGGAGCATGGCACGTTTTCCATCACGGATTGGGTGAGTCTGACGCCGAAGGACATGCTTGCCGAAAACTTCGGGATCCCCGCCGCCTTTTTCGACAAGATGCCCACAGGTGAAACCTACATCATGGCCGGGCCTATTCTTCCGGAATCGAAGGCGAAACAGTTTCTGTTGCCGCCGCCGCAGACGCACAAATTCGCGCTGATGGATCTCGCGCCGAGGATCGATACCAACGGCGGCAGCTTGCGCTTAGCGACCCAAAAAGAGTTCCCAATGTCCAAGACCATGTCTGGCGGCGTCATGACCCTCAAGCCGGGCGGCATCCGCGAGATGCATTGGCACCCCAATGCCAACGAGTGGCATTACTACTTGTCCGGGCAGGCCGAAGTCGCCCTCTTCGGCTCGGGTGGCCGGGGCAAGGTCAAGACGTTTATCCCAGGCGATGTCGCCTATATCCCCGCTGGTTATGGCCATGCCATCCGCAACGTGGGCAATGAAGATGTCGAGATCGTCATCACCTTCGACTCGGGCGACTTCCAGGAGATTTCGCTGTCGGATTGGATGGCGGCCAGCCCGAACTATTTGCTGGCAAACAATTTTGGCGTGAACGGCGACACCTTCGACAAGTTCCCCAAGGCGTCCCAGCACATCCACAAGCAAGGCTAACGTCCAGGGGGCTCTGGCCACTTCGCCTGGCTAGAGCCCCGGCTGATTTTTGCTTTCGAGCCGTAAGCAAATGGCGAGGCGCCGGCTGGCGGCATCTTCGTGCCGGCTGGACCGCCGGGATGGCGGTGCTTCCTATCGCCGCTTCAGCCGTAAGACACATGTTCCAGACGGAGCAACCCTATAGCTTTGCTTGAATCTTTCGCTAAAAAGATAGGCCCATGAACGGCCGGGGCAGGCGCCACGCGTGCCCCAAGGTTTCGCAAAATCACGGCACGCTTTTCGTTTCGAGAGCGTGACGGTCTTCAATCCGGGTGCAACCGGCCAAGATGTGAGTGGAGTGGTGAATTCATGACGGCGCTAGATCAAATGAACGCCCGGGGGAAATCCGCCCCTGGCTTGCTCGACCGGGAGCATACGGTCGCGAAACCGGGGTTCAACCGCTGGGTGGTGCCGCCGGCCGCGCTGGCCATTCATCTCGCGATTGGCATGGCCTATGGGCTCAGCGTCTTTTGGCTACCGCTCAACAAGGCCATCGGGCTGACGAAGCCGGTGGTTTGCTCCAATTTGGGGTTTTTCGACTCCCTGACCACCACCAGCTGCGACTGGCCGGTCAGTAGCCTGTTGCTCACCTTCGAGATTGGGATCGTCTTCCTCGGCATCTCAGCGGCTTTGTTCGGCGGCTGGCTGGAACGGGCCGGTCCGCGCAAGGCGGGCGTCGTCGCGGCTTTGTGCTGGGGCGGCGGCTTCTTCATCGGCGCCTATGCCATTCACATTCACCAGCTCTGGCTGCTTTGGCTGGGGCTTGGCGTGCTCGGCGGTTTCGGCCTTGGCCTTGGCTATATTTCCCCGGTCTCCACCCTGATCAAGTGGTTTCCCGACCGGCGCGGCATGGCGACCGGCATGGCGATCATGGGTTTTGGCGGCGGCGCGATGATCGGCTCGCCCTTGGCGAATCTATTGATCAACTATTACAAAACACCCACTGGCGTCGGCGTTTGGCAGACCTTCGTGACCCTGGGCGCGGGTTATCTCGTCGTGATGCTGATCGGCGCTTTCGGCTATCGCGTGCCGCCGGAGGGCTGGGTGCCCGAGGGTTGGACGGCCAAGGCGCATAAGAGCGCGTTGGTGACCCAAGGCGACGTTCATCTCCACGATGCCCACAAGTCGCTGTCGTTCTGGATGATCTGGGCGGTTCTCTTCCTCAACGTGTCGGCCGGCATTTCCGTGCTGTCGATGGCCTCGCCGATGTTGCAGGAGATTTTCGCGGGTAAGCTGATCGGGGCGCCCGATCTCACCTTCGGCCAGCTCAGCGCGGATCAGTTGAAAGCCGTCGCGGGCATTGCTGCGGGCTTCGTCGGCCTGCTGTCGCTGTTCAACATCGGCGGCCGGTTTTTCTGGGCCTCGTTGTCGGACCATTTCGGCCGGAAGCTGACCTATTTCACCTTCTTCGGTCTCGGCATCCTGCTTTATTCGCTCGCGCCACTCTTGGCTCATAACGGCCAAAAAGCTCTGTTCGTCGCGGCCTTCTGTATCATTCTCTCGATGTACGGCGGCGGATTCGCGACGGTGCCCGCCTATCTCGCCGATATTTTCGGGACGAAATTCGTCGGCGCCATCCACGGCCGCTTGCTCACGGCCTGGTCGGCGGCGGGGATCGTCGGGTCCGAAGTCATCGGCCGGGTTCGCGACGCCCAGATCGCGGCGGGCGTGCCCAAGGCGCAAGTCTACGACAAGACCATGTATATCGTCGTGTCCTTCCTCGTCGTCGGCTTTATCTGTAATGCCTTGGTGCGGCCGGTTCACGCGAAATGGCTGATCGACCATACCGACAAGCCTCGCGAGGGTGAGAAGCCAGTGGCCGTGGCGGGCAGTTTCGGGATTGGCACGGGCTCGCTGAGCGGCTCCGCCTTGATCCCTTGGGTCTTCATCTCCATTCCGATCGTCTGGGGCGTTTACCGCACCCTGATCGTGGCGATCGATATCTTTAAATGATGGAAGAGAGGGGGCGGTGCGTCTTCCCGCACCGCCCTCGTCCGATCCTCGTTGACGCGAGCCCAACAAATACCTAGCTAAGGGGCATCACATCAGCCATGCCCGGAACCGCGCGTGCCCAAACGGGGCAGGCGGGCGCGCGGGGCGAAGGGATCGAAAATCGATGACGACGAGCGAAAACGGCGCAAGCGGCTGGGTCGAGCGCAAGGTGACGGCGCTGCTGGTTCTCGCCGACGGCACCGTTCTCGAAGGCCAAGGCTTTGGCGCCACGGGTGAAAAGACGGGCGAGGTCTGTTTCAACACGGCCATGACGGGCTATCAGGAGATCCTCACCGATCCCTCCTATGCCGGCCAGATCCTGACCTTCACCTTCCCCCATATCGGCAATACCGGGACCAACGAGGAAGATATCGAGACCTCGAATCTCGCGGCGAAAGCCGGTGTTCTGGGGCTCGTCGTCCATGCCCCCGTCACCAATCCCTCCAACCATCGCGCGACGCAGCACTTCGACGAATGGTTGAAGCGCCACGGGATTATCGGCCTCTCCGGTCTCGATACCCGCGCCCTCGTGGCCTTGGTCCGTGACAAGGGCATGCCCAATGCCGTGATCGCCCATGCGCCCGATGGCGTTTTCGATATTCCCGCGCTGAAAGCCAAGGCGGCCAGCTTCAAGGGCATGGCCGGAACCGATCTGGTGCCAGGCGTCACCACGGCACGGAATTTCGAGTGGGACGAGACGGTGTGGACGTTGGAGAGCGGCTACGGCCGCCAGACCGCGCCGCGCTACAAGGTCGTGGCGATCGATTACGGTATCAAACGCAACATCTTGCGGCTTCTCGCCGAAGCCGGCTGCGCGGTCACGGTGGTGCCCTCGACGGCTTCGGCCGCGGATATTTTGGCGCTGCGGCCCGATGGAGTCTTTCTCTCCAACGGGCCGGGCGATCCCGCCGCCACCGGCGCCTATGCCGTGCCGGTGATCAAGGAGCTTTTGGAGCGCAAGATCCCCATTTTCGGCATCTGCCTCGGGCATCAGTTGATGGCTCTGGCGATTGGCGCCAAGACCGTGAAAATGCATCAGGGACACCATGGCGCCAACCACCCCGTGATGGATTTTACCACCGGCAAGGTGGAGATCGTCTCGATGAACCATGGCTTCGCGGTCGATCGCGACAGCCTGCCGCCGGATGCGCGCGAGACCCATAAAAGCCTCTTCGACGGCTCGAATTGCGGGCTGGAATTGACCGGACGCCCCGCCTTTTCCGTGCAGCATCACCCGGAAGCCTCGCCCGGCCCAAGGGATAGCCATTATCTCTTCGCCCGCTTCGTGGCGCTGATGGATCGCGTGAAGCAAGACAAGGCCGCGTGAACGCCGCGATGGTTCGTTAAAATTTGACCGCCGGGGCTCGCAAGCGAACATCGTAGCGAAGCGATAGTGCAATCTCGGTCAAGGCGGCGTTAAAAGCCGCGCTCTGGCTTTTAATTGTGACCAATTTAATGAGATGGCGGCGTATCGTTGACATAAGTCAATGATTTCACGTTACGTGGATGACATCAGGATAGGTGGGCAACGCGAATTTTGGTTCCTGTCAAGCTGGTCGACGCCCGGACAGTGTGCCGCAGGCATTTTTGAAGAGTCCTCCCATGAATGTCGCCGTTTCCACTGCCGCACCTACCCCCGTCGAGATGGTCGATCCGCTGTGCCTCGACAATCAATTGTGCTTCGCGCTTTACGCCGCCTCGCATGCGATCAAAAAGGCCTATCGTCCGCTGCTCGACGAGCTTGGACTGACCTACCCGCAATATCTCATTCTCATGGTTCTTTGGACCGAGAATGCCTTGAAAGTGTCCGATATCGGGCAGCGTCTGCACCTTGATTCCGGCACGCTGACGCCGGTGTTGAAGCGGTTGGAAACGACGGGACTGGTCAAGCGCGCGCGCCGTTTGCAGGACGAGCGCGAGGTTGAAATTTCCCTCACGCCGGAAGGTCAGGCGCTTCGCGCCCGGGCGCTCGGGGTCCGCCGCGACGTCGTCTCCCTCCTCAAAATGTCGGAAGCTCAGATCGCCTCGTTGCGGAACGAGCTGAACTCCTTGATCGCGACCTTGAACGTCGAGAGCTGAGCGGCCATTCTGGACCGCCTTTAAAAAAGGGCGGACCAGAGTTTTATGACCTTTCGAGCAGGATTTTGGCCATCGGCCGCCATCGCGCGCCTATTCCGCCAATTGGCCGCGTCCGCGGTCGATTTGGTGTTCCCGCGTTCTTGCCTCGCGTGCCGTAAAGCCACTGAAGCGCAGGATGCTTTGTGCCCCGAATGTTGGCGCAGCGTCCGCTTCATCGAACGGCCGTTTTGCGAGCGCCTCGGAACGCCTTTCCCCGTCGATCTCGGTGCTGAAGGCCTGTTGTCGCCGGAAGCGATCGCCAATCCGCCGGTCTATGACCGGGCCCGCGCCGTTGCTCATTTCGAGGATGGCCCGGTCCGGCGTCTGGTCCACCGGCTGAAATATGGCGACAGGCTCGAACTGGCCCGCGCGATGGGCGCCTGGATGACGCGCGCCGGGGATGAGCTGTTGACCGGGGCCGATGTGCTGATTCCCGTGCCGCTTCATCGCGGGCGATTGGCGAGCCGCCGCTTCAATCAGGCGGCCATGCTGGCGCGCGTGATCTCGGAACAATCCGGCGTACCCGTCGATGCCTTTTCCCTGACCCGGATCAAGCCCACGCCGCCGCAAGTCGGGCTGACCCGCAGTCAGCGCGCGGCCAATGTCCAGGGCGCCTTCCGCGTGCCGCCCCAGGCGCGGTTGCATATCGAGGGCAAGGCGGCCGTATTGATCGACGATGTCATGACCTCCGGGGCCACGATCAATGCGGCCTCCCGCGCTTTGCTGCGCGCGGGGGCGGCCCGCGTCGATGTGCTGGTTTTCGCTCGCGTGGTGACGGGATAGCGTTGCAAAAGCGTGACTTTCGGGACGACGCTTGCCATATAGAATCGAGCGAGGAGGACCGGGATGGAAGTGCAAGAAGTCGTGATTTATACAACCATGTATTGTCCCTATTGCGAGCGCGCCAAAGCGCTCCTGGGCGCGAAGAATGTCGCGTTTCGGGAAGTGGCCGTCGATGGCGACAGGGCATTGCGTCAGGCGATGACGGAATTGGCGGGCGGGCGGACCAGCGTGCCGCAAATTTTCTTCGGGACCCGCCATGTCGGCGGCTGCGACGATCTCGTGGCGCTGGAACGGGAGGGCATCCTCGATTCGCTGCTTCACGAGCTTGCGAGTTGACATTGCCGTGCCCAGGCCAAACTTATCGTCAACCATGGCGATATTAGCATGAGATCCATGGTATCCTGACTCGTCGTTCCTCCTGTTCCGGAAAGCACGCAAACTCCCCAATGATTCTTTATGCTTTGGCTTGCGGCAACGGTCACCGGTTCGAGAGCTGGTTTCGTGGCAGCGCGGATTACGAAACCCAGGCTGTCCGGGGGCTCGTCTCGTGTCCGCTGTGCCAATCCACCGATGTCACGAAGACAATCATGGCGCCGGCCGTGGTGAACCGGGCCGGCGATGCGCCCGCGCGTGAATCCGTGCAGGGTCAGGAGATGGTCCTACTCGACGAGCGGCAGGTCGAGGCGCGTCAGTTCTTGAAAACCTTCCGCGACAAAGTGATGAGCGAAAGCGAGGATGTCGGCGAACAATTTCCCGATGAAGCGCGCAAGATGCACGAGGGCGACATTCCGCACCGCCATATCCGGGGCAAGGCGACCATCGAGGAAGCGCGAACCCTGATCGAGGAAGGCGTCACCATCTTGCCCCTGCCGGTTCTGCCGGAAGAGTTGAATTAGCCTCTTCCGCGCCAGCGCATTCCTCCACGTGGTTCGGACTTTCGAGGTCGAGGACAAACGCTAGCCTCTTCTCCTGTGTTTGCGCTCAAGTCAGAGCCGCCGCCCCGGCGGTTGCTTCCATCGCCCCGATGCGTTTCGCCCGCATCGCCTTGAGGACAAACAGCGCGAGGAACGCGGTCACCAAATCGAGCCCGATCACAATCGCGAAGACGGGCACCCAGCCCCCGGCCGCTCCCTTCAGCGCGGCCGCGAGAGGGCCGCCGAGCACCGAGCCGATCCCCTGCGACATATAGAGAAAGCCGTAATTTGTCGTGGCATAGCGCTCACCGAACGTATCGGTCAGCGTCGCGGGAAACAGCGAGAAGATTTCGCCCCAGCCAAAAAACACGACGCCGGACATAAAGACGAAGACCACGGGATCGTGACGGTCGAGCAGCAGGATGGCGATGGCCGCGGCCTCCAGCGTAAACGCCAAGGCCATCGTGTTCTCGCGGCCGATATGGTCGGAAACCCAACCGAAGAACGGCCGCGTGAGCCCATTGGTGAGCCGGTCGATCGACAAAGCCAGGGGCAGCGCGGCGGAACCGAGCACGATGGCATCCGCCACGCCAAAATCCCGCGCGAAGCTGGCGAAATTCGACACGACCATCAGGCCGCCCGTCGACATCATCGTCATCATCGCGAACATCAGCCAAAACACCGGGGAACGCAGCATGTCCGCCGGGCGGACGCCGGATTTCAATTCGGTAGGGGAACGGACCTCCGTCACCTCGGGCGCGCGCAGGAAGAGGGCCGCGGCCAAACCAATCACGCCGAGCACGATGCCATAGGTGAACAAAGCCGGGCGGAACCCCGAGGTTTTGATCATGGAATCCACGGGGAAGGTTGTCAGCAGCGCGCCAAAGCCATAGCCGGCCGCGACGACGCCCACGGCAAATCCCCGGCGTTCCGGGAACCAGCGGACCATGAGGCCGGCGACACCGATATAGACGAAGCCGGTGCCGATGCCGCAAAACAAGCCGTAGGTGGCGTAAAGCGCGGTGATCGACGAGATAGTGCTCGCCAAGACCCAGCCGAGCCCGCTGAGCGCCGCGCCGAGCGCGATCAGCAGGCGCGGGCCAAACCTGTCGATCAGCCAGCCCTGACCCGGCGAGAGCCACGTCTGGAGAATGATCATCAGGGAAAAGGTGACCTGCACCGCCGGAAGCGAGCCGCCCGTCGCCTCGGTGAAAGGTTTGGTGAAAAGCGTCCAGACATATTGCGGGCTGGAGATCGCCATCATGACGATTAGACCCAGCAGCAGTTGCAACCAGCGACGGCTGGCGGGCGCATGGGGAACGTGTGCCTTTTGCATGTCATCCTCATTTGCGCGAAACGATCGTGCGAAATGTGACGCAACTTTCATGCTAGAGCGCGTTCCGCTTTGGTGGAATCACCAAAGCGATAAGAACTCGCTCTCTTTTTAAGAAGTTAGAGCATGTCCTCGATCGAAAAAGTCTGCAACTTTTTCGGGACATGCTAGAGC